>Ga0302188_10000176_pt1 | contig 52306 bp, 58 predicted proteins | sample II_Bog_E2_1_FD_198783 | JGI IMG/M metagenome (GOLD analysis project Ga0302188, IMG submission 198783) | Peat permafrost microbial communities from Stordalen Mire near Abisko, Sweden - II_Bog_E2_1 | ecosystem: Environmental > Terrestrial > Soil > Wetlands > Peat | place: Sweden: Abisko... | reverse complement strand
TAATAAATTTTTAGGATCTCAAAATGCTAGGGGTAGGATTATCAATGACGATCTGTTGCTGTCCTTTGATAACTTTGCCAATCAATTCAGGATTAACGAGTGAACCTTCACAACTGAGAAGTAGATTTAGCCAAGCTTTTAACTGACACACAAGAATTTATTAAAATCTGAGTTTCTCCATTAAATAAGGTCACCTCGTACCATCTAAAAGAAACTAAGTGAGGAAAGCTAACTAGAAAATAAGAAGAGCTTATACTATCCTCTTAGATGATCACATCCATCAATTTATCAATAAAGCATCCACTGTTCCTGATGAGAGAGATCTCATATATCAGTATAGCAAACGAGAGAGATTATTATAATTGCGATTGGTTCGTAGAGAAGCGCGTTCTTAATGATTTTTAGAGGATGCAAAGGCATGTCGTAACCACCAACGTGATTGAAACCGCCACTGCCAATTATTTATAGATGGTGTTTTATTTACTTAATGAGGGAGTGAGCATCAATCTGTGGAGTTTTCAAAGCAAATTGAATGGCTTTTAGTATTTCATACTCTTTGGTGTCATCGCCTACGTTAAAGCTTGAAAGGAGTCTTAATTATTTGTTGTTGGTGCTTCCACGTGTTTAGTCTCCCTGCTAATTTTTTTAATGTCTGTCAATATGATGTTCTTTATTATTGGCCTCCTTTTATTGGAAGAGTTATTGAAGTAGCTCCTTTACCATGAACTTTTATTTTCTGGTGAATCTTTTTTGCCAAAACTATTCGTGGTATATCTTGAATAAGTTATTTGAGTAACTCTCTCATGACTATTTTTTAATAGTTCCGAATAGGATAGATCCCATGAGGGCAAGCCATAATAATTTAAAAATAATGTGATTGGCTACCTTCCTAATCTTAGCGCCAAAAAGAAAAGCCCTTCCCAATACGCTTTCCACAGCTCTAATCGATGCCGGTTTAATTAATAATCATCCGATAATATGAATAATTGCTGAATTGTAAATTAAAAAGCCTTCATAATCATAAAATAGCTATCTTTTCCTTCTAATGACAGTGACTTATCTCTATTCCTCGTTTAGCCTTCCATTCTCTTTGCTTTTCTATGAAGACTAGTGGCCATAAAATGAAGACTTACGGTAGGCTTTTTATTTATTATTTTTAATGATATGTAACTTTATAGTCATATAGTCATAATAAGAAATTTCACTCAATACGACTCACATTCGCGAGATAAATGCAAGAACCTTTTTAATTTTTTTTACTTTAAACTTGCTTTTCATTCATTTTCCAACCAAATTTACGATATTGATAAAAACATTTCGGTTTCTATTGTAATTTTGTTTAAAAATATAAATTATGAAATCGGGTTAAAGAACACTAATATATGATCAATTTGCTATCCTATAAGCTCAAATACAAAGATTCTAAGTTATTATAAAACACTTAATTGTTTTTTCTCGATTAAAATTCATAAATAGACAATATAGAACTTGGTCATTGACCAAGAATAAATATCATTATAATACGTAAGCTCCAAAATGCTGAAATAAAGCCCAAAAAGGAATTCATAAATATTTGATCTAAAATTAGCAAAATTTTAATGTAAAAATTAATAAGATTTTAAGTTTTTTATACATTTAGTCAGTATATCTTTCTAAACAAATAATAATAATTACAAATTTTAATAATTGAGAATTCAACAATTAGCCTTATTCTTCTCGAATGCAGCCATTTAAAATATAATATCATAACATTAATTTTTTTCTTTTAGGATCCTTTAAAATTGGCAAAAATTTATCCTTTTCATTATTGCCAAGATGTAATTAAAATTTGAATGAGGGAGGCTGTAATTAATTGACACAGTAACTTGGATCAATGGTTTCCATCCATTCGGCTGGTAACGAGTAGCAGTTAGAATAATTTCCATCAACCATAAAAGCATCATGATATTTGCTTAGAGGCAAGCTGGAGGGATCAGATTTGCCTTAAAGCTTAATTCCAATATGCATGCCTATAACACTATATTTTGATTTTTAATTAAATACTAGAATTTGCTTAAATTTACGCATAGAATGCTTTTCACTTTCCTAATAAAGTCCACTTGTTCTCCCTTCAGCAAGGACAGAATTCCAGTTGTTTCCCCTTGTAATTCGAATTTAAATTTATGATTTAACCAAAAAGTTTTCTATTTTATCATGCTCCGAAAAAAGATAATAAATCTTAATTCCTTTAACAAGATTGTAGTTGGTAGCTGATTCTTTCAATTTGAAGGAAGCAAGGCTGTTATGTAAGCGCATAATGACATAATAATTTATCTTTGAATTAAAATCCTAAATGATCAAATTACGGATGTCCTCCAAGTATAGGAACAAACGCCATTCAAACATTTTACCAAATTTGTTGATCTAGTTATGCAAATTTATTTTCTTTATTTAGTCATCATTTATGCTGTGTGTGACTTTAGCAACACTCCTTTCCAACTCCATTAATTCTGACTAGGACACAATCAACATAAAACACAAATCGCAAACTCTAGAAGTATTAAAACTTTTGCGGTAAACTGCAGTAAAAGATAAAATGATTTGTCTCTTTTTAAGATGTTAAAAGAACTAAAAAATAAGTTTGTCTGTTAATGTTTTAGTTATTTCAGCAGCACAGTATTTTTGTTGGCAAACTGTGCATGTTAGATATGCAAGAGTTTCAGTCAGAGTTCTTTGTGGATGTATTGAATCTGACTTAGGTTGGAAAAAAACTTCCTTAAGATCAATGAGATAATATCTATTGAAAGGATCCATCACCCAATCACATACAATTTTCGAGATACTAATTTTCATTTGGCGTTATAAAAACTATACCATATTTAGTGTCTGTTGATAGAAAGATTTGTTTATAAACATAATTTTTACAAAAGTAAGACTATTCTAAGATTGTTCGCGAACTTTAAATTGGCCTTTTCCAAATCGCCTTTTCATAAAGCCTTAAACATTATCGATTTTAAAAGCTTCACTATTTTGTTTTCCTGGGAAATAAAAAAAACGAATTATGGATGCTTGCTTACCACTTCCTAATATAAAGCATTGTGCAATTTGATTCATTTCTAAATTGATTATTTTTTTGTACTCGTCTTTGCTCAAAGTTACAACTCTATAGTCAACCATTGTGACTGAGGAACCATCCTCTCCAATTTTTTAATCTATTGATTTTTCCTTGATGAGTATACATGGTAAAATTTGATCAGAAGCATTATTTTATTTCAGGCTTTTATAGAAAAGATCAAACTACAAATCTCTTTCACACAATCTTAATTACTGTTTTTGTACTTATTAATGCGTTATTGCGTTTCTTTTTCCACATCAGAGTCAAATGTAGATTTAATAATTCCTCCCATAAATTCAAGTTATCCAACTTATTCATTGTTCCTGAAGGCAGTGCGAATATAGTTATCTTTAGCGCCAGTAAGAGTCGCAGCTATATTCAGCTTTAATGTATGACCCCCTGATACAATTTTTTCAAGCTCATAAAAAAAATCAATGGGATACCCGAGATGTGATCTACTGCGATCATACTTCACAATGGGCTCAACTACTTTTTACCACTTACGAGCCTTATTAAGAATTGATAAAGACCGACCATTTTTTGTAGAATTCATATAATTAAATGTGAAATGAAAAGTTTAGTCAATGACATAAAAAATATCTCTTCTTGTAATTTAGTGAATTTTAAAGAATTCAATTTAATTCAGAAATTCTGGGAAATGGTTTGAAAATTATTGATAGTCTAAATAGCTTTATTTATCTTTGTTAATTCTAAGAAAGTTGTTGTTTGCAAGCCTTAATAAATGGATATTTGCATTATCTTGAATGGAAGTTGATTTGTTCTGTTTTCTTAATAAATTAAAAAATAATTAAGGATTTCTAATTTTTCCAGCCAAATATAGCAAATTATTACCATTTAATTCGCATGTATGAATTAGTTATTTGCTCATAATTAATTTTATTTATTATTCATGACTATATTATCTTTTACAACAAAGCTGATTAATATATTTAGGAGATTAATTGGTCAAAAATGTGGCATACTCTTTAAACAAAAGGTTACAAATAGTTTGCTCAGTCATATTTATGTAAATCCTCCTTCTTGATGACAGTTGTATTTTGGTATTTATCGTCATTTGCTGTTTTTACATTATTATTGTTTTTAGGAGACGAAGCCATGCCTAATTTGTCATGCAGTTCTCTTAATAGTTGGGCTGAAGGAGATAGTTTAAATTATTTTATTGTTTTTGCTATATATTATTTCTGAATAATTAAAGAAGAGTATTATCATTAGTTGACTAATTTAACTCCTAATTTATCATAAAACTTGATGATATGTTCGCACACTACATCTTTTTCTTCTCCCACACATTCATTATGAAAACGCATGAGCAAATTTATCATCTTTTTTAACTAGCTAAGCTAAATATCTTTGTCCAGGACTTACATATTTTACAGCTGAACTACATCTATCTTTTTACTTACTTCGAAAGGCGATCTTAGTATTTGTTTAATTTGCTCATAGATTGGCCTATACTTTCGCTTGAAAAGGCCCAGTTGCTGGTAGAGGGCGTTTGATATCTTAGATTATATTTTATCGTTGACAGTAAACTCCTTTTTGAAAATCCATTCTGAATCGGCAGCTTCAATGCAAGCAGCGTTAGTAATTGCTCTTTTTGGATTCAAGTTGGCAAAATTAAACATACAATTTCTGTAAATAATGCATTCATAGTGATACGCATGCTTATCGTCGATGTAGATATTGTAAAGATCTGATCGATTAAAATAAAAATTACTACCGATAGAAAACATAGGCTCTGATGTAATTTTAAAGCATTTTATTGGCTCCTTCCCCTCCTTCGTTTGAGGATTGGGATTTTCAGGGGTTAATTTTTTAGCAAGATTACCCATATAACTGGAACGAGTTGGTTTTAGTTCTTTCCGAAAATGTTTTGAGTTTTCTTTCTGTTCAAAAACTTTGCTTCTAATATGGGAATAAAGTTGAGTTTGTGACTTTTGTGCTGACCCTATTTTTTATTTCCTCGTTTCTTTAAATAGTGACTTGGGTCGATAACTATTGTCCCTGTAGGATATTTTATCAAGTTGGTCAAGTTTATTTTATAAACATGCAGATTCCTCGTGAATAGAAACAGGTTCAGTCTGTACTTCTACTGATCGCTGATTATTATCATGGCAGATGAAGGATTAGGAGGTAATTTGCCTATTGCTATTTCTCGCAATAAGACTAGTATTTTCAATTTAGGGATCGTCACTACCATCTACTGTAAATTTTATGGAATTGATCTTTTTGGATTTGTCCTTCTCTTTCATAAGCCCACTTAACATCTTTCTGGTTGGTCTTTTCGGGGCGATAAGATCTGTATTATTATCTTCTATGATTCGAATGCTTGCCTCCTTTTATCCCTATTGATCTTATTTAATAATTTATTTGAAAGATTTAAGACTTTTAAGAAAATGCTTGGATTTCGATTCTGCGATCACTTATTTTCGATAATTTAGAAATTACTATTCAAATTCAATGGATTTGCTTTCCAATAATTTTTTCAAACTTTCCGTTAAGGCCTTTTAGCTATCGAGTTCATTTTTCATTTTTTGAAGGGCTACCATTAATTGCTTGATTTTTGGTTCGGCTTTGTCCTGATCACAGACTGATATGGGCATAGTTTGAACTTCTTGATGAGTTAATTTGTCTTTTTTATGCTTTTAATAATCAGTAATTCTGGCCTGCACTAATTCTTTCATTTTTTATTTTGCTTCTTGAAATTTTTGGCTAATGACTTACTTCATCTGCTCTTAGAAATGTGAGTAGTCTGAGTCGTGATTTAACCTAAAATCTTAGATGCAACTGGCTTGAGTGCTACTCACAAATCGCGCCATAGCCTCAGTCTTAACGCTAAACTCATTTAGTACTTCTTCAAGGACAGATTAGTTATTAGAAATTTATAGTTTCATGGCTACATGTTTGCGATTGAGGATCTAATTTAAGGATGGATTACATCAGCATCATTAGAATCACTGATATATCGTTTGCTTTAATACTATTTATGAGTCTTTTTTAATAAAAAGGTACATATTTTTACAGCACTTGGTCTTTGAAATCCATTAGATGATTTACCTAATTCTTATAATGCTTTTTGGCTTATCTTAATTCGCTGCCAATGTCAGCCATAGCTAATCCTTTTCTTTTATTTCGCATGTCTTTTCCATAGGGATTGGATTTGATGACTTCTTCGCAAAATGCGCATATATTTCGGCCAGGTGAAACTATTCCATCGCCTTCCAAAATTTGGTCATTCTAAAAACTTGCTTTGAGTTTTTCATATTTTCTGCTATCCTCTAAATGAAAATACGTTTACTGAGCCACGTCCTGAGGAACCACTTAATAATTTTAAGTAATTGCAAAAAGGTTTTTCCGATGCAATATCCGAACTCTGAAATTTAAACAAAGTCACAGCTGTCTTTAATTTCTACATGACAAAAAGATTACCTAAGTTATGAAAATAATACATAAGATAAATATTTCATACGAAGAGAGGAGGTTTTTGATTGTTGCTAGTGTTTCATTATGCTTCAGTTTATTTCTCATTTATTTATTGAATTCTCCTTCGAGTTTTTGGAGAGTGTCCAACCCTGCTTCCGAAAAAGATTTGAGGTACTGAAAGAAAGCATTGAATTTAACTTCTTCTGATTTGATGTTGAAAATATCGTATTTTATGCTTTACATATTCGATTTAGAAATCACAACCAAATTTATTCTATATATCGATCCAAAATAAACGATTAACAATGCAATAAGTCATAACAATTGAACTATTGATAAAGGAACTTGTTAAAGATAAATAAATTTAGTGATAAATGACTGAGGCAAATGAAGGTATGAAAGATCACTAATGGAGATGCACCTGACTGCAGATAAATTAAAAAATAAAAGATAAATCTCGTTTTAAATTTAGCAAACACATTATTCTTACATTATCGAAATAGTTCTTTAATAATTTATTTGTAGATCTACAATATTATAAACATAATACGCCAATCGAATATATCAAGAAATAGCATTTTGAATTGTAATTCATCCTTGGGTTATGATTATAAATGAGTTGGCATCTTTTCTGCTACAAATAGATATATTTTGTGTTTGATCATCCATTGTTTTGATTTTTATAAATGAATACAATTTTTGTTTTCACTGTTTTTTTAATAATGGCCATGGAAATTGAGTAATAATCTTTTGACATTGGTTTCTATGGGTATTGTTTTCAATTTTAATTCATCTAAACATTAACTTTGTTTTTTTTTTGTTAAGACACAAATCATAAACAATCAGAACAACAGGTCCGTTTATTTTGACACCTTCACATCAATTTTCATTTCAATTAGCATTTTGAAGAACGTAGTCAGCAAGGAAGAAAACTCCTTACGATCAATTGTTTAGTCTCCATTCACATCAAGTAAATTGAACAAGTCTTCAAGGTCATCTCTTGATGGCTACTCTCCCCCAATTAAATTAATCAGAGACTTAACCACTCGGGGAAACTAGTTTTTTGAAAAACGATAATTTTTGTCGGAATCGAATTCATTGAAGAGTTTTTCTAAAATAATGTCGATGTCATCAAGGGTGAACTTCCTTCCAGATGTAACAGTGGTAAAACTTTTGAATTCTTTAGCTGATATCATTTGACTTTGATCTATGAAGAAAGATTATAATTATATTAGAAGCGACGGTTAGCATTTATTGAGTAAAAAATCTCATGCATAAACTATTAATGTAAAGCAGAAGCATTAATTTTTGATTCATCTAATTAAGATTTCACAACTAAAAATAGATTTATATTTTTTGTATTATTCCTGTTTGGCGCTTATTTAATAATCATTTCAATGGGTAAAAGCACAAAGAAACAACAAGTGCAATCATCAAGTTAAAGCTAGGAGGCTTTAGATGAAGATGAAGATTAAGCCCTCATGGACTCCTATTTCTAGCCCGAGGAAGATCAGCATCATCAACATGTCCTTAGCAATCTTGCTCAAAATATATCGGTGACTCATAACGGAGAGCAACTCACTTGGACTGCTCTATATTCTCTCAAAAAGAGATAGTTATAGCTTAATGAAGAATTAAGAGAACAAATTTAATTAATCAAAAACAAATTCGAGTTGCTCAAACAACCTCTCTACAAACAAATATCGACAGTAGCTCTCGGCAATCGAGTTGCTGATATTCTATATAAACCAGAGGAATTAAACTGTCAAGGCCATGCCAAAAAAATGGCTCCAAAAAAAATATAAAACTTTTGGGGAATTATTTTTGATAAGGAGGATATTCTCACTGAATAAATTGACGTCGAGTGTTTTGGGAAAATCAAAGATTTTTCCTGTGAAATTGTTGATCTAAAAACCAATCACTTGAAAATTATCTTCAAATTCTTTGCTGAAACATAGTACTTTTCCAATTTATAATTAGCATTGGATGTTTGGTTTGATGCTAAAGTAGGACCGATCAGGAGAATTGAAAAAGAGATTGAATATAAAAAAGTGAAGGTTGACAACTCCGTTTTTACTCTTTTGTACGATTCAAACACCGATATTCAAGTTTGCTATAACTTTGCAAGCTAAATCTACCAGGATTATAGCAACGCTCTTTATTTTTATTTTAGATAGGAGGATCTTGATTCGCAAAATTAAAATCTATCATCAGTACAGGAAAATTCATAAAGACTCGAAGGGGAATCGTGTAAAAAAGGTAAACATAGCAGCAGAGACTAAATAAAATTTAACGCATGATGATGCATATATATGATTAGCAAATAATGATGAGTATAATTAGACTTGGTTTTAGTTTAATTTCGTCATTTGAAACTCAATACTAACTCAAGTCGGCGCCCATTATAATATAGTTTTCATCTTGGAAGTGGAAACAAAAATAATTTAATTTTATCGTTTAAAGATGAGTGAATGCTCATAAATAACAATCCTTCAGATATTTTATTCACAAAAAATGAAACTTGCCTTGTTGGATGGCCTTTGTTTTTCAGTTTAAAATATTTACAATAGCGAATAAAGTGAAGTGATTCTCAATAATTGTTGGTAATTATGCAATATTTCTTCTGTTTTTTGTTGAATAGAATTTTCATGATTAAATGGGCATGATTGTGTTGAACTTACAAATGCAGTTAGAAATATAATGTTAAAATAAATGATATCTGATCTGAGATAGTTTAAGTCACCCATATCAAAGCTGAAGCTGCATAGTCTTTTTATTTTTGTGATACATCTTATTTGTCAAATCATGTCCATATATTGCGTCTATGCTATTATAAAGATTCGATATTGGGAAGTGCTTACCTATAAAATGGATACCTTTTTTGACAACTGCTTTTAGGGTCACTAAAAACTAATACAACTCAAATATGACCCGACATCCATCAACTAATTCACCAAAGATCCTGTGGAACAATTTTTGAATGATGGGGCCTTTATCCATGACCACAACTAAACTCATCAGCTTCTGCTCATAAAAGAAGTCTGCAAAAGTGAAACTGTGGAGGAACAACTCGAATCCTAATCTCAAGCGATAGACCCCTCTCCAAGAAGAAAGAAATCGATTTTTCATAACTTTCAAAAGCACATGATTACTTTGCTGAAAAAATTTATCCATATTGATGAAAATACAGTTGAGAATGGACCTAATAAGCAATTGGCACAAGATATTTGGCTGGCTTTCAAAAAAACAAGATGTTTTAACAAAAAATGTTTGCATATGATATTTGGGATTGCCTCGCCCACCGCTTTCCCATAGCTCATCCAAACAGTTCCTTTAGAAAACAGTCAGTGCAGATTTATTTTATCCAAAAATAGCATCCGAGATATCCTCGAAGTACAAGCCTTTATGAGGCAAGAAGTCGTACGCCAGGCTTCTTTTCTGAGCAAATAATTACTTCAAGAAAAATGTCAAATGAATCGTTTCTAAGAATTCTACTAATATTTTCAATGCTTTATGTGTGAGCTAAGTCAAGGACCCATGACCAAACGCATGACAAAGACAAGGAAACATATTGTGGTTTAAAAATTGATGAATGCGGATAATAATTGATTTTGATATTACTGCATACAATTATGGTATTGAATATGATAATCCTTAAAAATTATTAGATAAAAAAATATTGAGTGATTTATTTAATATTGCTATAGATGGCAGTAAAAAAGAATTGATATAACTAACTCCACATTAATTATTTCAAAATACTGTTTAACAAAACTGGTAAATATTTTATTTTTGGTTGGTATTATTCAATTCATGACTAGAATCACGATTTAATCATATTTCATTGAGATTATTGTGCACTTCAGATACAGTCTTGACAGTATTAAGGCCATTAAACTTGAAAGTACCTCCATTGAACGATTTTGTAAAGTTACTATTGCAAGGAAAATATTTTTATTGAATTTACACATCGGTTGGCCTGCTGTCGCCATAGTTCATGTTGTTAGTCCGATAAATTGAAGGGCCGACTTAAAGTCCTGGTTAAGGGTATTAAGAGTAACCATTTGATGCATGGAAATCAGTTTTCTTTTGATACCGCACATTGTCAGAATGCGGATTGACACCTTATTTTTCTAAAGCCTCTTTAATAACTTTATCCTTGATAAGTCGTTCTGTCCTTTTGAAGTCATTGAGTGATCCCACAATTTCTGAATAAGTTGGAACAACATCCTTTTTTAGATTAGTGTTTTCAGGTCTCACATTGTTCTGGGCCCAAGGAGATCCATATTCTTGACTACTCGTCTTATACAAATTGTTTTTGGAGCTGATGGTAAAGCAGTTATTACCCGTTTAGTTTCGCATGTGCTATTTATAACTTCAATAATTTTTAAGAATATAGAAGGCATTTGAGTTTATATAACTTTTAAAATTTACAGGATTTTTAACAATACGACACTATTGAATAAAAAAATCAGTTTTTCAGAAATAGAATTGAGTTTATATGTTGATTTTGCTCTTTCGAATTAGCTTTGATAGAAGTTAAATTAATCTGTTAAACCTTTCTTTATATTGCATACTCTATCCACCAAAACATGAGTAGAAGTGGGTTCATAATAAAATTAACCTATTCTTATCATATATTAATATATGATGTTTGAGGAATTTGATATTTTCATATATTAATAAGCAATAATAAAAACCCAAGCTTTGGATAAAGTACATATATGTTAAGATTAAAAAGATTATTATTGATAAAACTTTAAACTTTATTTCTATTGGTGCTACCAGCTGAGTCAAAACACTATCTTATCCATGCAATCATGCCTCCCGCATAAACTTATAACTTAAATCGCCTAAAATTAACACCTGAATCATGATTTTAAACTTATTATATTGATGATATCAGTATTTATCGATTTTTCACCTTTAAATCATATATTTCATTATCTTTTTCCTCATGAGCACTGACTGTTATAATTAAGGAATAAATTCATTTTTTTAAAAAATAATCGTACACAAAAATAATTAGGAAATGTTATCTACAAAATAATCTAAATAACTTGTTCTGACCATGAGGAAGCCTTATAATTTTCAAACAATTGAAAAAAATGAAAGGTACTATTATTATTTTTTATTTATGAATCTTAAAGATGAATCTCTTTCAATAAATACAGTAAGGGAAGATATCTTTATTTTCTCAATGTTTTTTTAAAAATGTTTTCAAAATTTAGAAGCTGGATCAATAAGATATTTTGCTTAAATTTAAAATTATTAAAATAATCTCGACAATGGACTCAAGGATAAAAAGGATAAAATAAATATTGCCTATGAAGATGGAGAATGAAAAATTGATGGTCAGCTATTAAAAGTTGTTAAGTGGCACGTCTTTTTTAATTATATAAATTACTTGATTCAATATAACGTAGTTTTATGAATTTTCATAACCTCTGCTTTTCCCCTGAAAATAATGAGCTGCCATACAACTACAGGTCGTATTTAGCATAGTACTAAATTCCTCATGATAAATATCTCGTGAATGATTAAAAAATGATTGTTGATAATTCAATGAAAATTCAAAGCTACAATAATATTGCAGAAAGTATTAATTATTATTAGTTTTAGTTAATGGTGTTAAAGTTTAGGTGAAAAGAGGGTGTTCTGATTCAAAAATAGTCAAAATAAACGAATAATAAGGACCTTCTAAAATATCATCAAGTAATTCATACAAAAAGCTCATTTGCATCGCAAGACAAACATTGTTAGGAGTATTGACTCCCGAAGACGAATATCGCTTTTTAAGGGATTTTTAGTCCTTTAAAAATACGAAATCCTACTTCTTTATTATCCTCGCTCATGCAAAGATCCTCCTGCCGACTACTAGCATTCAGGCCTTTACTAAGAGCTTTGTTAGAAAAATAAACAATAAAATCTATTATTATTAAAGGGAGATAAACAAAACTAAGAATATACATATTAGGAAACTTAGATTAAGGGAAATATCTGATATTGAAAGCGCATTAAAGTCCTATCATCTTTATTTTGAGGGGAATATCGATGACGCTATCTCCACTTTTTATAAAAAAGAGAAGGCCTTCTTTAAAACAACCAAACAGTATTACCAAACACTATAAACTATCATCAATGTAGAGACTATACTGACCAGGCAGACTTTACGTTATTCCTTTCTGAGTTCACCCAACTTTTGCTTATACGATAAAATGATCATGCCAGATATGCCAAAATCAGATTTGAAATCATCTGAATTAACTTATCCCTTTTTGAATTCAAAAGATAAATTGGCAGGGTTCGACCCAGATAACATAGCTATTTAGGCAAAATGGCCTCTTTTGGGTTTATAAAATACCTATCCAATTTACGAACACTTCTTTCCAACTATTTTCAACTATGGAGGATAGTATATTGAAAAGGTAGGTTAGTCAATTTGGAATATATAACCAAAATAGCATCTTTTATATGATAAATACGATATTCTTCAAGTCAATAATCATAAGGACGAGGAAAAGCTTTGAATGTGATAGTATACAGAGTCTATATAACATTTTTTAGTTGTTATTCTTCCTCCCTCGAATCATTAATCATGAGAGAATGTATCAATTACAATAATTACAGTATCACAGATGAATATCATGGAACCTTCTTCTTTGAACTAGCAGCAAAAACCTTCACTTTTTTTATATATTCTTCCCGGTTGTTTTTGTAGAGAGTCAAAGGCTATTGCTGGGCAGGACTCTATATATTTGGCTCATCTTTCAGTAGTTTTTGAATACCCAACAAAATTTGTTTTATCGTAATATGAGGTTTCCAGTCTTCTTCTTCATTGAGAATTGAAAGGCATACTGTTCCAGAAGGATATATGTTTGGATGAGGTAAAACAGGTTTGAACACACATTTGGGAGGTCTAAATAAAATAAGAAGTACCTAACAGGGAAATCATGTGTAAAGTCCATCGTTAGAACGTAGTTTCCTCCTTCCCATGGTGAATCTTTGGGTCCGGGAATCTCGCACTGCCACTTAAGCATGTTCGTGGTGTTGTCTGGATTTTAGATTGGTTTGGCAACAAAGCCGAAGGGGTGGTCGCTTCTCCATTCCTTTCTTTATTTTTTGAGTCTATTGATGACCAACTCGTTTATTTATTTTTTCTCCATTCAATTTATATATAATCCCTCTTTATTTGCATTTAACATACAAACTAGTCTCAACAAATGGCTCAATTTATACTCAAAATGATTTATAATATTAACCAGGAACGATATTTTTATCGATACCAAGTGGCTGGGTAATTTAACTTGATAAATTAAGTTTAGAATCATATGCTTTTTTGATAAATCATGCCTGTTTGGTCCAAATTTGCAATGGAAGAGTAGTGGTTCCCGTGTGGTAAAAGTTAAGATCGCGAAGGTATTGATAGTTAGAAGCTAGCAATAAACTCATCGGAATAGCAATAGACGTTGCTCTCAAAGCTAATCCCCATGACCCTTTATTTTCAATAGTGACTTATGAAGTGAAGGCTGGAATTGACTTGGAAATTTAAATGAGTTGGTCTCTTTCTCCGTACAATTGAAGAGTATTACTATTCATATAGACCAGAATTGCCCTTGATTTTTCGTGCAGGAAGTGGGCTTGACTGTTTTGGCAAATGACATCTTTAAGGGCCTGAAATTCCTTATCTTGCATTGATTAATATTATATTAGTTAAATCAGTCATCATCATCGCTTCTCTAATCAAACAAAATTATTATTTATTTATTTTTACATCTCTTAAGTCATCTACGCATTTAAATGTATGTTATATGACAGATGATCAATCCCTTCTCATATAAAAGAGGATGTAAGCCCCACTTCCCACAATACTCGACTCTGAGACTACGTGCACAGAACTATCGTTGAAGTCGTACCACTTCTCGCCATTTTTGGCATAGGCTGTGTAATGACCACCACCCATTCCACCGTAGTGATTTGACACAGCATAAAGGTCATAAATAGGCTCGGAACTTACTTTCAGTTTGGTTGGATTATCCGGATACTTTGGTGGAATATAGATGTCACGATTTTTAGCCTCTTCAATGTAAGAAGATATGGGACGAGGATCAAGCAGATGAGGTTTCATATCCAGTACAGTGGGGAAGATAACTTTAGATTCATTCTTCTCCTTTCTAATCATACCTTTCTGCTTAAACCGTTTTAGATGAAGAATGAGTACCTTGGGTGCCTTATAGATCGTCATTTATTTGTTAGCTTGCTTATGTTCCTTGCACTGAGGGCAATACCATTCGTTTCCTGCTTCCAACTGTTCAGCCTAGCTTAGAGTAGAAAAGCAACTGTCCAAATCTACCGGAGTATCCTCATTTGAATACGAGCTAGGTTTAATCTTCTTGCCTATATCGTCGAAATCTTTAAGTTTCTCAAATGAAAAATTTTAAATAGATCCCTTGGTAAACCTGATATCTAGCTAACAATCTCTTTCATTGGTTTTGGATAGCAATTCTGAAAGAGTCATGCTATCGGTAACCTGTATCTCCTCATCATATTTAATTTCAACAATGTGATAATGGCGATCCAGTTTTTTGCCATATTTTAGAAATATTTCGAAAGGCCTCTTATTTAGCATGATTGACTCGTACTACTAATAAGATTTACCCCCGAATATCTTGGTTCTATTCTTGCTGTCGTTGTACGCTTCGTTGTAGAGAAATCGTAGCATTCTTTTAAATATGGTCAGACCATTGGTGCTGTTCCTCTCGAAAAAGAAAGGAAATTTGTACCATACTCCATCATAGTCGTTGTAGTAATAGCTCTTCTTACTAAATCGGCCAGTTATTTCGACGCGATTAGACATCTGCATTTCCTCCTGGGTAAGCTGGACGGTGAAGATGTTCTTGTTCTAATTCTCCATCTTGTATATGATTTCAGATAGCGACTATCTTCCTGCTTTATAGATATCCTCTTTTAAACTCACCAGGTATATTAAAATTGATTTTTAGTCCACCTCAGCAATGCGAGCAATGTTCTTAGTCCAATCTTCTATATTAGGCTTCGAGTAAGTAAATGATACTCTTTTGGTTTTGGTTTCAAAGTTTCTGAAAAAAACAAAACATTCAAAAACGTTGACTACTTTTTGAGGAATGGGAAGGGTGACTGTTATAAAGGGATCGAATGTGATAGATTCCTTGCTGCAGGAGGGGCAGGTAACTTTGGATTTGTACTGGCCAGTCATAACGTCGGTGATGATTGACTGATTGCGTTTAATGTGAGCGAGCCAGCTTTCTAGAGCAACTTCCTTGTCCGGTCGATTATTACTTTCAACTGATTCAACGTAAGGTTTCTTTCCCACTCGATTCAAATCTTAATGCAATCCATCGATAAGGAATGAAAAGAATTCCTGAGAGTCATGCTGGCCGTAACCTGAAAACATGGGATTAATTGAACTGACTACACTCTTTACGCCATCAGGCACAAAGACATTATCAGTTTAGCACCACATGCCCTTGATGAACTTCGCATAGGTCTTAGCAAGTTTTCCCTTCGTTCCCAAGAGGTTTGTACGATTAATCTAGTGCTAAAAACAGCTCTTCAGGAAGTATTATGTAAGTGGAAGAGTGTTTGAAAGACATTGCAAACAACTGTTCATAAAGCAAGTATTTCCCAAATTTCGTAGTCCAACTAAACCACGTTGACTTCCTTTTTTCGGATTCATGTCTATTGGTTTGTTTAGTTCCTCCATCTCAGCATACTGGCATGAACGCTAATGAAAATGCTTGTCCTTCTCCTTGCACTTCTCTGTGCAGTAGGCTACTTTCTCGCACCTACAGGGAAACTTTAGCTCTGTTATATCAAAGCAACCCTCACATTTCTTTTAATTATCAGACTGTAAGAACCAGCGGGCATTTTTTTCCTTGTCTTAAACTACAAAGAAGTCTCCTTAGTCCATCTGTAAATCCTCGATACGCGCATCCTCTAGCAGTTTTTTACCAAAGCCCTTAATGTGATAGTCATAAGTAGCCTTGTCTGCAGCAACTTTAAGGTACTTGAAAAGAGTATCTAAATTTTCTTTTTTATCGACACGCCATAGACGCTGATCATATGCTATTTAATTTTCTTCAGTAGCTGCTATCTTAGCTAATAGATCTTGAACTGTTGCATTTTCTGACTCTTCAATGGTTTTAAGTTAGAAATCCTCCCTTCTTTTAATTTTTTTATCGATTTGTTTGAGGTGCAAGTTGGTGATGCAGATATATTGATACTTATTTAGATATACTGGTATCCTTTTCTAAGTGCCTAACTTCACTGCAGTCCTTTTTAAAGGAATTCCCTAAAATTCACGAAATATCGAATATGTTTCTAGGCTCACAAATTCAAAATCCTCCTTTTCTTTGAGACCCTCTCGCAATGTATGAGTTATCGGGTTGAAAAGGTCTTCGTTGATAGGAAAGGGAGCGGGACGTTTTGGCTCATGACTCATACAGAAGTCCCTCCAGCTTTACAGAAACTTAGTTGATACAATATAATAGATAGTTTGGTCACTGAAGTTGAATTCTGTCTGTTCAATTTGATACTGCTTCTCAAAATTTTTAAGAGCCGCTTGGTATTTAAGGTTAGCCTCAGGAGTGATTTGACAGAGAGGACGGCTGTCTGGAACGGCCGCTTCTTCGCTATCCATTCTGTTACAAATATTATCAAAGATATAAATGGATGATCAGTATTAAATAAAATATTAATCCTTCTTGGTCGATTAATAACGTTATAGCTTAGCAAACTAAAATTATTTTGAACGAATAAATTACTTTAATATAAACTGTGAGCACCGATGAATGAACATTTAGCATTACATTTTGTATAATAAGTATTAATAGTTAATCAATCAATTTCATTGGTGTCAGAGTCGTCAAATTTTATGAGCTTCACGGACTTTGCCTTCATTTTCAGCTGAATTATTTTATAAATACCTTTTTAGACGTAAAGGAAATCCCGTTAGTTTGTCTTTCAGAACAATCCTTTTCCCCTACGGGAGGTAATTTTATCATGTGAGGTCTGGGACCTTTTAATTATTATTCCGCCCATTTTATAGCCTTTTACGAACGAATTTTACCATAGGCTACGTTTTATTTCGCTTGAGGAGATAGGCACTCGTGTAAATCTTTCCTCGATGCGAAATTAACTGTTTTCTTAAGATTATCTTCGTTCTTCGCTTTCGGAAGCCGAGAGTTTAGTAATCTCAGTACTTTTGGGCATTTAATGGTGTCCATCATGTTAATTTATCCACCCTTAATATCATTGACGTTCACCGAGACACGATGGAAATTTTAGCTCTAAAGCATCTCAGAAGCTGACGGCCGTATTTCCTCATCCACTGTCAAGCACATTCGTATGAGCCCTTTCATTTTATCTGAGTATTTAGAAGGGATCTCTGAATATTCTCCTTTGGTGATCCGACGGTAGAGAGAAGGGAAATCACTTGCTTTGAACGGAACTTTGAGAGTGCATAGCTCATAGAGAAGGCATCCAAGTGACCAAATGTCGCATTTATTGCCGTATTTTTATCCTGACCACACTTCAGGACTGGTATAGTAGGGAGTGCCTGTTTGGGTGGAGCAGAATCCTTCTTCTGCCAGTTTGGACACATTGAGATCACCTAGTTTTGCGACTCCCTTGACAAAGAAGATGTTGGCACTTTTGATATCTCTGTGGATGATGTTGCTTTTGTGAAGGGTCTTCAGTCCTGACAGGATTTCCATCGCCACCTTCCATATGAATTTTTCTTCGAATCCCTCTCCTGGTTGGTTGTTTTCACGGTCAACGATCTTTTGCTAAATTAGAGAGATGTACTTGTAAATCTCCTCCGTCAGCGTACTACATCAGTAAGCAAAGCTCCTGAGTCTCCATATTAAAGAAAGAGCCCTCATACTTAATGACGGTAGGAATGCTGATAGAAGCCAGAAGACGCACTTAATTCAGAGCACCATCCTTGTCCTTCTGACTAAGCCTACCAATAGAGACAGTCTTGAGAGCAAAGAGGCTATCGCCGCCTTTTTTCTTGACAAGTTTAACCTTTCCAAAGCTGCCCGATCCCAATTCCTTAATGCATTCGAAATCTCGCATTGACATATGACTTGATTGATCCATTGTTCAATAGAAGAATTATTATAGTTGTCTATTCTATTGATAATGTTTAAGTTTGAGGAAGAATAATCACCAAAACAATAGATTTGGAAAATGAGTACAACATTTCTTCCACTATTCCTTGCTTGAAATCGTATTCTCTGGCCGCTGGTGAAATTAATTTGTTAAAGAAGATATTATTGTTTATAGAAGAATATTGGGTGAGCAAATTAATTACATTAACATTCACGAATTTAGCACAAAAAGATTAATATTGTTATTTTAAGGGTATTCACAATTTAGATAACATTCATGCAAATATCACTTAGAAGATCAAAGAATTAAACAGCATTTTTATATTTGTCAAAAGACCAAATTATTGAGATACAATCATGAAGTTTGGTAACATGGTATGTAAAAATAATATGATTCAATAATAATTGTTCCTTTTTGCATATTATCAATATTTGATGATTCTGTTAAGGGGCTATAATTAAAGTTAAAAAATCATAAATTTGGACAGCTGGCGCCTTCAATTAAAAAGGAAAGCAGTTTACTGCTTGTTTCAGATTGATCTCTCCTCTAGACAATTAACACTCTGTTTTTTTATTGTTGGGACCGTCAATTTCTAATAAACAGTCTAAATAATTTCTACACTTGCAATGATTAATCGTATAAACATTTTTAAAAGTGTTACCTATGAAGGGCAAAAAACAACGCAAGAAAAACGATGACAGACCCGATTGCAGTGCGCCTAAATCGGATCAAGAACCACTCCGCAGGATAAAGTTCAATATCAGCAAAGATAATCTCGCATGCTTCGTCGGAGAAAAGAAAAATATCAAGAAAAAAATTATGAAATCTTCAGTCAGTCCCGCCAAAGAGAGAAAGAACTCCACCAAAACCAAAAGAGCATCTTAACAATCTCCAAACAAAAATTAGGTTCCTAAAGTTATTGTAAAGACAGAGTGCTAGGAAATTGTACAAGGCTACCTGAATGCCATCTTGCATGAGATAGAGGATAAGGGACTCTCATGCAAGTGGGAGGAGGATCAATAGGCTAAGAAAATTGCTTGTCAGGAGGAAGAGGCCTGTGAAAGTAGCAAACTTTGGAGCACATTTTTAGTCAACGATTCTTTTGAAAAGAGTTATGCAAGCACAATCGACATGTACCCCAACAATTATTACATTAGCGATCCCTACGTCCAAAGTTATCTGTATGGCTGCAGAACGAGCCAGGGCGAGTGTTGCTTCTAAGTAAGTGAGGAACAAATCACCGCTGACCCACGCACCACTATCATGATCAGAAACATCCCAAACAAGTATACTATTGTGGATCTGGCTGACGAAATCGATTTGGTATTGCCTAATACCTATGACTTCCTCTATCTTCCATGTGATATCAAAAATCAATGCAATGTCGGCTATGGGTTCATTAATTTCCTTACAACAGATTACTTGGCTGTGTTTTATGAGCAATTTCAGGGCAAAAGATGGGCTCGTTTCAAAAGCGAAAAGATTTGCAATATCACCTACGCTCGCCTCCAGGGTCTTACTAATTTAATCTAACATTTCTAAAACTCCAAAGTCCAGAAGGACAAAAAATATCGACCGATAATTCGAGAGTTCGCACAAATCGAACATTTGATAAAGAGCCAACAGCTCAACTGACATGATTTTCAATTAGACATTTTACGTTAAATAAATAATTAACTAATATGGGCAAAAGCAAAACTAGTTTGTAAAATATAGCTAATTCAGGGACCATTATGAAGCATTTGAAGGATGAAAAGAATCATACGACCAATAAATATAAGGAAGTTTTAAGTTTGGAAAAATAATATGCAAGAAAACAGTTAGTAAAAAACTTGGTTTCTTTTAATCTTAATAATCTGATACTTGTCTAAATTATTAATATTTGATTAAATATTCATAGAATTGTCCAATCTCATCATTTACTGTCACCACTAACATTCATTTTTTACATCAGTTACCGGATTAATTCACTTTGATTCTGAGACCTTTATTCGTTGTCGGATTCACTATCACTGCTGTCATCATCATCTTTTTCAGGTTATTTCAATTTATATTTTTGAAAGGCATTTCGTAATTTTTATTTTGTTAACTCTTCTTCATTTTTGGTTGGTTATTTTTACTTTGCAGCCTGAATATTTTATGATTTTTCTAAAACAGGCGACCTATTCTTATAGGAACTTGGCTTCTATGGCTATGGATTTAGTAATTCTTTACTTCTACAAAATTTGTGCTGCGTCTTTTTGTCATCTCCTATGTCTTTACTCGGCTTTAAATCATCAGAGACAGGCTTTTATTTTTATTGAGTTTTGGCTTGTTTTTGTAATTGAATCTCGTTTTAGGTCTTTTCCTTAAGTTATTGTTTTGTGACTTCAAGTTATTTCTTTAAAGCCTTGATTTATTCTATAAAATTAAGAGACAATTTCAAAATTTATTATTCTAGTTATAGACCAGTTTTATTTATACCAAGTTCAGCTTTTACTTTGCTTTTGAGAGCCTCCACTCTTTGCTCAGGAGGAAGATATTTACCAGTGCCTCCAATTTGAGTCTGCTAGCTACCCATCATCCATTCTGAAACTCCTCCATGCCAAGAGCAAGCTCCTCTCCCTGTCGCCTGACTAATAGAACCATCCCGACAGCGCGCTCCAATGCGAACCATTTAATACATATAGTGGATCTAATCTCCATCTTAGTCGATAACCCTCCATTTCCCGGTCTCAATGCCATTTTGAAAGTAGCCCTCCTCCTTGATCTGATCTGTAAAGGGATCAAACTCTTGATAGAGTCCACTCAATTTGTTTTCCCGGAAGTATTTTTTTGTTTTAAAATCACTGCTAATAGAGTCTTTGTCGGATGCCTTGGTGGCAGCATCAGCCTCAGGGATAAATCCAAACATTAAATATAAATGTAAAAATCATTGATTCAGCTTCTCAATGAAAATTTCTTAGAGTGCTGAATTATAGAGGGGTGAAGCATGATATCCTTGAGGGAGATCCGCTTTTATTCACTAATGGCGAGCATAGCCAACACCAAATTTCCAAACATAGATGGGTATTTACTATATGCAAAGGAAACCGTTTCATTAAACGTTTTTTCGTTGAACCGCACGTAAGAAGATTTGTAGCAATTTGACGAAGGACAGCCAGTCATTAGTTACAGACAAGTCATCCCCAGAGCGAACACTTCATCGCTTTACTATATAGGTGGGCTTTCACGAACAAAACCATGCCTGATCTTGTCCATTTGCGCAGGACTTACGAAACCTTCCTCCCCCTCCAGCACCTTTTCGTAGGCAGAGACTCCTCCCTTGATAAAATAGTTATCCACCAGTTTCCACTAATTTTTGGCTCGACATATCATTTTACTGCAAATATCGCCATGGCGATATTTCCTTTGTTGAAGAAAGAGCAAAGCCGAACAAACAGCGTAGATAATTCTTTCGATTTCGATTTGTTCGAGAGGAATCCTTTGTTTTAAATCTGAAAGGAGGAGTTCGTAGGATTCATACTAAATTGTAACGCGACGAAAGGTTTAGCAAGAATAGGAAGAAGCTTCACTGACTTGCATTGCTTAGACAGAACACAAGTGCGGATATTTAAACGCAGATCTTTCTCGCACTATGGGCTTGAGACATTCAATTTATTCAGGACTAATCTGCAAGGTGAATTTCAGTTTGCCCTCGAGGCCGGAGGCCACGATTCGATTACTGTCTTGCGACGACCCCATAGTCAGCGTACTGCTAATGAATTAAAGTTAAAAATCACGTTTTATAAATGATTTGATTATTTCCATCAGACAATCTGCTTATAGGCTTGTTGGATTTACAGTGGCTTCTAGCCAGCATTAGCCTAAACAGCAGTCATGCCTTCTCGAATGGCCGATAGTAATTCCGGGTGTTGGGCGTAGAAGTTTTTCTGCTGGTAAAGGACGTGCTGGATCTTGCTAAACAGGGAGTGGTGCAGGTATCGTGGGTGTTTGGAAAGGGCCAAAAACAGAGCGGCAGTCTCGTGCAAATCAAGATATCTGTATATATTTTATTCATCGAGCTTTTTTACCACCAATTGCTACAATTCAGGGCTGCTGACACTGCGATGAGTTAAGGCCAGCAAAATTCCAAAAAGGGATGGAGCGTTGCCTCTGGTGAAAGTCTTAACCCATTCCACTGCTATAGGGGCTATCACTGTGTGGAAACTATCGTCAATTTCTAGGTCCCATTTGCCTATATGTTTAAAGAGATGGGTGATGTGTCTGTCAGTAAACAGCTACATATTTTCCTACATTGAGGAGGAAATACTTTGACAAGAACCGCGAGTGTTTTGCAGTTGGGAGCTGTTAGGATTTGCGAGTCCACGTCCTGAAACTGATTGTGGGTGACTTCGTATCGTTTGGGGATGACGACCACATTTTTTTTCTCCTGCGTGGAGTAGAGTGCTCGAGTTATCAAGGATCTTGTGAGTCTTAACATATCGATATGGCCTAAGTAATTAATAATGATATTGAAAATATAAGAGCAGGTCTATATTCATCATAATATATAGACTGATTGTTTGTTGTTTGATAAGGCATACTAATCACTATCACTGCTCATCCAAATATTCTTGCAAAGAAACCTTTCTTACGGGAAGGATCGATTTTGTCTTCCATCTCGCGGACTAACTTTTTATACTACTACTTATCGGACAGTTCATAAGCCCTCATATAATATTCCTTGGCTCTTTGGAAGGACTGCATTTCTTTTAGAGTATCGCCCATCCACACAAAGGAAAGAGTTTGCTTTTTATCTAATTATATGGCCTTTTAAAAGGATTTTAACGCATTTTAGTAATCTTGCAGTCTGAAGTAGGCCGCTCCTTTGTTGTGATAGTTTATTGAGTGTTTAGGCTATAGCTTAATAGCTCTGTTGTGACTCTCAATCGCTTTTTAGTAATTTTTCAGCTTATAGTTGGCTGCACCGAGATTCCGATGATAGGCGGCTATCTTATCGTTTAATTCGATGGCTCTGGTAGCCAGAACTACCTTTTGTTAAAAATCGCCTAACTTTCCGACTGCTCTGCCTTTGAGGTTTAGAAAATCGGCACTTTCCCCCTCATTAGCAATGTCAAGGCCGCTATCACAAGCGTCAGCTAATTCTTTCCATTTCCTCAGATGGAGGCAGCAGTTTGCCTTAAGCAGATATTTTTCCCTATTGCTGGGCATAGATTCAGCTAGGTCAAGAAGTTACTTGTAGTGTTTTTTGGCCTTGAGTTATTTGATCTTGATGGCCGTTTCGGTATTAGTTTTAAAGACGACGGGGCGGCCATCCTCGAAATCATCCAGTTCTACCTCCATGTGGCAAACAAATCAATAGTTTATTAAAGCTATTACTCAGTATATGAGATTGATCACATCAAGCAGCATTCAATACAAGTAAAAATATACTCTTAAGATATACTCAAAACGTAAACACTCCAGTCAATTAGAATGAATGCCCTTATAAATTCTTTTATTAATTAACTATCTGTTACTGCTGCTAAAAAGATTATGCTTTGTGAAATTGCTGGCCAAAAAGAAAGAGCTTATTTTTGGGTTTGAACTGAATAAATAAGAGATAACTGTTGTTCGGATTGACTTTTTCTTCTTTTCTTATCTATATTGAGGTTAAATCGAGCTTTTTGTTGTTGTTGTTGTCAATATGCAAATAAATAATAAATCCATCTCAACTGATCGCAAATGAGGTGATTGATCCAATTACTGGTCTTAACTGGTATAAAATCTGGCTGTTTTGGAGCCACAGATTATCCATTAAGAAGTCCATTATTGGTTGCATTATAAATCTAATATATTGTACGCATGAACAACAAAACCATGTAATAGTTTTAGCAATTGTATGCCAGCTTCAAAATGCGAGAGCAAGAGCTGTCCCAAGACATTCGCTGGAAGCTTATCTATATTGCCTCTAAGATACATGGCCGACCGCTGAGAAATAGTGAAGTCACTTCCATTCAAGAGGAGGATGTCGAAGATCTTGAACATTTGGATGCTCATGCCCTAGCTATCATTTTCAACACACTTGTGAAGAGTCTTTTGGTCCACAAGAAGAACTGGTAAAAATAATGCAAGATCAAGTACTCGGGTTTTTTTGAGTCATGGAAGAACGCTACGATCACAACAGAGGGGAAGTATCTCAGCATTAATTTCAACAAGATCTGCTATAAATACGAACTGAAATTGCTGACTCTTTCCAACTGTCGCAAGGCGAAGAAATCTTTCGAATTGCATTTTAAAAACAAGCAGCTTCTATAGGCAAAGTTCGCCTCTTCTGAGCTTTTCAACGAGGTCTCCGCACATATCCAGCACAGCATTGATTAAGTTAGGGATTTGCATGTTGTTCACAAGGGAGAATAGGTCAAAATTAACTTAGCTGCTTCAAGTCAGATACTGGGGGAATAAAAATCCTTTGAACGAGAGAAAAGACTCAGTGAATCGGTGCAGTAGATTAGCAGCCCGCTTAAATCACGAAATAAACTCTCTAATGAGCATGAAAATTAATCAGAGGAAACACCCGTCGGGTATAGGATTATTGAAGAGGACTAACATCTACTGATGTGCGTGAATGACAACGAAGCTAAACTTTATAGTTCCATACAACTACAAACTAACAGTTCTCTTGATAAGCTCGTCTGCTATTATACTCAACAAAAATAATGGAATACTATTATCGCTGAGGAAACCATTCAAGAGCAATCCTCTAACATTTTTCAAGTCTTTCGTCTTTTCAAGAAGAGCGGCGCGATATTTTAGAAGCAGCGAGCAACCTTCACTCGACTCGAAGTGAATTGTAATAAAAACAGCGCAACTCTTTTGGAAGAAAGCTTTGATGAAGAATTCAGCCATGAGCAAACCAATTGTTACATCAAGACCACAACCAAATTTAGGAGATGTATGGGAGCAATACGGATTGTGATTAACTGCTAATTTGACGGTAAAGGCTATTATCAAGTTCAGGATTCGCTGTTTATGCTTATTAATATGTTTAAAGAATTGAAATTCTTTGAAAACAGCTTTAAGATTTATCAGCTGCAAAAGAGCAAGCCTAAAGTTATTATTGAATAACTCCCCTCAAGAGAGTTTAGTCCCAGGAAAGTATAAAAAGATATTGCAAATAAATTAGTTCCAATGGAAGAGGTTAATGTTGATGTGAAGAGAAATAGTTCATCAGAAGAAGAAGGGCTGAAGGTGGAAAAGTTCAGCAGTGATCTGCCTAAAACTGATGACTCTCTTGATTTGCCTAACAAAAATTAATTGAGTAAGACATAGCTCATGAACAAGCTTAGGCCTTTAGACCCTCAAAGCAAACTGAAACTTGATTACATCAAACTCGTGATGGATTTCTAAAACTAGAGAGGGTACTTAAACCATCGCTTTAATCAGCAAATTCTTAGAGAATATGACGACTACCCACCTCCATACTCTCTACCGGAAATGCTCCAGCGTGGTGGGGAATATCGCATAACTGATAACAAATAACTGGTATTTATCGATGAAGATTTACTCAAAAGTCAGAAGGACACCCTCATTTTTGTCATAAAGCAGATCGGAGCCAACATCTTTTCAGGCAAGTCAGTGTTGAATGTATCCTTGCCCGTAGATATCTTTGAAAGCAGGTCACTGCTATAGCGCTGTGCTGCCTCTTTTGGAAAAGGTCCAGATTATCTGTTGCCTATTGCTGATGAGAATCCCATCTACCAAATGAAAAAGATCGTCACTTTTATAGCCACAATTCCAACTTTGTAACTACTTATGCAAAAGCCCTTTAACCCAATTCTCGGTGAGACTCTACAGGCCTATATAAAGGGAATTCCCATATATTACTAACAGATTAGTCACCATCCACCTATCAGTTCTTATTACATGACATGCCCCTAATTCACTCTTTACGGCAACCTAGTCGCTTTTGCAGATGTTAGCTTCAATTCAGCAGTCGGAGGTAACGAGGGAATTATGCATATCATCTTGCACAATGGCAGTCATTTTCAATGCTATTTTCCTCCTAGTGAAATATCTGGCTTAATCTTTGGAGATCGCAAATTCAGGGGATATGGAAAAGGTTATGTGCTTGAGAAATAGCAGGGACTATTTGCTGAGTTCAGTATTTAGAAAGCAAAGAAAGGACTTTACTAAAAGGGTGACGAAAAACTGTCTCCAGGAGATATTATTGGAGGTATTTTCAGGGTGACAAAATAATTCATGAATAAAGTGGCTAATGAACCCTCTCTTCGCAAATTCGATGGACTTAGCAAAAAGGATGTGGTCGAAAAGTTATCTTAAATTAGAGGAGTATGGTTTTAGGACATAGTGATGGACGGAGAAGTTATGAATAAAAACATCAGAATATACCCAGTTCAGTACGCCAAAGTTGCCTTGCCCTCAGATGCTAACTTTAGGTCGGACATTCTGTTCCATAAGATAGGTGATTTGCCTGAATCACAACACATGAAAGAGGTTTTGGAAGTCAAACAGCGTGGAGACCGCAAACTGCGTGAAAAATGGGCAAAGACGAACAAAAAACGTACATGATTCTTCATTTTTATTCTTACACTCAGATTTGCCTAACTTTATAGAAATTATCACCATTAAGCCAATAGCAATGCATTAGTTACCATTATTTAAGAATTCAAAAATTGCAAATTTATAATATTTGGATAATGATGGAGCCACGCAAACTAACTGTTGGCCTTTTCAAGAAGAAGGAAGACAATTAGATTTAAGACTATGAAGCCCTGAACATCAATGGAACTAATGTTTGGGATGACATGAGCTTGACAGGGCTTGGAGAAGGCTTGTCCGAAATGGTGGGACTAAAACTCGGTCAGATGATGGAAAACCCTTAGCAATATTTTAACTTTGGCTTTACCTACTGCGACTTTAAGGCTTACATGATGAAAATAACCTACTGCCGAGCTATTCGCAAATTCATAGAACGCAAAAGACTTGAGAAGATTGCTGAGTTTCAGCTCACCAACACCTTCAATTTCAACATCGAACAAGATTATCAGCAATAGATTTGATCTCAGTACCTTACCTCCTAATCATATTCATCTATTATTTCTCTTCTTCATGATCTCCAGCAATCTCCAAAGAATGTATTGGTTTAGATAAAATGATCAATTATTTTTAGATACTAAATCAATCAGAGAAGTGCGTCCTAAGAGCAACCACATGTGTTCCATTACTCCTTTATTCCCTCACAACTGTGAATTGGATAGCCGAGTCGTTTATTTACGCGATTATGCATACTGCATAGGTATATCATGAGCTCCTCCTTCTTATTGCCAGTAAAAGGACCAACATCCTTTAGCATTTGCAAAAAGTGACCAGAACATAATTTACAAGGGTAAAATTGTCCGAATAACACGAGAAAAGTATTCCATTTCTTGACTAATTCTGGAGGAATGTCTTCTGGAAAGCTACCAGTCATCATATGCAGTATAGTCCATCCCATATGTCCTAATTCCTGCCGAGAAATGTTATGAGCACCCTCATCGATGATCATCTGTTTATCTGTGGATTCTTCTTCCTAAGAGAGTTGTTTCCAAAAGGGAAACATTTCCTTGCTTAGAAGTTAATTTTGATAAAATTAGCCATCCCTTACCAATTCTGAGGTCGAGTAATAGCGAAATAGTGCCAATGCAGCAACGAATAGAGCGAAGACTAAAACTGCTATGAATCCATTTCTGGCTCTTGTCTTGATCTGTTAAACAAGTTGGCTCTCTATTTAGTCTTCATGTTCGAAGGACGCTTAATTTTGGATTTGTTCTCTCATGATTAATAATCGAGTGTATATCCATAAAGTAGAAATCAATCACCTAAAGATCAGATATCTCCTTCGGCCATATTGGTCTGTTACCACGTGCTGCTCTGCTCCAAAAGATGAAACATCCTCTCCACCATACTCAATTGCCCCCAAAAGATCATTTCTCCTTAACTGAGTGCTTATGATGATCTCAGCTAAAGGTTTTACGAGTTACAATCCTGTTTAACCTGACACAAGTGCTGTCTTTGCTTCGTATCTTCTGACTTGTTTTTCTAGATGATGGTAGTGTTTCTCCTGCAGATAGGGCGGATTGGAAACAACTAATTGACATTGATTAATTAGATCGAGCATTTTAAGCATATCCTCACATATAAATTGCATTTTTTCTAGGGGTAGACCATTTTTGGCTGCATTTTGTTTGGTCAAAGCAATGCATTTCTGGTTGATGTCAACAAAAATGCCTTTCAAATCATATTCAGCCTGCAATTATCTGAACAAACTTAAGCCTATTGCCCCAGTTCCACATCCAAAATCAACAAATGTTATTTATGTTCCCTTCTTCCAGCGCTGCCTAATTTCTCCCAATAGCAGCTCTACCAAATTTTAGGTTTAGAATCTAGGAATTAGTATGGGAGCTTTTAATTTTAAATTAAGGTAACGAAAGGGCCACCCTCCTACTAAATACTGGATCGGGTAATGGTGCTGCCTCATCTGGCACAAACAAACTGCCTAAGTTTAAATCACAAAATACAAGTCTTAATGCTCTTGATTTTTATAATATGCCCTCTCTCTCGCGAACTTTAAAGAGTGCATGTTCAACTATAATAGCAACGGATTGTTATGGTTCGGGCACCTGGTTCAATTGATGTCAACTTTGCGTAATCGAAAGAGTTTGAGATAATATTTGATGTAAGAGTGCTCCAGCAACTGTTTTTTTAGACGATTCATAGAATATATATAAAAAAGCTTTAATAGTAATTTAGTGGCCGGTAATTAAGGGCAACTTGTTTTAAATAAAAGATATTCACTCATTTAGTTTATTGGGCTAGTCCACAGTTAAATTTTGGACATCTTTAATCGTTGAAATAATCAATTAGTTATTACAATGTGCTAAGCTGGTTCTAATGAATCTGAATGCCTCCTTTGCGCGGGAAAAGACCTAACCATTGATAAATACGTTCATTTAACAACCTTACTCAAGAAAAAAATTAGCAAATACGAAGGTATCGCCACTAAAAAATACAATGACTGCAAACCATCTGTTAAGTTGAATATAGGCAGTTCGCTAACTTTGTTAGTACTTGCTGATAAATTTATCAGCAGGCGATTAAGGATAGGGTTGCAGAGTTTGAAATAGCAAACAATAAACACTAGTTATGCTTGTATTGCTGGTATGGCAAGCATAAGAAGAAATTAGGATGTGGCTAGTGGCGTCAGCTAACAATAAAACATGGATATCGCCTCATAAAAAAGGCTTATTCATTTTCAACAACTAAAAACTGTTCAATTTGACGGCATATTTCCTCTAAGAAGCATCAGTAATAAAGAACTCTCAAAAATAAACTTTTCACTTACATTAGAAAAACAACAGTTAGAATCCAAAGTCAAATTTTTATAGCTCAAGATGTAGGAGATAGTGAGAAGACATGAAAAGGAGACATCTAAAAAAAGATAGAGCTTGGAAGGATTAGTGGAATAATTAAATGAAAAGAATGAAATGATTGGAGAGTTGAAGAGTACTATCAAAATAATGGAATCTAAGCTCGGAACAAGAGAGAAGGAATTTGGATCATGTATGTTGGAAGAAGACAGTGAAAGTTTAAAAAAGATAGTGTTTCGACTAGAAAATATTAACGATAAGCTCAATATTGACCTCTCAAAGCTTAACAATGAGAAAATAGCCCAAGAAGAGCTTAATAGGTAATACATCAGGCGTAATCAATAATTGCAAAAGGAAGTAAAAACATTGAAAGAAGAAAACTTTGACTATGAGCAAAACAACATCAACATCAATATCTTTAAAAAGGAATTAGAAATCATGAGTCATAAGGTCAATTCCAAAGTGGAAAGAATCACCAAAATAGAACGCAAAATTGGAAATATCGCAAGAGGCAAGGCGTTTGGCTCAGCCAATATTTTTGAAACCATTCTTGAAGCAAAGCTAGACAAAAGACAAACGACAGAATCCACAGAAGCTGTTACTATTCATGGAAGTGGGTCAGCTCATGATATGGAAATAGAGAGCAAACTTGAAGCCATATTTACCTACCTTTTCAATATCGAAGATGAAAATTACAAGATTACAACTCCTGAGTTGTTTGACGAAGAAGAAAAACAACTGTTAAGCTCACATAAATTAAGATTTATCAACCATCGGATGACAAGCAATGAGGCCCACCAGGATCATATACAAAAAGAACAATTGAGCGAAACTTCCATTAATATTTTTGGAGATTCTGTTGTAGAAGTATTGAATGATAAATGCGAAACTCATGACCATAAAAACAATTTCAAGTTGATGCAGCTAGAAATAGAAGGGAGACAAATGGTCTAAAAAATTGGAGAGCTGAAGGAAATGCATATGCACATTAGAAGTGTCATTCATACATTTCTGAAGACACTGGAACCAAAGTAAAATATTTTATATGCAGATCACTAAAGAAATAGAGCGAAGACATCATCACAGTGCTGTGCGATTTCTTTGAATACTCTGAGGAGGAGCGGCATCAATTTTTGCAGGGAAAAAGCAAAAAGCTATTCGGGTTCATCTGAAATGGCTGTTTTGGTAATGGTGGCTAATCATGTTGATGTATACATTGATAATTTGATAAAATGAATAAAAATACAATTGAAATTAGAATCATCAATTCTAATGGGCAGCAATTGCATTTAGAGTTGTCGTCTGGAGAGTATAAGCATCAGTTTCGAGAGTTCGTCCTCAAACATAAATTGACTCATCAAGAAGCATTTTAACTTAAAACTACTATTCAAATGAAACTTGTGCAAACCAGCAGGGTTGGGCTCAGATAAAATGATGGCGCAAAGACAATAGCACACCTAGAATTGTCGAATAAAATTGAAATAGAGAAGGAAAAGCCTGATTCATGTCAATAAAAAGGCAAGAACAAAACGATAACCACCTATGAAAAGAAGTGTGATGAAAGTGAAAGCAGTACAGATATATTTAATGGTTTGAATAAAAATGTTGAAAGTCTGTAAAAATTACCCACCTTTTGCATAGAAAAACAGAAATCACATTCATAGAAAGAAAAGCAGAGTTATTAATAAAGTATTTAAGACAAATTATTTACTCAACAATTTCATCACACATCAACAAAAAAGATAAATTATGTACATCCCAAGATGTAAATACAGACTCCTCAGTACTAGAGAAGAAATCGCTCGCCCTCATAGGAAGTCTTCGGCAGACTGTACCACAATCGTACGGCAAGTTTTAACAATAAAAAGAATGAATAAGTTCACAGATCTTAGGAATTGGATTATCTGTAGGTCTAAAAATACTAATTGAATAACAGCTTAAAAAGAACAACCAACGATTTTTTCAATGATCTTAGTCATAACCACACAGTATCTTTCAGTAAGAAAACAGCAAAAATAAATAAGCAGCAAGAGTAGTGTGAAGACAAGTAATCCTGCCATCTCACTCCAGTTCGCAGTCGAAAGGGAAGTCCCTATTTTGGTGTATCTCAAAAATAGTCTGGTTCTCGGTGCGAAATGAGGGAATAAATTAAAAAAAGATAGAAATAGCTCTCTCTTGCAAAGGCAAAGGAAGTTAAAATACGGCAAAGGATGAAGGAATAAAGCACTGGAAAGGACAGTAATAAAAAGTCCAACTCATAGAGTCCCTCTCATAAAACTTGCTAAAAATGTCACCCAAAACTTGAAGTTAAGTCTCAAAAGCATAAACACAAGTTAGTTTCTTGCAAAAAACCAAGCAGTCGTCCATATGTTTCTAATCTACTGCAGTAGTGCTATAACTAGTTCGTGAGTGACTTATAAAAACTATGATCACATATATCTTTTTCAAATGTTAAGCAACAACTGATATTGATATTAATGAGTGATTTAACCATATAAATGAGTTTTCAGGGTTTATCGAGCATCACTGACTTGCATAATTTTGAGAAGGAGGATTTGGTTGTTGAAGGCTATTTTGTTGAATTCTGACCATTTAGCTTAAAAACTGGTGTTGATTATTTTGAATTTATAAGTAATATGAACCAGGATTACGATTACCTGTTTAAACTGCTGCTCATCGGCAACTCATCAGTGGGAAAGTCCAGTCTCCTCCTACGTTTCTCTGACAACATTTTCAGTGAAAGGTAACTTTGCCATCACTCAGCTTCTTGCCGACCATTGGTGTTGATTTTAAGATTAGAACCTTCGAATCAAACGGCAGCACAGTTAAACTGCAGATCTGGGACACTGCTGGTCAGGAACGCTTTAAAACAATTACCGCCTCCTACTACAAAGGAGCTCATGGCATTATTTTGGTATATGACATCACTGACCGTCAATCCTTCAAGGACATCGAAAATTGGCTGGCAGAGGTGGACAAGTATGGCAACTAAAATGTTGTTAAACTGTTGGTGGGTAACAAATCAGATCTTGAAGCCAATAGGCAGGTGAAAACAGAAGAAGGAAAAACTTTGGCTGATTCACTTGGTATCAAATTTTTGGAAACTTCAGCCAAGGATGCAGTTAACGTCGAAAAGGCTTTCACCACTTTGTCCAATGAAATCAAGGCCAAAGTTCAAGATCGTCCCGGACCAAAGAAAAACGTCGGTGGCGGTGGTCCCTCAACAACTCTGAGAAAGCCAGTGTAGGAGAAGAAGAAAGACGGATGCTGCTGATGTGGCTTGATGAGATATGAAACATATTAAGTATTTTTATTTAATTTACAAATTAGACTTAACTTAATTGATAAACAGATCATTCTGGCTTGGTCTGTTTCTGCAAAATATTTTAGACTAAAAACTTTACGTTCTCGTTTTTGTCCATCTCAAGCTCCTAATAACTATTCAACAGCTTTTATAGATCCACTAGACTGGCAAGAGTTGCCTCAATTTGGTCAGCACGAGGCCCCACTATCTTTTTTTGAATTATTGTGCTCGAGCCAACCTGCTTTTGCTTAGAATCCCTCATCTCTCCATCTTTGATTAGGTTTGTTGAAACTATTTTTTTTTAAGATTTGGGTGGTAAGTTTCCTCCTCTTTGATTATAGTGAAAATTAGATTGATCTCTAGCAGACTTATCTTTTACGATAGCCCGTCCCTTGTTATTGCCTTGATTATTAAAGTTTGGTTTTTTTTCCTTTGGCATGATCTCTATGGCAAATATATTAATTGACTTTGAAATTAGAATAAAACTGAGTGCATATTTTTAAATGCAGGCAATAACGAGTTTAAGTTTGGAATTATTAATAAACGATTAACTAGAGAGGTAATGTGGTCAATAATTTTAAATTATTCTTAGTAATGCCAACTCATCAGATAAAATCATTCAAAAGGGAATTCCATTGGATTCGTAAAAGTCAATCAATAGTTATGGTCGAACAAGGCGCAAGTCGTTCTCCACCATATTAAAACATTTACCATCTCCTAATTGAACCTATAAGCACCGAGTATGATTCCAGTTGAAACATTTTATGATTTTTTCGACCTTGGCAGTATCAATTTCGCCCACAACTTTAAAATTATCACTATCCTGCTTCTCCCTTAATTGCTATTCTTCCTATGACAATTCAGATTTTTATTATTGTTTGATATTCTTTTTTTCCTCGATAATTTGCCTGGCTTTTGAAGGGGCTTTCCTTCTCTGCTCTCTCTTAAAAAAATTACTCTTGTCAGGTTCTTTACATTCGCCTTTGTATTTGATGTCCTTATCGCATATTTTGTCGCAAGTCATAATTTATTTTTCATATTGTTTTTTAGTCATCTGCTTTCGAGAAATAAGCTCTCCTGCGTAAAGAAAGGTCTTGATGGAAGAAAAGGATTGGCCTTTCCCATCTCTCTTTAAATTCTCTTTGTTTCTGCGTTTGGTGAGCCAATGCTGGAGGTATTCGATGATATTGGAAAGTTAGGAAAGTGGTTCCCAAGTGTCATTTTCGTGGCCAAAGTTCTTCCATTTGATGAGATAGTGCGGTTAGTCTATATGAATTTGTGATTACTATTGAGAATAGCCTAGTCAAGAATTTCCTCAACCTCGTATATTGTGCTCATAATATTAAGACTATATGCGAATTCAATCATATAAATGACAAGTTTATCCTAATCGTGCTAGGACCATTTCATTATCAATCGGAATAAACAAAGAGTGTTGCCTTTCATAGGTGCATAGTTTCACACAAAATCTATCAACTATTCAATAAAATTGGATTTATTTTACATTTAACCTCAGTCAGCCCAACCTTACCACCAATCCACCAAACTATGGGGAGAGCAATACTAGAGATCGCTGAGGAGTTTTATATAACTTAATTATAACCATCAAATGTGTTAAGCTGTTTAATTGGGATACGCATAAAAGGTGGCGTTGTCATTTTCATGGTTCTTTATTTCTATGATATATATTTTATCTTCTAAAAAATGGCAAAAGTAAATGATTTATTGATGCCTTTTCATGAGTTATTAATACTATTCATTTATAATGATCCATAGTATAATTTATTTAGTATTCTGCATAGAAAATGGGAAATTGTGAGTGCGTTGCGACGAATCACGGACCGTTCGAAGCATTGTAGCTGTAGAAAAAAAACACACAACTCAAAATAACCGACTAGCAACAAGGAGAAACCCAAACACAAGGGGACCTCCTGCTTCTTTCGTCTATTAGTCTTAGGGACAAAAATACTTCACACTTTTCAACACATTTTTTCCCTCAGTAATAGGAAATCATCAAAATAGTGACTCCAACTAAACTAAGCCGTGAACAGACTATTAATTCTTAGTAAATAAGCAGTCGTCCTTTGTAAGTGGAAGTGAGCGATAAGATAACTCTGAAAGAGTATTATGATCTAAAGAAAATGGTTGAACGTATCAATTAACGTTTACAGTAGCTGGAGATTAGTTCTTAATTTATTGTTTATTCCAGGGCTGACTCTGCTAAAATTTACGATCAGGGTTTTAGAAAGGTCATCATTCGCAGTCGAGACTCATAGGAAACTTGCTATTTTCGTGGTGGAAGACAAGGTGTAGCCAGTATTATCCAGCTTTCTGGAGAAGGATAAATATATTATTCGAGCAACGCTTACTACAACGGCAATTTCAGCAATAATCAGTTGGAAGGGAAAGGCTTGTACATTCATCCCGATAAAGATTTTTATTGGGGTCACTGGAGTAATAACCAAGCGAGTGGTTTTGGAGAATTCCATCATTATGAAGGAGTAGTTTATAAAGGAGAGTGGAGTAAAGATTTAAATGATGGCATTGCAGAGGAGTACTGGCCTGATGGAGCTTACTTTCGAGGATATTTCTAGAAGGGCAGCAAGAAGAAGGGAAAATTTGAATGGCCCAATAAAACAAGCTATGAAGGGGATTTTAAAAACAACAAACTGGAAGGAAAAGGTAAATTCACATGGGATGACAATCGCTGCTACGAAGGTGACTGGAAGGATAATATGATGCATGGCTATGGCCTATTCAAATGGACCAATGGGCAGACTTTCAAGGGAAATTATGTTAAAGATAAGAAAGAAGGGAAGGGAGAACTGCAGCTTGCTGATGGTACTGTGATTAAGGGAAACTGGATCAACGGTAAGTTATAAGGTTGGAGTGAAGTGACTTGCAAAGGATAGAAGAACAAAATACTATGGAAAAACGGTGTGCAAGTTGAAAACGATAATGATATATGAATTTTGTTTATAAATGTATAAATTTCTGTTTTTCTGAGAAAAATGAAAGCAAAATCATGACATCTTAACCAATCAGCTGAGATTGCCCCGTTTTATGAAATAGCCCTTATAGGAAATATTTAATTTTTTCACTTCCACTTTCTCGCTGGGATAGATGTTATTCTAAGAGTAAGGCTTTTTTGTTAATTGGTCCAATACCTTCTTAGTCTCCTCCGATATATGGATTTCTCCCACCTTTCCAGTCTATTCGAATTTGTTGGCTACCACCACGTCCGAACCATATATGTCATATCTCACGATTTCAGTACCAACAATTCCTCCAATAATGGTGCCCGTATGAATGCCTATTCGCATATTCAAACACTCTAATGCGGGCTTTTCTTTTTTTACTCGGTCGATTGTCTTTAACATTTCAAAACTGAAGTTAACCACATTTTGGGCCTCACGAATGGGATTTCGATCGTAACAGTTTGTAAATCCAAGCACAACGTAGCAGTCTCCAATAGTGTAGACCTTATAAACGTTGAGGTCAGTGCATAACACATCGAACTCCTCGAATAAGCTCTTCAGCATTCTTACGACATTCTAAGGTTCCCTTTTGTTTTAGGGCCGATCAGAAAATTATGTAAAGCCTTTAATATCTGCAAAAAGGATAGTGCATTGTTCAAACAAATCTGTCAGTTCCAGTCGATTTTAAAAATTTTGAGTCTTTAACTTTTAGTATGCATGCTTTGGCAGCAATTCAGATACAATCTTGGAAAGTTAGTTGCTGATCTGGGCTGTCTTGCGCCCTTGCCGGAAGTTGATAATGGATTCCTTCTGGAAAGCATATTTACGAATAAGAACCATTGAGACATAAATCCACTCATAAAGAGGCCCAATTTATAGAAAACCCTCGACAGAACAGGCTATAATTCCAAGGATAGCTACTATCACACCCATGCACATAGAGTGAAGGAATCGCATTCCATTGATTCCAGAAGAGACAGTCATCAGCATCATCACGTAGAAGTGGCTATAAATACGGTCGTCCGATTGTTGAGTGCGCATTTCATCATTCTTTTCAACTATCAGCTGATAGGTAAACGCTCCCACAAAGATCCAGTTTACAAATCGATAATTTAGGGAGTGCCCTGTCAGCCAGAAGAGCAAAATCATCATCCCAGCCCCTACTGACCTCATGCAGATCTCAGGGGTACCAGCTTGTTCCAAATAAAAATTCAGAAACATCCAAGATCCGTTTAGGGCGACCATGAAAATGACGAATAGGCGGTCTCGGACTCCCCTATTTTTCTATAAATATTCACAGTACTCCTCCTCCAACTGTTGCTCTTTGGAGATATGTAATTGGATTTCGTCCTCTGGTCTTCCAGGGTAATTGTCTTAGAAGTAGTCTCGAGCCTGCGCCTCATTAAACTCTAGCAGCCAGGAATAGCACCTTAGCTCGTCCTGCCGATTCTTCATCTCCTCAATCTTGTTAAAATTATTTTCTAATCCGCGGCAAGTTGTACGTCTTCGGACATCTCTTAAGGATCCGCGACTTTAAGGCTGTACTGCTTCGTTGATGATGATGTTGGGTAGGTTTCCAATTTATAATTGTTCGTTGTCAGAGCTATTTTGGTCTGCAAGGCGGTGGCTGCGGATGACTTTCATTACAAGTTCTCTAAAACGCCCTCGAAAGTGACTGTTTTTGTTTTTTTTGCGACCTGCTTTCTCGTTCTTCAGAGTAAACACTGGAATAGTTTATGTTTAAGTCTTGCAGAGTCCTTTCATATAGACTTATCTGATAAGAAATGCCTCATCAGAGTATGAGTGAAGTTAAGCTCGCGCCTCTCTAGAGAGAGTAATTGAACCATTGCTCCCTGTACTGCCATGGCGGGAAGTGGCGTTGACATTCGTACCAATAAGGGAGAATTGTTTCTTATGCTTGCCAATAACCCCAACCACCACTTCTCCGAGGTGAATTCCGATTTTTATTTATAGATCTTTGTTCTTTTTTGTGCCCCACTTGAACAACCGAGTCTTCTCAATCATCTGCTGACCCATACTCACTAATCTTTCGACTTTGTTTCGTCTGACCATCTCGTTCTCCATCTGTCCCTCGATTTTCTTGATTCCCGTCGCAGCCATGTATGTATAGCCTACCGTTTAAATCTTTTGAACTGCAAAACTTGAGCACAACTTATCAAACTATCTGTAGAGATCATCTAAAATGCGAACTACGTTACGACCCTCTTCCTCGATAATGGAGTCAAAATTACAGACATAGCAGAAGAGAATAGCCACACTATTTTCGCGGTACTGTCCACTGTCCTATCCGTTTTCACTGAAGAACGTACGAACAAATTCAGGCACGAGAATAGTCCAGATGTCGTTTGTCTGATTGGTTTGCATTTCTATCTGCTCGCGGAGGATATAGTTTTTGCGAGAGTCAAGGGTGCTGCCGTAAAGTACAACAAAGTTGACAATGCCACAGCCTGCCATTAGCATCATCTTTAGCACACGTCTAGCACCGTCTTCATTTTGTATTCCTCCCATGATTGCCCCTGTAGCATAGGACGCTAACGATAGGATGAGAACCAAGCTAAGTCGTACGCCTAACAGCTGGGTGAAGATTATGAAAGATAGGCAAGTCAGCAGGAAATGCTCATTTTCTCCGATAATTTCATAGATTATTAAGGTCATGCAGATCATCGTTAAGGTGATTTCTGCTCCAAAATAATAGCGACGACCGAGCCCATCACTCTCACTAATGCTCCAAAAGAGAGCAACAGCAAGAGCGGCAACGGCTACATAGAGAGGAATCATATCGAAATATTACTCAACCATTTGGAGAGCGGAGTATATTATTTAGGTCATGTAGAGAGTGAATACCATCAGAAGAGTCAGTTGGAAGCGAGTGAGGTTAAGGGGCGCATTGTTGAATTCATTCTTTATGCGATGTTCCATTTTCTTTATTTATAACAACCACCCTATCTTCAGCTCGTTTGTATCAAACTAGCTCCCCACCAGCTCTTGGATTGATTCCTCAATGTTTTCCTCATCACGAAAGAGATGCTTCACAAGTTCAACATGAGAAATGTCCCTCCCGAGCAACTGTTTCGCCTTAATTCCCACTTTCTTTAGGTTCAGATAGTAAGCTGCAAGGATGTGCATCATTCCTTTTTTGCGCGATTCAGCGATAAAAAGTGAAAGAGCCATTGAGAAAGCAGTTGAGTTACCTATCATAACAGCTGTATCGTAGCAAGTCCATATCATACCCATTTGAACAGCCATCCGATAGAATTCTGGTCGAGCAAGAACGACAAGCCAAAGCACCCCTAGCAACAAAGGGTAGCTCAGCAGTCCCAAAATAAGCACTGCTAATTTTGAGCACTCTCCATTTACTAAGTGCCTTAGAATGCTGACGTTAATCATCAGTAGATAAATACTGAAATGAACTCCCTCTATTGGGAATAATTTTCCTCCTGCTAGTCGAGCATTAGGAAGGATTAATAATACACTACCTGATATAGTGATACCATGCAACACTCCCTAAAGAAAATTGGTCCAGAACTTGACCTGTGAATGCGTGTCTTTAATGCAGTTATCCTTAAGTTCTTTGCTCTTTTTTTGCATCAGTTTAATGGTAAAGATTGTTTCGATTGCCCCGTACAACATTACGTACATCGCAGTGAGGGTGCCATCCAAATTGTAGGAAGTTCCACTTACACTGCATACTGCAATCTCTATCCCTAGAGCAATTGTTGTAATCAGAGTAGCACGGTAAATAGACGTGTGAATAAGATAGTGATAGGCAGTAGTTACCCACGATCCTAACTCTATAATGTGTTTCAGATAGGAGATACTGGGTGCACGAATATCTGAAGGAATGTCAGAGTGAACACGCTCACTATCACATGAACTTATTATCAACGAAACATCAGAGTAATTCTCGAAGAGAAGGTCTGAATAGGAGCTTCCTATGCTCATCAAAGTGTGAGATCGATTGTAACTGTTCTTCAGTTTTTATGACACTTCTGCCTTTTGGAGAGAAGTAAAGCCATGCGTCAATATATTGTCGCTATAATACAGTGCAAACAGAAAATGTTGCATCAAACTTGAATGCGCCTTTAGTTGATTCCAGCACTCGGGTCCAATAACCAGAGAGAAGAGGTATTCCCGTTCTGATGTTAGTTTGCGGGTAATTGAATTAAGATTATATCTAATTTCCTATACCGTGCGGCCTTATAGCTCAACGTATTCTGCTCTTTTTTAACGCTGGCATGATTAAAACAGCGCTTTTAATGATTGGATTTCAGCAAGATTGTTCGTGTAAACACACATGCGGATGCCTCTTTCGACTAGAAACTAAGTCATATCGCGAGCGGCTTCATTTTTTTACGATGACAGACCCACTAGACTTATGAATTACAGATCTCTCTAAAATTTGGCAGAGAAATCCTCAAGGTCTTTGGGGGTGACACTGGAACTCATTTTGAGCTTGGTAAACTCGGCATCGTAGGCTTAATACTATCCCGGAGAAAAGGTTCTCTTGGCATATATGATTACTTCTGCTTTTGAGTGTTTGAAAGAGGCCAATTTATTTTCAATAGTGTTTTTACGAAGTTACTTGTCCCTTAATTTTTAAAGCAAATCTTCAGGAGTGCCTTTACAGTAAAGGATACGTTCTTCACAGCCTTCCTCCCGCACCACAACTGAAAAGATGCGTCTTTCTAGTTCAAATGTATTAAGTCTTCTGGAGAAAAACCACTCAGTCGTACTTTCTAGCAGTTTCACTTTAAGTCCAACCTCCTTCTTAGAGTGGGCATCAATTTATGAGGATACATGAACACCAATGTTGTTAACTAGCTTCAAAAGTACTTCTTATGAGTAGATGCGGCTGTTAGCTTAGAAGTGAATGTCCTAGGAATCTGTTGATTTGAGAATAGCCTGATGACACAACGCAAAAGCTTTTACGAGTTCAAGTGCTTCTTCTTATTCATTCGTCACATTCATTGCAAGCTTCTCACGATTTATACGAAGGGGCTACAGTTGCATTCTCAGCTTAGGTGCAGTGCTGCCAGCATTCTGACGGGCGCTGGGACGTGGAATATTATCCTGTCGATAATCATCGTCCAAAAAATATGTATCAAAGTCTCCACTGCCTTGATTTGGTCTTTCAAGTAAAGCTGCAGGACTATTGGTGCTGAGTGGCATACTCACAACTGGCAAGACATTATTTATGTTCGTGAAGACGCGATTGTTGCGTTTATCGTGAAGATTGTTAACAGATTCCCTCATTTATTTATTGGCTGTCACTGATCCATTTCTCCTGCTTCCACGTCGCGAATTTCTTTCCTTGATCTCTTCTCGAAAATCGTATATAGAAGAGGAGGTAACAATTTAGTCAGCTATCATTTTGCCTGAATTAAGGACTCCACTATAAGCAATAACTGCATAGTCCAGCGAGCCAAGGTTGATAATGCTGGAGTAATTGATTATCTATGATTATGAACTGTTTCTGTAGCTGAAGTGCAGTAAAAGCAGAGCATTCCCGAGGTATATAAAATGAGGCAGCAGCACAGAAAACAATAGGAAGTGATAGGCGGTATTCTGCAGCCAGTCATTGCCCCAGTTTAAAGTTATCAAGGCAAAGGGTAAACCTAGTAGAATATTTACTCCAACACAAACTACAAAGATTCGATCAATATAGTTTTAGAAAAATCGATGATTACGATTGCGTTAGCCAATGTGCCGCATGATTTTACAATTCATGCCAGCGTGCAACACCAAAGCGTAAATCCAACAAGTTTTAATCAATGATTATCGAGAAATAAAGTTCTCAAAGGTTATTTGTGAGGTCTTAGGATCTTTAACCAGCTTTAGATAGCCCAAAAAGTCTTCCATATTGGCGTTAGGAAGTTCATACTTTAGTTTGCCCGTAAGGTATTACTTTTTGTACTTGTCCCAGTTGCGTTTGATGTTACTACGAGACGTTACTTGTGTTAGATAGCAAGCTTTCTTTCGCTCGACAGTCACTCGGCCAGTGATGCTGCGAGCGTCGACATAGACCACTGCTTCGCGGTCCTATATGTATTGAGTGTCTAGCACCAGCAAATCTGCTGGAGCTTTTTCTCCCTTTTAGAGGTAGAGGATATCCCCTTCGCGAATATCTCCCCACCGCAGGTTATTAATTTCTTCTCCATCGCGATACACCTTAGAGTCATCAAACAGAAATGAGCTGCTATTGATTTTTTAATCGGCGCGGTGACGTATCATTTCGAAATAGACTTCCTTTATCACTTTTATTAGCATGATAATGCCCAGTTACGAGGCATACATCCACAGCGGATAAGCTTCACTCAACGGAAGGAACGCGACAGTGATGATAGTGCATATGAGAGATAGAGGGCAAGGACTCAGCATCTTGAATAGAAGCCTAATAAATAAGCTATCGGACAAGAAACTGTTGGTTGAGATGTCATTATCTGCCAATCCCATTAAGGAAGTGGCCTTGCCCTGGCTCAACTCGAGAGTATTGCAGTCTGAGGAGAGTTCCCGTCTGACTGACGAACCAGTCGTTGGCTGCGATTGCATGGAAAATTTAAACTTATATACATGAGCTCACTTATTCACATATTAGACTCAATTATAATGTTAGTGGTTAAATCACATGGAAATTACTTCCATTTTCTTAAGTTTAAGAGAAAAAGATTATTTATAATAGAATTTATTCTTCAATAATTCTTGGTTATGAGTATGGCAATTATAAAAGATTTATTCAAATGAAAGAAGCCAAAACTAAAATTAAGTACATTCAAAAAACATTGTTTCCTGAAATGAAACATCAAGTAATTCCCTAATTTTAGAAGGATCAGCCAATTAAATATGTATAAAAACAGGAAAAGTAACCCAAGGAAGCAAAGACCACTGTCATTAACGTCAAGGTTGCAGAACTTCGCAAGAAGGGTTACGACTCACTTCTATAATGGTTGGAAGATGACAAACACGTCTATATTGGCCGTTACAATCACTATGTCCCAGGAGCAGACAAGAGCGAATGGGCAAATCCCTTCAAAGTTAACGACTATGGGCGAGAGGGCTGCATTCATAAATACAAGGAATACGTTTTATAAACCCCGAAGATGCTGGCTGCAGTCAAGAATTTGAAGGGAAAAGTGCTTGGCTGCTGGTGTGCCCCTGAAAGCTGTCACGGCCATGTCCTGGCCTAATTAGCGGATTCACAATAATGATAAATGAGTTAAGTTATATAAATATATCTATGAAAAAAGGAAATGATTCCGAGAGCAGGAGGATTAAAGTAGTATCCGACTATTTTGGGTTTGATTTCTTTTTAGTGAAGCAACCCCTGAAATGCACTCTCAAAATACCCGAGACAGTCATGCTGGACCGTAATGGAGCCCCCAAAGAGTGGATTTTCAATTCATCGCGCTTAGGAAATGTTATTTTGAAGAAGAGGAAGGAGAATCTGTTGCCGCTTTCAATTGCCAAGAGTATTTGCTTGAAGTATTTGCCATCAAATCTTTTGACTCCGATTAAGACTATATCTGAGTTGAGAGATATAGCCAAGGCTGCCCTACAATAACAAAAAGACGCAGAGTTTACAAGCAGAAAAAAACATGTGTAAATAAGAACAGTTGATGATGAACTACTACAAATGAGTCTTACCTAGTTTCTGGACATGATCGGAGGCAACAAACTCGCAGAGCAGAGTTTTTATGAGAAATGGCGAATGATTCAGTAGCGAGTGTCAACAAGGAAGCATGACGAGTCCTACTTAGTATAAAGTCAACGCAAAAATCACCTCATCGAGAGCAAATGCAGCAAGCACATATAGTTGGCCCAAGTCTAAAACAGTTCATATATCGATACAATCCCCTCAACACAATTGTAGGCAGATTCCAAATCTGAAGACTACAAATTTTTCGACAGTTATCTCAATAAAAAGTTTTTTACTGCAGTGCAGTAGTTGGTGGAGTGCATAGAGAAGAATTACAAATGCATCGTATAGAACATAACTACTCGGTTTGTGATTGACTACAACCGATAACCACATCTGACCGAAGTGCAGCAGGTTTACGTCAAGCCATCGAGGAAATTGTATGAAATGAGATAGTTTGCACAGAGTATCAATTCTGGAGAAATTAAAATATAAAATTATAGCAAGTGTCTGCTGCAGTATCTGTTCTAAAATCCAGCCAAGGTAGAACCAACTTTGGACCAGCCTTTGCATTAATTTAAGAGGCATAGATGCAGAGGGTAGTTTTGCAATGCAACTATTCTTTCCATCCCTCATCTTCGTATTGATATTATCTATTTAGCTTAGCCTCGTCTCAAGCTCCCCATTATAGGCAGCAATATTCGCAGGATGGCTGTAAGTTTAATCGAGGCAACCAAAAAGAGAAAAGGAAGAGTAATCGAGCGTCTCAAAGAAAAGGGAGTTATCTCTATAGACTACGTCCCTTAAGATAGTTAAAGTTCCGAGTTTGATGACAGTGAGTTGGAAGAAACTCAATAAAATGTGAGGGTGTGTTAAACCTGCTTTGTTTTCTATCTAAACGTGCTTAAATTTTTTGAGATTGATTCATTTGGTGGTCTCAATGACAGGAAAATTATAGCAAGTAATACCATCGAAAAGAAGAAAGAAGAGGTTCTCGACACTTAAAATATCAATTTGAAAAAGGTTAAAGAAAAGCCTGCTAATATTATCAAACGCTCCGCAAGTCAAGCAACAAAATTAAGACCTATTCCACAGACTTCAAGATCTAAAAATAATTCATTGGACAGATCCTTATCAACGCCCAGAATATAAAAAGCAAAGCTAAGCGAGCTCTATAAAAAGATAGAGAAGATAAAGCCTAGTGAGCCCAAAAAGATTAATCCTCTTACATCACAACTAGCAGCAGTGGTTGAGTAAACAACCAATAAAATGATTTAGCTTAAGATCAACAATGTAAAGGTACTACCAAATGAAATCACTAAACCACAAATTAAAAGTCCCAAAAAAGGATTAGATTGCAAGCCAACCAACTTCTACCAAGCCTCAGAACAGCTTCTCCACAAACTTTAGTTCGTACCTCGGTCAAGTCGATAGTAATTTATCGTCTTCTGCAAAAAATATTATAAAGATAAGCCAGTCCAAAAGGTAGATAGAACAGCCTTTTCATCAGAATATTTATCCCATCTGTACGAGTTTATGAATAACTCCACTCTTGTACTGGCTCCAAACAACCTCATAAATGGAAGGCCTGAAATGACTCTTAAACGGCTGTCTGCTTTGACTGGATATCCTTAAATAGTTTCAAAAAGCGCTTTCATATTTGAGGCCTTGATCTGTGATGAGAAGACAACTATCCCCTTTTGCGTAATAAGTAGCGAAATGGTGCATAGTAATAACAACCCAAAGCGTCCTTACCATAACATCTTCCTCATTAATGATATATTCGATTCTTTTATAGAGTTTATTGCAACTGCCAAGGAATTGCTTGAGGAGACCAGTAATTGCAGGATTATTATGTTCAACTATCCCGGACAGTCACACACTATCTATGATGCTAATAGTCCCTTTAGACCCGCTTAGTTCAACTCCATTGTTGATAAAATTATTTTTAAACTAGCACAGCCTGGTAAAGGATGCATTATTGGATCTGCAGACAAATTCAAATTTATTGGATTTGGATTTGGAGGGTACTTAGCGAGTTGCTTCCTCTCTGCTACCTTTGCTCTTGGTTCTTTAACAGATGGAGTTTTTCTCGTAAATACTGCTTCAAATTGTTCCGTAAAATGTCGTAATATCTTTACAACTCTTTTGGAACTATACTAAGCTCAGGATAAACCTACTGCGAACAATGCTTTTCTGATTTACAACAAAGCCATAAAATCTCCCGAAATTGGCAAAGAGGATCTGTAAAACAAGGGTGGACTGAACTCCATTCGCCTTGATGGGAGAGCATATCTTTTAAAAAACGCACTTAAATATTGGTAGGAAGAAGCCAATTAATATTTTGCAGATTATGAAGGTCAAGTCGCACTTTTACATGGCCGGTCAAACGCATTTATTGCTAAGACAGAGATGTAGGACTTTTTGCATCGGCGAAATGCTGAAAGGACAGTTATTTCGAACCGAGCGATTGTGTAGGTTAATGGAGGACATGATTTGGCTGCGTAAAACTACGATGAGTTCATAAAAAGCGTGGGTAAGTTTATTGGATGACTGCATTAATAAAATGAAGGCTGATTATTTAATTCTATTCAATAATAATGGCTATTTAAATTGCATGAGTTTCCGAGTATTTTGTAATTCATCAGTTGATATATTCATCCTATCCATGACGACTCCAAAGGTTTTGCCAATCATTTTGTAGGTATTAATCTTGCATTTATTTTGATTAAGCCGTTTACATCCTTTAATAACAATATTCATATAACTCAATAAAATCATGGAAGTCAGGCATTACGAATTAACATCCTGAATTAACGATTCTTTATATAAGACTCCTATTTTGAAGGGTTCCAGCTCTTCACTGATCTCTCCAATAAATCAATCATTTTGCGATAGCGTTCTAAAGGCAGCATTTAGCCTTTTATATCGGCAGTGCTAACCAGAGTCACTTTCTTAATTTTTTTGAGTTTTTATTCAATTTTAGGACGTTTTGACTCCTTTCTATATGATTTGGTGAAATGATGCCTAATTTTTCTTGGAACCTTTTTTGATAATAAAACTATTTGTTGAGTATGGTCTTCTTGAGCAGCATTGCCTCCCGAGATATCCTAACTTAGGATGGGCGTCAAATTAGTTAAGGTAGAGTATTTTCGTGTTTTTTCATTGTTAACTTGGGATTTATTTTATTTAACAAATTCCTCTTCTTTCTAAAAGCTCATCATATACTTCTAACTTACATCCAGAGTTTCAGAGCTTTTTCTGCTGGTTTTGTTGTCTGATTTACCACTTGACTTGAAAATAACTCTTGCCTGCATTTACTTGAGCTTATTTTATTGTGAATTCAGAGCAAAAAGGTTAAGACTCAAGGAGAGGGCCGAACTGATCTTTTGCTTTATGAGTTAATGAAATGGGTTGGTAGTTTATAGGCAAGGGTTGGTCCATCTGTTGTTTGGGTGGAGATAAAAGTATTGACTTAGCATTTGATTTTGTGATTAAAATGATTATACGATCAATATTCAAACACTTAAAGTAAAGATCCTTTTAAAGCAATAAAAAGGCATATCATTGAGCCAGTTACACTAATTAACATCAAACAACCTTCGACTGACCTCATTACAAAAGCAGTGGTGTATATTTCTTGCTTTAAATATGGAGTTAACACCAAAATATATAAAAACAGAAGAAATGAACTGAATTTGTTTGTTCATATATTATAGTGTGGGTTTAAGGCTGTGGGCAAGCGCCCTAATAGCCTGCTTAGGGATTGATGTTTTTATAATTGAAAAAGGAGCATAGATAATTATTGATATAAATATTTCGATAAAGTCAAAGCCTGTCATCAATATAAAAATGAAGTGGTGACTTTGTGTAAGTGCAGGTAAAAGAATTAATAAGGTTTGGGGTTTGGTCAATTTATAATACTGTTATCGTTTTTATATTCTCCAACTAATTTGATTTGATTTGAGGTTATTTGGTAAACTAAAATACAAATTAATGATTAAAATTGAATTCAAATTCGGATGAAATGGCATCAATGATTTTTTCTTTGTTTCTAAAAATAATTTGTAGCATAATTAACTTATTTTATTATTTTACGACCGATTATGCGTTAAAAATTATTAAGAAACGGAAGATAAATAAATATACAATCAGTTTTTTCATGGAAAAAAGGCCTGAATTTATTCAAAACAAACTCAAACGCTGATAGTTTCTCTATTTTGTAAGATAATCTCCATTTGCCATTTTTCCTTGAAGTGTTTACCGGAGCCTATGAGTGGACAATTCACCAAAATAATTGAACGTAGGTACGAGTGATTTAAGTTCAATTTTAAAAGCGAATGAATCAATCTTTCGTCAATAATATTACTGATTGCCAAGAGCAAATAGGCCGATCCATAAATTCAAGTTTAAGTAATTCTTTTTTACGCAAGAGGTTAATGATCATCATATTGGCTTATTTAAGTTGTTTAGTTGTATTTCATTGATGTTGATATCATTTAGTTCATTTGGCTGTGCTGGATAGTGGTTTTATTTTTCAAGATAATTTAAGCCAAACAAAAAAGATAGACAGCTCTGTCCAGGATACTAATTGGATTATCATCAACTAATAAGTAAAGATCTTTAGCGAGAAAACACTACTAATAATCTTGAAAATGAATTAGAACTGCCTTTAGAGGCGTATTTGATGTTAATTTTGTTTATCATCTCATTGAAATTAACAGCTTCATTTTAGATAAAGCTCCAAAATCCATTTTTAGCCTATGGAAAGGTTCTTTATAGTTCCCTATTAAAATTGGATTTTTTAAAATTTTTATTTTAAGTAGTTTAACGACCAACACATCTTTAACTTTGTAGAAAGAAAAAATGGCAAAAATAATTGATGTTTAATTTTTACAGAATTGAGCAACCCAACTGCTGCTGTTGCAGCCGTATATATCCTGAAAAAACTAATATTTTCTAAATTTAATGCAAACCAATAAATTAAGCTCAAACTAATTATTATTGCCTCAATATCATATGCTTATCAATAAAATAGTTTCTGACAAATCATGTCAATATTTTTAAGTTTATCTCAAAGTTAAAAAAGCAATGCAATCCATAAGGCAACTAAAACAGAACAAGGACTTTGAATTGAGTAAACGACATGGAAATATATCCTCGATACGATGGCGCAATAATGGAATAAAATCATTTGGATTTGATTATGAGTTTACCATTATTAATAGTCATTTACTACTAAAAGAACAATATCAAAATAAGGTAATTCCATATTATAGTTTTGCCAATATAATTCACTCTTTTTTGCTGGTTGCACATAATCAACATTGATTTTTTTGAGTTTTTACGAGTATTGGAAGAGATTTTCGATTTTTTGTAAGTGGACTATTGATTTCAACTCAGCAGATGACTTTATATAATTAATTAATAGCCTCGTGATTTCCAACAAGCAATGACTGAAATCTTTAACTAATAAGCCATTATTTCACCTTGCTTCACCTTGGAATCACTCACAGACTTTGAGGAAATGCTGGAATCTCCCTAGAATAGCCTTAAGTTGACCAAAATCACATCAGGCTTTAGCTTCAGAGAAAATGCCCAAGAGATTGAGGAATCTGTTATGAAATGGTTCTAAATTAACGGAGTTCATATGGGACACCCTTAATCAATCAAGGACAGTTTTTCAGGAATGCAGCTCAAGCGGATTCTCAACCGGAAGGAAAGCATTTCAGATGATTCCTCCCGATTGCTCGGTCGCAGAGTCAAAAAACAACTCACAATTATGTTGTGAGTTACTAATATCAATGATTTTAATCATTTCTGTTGCTATTTTCTCCCTTTTTTTCATCTCCAATTTTGTGCACAAAACATTCAGCTTTACTAAGATTCGCCCTGGAGAGGTGTGATAAATATTTTTTGCTATATTTAAATGCGGCAGTTAGCATTGATTTTTTTAAATATTTAGAAGCTCATTGATGTTGACATGCTGTTTAAGCTGAGTCATGCTTGGCATTCCACTGACCCCTCATTCATGGTCATATAGCGACCTGTAATCATAATTAATATTAAAAGTATGGATAGGTTTATCGTTTTGTCAATCAAAATCCCTAAAAAATCTATTGTTTTTACAAACTAACAGTGGATAAATAAAATAGATCAGATAATTATTTAATTTTATGGTAAGTAGATAAAAATCATTTTTTCTTAACAAGTACCTATTGAGTCATCTTGGCATAAAATTTTTGAAATAATTCAATTCTTGGAGAAGATAATTTCTATATTTATAGAATTGTTTCCAACGGTTATGAAGTTAATTGGAACAATTGATAGAGGATAATGCAGCTATTGAATATTCTAAACAGTCCCTCATAGAAAATAGTTGAGAGACTGCTTTAATAGCTGAGAATATTGCCAATGTTCATGTTTTTTATAAATTTTGAAGCTTGATTGAAAATTGATGCCCTTAGATCCTTAAGGAAGTTGGTAAAGCTATATTTAGTTTATTATCCAGACTAATTGATGTAAAATTCACTTATTTCTTTTAGGGATTACGAATTTTGTAGATCTTTGAGATAATCAAAGTTTGTTATTAATTCTTATTAAACTTATGCTATCTGAGTGGCTTTTCGCATCGATTTTTCAATTTTTTTAAGAGTTTACGAGAATCTATCCATTTCTTATGCATATTGAATCAGTTGATCTTTATTGATTACAACACATTATTCTAAGGATTTATAGTAATGCAAAAATAAAAAATTCATTGAATAAAAATACTTGAAGAAGAGGTAAACTAGCAGATGCCAAGTAACTGATGCATTTTTGATAAAGAGCTCAGACTCATTATTAATTTTGTAAGTTTTGGAATTCTTTGAGAAAAAGGCTGCTAATTATCCGAACAGCTATAATTGTTATCGGTAACTATTAATTTTAGTATTTTTTTATAATATCCTCATTTTGGAATCATCTTTTTTATTTTACGAAGATTTGTTATTGGATTAGTTGGGAATTGAATTTTATTGGCCTTTTTTTGGTTATTAATGGTGAAGGATTATCTCTTTATCTTTGGGATCCATGCTAGGATTGACCGAAAATTGATCTTAGATGCCTGTTTTGATATTGTCATCTCTAGTTATTGTATTTTTAATATTGGATGTGGTGTTCAGAAAGACTATCTCTTCAATATAAAATTAATTGGCATTATCTATTTACTTATAAATACTTTATCTACTTTCGTTTAATCGTTCATTTTGCTATTTTTTATTCGCGATTGACTATCTTTGTTTTGTGGTTATCTAAGGTATGTTTGCCTCAAGATCATCAATCGGTTGATCAAAAAATGAATTAGCTATGTTTTTTGCTTAAGCAGAAGATTTAACTTTATTATTTACTACTTGAGAGTTTGGATCTTTGACTTTTTATACATAATAATGATCTTAAACTGCCGAAGGATAAGGTTCGAAAGTAATTAATCGAGCCTAAAATTATGGCAGTTTCTTGAGTTTTTATTGTCCCACTGATGACTAGGATAGTTCTATTTTAATCTTGTCTTGCTTGGATTTTTATAGTCTTACCTTAAAGGAAGAGTGATTGCTATTTAGCCTCTTGAATGGCTTTTCCATTTTTTATTTATTTTTAAAGTTTTGACTCATAGTTTAATCTTAGCATTTGGACTCTTGATCGTAGCTAATGGTACGGTATCTGGTTTAAAGAGGCGTAAATAATTGTTTTTTGTTAGTATTTAAGTTCCAATTGGTCTATTTGGAATCGATAAAACTTGTTTTGTCATTCGTATTCATATCTATAACTGAATTTATGGTTCCAATAGCATGTGTTTTAGCTTTTTCTCTTCCTTTTTATTCCGTTAATTTCTAAAGCACACTTTTTTTCACTTTCTTTATTTTACATAAAAATGTTTAATTTTGATTGACTATTTTAGCCTTCTTAAAAAGATTCCTTCCTTTCTGCCTTTGATGAGGATTTATTTGCGATATTTAAGTTGCTAATTTTTGAGTGCTGGCGGATTTCTATCTTTATAATGATTTCTACAGCGAGCAATATCGAAGTTCATTTTGTAGGAGATGTTTTATTTTTTTGATTGAACCTTATCGGTTAGTTTCTATAATTTTTTATAAAGAACTCTCTGTTCTTAGAAGAGTTCGGCGTAGGTTGTTCTTCTTAAAACTTCTGTTAAGTTGACTATTTATTTTGTACATAATGTTATAACAATAAATATTGAAAGTAAGGATCAATTGAAAGAATGATATTTCCAAATTGAGCATCGAGATTGAGTAA
>Ga0302188_10000175_pt1 | contig 52534 bp, 58 predicted proteins | sample II_Bog_E2_1_FD_198783 | JGI IMG/M metagenome (GOLD analysis project Ga0302188, IMG submission 198783) | Peat permafrost microbial communities from Stordalen Mire near Abisko, Sweden - II_Bog_E2_1 | ecosystem: Environmental > Terrestrial > Soil > Wetlands > Peat | place: Sweden: Abisko... | reverse complement strand
CCCCAACCCCAACCCCAACCCCAACCCCAACCCCAACCCCAACCCCTCAATATTTCTAAAAAATATATGATTAATCATATCCTCTCATCAATAAGCCCTCCTCCTTTTTTTCAAATTTAATTTTGCTACAAATAATTATTACAAGATATGGGAAGAAAAAGCAAAAAGATTGAGAAGCAGCCCAAAGAAGAGAAGGCATAACTCAAGAATTAAACTCAGAACTCAGATCTTGGAGCATTTAGTTAGACCTTCAACGAGAAACTCGAACAACTCAGCACACTCACCAAAGAAATTCTTACCTTGAAAGCTCAAACAGAAGGAACAGACCCGAACCAAGGAATAACTGAAAGAAGGGAGAGAGTTAGTCAAAAGATTGAAGAAGCGTCTTCCAATATCCTAAAATAAGAACTTCACAATTTATAAGAGTGGATTATCGACAAGCAAAATGCATTGACTGAAGAGATTGCCAAGATCAGCAAGGCCTACGAGGAGAGTAAAACCAATCTCCTCACTACTGGCGCTTTTTCAGAAGCTGAAGTGAAAGATAACTTGTCTTCTATTCAACAGCGCATTGCTGAAAAGCAATCTGCTTTTGATGGCTACAGTTAGCTCTTTGAAAAATCAAAGAATATCTACAGTGAATGATCTCCATCCATAATCATGCATAATAATCTTAAAAATAATCCAAAGATCAAGTTCGATATTTTTTATTTGAAATCAGGGTCATTTTTTGATTGAAAACAGAGGGGGCTGGGAACTAGGAAATAAAGTTTTATTGCTGAATTGAGATTGGATGCGGTTTTCTTCCTCGACTGTGGCTGAGTCCAGTTTGAATACATCGCATCCGTTTTCGCCATGTTTTTACAATTTAAAGACTATAACATTCTCTTTTTCTTCGTAGAAAACTACCCGGTCTCCCAATCGATTGATTTTGCTGTAGTTTTTAATCAAAAGACTTACAATTGAGTTTTTGTGAGCAATTGCAGTTTAAATCTCACTTTTGTCGTATTCGAGCTTATTTTGGGCTATAATTCCAACTGAGGTCGGGCTCATGAAGGAGTTAATCTGAACCCTCGTTAAAAAAAGTCTTTTAAAATGATTGAGGCCTTATTCATATCCATTAGTATTGATAATTGCTAATTACTTTCCCCTTTCGTACTCCAAGGGAATGCCGTATACAAAAGGATAAATAATATTCTTATTTCTTAGGTTTTCGGTTTAATTAACAATATCTCCATTAGTCTTGCCAACCTTTACTATTTACGGCCCATTGTTTTTAATTATGTAAAAATAACGGTTCACTCTCTATTCATTTTAAGCCTTGAAATTATAGCCGCCTCCCAAAATTATAATGTCTATTGCCTTACCAGTCTCATCTGCTGTATAGCTATACCCAAAACCATATCTTTTGAATTCAAGAGGAATTTTTATCCCCTTATTAACGTTATTGACTTTTGCAAAAACCATGCACTCTTTGTTCATTGTTTACCAAGATTGAAACCGAATTTATCTTGGTTTTTATATGCATAATCGGTGAATCAAACTCTCTTTATTGTCCTATTAATTTTAGAATTACCCAAAAGCTTTATACAAATATTTATCATTGGCCACTAAGATCGAGTTTTTGCAAAGAAGCAAGTGATTTTTTGCACAACATTCTTATTTTTCACAAGTGAAGTGGCTTTAGGTAAGATGTCGCGCATAGACACTATAACTCTATGATCTGAAAACGAAAACAACGATGAATTATGTCAAATAGGCAACATAAAACGAATCCTCAGGAGAAATGTGAATGGGCGTATACTCATAACCTTTGATTTCGCTTAGATATTCAATTGAATTTGTTTTTAGATTGTAAAAAGGAAACCCTTTGATTTTCGATGTCTAAGTTAATAATTATCTACTGACAAACGTCCTCAAATTTAACATTCCTGTTACTTTCTCTATCTTCTTTCTCAGAAATTCACCATTTTAGGTAAACCCCTTCTCCTTTTTTTCCCCTTTGAGATGTTCACTCTGTAGCCATTGGATAAATTTCTTCAGGAAAACAGGTGAGAATTTATAGTTTCTGTATTATTACAAAATTCCTTCGAAGTTAGATTTTTGAATCATAGCTGTGGAGACATGGACAAATTAATCCAAATGTATCTTTTGAATTTCCTTAATTTTCAATCCAAAAGCACTCACCTCTCTTTTCTTCCCTTGTATCAAAATTTGATTTTTTTGAAATTTATAATCTTGCTCCTTCAAATCGATTAATTATTTATTAATGCAGTTTTAGATGTAATTGGATTGGTCTAAATAATTTTTTATCTGCGACTTGATTACTTTATACAGCTCAATTTATTACTGAGATAAAGTTAAGTTTTAAGTCTTTGAGGAAATTATTTTTATTAATGTTTTTTTGATCTCTTCGTTCGCTACCATTTCTGGAATAGGAACTTGATTTTATTTGATAATCATTGTGTTTTTCATCTATTCAGTAATTCCAATTTATTTAAATATATAAATCTTATTTTGCACTTTCGATGAGAATTCATTGATAATTAACCCCCGTATTCTCGGGTCAATCACCACACAGTCACTATCATAATCCTCCATATAAATGATTATATCGGGTTTAAAATCTATCATTTTGTTAATTATCACATCACTAATGAATAGATACAACTCAAATCCAAAGGGTTGTCTCAGCCCGAACTTATCCATTAGATTTATAGATTAATATCGAGCATAGGTACTTTGCTATTCATCTTTTCCTAGGTCGTATTCATATAATTCAATGAATTGTATATTTTTGGCCTATTAGTCAAATAACTGCTGGCATTTATGCAGATATTTAATGTCATAACAATTTCGTATTTTTGAAAGTTTGATGATAGAAACTTTTGGAAACTGTTTAATCAGATGTTCTTTGTCTTTTTTTTAGATGGGAAAAGACTACTTCGCCTTAAGTAAACTATATTCCAAGAATTTCTAAAAGAGGATGCTCACCATGAAAATATTCAAGTAGTTGGGGTTCAGTTGTCGACTGACTGTAACTATACTTATCTTTGCCATATTGATGGATAGTTTTAGGATCAAGTTCGATAGTGCCATCATCGAATAAATGAATACTAAACGTTTGTCTTGCGCCATGTTGGTGAGTGCATGATTGATAATGGGATATATTTTCAGAAACTCATTGAAGTAATCTTCCTTTTTCTTTAATATATCCCTGCCATTTTCGAGAAAACTATTCGTAAGACGGCTGTTATTTGCTACCATACGATTCATGTTGTTCAGATCGCACAAGGCTTCATTTGCGATCAGGTTGAAAGGCAATTTTACCTATAATTTTGGCACCGAGGTGTTGCATATGAAATACTGTTCCTGAATATAATATCGCACAAAGGGAGATTGAAGGAGATCCTCCTTAATCATTGAATGGGGATCGAAATTGATTTCTTAAAAATCCATTTAAATACATAGCAATTTCAAGAGAAAAGCTAACAAAATTCAATTTATTCTTTGAAATCACCAACATCTAAATCATAAATTTTTGTCCTAAATAGACTAATCATTGAATTGCACATTTCTATTTTCGATCTATCCAACAATATATTTTCCTAGACTAAATTCAATATTAGCATATCAATAAAGATCATCAACAAAATGATGAATTTATTTAAGTCCATTGACAGATTCATTACAGCTTAAAACTAAACATCATTGAGCATTATTAAACCTTAGACAAATCAATATTTTAGATATTAAGGTTGCGCCAAATTTAATTGTGTTGAGATTATATAAATTTAAATATAGTGAAAGTAGTCAGAGATCAAATTTTAAGTTCTACTCAATCGTCTTTATATGCCAGCGATTATCCTGCAACAAAGCTTGCGGAAATTGCAACACCACTCCATACAAGTTGCTTAATACTTACTTTTCCCGGCGGATGGTAGTCAGCCATATTATCACCCCTACCCCCAGAATTACAATTTACAAAACAGAAAATACCATTATTGTAGAATAGGTTTGATTTATCAACAACCCCAAACTATAAATAATCTGCTACTGTATCTGTTTATAAACTCGAGATAGGTATATTTGATAATCGTCCATCTTGGAAAACGCACTGATGTTGAATTCTTTATCAATGAAGGAAGAGTTTAAAGATATGGCTTATGACAACTGTAGTAAAGTAGAGTATGTTTAACGTTCGATGAGAGTTGCTGCTGAAATTAGGCCCTGTGGCAAGATTCCAAAACTCTTTTTCGAACCGCAATATTAGTTGTAGTAGTCAAGTGTACTTGTTTCATTATTGAGACTGCAAATATCATCATTGAATAATTTATTCATATCTTCATTGAAGTCAGGATCAGATGAAAGAATATTTATTGTTGTCTTGGCCATCGTGTTGATAGTTGGTTCCCTCTATGAGCTCATCTACTGTATGAGAGCCGTAATCTATTCATTGATATGGCCTGTTCCGAAAAAGTAAGCATTTTTTAATTGTTGGTAGTTTTATAGCACTGCTTTTTATGAATACAAAAGTTGACTCACTGTTTACATTAGTTGTTATGTATTCGGAATCAATTGAGCCATATTGATCAAAATGGGAAGATTTAGAGCTGTTAAAACCAAAAAATAAAATCCCAAAAAATATTTAAAGTTTTTTTCCTTATGATAGATAAATTGATTTTTAGTAAGATAGCTGGGTTTGCCCAAAGGTTTTATCACTCTTGTGGGTTCTTCGAAGAGCTAGCTGTTGAAGCTGATGACAACTGCTTTTTTAAGCTATTCGCATTGAGTGGAAGTGATTATTCCATGCACTCGAGCAATATTCTACTTTTTTTACTCCATATAGATCTTGAACGAACGCCAGGACAGGATTAACAGCAACATCAGTATATAAATAAATCCGATACCAACAACCATATATTTAGTAATCAAATTGATCTCGTCGAGACCTGCTTGCTTATAGAAGTCAATGGCATTGTGATTAATGGAGCGAAGAGTTTACCAATTACCGAGCAAAAGTTGTAGTTTGTCTGAAGACCTAAACTGTTCATTATTGATTTGAAGACTGATCTCCTCCTCAGCTTGTTGTAGCAAGTAGTAGAATTATTCCATGAACTATCGAGCTGTTATTGATAAATTATGCGAGACAAGCTGAAAAGTAATATTCATTTCAAACGCCTAATAGTAGTGCAGAGTAGTGAAAGAGGGAGTGTTAGTGAGATAGTTGCGGAAATCGTTGACTATTATGTTGTAAAATTATGAAGTTATGCTAAACGCGCTTTCAAGTAAAAATTAACACCTTTGTGCTTGGTAGATGGGGCTGGTCGTGTTGCAGTACGTGCCTGCAGTCATTATATCGTTATAAACAATCTCCATCAGATTATTACTGTTACTGACTCCAGTATTGGCTTCCATAAATGTTTGATAAGTAGAAAACCCAGCATTAAAAATTTGGCAAACAATAATCAGCGCGAAGATGAGTAGCACAGACAGAAAAACAATAATAAAGGTGGTAATAGGAACTCTTTAATCTTTGATAGTGGTTGAGTTGATAACTTTCTCTTTGGAGATGAGAAAAATCTTATTCAATTTGATATTGAGTTCCCCTCCGGTGAAGCAGCTGCTCACTGACATATTTTACCCCACGAGTTCAACTTCAATTTATGCATCTCTATCTGCCTTATTAATTATTTGAGAGGAGGCGATGATATTATTAATCTCAATATCTTCTAGACCCTCTTTTAATTGATTGTGATCCCTGATTTCAAGAATAGGCTTTGACCTGGTTCGAGTTTTATTGCTAAGCATCCAACTAAGTTTGGTCCTTCGCCTTATAATTTTGTTAATCTCTAAGAACTTGATCGAGTAGTAGTGATATGCGCCTAGGCGTTCTTTGTTGATGAGCACACTGCAATCATAATAATAGCTCTCCCCTTAAGTGTTGTCTTTCTTCGAATCAAATGGTAAATTACCACTATAACGGATGCTGCTTCTTAATATCTTGATAGCTTTGTGAACGTCTCTTATCAATATCTTCTTCTTGACTGATGATTTTTATCGCAATTCCTCCTCACAATTTATCTAGCAGAAGTTACTAAACATTGCTCTTAGACTAGAAATATCAAACATTTTTTATGTCTCTAATCGACGTCCGTAGCCTTAGATTACCATATTGTGATCCAACACTAAAAAATCGTCGTCGTTTTGCTTTATTATAATTGCATAGAAAGTCAAAAGGGAACCCACAGATTTGATCTTTATGAAAATAGAGCCCTCAAAGCAGTTGTTATTGCTGTCAACAAAAAATATGTTCAAGATGTTTTTCAAACTGCCTGAAAGAGTTTCAGCCTGCATCCACTGTTTGACCATCTTCTAATGCGGCACTGCCATAAAGCTAGCCATTATGTTATGGATATTATTTCCCACCATCTTTTCCTTTCTCAGCTGAAAGACATTCTCGCAGTGACTCGATATATTAGTGATTAGTCCGATGGTTTCCTAGATAAAATGCGATTCGATGACACATGCATTTTTATTATGAACATACTTGCAGAGATTATGTGATGACACTCCTCTTAGACCGCGCAAGGCCTGCAATCTAGTAATCATCTCGGTTTTAACATCCGAAAAAGTGGATTTTGACATGATGATAGATTGGTTATAGACAAGGAATATCTCGTATATCTTCATGTTGAATGAATTTGATATTTTGAATTCTTACCAAAGGGATTATATCTTCCGGATGTCCTTGGTGATTTAATGGCACAGGTTTTCAACTGTGTTTAGTTTGCAAAATTATTGTTGTACCATCGAATATTTCTTGTAATTATTCTCGTTTATGTTGTCTATTAGTTTCCTCAATTATTTTTATAGCACTTCTTCCTTGAAAATAATATCGAGTTTGACCGTCATTGAATTTTGGTTAATGAGATCAGTGTTCTATTCCACGTCCGTCTTCATTTGATGGAAAACAAACTCATCGCTCCACGCGAGTTCTCTTCCGTACTGTTTAATAAACTTGTTCAATGAAAAATGGATCATACTAAAAGAATTCATGAAGTGGATTTTGAAGTTAAGGTATACCATCTCTATCTTCAGTGAACGAGCAAATTTATGGCAGATGTTACCTAAAGTTATCATGACAAATTTATGGAAGAAATTGGTCCAAGCAGAATGATTTTTCACCTCACTTTCTATTGTTTTGCATATGCAGATTTAGTCTGAGCACTTAGATTGATGCACGTGCACCAAAGCAAGGAGAAACACTTTGTTGTCGTTTTTAGCATCAAAGAATTTAATATATTCGATCATTACTTTGAGTGCATCTTCTTCATTTTAGAGGGCGTTTATTTCTGTCAGCAGCAGTTGTTATCTCTGATAATTTTGGTACTTGTGTAGACTGAATACGGCTAAGCTGGTAGTTGACAAAATCGATATGAATAGATTATCGATGACGAGTTGGGATTTGGTCGCAATAACTATAATGGAATAAATCTCAATTATAATGGATAGAACTATTTTAATCTCCGTGAGCACTAAAGTAAAATCTTACAAATAATGGACTTTCTTTATGTAGAAATCTGAATTAAAGAAATAGTACCTATTTCAATGACGTCGATTATCAGCATCACAATCGTACATAGAAAAACTAGGATTGGACTATAGTTATTTTGAAGCAGAGTAACTATACCTGTTTTAACGAATACTTTAAAAACAGCAGCAGCCCCTTTATATTTTAAATGCACACGAGATAGGTAGACCATCTTGCTGTAGTTGTTCTCATTAGTAAACTCTTCAATAATATAGATGATTCCGACTAAAGCCAGGAAAATAATTAAGGGCAACAGCATAAAGTACCATTGTTGAATGTTTACCAGCAGGACAAGGTAATTCACAGAGAAGACCCCAATTGGTACCCGAAACACAAGAATCAGGAAACTGATCTCTCGGATAATCCATAATTTCTTGAGGGTTATCTTCCGAAGATGAGTTTTTCTTTATATATTCAGAGTGGCCGTGGAATAGGCAATTAAACCGAAAAATAAGATTCCTACTATGGCGATCACCAAATATATATTTTTTTTATTGTTGTCGATGAGGGAGGATCCCATCAGCAAAAATATTTTATTGAAACTATTCAGCAGAGAGAAGGTGGTTGATTATGTTGGACCATTAGATAGGGCAACATCCTCGAGGATAAAGTTGAGGGGAACAATCTGATAGAATATAGAGAAGATGAGGATGTAGGGGTTGCTAAGATGATAGTTTTTATTATAGTCGCAGATGAAGAAAATCTTCTATTTGAAGCTATCCCGGGGCATAAGCGAGGGTTCCATCATTTGTGAGATTGGCCCTTTATTTAAATTTTTATCATACCCAAGAAGTTAAATCAAAGGAGTGCAGTAGCAGGGAGAAAATTTCTTAATAATAATACGAGATATTTTCCAACAAGGAGGAATTATACATTCCAATCATCAATTAAGTATGTTGCACAAGCAAATTCAATAAAATATTTACAAACTATAATTGATAGAATAACAATTGATCCCATCACGACAATTTTGACATCAATCACCAGAATCTAATTGCAAAAAACAAATTGAGGGAATTATTGTTTCAGAGGAGTTTTTGGTGATGGTCGAGATAGTTACAACAAGAAGTTGGACTTATGAGGCGTCTTGGAATATGGTAAAAATTGCCACTGCCAGGATTCGAGCCTGGGTTCTCAGAGCCACAATCTGAGGTACTAACCACTATACGACAGTAGCCGTCTTAACCATTCTCGAACCTGCTCGATAAATGCTGACCTCAATAAAAACCGCCATTTACGCCATTTTTTATATTTCATATTGACTGTAGTATTGGCAATAAACTATGAGCCTAAACTATTTAGCAATTATGTTTATAAGGACGCAATATCAAGAAAGAGATCATACTCCTTCGAGCTTTACGGCAGAAAGCGACTCGTATTTGCGCAGATACTTCTTTAGTTTGGGATGGTCGTCCAGGTTTAGATTTTGGAGCAGTTTTTGACACTCCTCACAGTCTGATAGCGTGGCATCCTCTTCTTCCTCTTCCTCCTAAACCTTTTGTGCGCGTTCTTGCTCCTACTCACACTTAGCTTTATCCCTACTCCGTTCTCTTTCTCGGCTGATGGCTAAAAAGTTATTGCGCATGGTGGCCATCATTTTCCTGACTTCTTCTTTGTTGGGGCAGAGTAATTCGTGCATTTCTGCTTCTTCTTTCTTGATGAAATGCATGCCATTATATCGGCATGTTGCGAAGAGGTGAGCAACTTTTTATCTATCTTTGCAGCGATTGAGGTGGAATATGAGTTTCTCTCTGGCAAAGATGTGCGCCTTGTTGAAGGGGCAGCTTGCCATCTCCTCGTCCTATTTCTGTTTGAACATTATCAAAATATAGAGTTAATGCTATTGATTATGTCTGACATAAAACTCACTTCATTTATAGAAATAGAAATCAAAAACTTATTTTTATATAAGATAGATGTGCCTTACAAGTTTATTTTTAAAGAGAATCGCCATCGAGATTATAACTCTTAACTAAATGCAGTTTGTTTGTGGAGAATGACTGATAAATTAGAAATGACAAATCAAGATTTATTAAATTGATTTTGCTTTCATATAAAATAAATAACAATTGCTATACACATCACAGAGGAATCTGAGTAAAATATTTTCGTAGATTCTTAGCCATGCGGTCTTTATAGACTATTGGCTCCACCACAGTTGCTTCTGGCCCTTTCAGCATATTCTCAACCCACTCTCCAGCCCCAAACTCTCTCATATAGTCCACTATGCCAATCTGAAACCGATTTCCATCTAAGTAGAAATCATCCGCGTTCTAAATCTCTACGACCAGAATCAAAGAATAATCAATGATCTTATTATCAGCAAGATAGTCCAGAGTTGCAGAGAGGTGTTTCAACACGTTGTCCTTACTAAAAACAGGCTAACTATTCCTATCCACTAGGAAGTTAACGTCCAAAGGAATAACTGGTGGCTTTGAAAAACGTTTTGTTACTGAACCCTTGAAATCGTATAGGTGCCACTCGCGCATACCGAAGAAGAGATTTTACATTACTACAAAATACTCAGTGCTGAGGTTGCGGTTTATTATGTAAGCTCCGTAAATAGGAGTAAGAGTGCTGCCCTCATGAAGGTGAGTAAAATATTTTGGCAGGAACTTTTTAAAAGTAAAGAACTCAGCTTTCGGAACTTTTTTGATGACTAGCAAATCGTTAAAGGACCGCATGAAGGGTGAGCCTGACTTGCCACCTGTGGCGAGCCAGTGATCCGCTCCTACAATGGAGGAAATGAACAGTTCCAAAGGTATGTTGTGCTTTCGTCGTAATACTTCGAACTAGTTAGGGTAGAGGAGGGTGATATCAATTGTAATATTGGCTTCCTTCTTCAACTTACTCCCAATTTAGAACATCCGTTACTGGGTTTAAATGAGAGAGTGCAACTTACGCATCTCCTCGTTCTAGAAAGGTGGTAGCTCGCAGTCCAAGTAACCTCCTCCTTTGATGTTGAGCTCGCTTACAAATTAGGTTGAAGACTACAGACACTACTTATGTCCGCGACTGCTCAACGCAGTTGCAATTAAAGTCTGTGGTTTGCTTGGATAGCAGGGGATAAACTCAAAATATCCTTGGTCCATCTTAAGAGCCGAAGATATTGTCTTGAAGGTTCTATAAACTTCTTCCTCCGACATTTTAGAATTTTTATTGGTACGGAGATTGGACTCTGTTTTCCTATCTTGGCGTGAAGGGAGAGTTTATTTTTCAAAGGGTTGTGGTTGTAGCCAACCATAGTCGGCAATATCAGCAGCTCCAGTGTCAACAGTATGTATATTGGAATACAGTTAGCTCTTACTAATCTAACTACCAGTGAATTCTGATTCATTGTCGACGCTGCTCGAAGAATCGATATACTGATTCATATCCATTTCCTAAGTCGAATACTCCCTCTCGAAATTTTATAAATTATATTTTTGGTCAAGTTCTCGTTTCTTAACTGCCTTTTTTACTTCGCTAATTATGAGATAGCATCGCTTGAGCAGCACCATGAACTGGAAAGACACCTTTAATCCCTACAAATACTTTAAGATTCGCTTGCTGTTTAACATCAGCTGAGCTGTTGTGTTTACTTTTGAGACTTGCTCGATAAGCTATGGAATGATCATGTCAATGCATTGGGCTTGAGATAAACGGAGGTTTCCTGAACCTATGGAAGTACGCACTGAGTTGCGAGCATTGATGAAACTGTGCCGTGGATTTTTGATTATGCTATCAAACTTTGAATTTTTTGATAGTTCAGCTATTGACTTGATCTCATCATATAGAAAACCCATTATTCGATCAATTTTAGTTGACTCTAACGTACATATTTCTGTAATGGCCTTGTTTTCCTTCCCCCTTAAAAAATAATCACGCCCAGTGTCAGTCAGAATGCACTGTCTGTTGATTGTGTACTTTCCAACAAATATTTTTACAGATTTGGACCCTAACTAGAATACACGGGCTTTGCGAATGTGGGAACAAATTCCACCCTTTCCCTTGCCAGCCTTCCTCGAGTTGTTTTATCGAATAGTTGTTTCAGTAGATCCTTTGAACATGTGATGAAGAAAACTAAGAATACTGAACTCTAGATCAGATTTGTAAACGTTTTGGTGGGTCGATATAGGTTCCTGACAGTCATAGCACTATATGTAGCATTTCAACTTCTATTTGCCTGTCTGCTTCTACAAGTAAGTGAAGATCATCTCCATTTCCACATTGCGAGTACTCTCATCCTGACTTGTAAAGGAAGAATAGCAGTTGCTCTCACTTTAGGCTTGATCCACAATCATGGACTCTGCCCATATTTTGACGTACTGATCAGTGGAATAATAGACATCAGAATGCAAATAGTTTGGTCTGCAGCAGATGGCGCATTTTTTATCCAATCCTGTTAATTTTTTGAGCAGGAAGCTGCCCAGTGGCATGTCCTCTTCAGAATAAAACATCTTGTGTTCGTCTTGTATTTCTCCGCAGATTTAGGTAAAATTACTCCACTTTGTTTTGAACGAATGCGAACGTCCCTTGAGATAGTCTTCAAACCCCGGTTTTGTTACTTCCGGATAGTTATTAAAATCAGATTAGACGTACGTTAATTGCTTAAAGCTGACATACTTCTCTTTGACATAACTCAAAATATCGTAGTGGAACTAAGTGTAAAAGCTGAAGAACATTTCAGCATTGTTGAGGTAGCAATTCTTACGCATAGCTTCATTCATAGATTATAATAGGTTTTGGTCCATTTTCACTTTGTATATTTTGAGACGCATGTGAGTTAGGATCTGCAAAATGAAACGGAACTAACGCTTTAGGTTTTACAATAGCTTTTGATTTTGGTCCTGCAATACAAGTGTTAGACCCAACTACTAGCGGGCTGTACTCACTTTGAAGAACTTTTTTGTAGCTTGTCCCTCTTTAGATGACACATAATTTGCTGATGTGATTTTGTCAATAGATCCAGTAATCTCCTTTTATGGATAACCATATACTTTTCCAATGCCTTCCACTATTTTTTATATCCTCAGACTGGTCTTAAGTCGTGACAGATACTAAACCTTGACCTTGGGCACTACAGTAATGTTGCTATTGAGTAACAAATCTTAAAATTCCTTCTCGATGTTTCCCTCGAGAAAGATCATGTTGATTTTAACCCTTTGACAGTAACTAATAATTTTATTCATCTCCTTGAGTCGATTATTGATCATATTCTCAAAGGATGCCTCTTTATCCCCTCCCACCAAATCTTCGCTTTCAATACTCCCATAGACCAGGATACATGTGATGTTAGTATATTCCTACTTTATACGCTTGCTGGTGAAGGCCTTTTTTATTAGGACAACATTCTACAGAGACATGCGAAACTATTATCCGAAGAAGCCTTTAATCCTTACGTTAGGGCACACTCCCATCTTGCCCGTTATCACAAAATTTGGTGGTACTTTGTTTACTATCTAATGAGCCATTGCGTTGATTTAAGGCAAGTACCGCAGTGGAATACGTGCCTGCTTCAATATTACCTGTAACAATAGTGCGAATCGTATATGTATCTCCTGCTCAAGCTTATTTATTCCATTACTTTACAATCCAGAATATTCCTCGATGATGGACTGAATTTCCTTGAGCTTATCCTCCTCGGAAAAGGAATTACCTTTACTTAGCAACTGGATTTCTTCTATGTTGCTGGGTAATTCTTTAGCAGTGTCGTGATCTCCTGATTTTCGGTGTTCGATGAAGGTATCATCATGTTTGGCAATGTACTTCCAACACTTTTGATAGCAGGCTTCACACATACGAATAGTCTTATCAGGTTCCCCCAAATCCTTCCCAGAAAGTGAGAATTCCGAACAGCTATATGAGATGAAATCTACTTGGCGCAGAATACCTGTCCGCAGTAGCGACAGTGATGTTTCCTCCTGTAGAGAGGATGAAACTTTTTATCGCATTTAAAACAGTTAAAGGCATCATCATCTTTAATCCACTTTTCCTTGGGGCAAAATGATGCCTTTATTATCTTTTGCACCTACTCCTTCATTTCTTTCATTTCAACTTGCGATATAACCTAATATGTTTGATAGATATCTAATGCCTTGAAGATATGCATCATCTATCCATTGAACTTAACATAATGAATAAATCAATTAATCTATTGATTTGCTATATAATGATGCTTGTTGATGCCGGAGTTTCTTTAATAATTTATTTAAGCAATTTACTTGTTACAGCTGGAATGAGTCTAAGCACCATCCATAAAATGGAAGAAGTTAAGAAGCATGATCGATTCTACCTACGCTATTACCTCACCATCAAAAAGGCCAGACTTCTTAACGATGAAGTATATGGTGACCAAGTCACCAAAAACAAATACGAATATAAGGTTTAACACCCCCTCCGTATCGCCAGTCTCACAGAATAAATCAAAAACCAACCAATCAGTGACTATCATATGACCTTTTTAGTAGGATTACTTCACGATACCAAAGAGGATGATCTAATTAAATACTCCGAGGATATTGACACCGTACTGATTGACTTGCTGCCTGAAGAGCAAGAAAGAGTCAAGACCTATATTGATCAGCTAACGTCTAAGGAGTGGCTGTCAAAGGGAGAAAAAAAGCAAGACCAGATTAACAAAATGGAAATTCTCGATCTAATCCCTTGCTGGATTCGCATCTTTGATAAATTCGACAACTGCCGTCGATTCCGCAGCAATCCTGTAGGTAAATCCAAAGCATAGATAAATGGCTACTGTGCAGTAGCCTATCTCTGCTATCATCGAGGTCTCTAACGCTACGAACAGATCCGTAAGAACCTGCAATAGAATATCCGAACCTTCTACGATACTATGTGCGACGAATTAGGCGGTTTGGAGAAAATCAAAGAGTTAGCAAAGAAGTACATAGTCTAAAACACCCAGTGATTCAAAATTAAATGAATATCAATATAAAAGAAATGACTGATCAGAAATGGCCCGATTGTGGGCTTAAGTTGAAAGAGCAAACATAATTGTTTGAACTTAATAAAATGTACAACTAATGATGACCCCCTATGAACTACAAACTTCATTAAGACGTATTTATGTGCCAGTAACCATGGCCTTGGGCTGAGGATGAGTATGCTCTCGACCTTAGCGAATTCCTCCGAGTTGATTCCTCCACTTTTCCTGCTAGAAATGCTCCAACTCCAACTCCTGTTAGAGATGATGAGCCATAATTTGAACCCTTTGTGCCTTCTCACTCTGAGCCAGAGGAGATTTCTTCCGAATCCCTCTAATAGCCTTCTTTTGAGGAGAGGGAGAAACCAGTTGCAAAGAGTATCATCACTAAAAACGTGTGCTTCAACATCTGCATGAAGACCATCAGAGTCATCCAAAAAAATGAGTACCCTGCTAAATTGGCTGAAATCTGCTTTGCTCATGGTTTGGAAATCTAAAAATTTCAACGCCATGTGGTGTCTGAAAAAAATAGTTTTTCTGGACCCAAAGCTCTAAAGATGTATGTTGAGAGAGCTAATGCCACAAGTGAAACCTTTAGGGAGTTCATGTTGTGGTTCCTTCGGGAAAAATACTTACGTCACTGCCTGATGGGTGACATGATCAACAAAGAGGCTTATATTACTTACAAAAACGAAGTGATCTTGCCAATAATAGCCTGATGTGTATATACCTATTATTCATAATCATTCACATATGACTCAATCTGGCTTGATAGTTATTAAACATCATCTAACTCTTGCCAGGGTAAGGACATCCTTCAACAATTCGCTTAGCAGTTGATTCCACATATGGCTACTCAACTCCACCAGCACTTATGTTTCTTCGTCGTCGTAGAATAACCAACGTTACTCGCTTTCCACCAACTTACTAAATCGATAAATACCTCATTGGCTAACATGCGAGATAGCCTGTCTTCTCGAATCTGCTCGACATAAGCTTAGGATATTTTGGCGTTGCCTACTAAACTATCTTATTTGTCAACAAGCAATCCGCAAACGTAGGAGCATTGCTCGATGACCTTCTCCATACTAGAACGCAATTTCTCTTCGCGGAGGGCTTAATCATAAGCATGTGGGAAACTAGAAGATTTCTTCCATGGGAATGGCTTACCCCAGATGCCAAAGGGGCGTTAATGATCTAAAAATTCATTCAGAGAGTCGAACAATGCCTTATTGTGTATGTGAAGCACGGTTTTGAGAAAGCTAATACGAGCTTCTTCCTTTGCTGGGTCTGAATAGTATTCTTCAAATTCGAGAGTAGGGAGTAAGCTTTGCTGGAATTTTTCAAAGAGAGAGATGGGAACGACCAGAGTTGGTGCTTCCTCTTCATCCTGGATATCATAGTCACCCTCGTGCATGTATCTTAGCATCTCAAGAGCTGTAGGGCCCATAGGTGTTCCAAGCGCTGTCAGGCACTGCCGGGATGTTCCTGCATATATAACTACTTACTTAAAAGATAGCTCACAAACCGTTTGAGATATTCCTTAACAACATTAAGATTAGTCTTAACTCCTTTCTTCTTACGTGCTTGAGCCTGCACCTGTGCCACATATCCGTTGACTGACTTCATGATTCTGTTTTAGCGGCATGGTTATTGATACAACTCAATGCACAAATCCAGGAAGATAAACTAAAAGATATCCTATTTATCTTCAGGACAAATATACCGTAGTTTGTTGACTGAAGCGGAGGCGGCATTACTTGCAAATGCATTTCCAACCTACTTATTAAGGATGGCCATTTCCTCATCTGAATATTCTTCCTACAGTTCTTTCTAAACCTATTCATAACTAATAGTATCTGGAGATTTATCATCGGCTGTAAAATGCTACTGCTTGATCTGTAAGAGACGCTCGCGGATTGCTTACATCTATTCTGAACGATCAGGGGATTAGGCAATGTCGTTTCTTTCAAGAGGAGGAGATAGAGGCTATTGACGCTAGCTCTGGGAAGCGTTGGACCGTTGAGACGACTCATTTTATTCGGATTGAACGTGTTCTGAGGACTAAGATGGCATTGACTCTTATTTAACTGAGCTAGATTTTCGAGATTCACTGGCATCGCTGGCTCTACGTTCAGCTTGGAATGCCTTGACGTAATCAGAGTGTTTTCTCCTAAGATATGTTTAACTTAAACACTTCATCATCTTATTGCTCGCATGGTGTTATTCGTAATATTTTGAGCTGACTGTTTTATCGAGAATGCCTTTAGCTTCGTGATATCCTTGCCAAATGCTTTTCTTTGCTCTAGAAATTTCAGTTAATTATTTCTTGGTCCATATTTCCACTTTTTGGCATTATCTTTGCAGTTACTCTTCAGTTATACGTCCGCTTTACCTCTTAACCTCTAAAGCATTCAGTTCTTGCTCCTTCTTTTTTAGTAGACTTTGATGCCGATGCTGTAGGGCATTAGATATCGTATCTAGATTTAGCATTTTGAGCTCTTCGTTCTCTTCATTGTACTCCTCTCGAAAGGATGCTACATCTTCGTCTTCAACCTCACTCTCGGGCCGTTCTCTTTTCTCCGAATATTTAACTGTAAAATCATCATCCAAGGCTGGAGGTTTTTCTTCTGTGCTTTCCCGCAATGAGTCATTTTTGCTGCGCTACAAGAACCAGTATACTTCTTGCAGGACGGCCTGAATATCAGTTTGATTGCTACCAATGTTTTTACGAATAAAGTCTAGTAGATATCCCCATTTTTCCATATCTTGCTGCTTCAATTCCTGAATATGACCTTGCTCCTGTCTCTCATTACTAGGTCGTATCTTTCCTATTTACGAAGATAGAAAGGGGCGAATTTTCTCTTATGATTCCAAAGAAACAGGTACTGATGGTGATTTGATTTAAGTTACCTCTAACACTACCTCCCGACCTTACTGAGCCTTATTATTCTTGAAGTCATTTCCGAGCAGTTCGCGCATTTCATTGTGCAGAACCTCCTTCATCTTCTTTTGATGCTCCAAATGTATTTCTAGCTCACTGTTTTCCGATCGGCTTATTGATGGTTCTTCCTCCATCTCTTCCATCTCTCTATGCTCATTTTGCTCCTACTCCATAAATTGCTGAATATAGTTCTCGATTATGCGAGTTGTTTCGCCTAACGCCGCTCTATTGACTGCCTCTCCTTTTTTATCCATCCGAGCTGCCTTTCGCTAATAATAAGCGATTTAATCGATGAACTCCAGGTCATGTTCTGTTTTGATGTGTATACGCTCACGCTTCTTTGAGTAGCAATGCATCTCACCTTCTTCAGCCTCGCTCCTCAAGATTGAATTTGTCATTGATTTCAAACTGTTCAATTTCTAAACAATTTATGGACCCTCCTCAATTGCCCTCTCCGACCGACAACCCTGACATTTTTTGTTGTTCTTTTTGCGACTAGTAACAGCATTGGTAATACTTAGATTGTGTGTTTGGTAAGGAGATCTTCCTAATGACCTTTTACTGAGTTAGCTATACACTATCTTATGAATGATACTCTTCAAACTCTTTTGTACAGTCTTTCGTTACGATTTGCTTTAAAATGCTTTGGAGGTCGGTTCAGGAAATGATTTTTTATATGCATCTACGAAGTATTTGCTGTTGCTTTTCTTTTTCTGCAAACTCAGTTGATCTTGTTTGCGGGATGGCTGCACTCGAGAATGTACTTTTTTACGATCTGCCTCGAAGTGACTACCTTTACTGAGGAAGATCGCGTTCATGTCCATAGAATTGCGCTTATTACGTTTTTTCTTTGTGGAATCGATGGCCTTGGGTTAATCGATATCTCGGCTATAGGTATTTCTGTCTGTTTGAGGCATTTCGGACGTACGCGAAGGATTACATGGACGTATGTTGGCTCTATTGGGCTGTACGCTGGATATCACTGAACTTACTGTGGGTAGGGGAGCGTGGGTTGGCCATTAATATTGAATTCTATGTTAATGTTGAGAGGATTATGTTCTCTTTGTAAAGGTAAGGATCGACCTTAGTTCATAACTGTTAAAGTGGATAGAATATTATACAAGCAATGTCGACACTCATTATCAATATATCACTTCCGAGAAGGCTGAAAGGGAAAAACTCGAGCTCCTCGACGCTGCTTTGAGAGGATTCGCGAACCACTAGAATTTTCGTGCTTGCAAAATAGAGGCAAGAGGTGGGGTTTAGTCTGTCCTTCCTTTCTCATTTAATTGTTTAATGAATTCTTCCTTCTGCTTTTATTTGCCATGACTCGTCCGTAATCAATTTTTTAATTGTTTTATAGGAAGCTTTATTTGCTAATGCGAGGCTGGCTATTTTTAATTACAAACCCGTTGATAGGAAGACTAACGACTCTCCTATTTCTATTTTCTATCCTTACTTCTTTGGGCATTTTATCAACGAAGACGAGGCAATACTTTTTTCTAAAATTTGTTATCTCTTGTGGATTGATGTTTTCTTTGCCGAATTAATGAATTGATTTGATTTTTTTTGCTAAATGAGATTTTTGATCTAATGCATGAACAGATGAACCATTGATTTCAATGGATTGGTCATAACATGTTGGCCTTATGATTTTTGGAAGAGATATAGTCTTGACCATTTGTAGGTTAAAGCCATGACAGCGGTTGATAAAGGCCAATTTGTTAATAAAATGAAGAGGAAGATTGTCGATGAATTCAAAACTGAGAACCAATACCTTAACTTGGGCTGTAACAGCTCTGTAACTATAAACTTGCTTCATCAACTCAATCTCATGGCTACGCTCTGCAAACAGTTGTTAGAGATTGACACAATCATTCTTGCTAATCTTAACCATAAAATCATTCTTTCCATTATGGCTGGTCAATAGACATTCTCCTTCGAGGATGAGATAGATTTGTCTATGTTGATTAGATTGTAGCTCATCACCCATGCGAAAATACTTCACTCCTAATGTGTAGTAAAGCCGATTATTTTATAGAGTTTACTCGGTGAGATCGCTGAAATAGGCTAGTTGTTGTTTCAACTGTAGATATTCCTCTATTTGTGATTTACAATAGAGGTGATAGGTACCTTTATCGATGCGAAACAAAAGACATGGCTCTTTTTATCCCTCCACATTGATTGGATGTAGTACTTCGGCCCTGTGCCATCGTTTATTGTGCTGATTATAAAAGAATTATCCGATCACAGTCTCCCCCTCTAATATCCTCGAGCTGTTTTCTTACTAAAGTGTTGAAGATCTGCGAGACAGAAGCACTCTTCCACTCAATAAAAAGAAGTATGAATTGATAGGCTCCCCTTGCTAAAAGATGGCTGTATGACCATCATACTTGAAAGGATGAATCTCAGGAATGAGTGAGGAGAAATCGATACGATACCCAAACTCGAAAAAGAAGTGATTCTTCAAGTGTGTTGTAACTTCGCTCAATTCCTCATGCGTGAGATTACCTAACTTTTAAAGTAATTTGAAAATTCTTCTGGACATGGAATTATTAGAATGGAATATTCTATGAAAGTAAATGAATCAAAGAATCATCGCACGTTCACTCTCCTTATCTGGCCAGATGGCACTTTCTTCATGATCCCCGCTCTCATGCAATTGCTGTAGCCAAAAAACATGGATGACTTGGTCAAATTGCTCAAATCCTTGTTTAAAAAGCCATTTACTGTGCTTCTTTGAGTGGGTTATAACTGTGGATAGTTGAACCACTTCTACCGATCGGAAAGGATAGTTAAATTGGCAATATTCTCACATTATTCAGTTCGTACGTAAATCTACTTGATCTTTCTTTTTAAAAAAGAAGCCGAGTTATAAGTGTGCACACGCATTTGCTTTGGAATTGGTTCAGTCGATGTTCGCGATTGATGAGTTACTATACCCATGGATTCTGCTATTTTTCTCTTTCGGTTTTCTCTCACTAACTATCTGAGAAGTTCACTCTTGTTTTCAATGCGGCCCATACTATCTTTAAAGAGCGAGTACGCGAGTGGGTGTTCTATCAATCTATCTCTTGACATCGATTATGTGATACTGTTTTCGTAGTTCGACTGAGGGCATAACAATTTTTAGTTTTCCTAACTGAGTTGTACCTTCTTCAAATACTCCTGCTGTTTGAGCTATGCAGCTCTCGCTGTCTTATTGACTCTGCTTTCTATCTATTCACATTGAAATATTTTCTAGCGATGTTCGTTGCGAATCTTGAGTTATTTGGACTGTTCTTTGGAGTTGAATATGATCTTGCTGAGTTTGATCTTTTTGATGTTTTGTGGATGGAGCTGTAAGTGGTTAGGCTCCTTGATAGATCTCTTCTCCTGCCAATGTATTCCAGTCAAAGCATTATTCATTCTATTGACCTCTTCTGTCTTTGTCCGTCTGCTGAGTTCCAGATTTATCAACATTTTCTTTAATAATTATTAGTCTTCTTCATGTGTTTAGAAATAAGTTTGCAATCTTTTTATATTTATTTTTATTAATAACACATCGCTTTTTGCCTAGGCAGTCACCTTTTCCTATATCTTATAATTATTTGAAGCCTAACTTTCATCGTCTACCAACTCATCTTTTATAGGGTAAGATAGGATATCTCCCACTGCAGAGTTTAGAATACAACCTCTGCTCACTTCGATTTTGTAGAATGGACTATTAATCAGCATTTCTCCCAAGAAGAGTAAGTATAGTGAGGAATTTCGTAGTTAAGTCACTGTTTTGCGTGTGACAGGCTCGAGAGTGAACAAGGCTTACTCTTTCTAATTTTCCTTTGGGATTGTGGTCTCTTTCGCATTTTATCCAGCACATTCAATCCCATTTTCTCTCACACTTTATCTTCTGCTTTCCCTCCTGCTTTCCCTCCTACTCTCTCTTCTGCTTTCCCTCCTACTCTCTCTTCTGCTCTCTCTTCGACTTTCCCTCCTATTTTCCCTTCCATCATCCATTTCACTTTCAATGCTCTCTCTATTGTTAGCAACTACTCGATTCATGATCAAATTACTATTAGCCTGTTTAATCTGATCCTCAATGTAATCAATATTGAGATTAACAGTCAGTTTCTTGCGAATAAAGCTCATTATGTATTCTCCCTGCAATCGCTTGAACTCCTGAACATACCGTCTCCATCTAGTAGCATAGACTTCAAATATTTCTACATTAGTCACTGTTCTCAATGATATTTTTTCGATTGTTTCGATATTTCTCCCTTCGTTATGATGTGAGTTGATGCAGAGAGGCATTTGATCATCTGTCCTTGCAAATTTGCGGCGATTAAGTTTCTTCGATCTCAAACTATCCATTCGCATTGTGCTGGATCTTGATTCGCGAGAACGCGATCCGCTGCACCTGAGTTGCTATTTCTCTACCACTCCCTCAATCAAAACATAGTATTTTTCTTACTCATTTTCGATTGTACAGTTGTTGAGGTAGCAACTTTTGCAAAACAATTATTCATTTGTCATCAATCCTTGTGTGAGGAGACTAACTGGTAATTATAGGTGATTGATGGCTTAGAATTCGTTCTCATACCCAAGAATTTTAGAAAGGATGAGAAGGGAATGCCAAAGGGGTGCAAGGTTAGCATGAATTTTATCCTTCTTGTGAAGTGTGCTGAATGAGTGAAGTTGTTCTAGTGCCGTTTTGACCTATTCAATCTCTTTTCTCTTCATCTCTCTGTAAAATTATAGCTCTTCCTCGTTGAGATCAATGTTGTTGCTGGAGCCCGCAGTAATTAAGACCTAAGTCATGATAGTGATATATAAACTTCTATTTAGCGAATAAATGTTTCAGGTTATTTTTACAGAAGAATTCTTAAACAATAAAACAATCAAATCCATCAATGTAGAGACACATATTGCGCACGACTAACCATCTTCGTTTATAAAATCAGTTGTTATATTTAATTGATTAACTAAGTTGAAAATCAATGTGGGTGCTTGTTGTGAGTTTAATTAGTTAGATTATTTCACTTTATTGCCCAGTTCGATCTTGGATTATTTCTGCTAATTATGGCTTGAAGGCAAGGATTTTGAGCTATTGTTATAATTTTATTGTTGTTGTTTAATTTTCTTTTGATATTTCTGTAAATTGAGTGAATTGATGTTTGTAGATGCCTTCCAGTAATGTTCGTAATGAATGCAACTGCTCATTTAATTGAAAGAATACTATATTCTGTTGTGCTTTTCTCCATAAAATCCTGATTTATTCATTTAATTTCCCTAAAAATGGACATTCACCAATAATCTTTCAAAATGATACATAGAGAATTAAGTCCAATTAAGTCATAAATTGACAAATTAGACCTAAATGACCATCATTATCCCAATCTTTAAACAATAAGTATCCATCTCATCAGCATATTCTCCAGGCAATTTAAATCCAATCTATATATTATCACTATTATCATAATCATTTAATTAGAAAGTAAATATATAAACCTTATTCAGAATCCATCAATCACCCTCCTCAACATTAACCTCATTCCGGCAAACTGGACAGGCTTTCTTACGACGTAACCACTCGTCAATGCAATCTGAGTGGAAAATATGGTCACAACTCAACTGTTTAGCTGAGTCACCATTTTTTAGTTCAATCAAACAAATAGTGCATCTATATCCATACATATTTACTGGTTGCCACCATAAACTGCAGTGCGATACTGTCGAATGGGAATCAACTCCAATTAGTAATCAGTTAAACCCTGCTCTTCCTCAGAATCTTCTTCCTCATAATAATCAGACTAATCAGAATAGTCTGATTACGAGGAATCGCTATAGCCTTCAGAACTCTCGACATTGTTGGTATTGTACTGATAGTAGGTAGGGTGAGATTCGATGTTGATGTTTACGAAGTTATTGAAGTTTTAAAAGACGTGGGACATCATGCTGAATTGACTACTGTGTAGAAAGACAAGTACTTCATCAATTAAAGTTGATCGTTTATAGTTTGTGAAACGAAGGAAAAGAAATTACTTGGGGTACGAGAATGGGTTGGATGCGGGCGACTCGGGCCTTCATTACGAGAATTAGGTCTTTGACGAGGTTGATTTTATCTGCGTTGAGTATTTCTAGTGTTTCTGTTGGGATGGTTTAATTGAGGATCTCTCTGGCTTCTATTTTCTACTCTGTTATGAGGTTCTCTTAATTGTTCTCTGAGTTGTTCCGGATATCTTTGCTGATTCTACTCTCTCTCACTTCTATCGTACTCTCCTCTCATCCTGGAGTTTCTTAATTCACGCTACTACTATTTTTCTTTCTTTTATCGACACTAATGACTGTTGTTCGGAGTTAGTTTCGGTTGCGGTCTTCCTTGTCTTTCCTTTTTCTCCTCTTATCTCTTATCATAAATTCTGTTGACCTCCTCTTAACTAATTTTGTTTGTATTTCTAGTTTTAAGCATCATTCTGCCTATCTCTTCAACTCTTAAAGGCCGATGGTTTACTGTTTTCTTACGCAGACCACTACTTGCCGATTAGGGCTGTGCAAAAACAGGTCGATTCAGCTTTAAGTTATTCTTCAGTAGAGGAGTGTATCCGCTTTTGCTCATGTGCTGGCTTTACTCCACCTTTCTATCCTTATTAGATGAACTATTCATCTTTTTACGCTCTTCTCCTAACTTTGGACTTGAAAACTTTTTTTTCATTTTATTGTCGATCTCTTTTGCTGATGTTTACACTCTTTGCTTTTCTTACTTCTTCTTGCCTATGGCTGAGCTTGGTCTTTTCATTTTATTTTGGGCCTAATTAACGTGGTTTAGTTTTAAAGATGACTGCATTTTGTTTGAAACCTTGGGGTAATAATCAGCACTGGATAACTTTATAAATTACTTTGGATTACCCAATGTTACATTTTTGGGTTGTTTTATTCCTTGCGCTGATTCTTGTTTCTTCTGATGTTGATGAATGCCGAAGTGGGTATCTTCCCTTTCTTTATGTTCCTCCATTTTCATATGGCACAGTTTTTTATGTGAATCCTACTTAAGATTAGATTTTACTATGACCTCCTCAGGGATTAACTCAGAACAGAAAGGGCACTACACTTCTTCACTTTTGGGGCATTCCCAAATGCATTCAATTTTTTCTTCAAAGGGGTGGCATTGGTTTATGCATTGGTCATGGATTGGCTTTTCTTTGTGGAACACATGATCTTTGCGTATTTTCTAAAATTAATCGACGATGAGTCTGTGTCCTCCTTTTCTATTACTTTTTTTCATGTTTCAAATCACAATAATTATAAAACAGTTCAATGATCACAGCGCTGAATAGTAATTCAATATATCTGTATATTGAATCAATCAAAATAACTATTCTTTTTATTGTTATATTTGCGATGAGACTAATTTTAGTTATAATATTTATCAGCATGGATATCACACAGAAGAGGATCAGGTTCAAGCAGGAAATCAGAAGGAAGGAAGTGGAGAAGTTTAGGAATACTAAGAGAAAGCAAATACTTGATTTTTATCAACAAAGTCAACCTTTAAAAGTCGAAAATCTGCATCTTTAAATAGAGAGTTGGAGCACAGATGATATCAAAAAGCAAGAATAGCGCTTAAAAAAGCTTCCTCAAAGTGAGATGAGTCAATTACGTGACATTCTAAAGAAAAGGAATACGTAATTGGTGATGAAAATACAGGATCAATAAGGCTAATTTGATCAAAAGATAGAGCCAATTTAAAAATTTATAAGTTGTTTGTGCCTTTTAGTTATTTGCCAAGAATAAATTGACCAGGAGTAAGCGAAAAAGTAATACTATTGGACCATTGCTCAAATTAAAATATTCAAGCAAAAACTTGCAAAAGAGCCCTAAAATGTTCAATAACATGTTACTCCTGGAATTCTGCATCTAGAACAATAGCTTTTCAATTACTTATTAATTCTAGTTGATAGATGTTTCCAAGGTCAATATGATCAGAATTATTATTGGCTGATTGAGGAACTCTAAAAATAGCAGCAATCAACCATTAATATGCTGGAAACCTTAAAAGATATCGACCAATCTGACCTCATTGAGGAGAAAGCAATGCATCTTTATCCATATTTCGCCCGCTTATTAATAGCGTATCACGTAATGCCAACATAACTTAGAATTTAGCTTAGTTGGCTAAAATACTATCCAAATAAACATAAAATAAGGCAGCAATGGAATTATCATCAAAGTTAACTATCGAACTGTTCAATAGCAAAATGATAAAGCTCCTTTTCTATGCCCTCAGGCGTGATATATTTGGCATTGACCATCATCTGGCCATTAGTTAAATTTTATTGGAGTTAACATATAAAAACAATGAGGAATAACTCAAGGTATTGTTACTAGATATACAGATCATTTTGGATTGCGATTTCATACAATATATCAAGATATTCTTAACTTTAGAGGAAGACTACAAGGAGTTCCCAAGACGGCAGTCCAAATAGGCATTGAGCACTCTTTGTTTATTTGGAAACCTCATGACAGCCATCTGCAACATTGCCATCAACATTGGCAGTGATATTTTTTGGTTATAGGGTAATACAGTCCCAATTTAGGGTTACCTCAAGAATTACGACTCAATTTATCAGAGATTCAAGACAAGACAGTGCGAGAGAATATGATCTTCGTTCTTTTCACATTAATCGCCTGCGTATGTAACCAGTAAAGTATCTAAATGATCAATAACGCTGACATTTTGGACTGGACTTTGCATATCATAAGATAGAGACTTTAATGCAACTTCATCGTTAATGATCACATCAATGACGAAGTGATTGCAAATGCCCTTCAAATTGTATCGTTTTTCTTTGAAATTGGGGAAAGAGACAGGAAAAACAATCTGAAATTGACTATTAATCCTTACAAACTGAAATTCAGATATTTGGGAGGGGAGTCTATTCTTACTCGTTTTGAGAAAGGCCGATAGTTTCTGTAAAAGGTATACGATTCTGACTCTGAGGACTTGCTTTGATCGTGATATCTCCACAGTTGTATTTATTAATAAGCTGTCAATAATATTATAACAATGTCCAAGCAGGAAGTGGCCATGACTATAGACAACCAATCCTTCCGCAGCCGCATTTCCAAAAATAGCAGTAATCGCTATGATTAATCCTCTTTCAATAGTGATGACAATGAATTTATCAAGGCCTTTCCCAACTCAAGTAACTACTACACTCTCAATGCCAATAAACCCACTGAACCCGAAAGCCCTCCTCGTCGCCTATCGCTTATAGATGAATTGGGGCAAAAAAACTAAATGCTAAGAAAATAAGTGGAGAGAGTAGAGCTAATTCTGAATTCGGGAGAGAAGGGGCGTGCTCCTCGTCTGCCTGAAATTAATAGTAACGTGATGAAGAAATAACTGTAAAACGCCTATAAGCAAATCAAGTTTTACTAAACTGAGGTGGCTCAAAGACAGAAATTGTTTGAGCATGAGGGCTACTACGTCGATATGTAGTTGTGTGCTAATTTAGGATTCGTAAAGCATAGAAGAATCTGTTAGAGCGACAGGATTTAGCACATAAACTACAGGCGGAGATAAGCGAAATGAAGAAGCAGTCCAATGAATTTATGAAATTGCTGCAGGATGGGCATATCCAGAAGGAATACGCCTCTCGCTCATCAAAATTGCATAAGGAAATCAAATACTACGAGCAGATGCTGGTAGAACAGGAGGAGCTAGCCACTTCTGATCGAAATAACAGCGATAATAAAAAGAGCATGATGATGCAAATGGAGTAGGAGTTGATAAAGGGAGGCTTTCCTAAAGCAGACATCCTTCAAATCAGAAGGAGGTTTGAGGCTTAGAGAACCACTCAAACATCTATGACTCAAAGAAAGGAACAAGGGGAAAATCGCAGCAAACAAGCCTATGAAGATTTGAAAGGAGAAATGAATATATTGAGAAAAATGCAAAAGGACTACTCCAAAAAAATTGAAGAACTGGAGAGATAAAAAGAGGAAGCCTGTGAAAAGGGCGGAGTTTCTAAGGAAAAATTGGAGCAAACTGAACAGTAGTTGGAACGATTGGAAATACAATTTATGGAAATGAAAAAAAGTATCGACCCTGTTAAGCTCAAACCTGTCTTTAAAAATGGGATTGGACTCAACGAGTCATCGATCAGTCAGTTCGGAGGCAAAAACAAGGGCAATCCTTTATAGCACCAGTTTTAGACAGCGTAATCTGGAATTTCGCTGAAAAAAGGACAAACCAATGTCAACGATCGTCCAGCTATCGGTAAGAAATCAGCTAAAATTATCGAACTAACGTTGTATTAGAACAGAACTCAGTTTTTAGGATTTCAAGCCACTTATTTGATTGGCTAAACTTAAAAAAAGGGTGGCATCAACGTGCTGAAGAAATAAAATGAGCGCTTCCTGAAGGATAAGACAGTTAGGTTGTAGCCTGGAGACTACTATCGCACATTCTAATTAACAGTCAACAAATAGAATGTAATAGTCGGATTGATGAGTATGAGCTTTCAAGGAAAAGTTATCACTGCTGGCTCCATGGAGGGTTTCAAGCGAGAGTTAGATATGAGAAGCAAATAGTATCCTTGTTGCCTCTATGGATGTTATTCTGATAAGGGTTTTGAACTGTTGGGTGTTGAAAAGGTGGAGGCAGGTTGAAAGCAATTATGTTTTTCGTAATTTGATACACTATTCAATTTTAATTATCATTGTCTTCATATTTATATAACTGCTAGTATGCCACCCAAAAAGCAAGAAGAGGAATCGACATCCCCTCTCATAGTTTGGAACGTTTTACCTGTTATTCTAAATTCATCGCTGACTCTCGATGCTCTAAAGAAATCAGTGAATATCAAAAAGAATCTTGACAAAACAAAAGCAATCGAATTACTGAAATAAAAAGGTATTGATAAATACCTGATCGATGGTAAATTGAATCGTGAGGGAGAACTGTTTATTTGTCAAAATTTGCAGCAAGTTTGCCAGGAATTTATGCTGCAAATCAAAAAGCCTGCCGATCCAAAGAAAGAACAGAAAAGTAAATTTGGATTAACATAGAAGATAGTAAGAAGGATAGCAAGAAGGAAGAGGTGCCAGTCGAACAGCAATAAAAGGTCATATAATTCGATTTTACCAAGGCAGTTACTGATTTTTTGTTCTTGTTGGATGTGCCTCTTGACGAGTAATCTGTAGAGATAGCAGTGCAGGGTGGACTGAAGATAGACGTGGTTGTATGGATAGAATAAAAAATAAAGTAGAGCTCTCGAGTTCCAGATTATTCCCTGCTGAATAAAGAACGCACTATTGATGATTTTATGATGGAAATCAACAGCTCTACAAGTCTAAAGATAGACCAGTCAAAGCATGCCCTGTCCAATAACGAAAAGGAATAGCAGAAAAGGATTATTCGCAAAATTAAAGAGTTAAGAATGAGGCAGGATAGCGGTGACTTGTAAAATACTATTATCCTCGAAGTGCCCTTCTTGAAGGATCTGCAGCATCCTGAAAACGACGGATTCTAATTCTTAAAAATGCTATTGTAGCGATTGTGTGAGTTAAGTCTCAGTCGTGGCAAATTTTAGGTTTGGAAGAAACAGCAGGTTGTAACTTCGATGGTGCCCACTATTAAATAGAAAGTGAGAAGAGAGGTGGTGATCGAATAAAAAAAAGAATAAAAAAAGGGAGGCAAAAAGGAAGTGCCGGCCCAGGTGCAAACCGAAATCATTGAGTAGATTGTGGAAAAGAAATACTAAAGTTTACCTGAAAATGCTAAAAGCGACCTCAGTGTTTATCGGATCATCTCTGAAAAGAGAAAAAAGACAGGAGGGAATGTGTATCTAAACATCCTGGAAAATATGGCTTACAGTGTCAGCAGTCAAACTGAAAAGGAAAGTCAAGTGTCGAAGATTGACTTTTCAGCACTTGGAAAATAGCTGTGGCGGAAGTAAAAAGCTAAGCCCGTGAGTCAAATATTAGTATCAAATCTGCAGGATAATCTGCGCAAACAAATTCACTCTCCAACTGCCAATAGTTTAATTTTCTCTTCTAATCTAGAGAGCAAACAGTCAATCTCATAAATAAATCTGCATGATCTCCAAAAACATTCTCCTTCTAATGTGTCCTTGTAGATGGAATACAAAATGTTGCAGTTTACCAATATGATGAAGGAAATGGAGAGTCACTCTTAGTGGACTTTCAATGGTCGAAAATACCTATAAGCTTTAGATAGAAGTGTCCTCAACAGTGAAATTAACTTCGAGTTGTAGTACTAACCAAAGATATACTCTCTGGACTATAATCAGGATGGCTATAAGTTACTTATCTTGGCTCGAGTCAACCCTCCTGGCAGGGTCTTATACCACAATTTCTATTTTGATTGGAAAGTGCTCCCTAATTTCTAATTTTGGAATAATCACTTTCAGAATAAATAGCAGTCGCAGATCCAGCTATTTGACTATAACTGGCGAAAATGTGGTAATCTCAGGATAATAAGCAAAAAAATGATGCCTACTGATAATATGATCATAACTGAGAGCTTATTCTCCTCGGGGGACTAGGAAAGGTGCTTGGTGACTTTGACTAAAGAAGATGTCAATTATGGATTGAGGAAGACTGCTAATAAAACTTTTCTTTTCTGGAAGGCTTACCATAATCTCACCCTATACGCTTTTGTTTCAGAAGACCACAAGGAGTAGGAGAGACCCGAGGCATAGTCACTTAATAAGAGCAAAAGGGTGTAGGTATGTATAAGGCGAGATGATTTTACTGTTTTGTTTAGCGAAGTAACAACTGTATTCTGGAACAACCATAAACTATAAATCAAACGCGTCTTTACTGCAAGAGGAGAAATTATGCGGTATTTGAAGGACGGATCATTGTTGATTTATTACCTGAATGGAGATGTTTCCACATTTGCATACGGAGAGTGGACTCATCTCCGGAATCAATAGCTTTATAACAGTCAAAATGAAATTACAGCAAAAGTTACATTAATCACTCGAGTATAAGGCTAGAAGACCATCAGAGTGAGGGAAGATAGCACTGTATTTGTCGATTATATGAATGGAGATAGAATGATTTGCTTTAGAGATGGAATAACTGTCAAGACTACTAAGAAAGGTCGGCAAGTGGAGATTCTTAATGAGCATAACATCATATTTAGGGTGGTATTTCCAAAAAGTAAAGATTTGAATGTGATTGGTTCTGGTTCTGCTTTTGCTTACTTGGGAGAGAAGAATCTATTGGAGAGGAGTTACGATGGAATTCTTCTATAGTTGCATCATCCTAGTTTTAGCTCACATAGCTACACAGAGATGATTGACAAATCTGGCAAAAGTGAACGTTAATCTGTGCAATTGATAACTTTTACTGATGGCTCCATATTAAAGGTTACATCTGTCGGACTGATTACTTTTTTGCATAAAAACAGCCAAACTACTCATGAGGAAGTTGTTCACGAACGATGGTTACAACTGTTTACCACGCCAGAGTACCACAACTAAGGAGTATATGATGTTAGTCTATATGAGGGATGGATTCGCACCAAAGATAGAGAGTCTAATCAGTTTCAGGTTCAAGGTATTTTTGAGTTAATGTAGTTGAAGGGCCGAGTGAAGTCAAAATTGCAGTTTCTTTTAATATTGGAAACGAGCAGGAGGAAGTGAATAATTTTCCTAAGGGATTTCATGTACCTTAACAGAACTACTTTCTTCCGCCGCCTGACAATTGTGTGCTGCCTAGATTATTTTTAATTTACCCAGATGGTTCAGGTATAGAATGCATGATTTAGGGGCTGAGTTTTTGACTGAAGAACAACTTGCTGTATTAGACAACTCGAAGATGACACGATGGACTCAGCAAGACAGAAATTTCATCCAATACAGTTTGGATTCAAGTGAAGGGATACAGTACATGAAGCATAGCTTTACTGAAGACATAAACTTATCAAATTTTGAGAAGCCCAATAGTTTGGTATAAATTGAAAAAAGAATCAATCTAGTGCCATATTCTTTCCCCGATATTATCTTTCGAAGTTTTGAAGAAGTCCCTTGGGATAGGTCTTTCGCAAAGGTCAATCAGATTATTCAATAAATAAGATAGCAGCGACAGGCCTATCAAAAGGATTTGTAGGTTCTCCGCGATAAAGCCAAATGATCTTCAATCTAAATAGTAAGCAAGAGATTATTTACTTTAACCCTCTTTAATTTGAGATAATTTAGCGGAACATTTTTTGCCAAAGATTATTAAAGCAATCTGTCTCTATTCAATAATTTTATTCGAATTGAATTAACCTGATTTTTATTGATCCTTTTAAAGTTGCATCACAGATTAGGCTTATTTAGATTAGTGGCTGGATAAGGCAGATAACTAATATTCCATATAATTGAAGATATAATTTGAAAAATATACGTTATGTTTAATCGTTCTTACCTACAGCAAGTGGCCATGATTTAAAGCGAGTGTGAGCCTCGCAAGAAACAGGCCATGCTCAGTACTTACACCAAAAGTCCTCTCAGGGATAGAGAAAGTACATTTTATAACACCCAGATCGAATCAATCTCGGCAATACGCCTGGACGCACTGGACCCAAAGCTTCGCTTTCCCCACTTCGTTCAAGACGCACGGAGCTGAATGGGCCTAATCGAGCTGGTCTTAGCAGGAAGAGAGGTGAACCACTATGCATTAACGATCCCGGCAAGACAGCAAAATTTGTGGCCTATAGTGACGGAGATAATCTCTACTACTGCGAGAAATGTGCTATTTTGCTCGCCAGTCAAGGTTTTTCAGTGGCAAGAATCAATTCCACGGGAGAATCTTTTTAAACAAATCCAAGGAAAGAGGAGGTTGAAGGCTTTTTGAATGAATTGGAGCAAGTCTTGGACACTTTAAACAAAAAATAACAAGGAATCTCAACAAATATTGCCGCGACTCTTCAGGTCTATCAGGAGGAAGAGGCCAAAGTTGAAGAGTACTATGGCCATTTCTATTAGATCATCGACGAACTCAAACGAAGAGTACTCGAAGAACTCAAGGAAGAGTACGAGGCAGGTGTAGAGGAGAGCACAGAGGCCAAAGGCAGATTAGATATTGCTTTGAAAGACACAAAGCGTATGAAAGACGATATAATCGAGTCAATGAATATCATCCTACATGATTCGGGAGAGGAGCAATTTCGCCCCATCATGAACAAATACCAGACTAACTTGCGTGAGTACCGCTCTCTTAGCAGTAAACTTTAAACTGCACCAATTACTATGCGCAGACTCGACTTCAAAGATAATGAAGCTGCCTGTAATGCACTGGAGTAAGGGCTGATGCTGCAATGGGAGGAGAAAGAAGGAGGAGAGATGGAGTGCTCAAAGCAGAGTGAATGCCCCTAAAATCCAGTGGAGGTCATCGAAACCGAGGAAAAATTCACTAAAAGCAGTCTGAAGGAAATCGGCAACCTATTCAGCTCCTTTGACGAATGATGATATTGCCTGTTTGTAATTGCTCTTAATTAACCAATATATTCCATACTGTAGTGGACTGGTTACTTACAGCAATCATCTCTTCTTTTTATTCTTAGCCTTCTTTTTCCCCTTATCTTCCTCTCCCTTCGTCTCCTCTACGTTTTTGCGATTTCCTTCATTAGTGAAAGCTCGACCCGCCAGGGTAGTAAACTTTTATACTTCTCCTAATTCCTAACTCATTGACGAACTACCTCTGCGCTACATTTCCGCATAACCAAACGTGTGCCGTCTGTTACTCTGAGTACAAATTTATGGGTTTTTGGAATATATTTGATTATAAACTTGGATGTTGTTGGGTTTTCAACGAGGAGGTCCATCGATCGATCAGTGAATTCTTGCCAGGTGCGAGCCAAGGCGTGTGTGGGTCTTGATTTACCTCCGACTTTAGGTGGAGCTTCAATATCGGCTTACATTCTACGTGGATAGATAAAATATTATAAAGATTTTTCGATGTGATGATGGGCATATGAATTAGTTTAATGACTTGAATTGCTATAAATGATAGTCAGATGGGGAATAGCAAGGCTAAACTACTCATCTTTGATGAATAGTATTAAATAAGTTCATCAAAGTATAATTGTTTCGTTGGCAAACAAATTATCGAGTATGTCTAATATTTGTTGGGTTTGTATTAGGGAGAAGTATTGAAACTATCAGCTAGTTCAAGCATCAAATTGAGTAATCTGCCTGCAGCTCCATTCCCCAAGGATCTAAAACCTATTCCTGCCATCCTATCCATCCAACAGGTAAAACCTACTCAGAATGTAGCTTCTCTCCTGATGAAGCAATAATTAAGTGAGAATGGCTCTTCATCCGACATTCTTGTTCTGCAACTTTGGTCTCTGGCTGAGGAGGATCAATTTCCTGAAAATAAATCTTCTGGCTGGGAGAGACTAACTTCTATATTGGTTGAGGCGACTAAATGCTCCTGTCTCCTCTCTTTTTATTGCGTGAAGTCTTTCTTTTAAAGGAATTGCTGATTAACTGTACTGCCCTCATCAAATTTTAGAGCTCTTCAGTCGAAATAGTCTCTTTCTACATATTAATATTTTCAAAAACAATGATTTCTTCGCGAAGTCCTGAATATCCTCAAAGCTACTTTCGGCTTCTTCAATCAGCTCAACTGAAAGTCCACTTTTCGCCTTGAATTTGCGGTCAATGAGTGCTATTAGTTTGTAGATGAATCCTATTTGAAGTTATTTAAATCTGTCCAATCCTGACTTCTGTATTGCCTCGTTTATATTGCGTAGGGCTTTTCTGAACTTTGAATAAAATTTGTTCTTCACTGAGTTGTCCGTTCTGCATACCCTTCATTGTACCTACCAGGTAATTGCCGAGAAATATCAGCCCAACGGTTTCCCGCTTCGCGCTGCATTTGTAGTAGTTTGGCTTCCTCCTGAAATGACCACTCCTCGTGGCTTATTTATGGATTGAGATGATTGTTGTATCGTTCTCTGCACTTCTTGGGACTGCGTCCAAGTACTCCAAATTATTCCCTTAATAGCTGGCTAATTTTGGTCCACCTGTGTATTCCCCGTTCCTGATACAGCTCAATCAAAGCCCTGTCCTCCTATATCTAAAAAAATCAACATGCGGAAGCCAGTTTCTGCCGAAACTCATTTATGTCCTCATTAAGATTATATTCAAAGAAATTCACAAAGAAAAACTAATATTGCCTAATCGTAAACATCATAAACATGATCTCAGTCAATAATCTGAAGTGTGAGTTCTCTTGCCAATTAAAAAATTGCCTATATAGTTTCTGCTTTTTATGTTTATAATAGACATTTATTAAGGATCGATCTGGACTGTTTGAAGGACAACTCAAAATTTGGAACTGAGACATCTAACAGGAATTAGAAATGATTAAAATTGAACTCCTTCTTTAATAACGGATCTTTTAAATACACTTTTCAAAATTAAAAAAAAATAGGCTACATCACCACTTTCCAGCTGTAGGAGGATTCGAATGGTAGAATTATAAATGTTTACGCAATTTTAAAGATCAATAGTCAATGAAACTAAGGTATATTGCCATTATAATAATTCAACAATGCAGTAGCGCAAGTCAATTACGGTGCTCGATGCCAATGCATTTATTTCTATGACTAACATTCTTAATTTGGGTGCCACCACCAGATTAATTACCACCTCCGATGTCCTGCACGAACTTAGAGATCTCAAAACCAAGGAATATGTATAAACTTTGCCCTTTGCCATCGAAACAATAGACTGTGATGAGTAGGCACTTGCATTTGTGAAAGATTTTGCCAAAAAGACAGGCGATGTAGCATCTCTATCGCAAGTCGATCTCGAACTGATAGGCATTACATTCATGCTCTACAAAAGATAGGGTAAACTGGGAGATCTGAGAAAAGAACCTCCTCCATTGCAGGAAAAAGATGATCTAAACGATATCGCCAATCCAAACGATCTTTCTGAAGATGAAAAATCAGAAAGTAGCGAATAGGATACAAAGCCTTTGCCAATTGAAAAGAAAGTAGAAGAGGCCAAATAATAAGACAAAAAAAATTAAGAAATACCAATACTTTAAAACGTAGTTTAGCAAGGCGAAGCTAAGGAAGAAGAGGAGTGGATTAGTGTCCCCGTTAAAAAACGGAAAGAATCCTCTTCCTCCTAAAGCGAATCAGACGATGAGTAGGGTTGGATTACCACCAAAAACTACGAGAAGAAGATGGCAGAGGCTAATTCTTCCTTTAAAGAATAGCCTGAAGAGTAGAAGAATGCTTTCTCCATTTCACTGGTCAGTGCAGATTTCGCTATACAAAACGTGACTATTCAGATGGGTATGCGATTGCTATCACTTGACGGTCGCCGCATTCACAGTATTCGAAGGTTCATCTATGAGTGCTACCTCTGCTGGAAACAATTTAAGATTCTGGATGAAAAAGTACGGTTGTGTACTAATTGCGGCTATAATTCTCTTTCAAAGATAGCCTATAGCATAGATGAGGAAGGATACATGATCCTGCACCGGAAAAAGGGGTGGAAGCCCAATCAGAAAATACTGTAGGTCAAAGAACGTAAGCTAGAGGAGCAGGAGCGTAAGAAGAAACATCAGCATGCTCGCAAAAAGAAGAAAGCCTCCATCTTTGAGAACTGATTGATGCTTCCTTTTGAAAGAACAATAAATAATATCAATTTAAATGCATCTTCTATCGCATTTGTATTTAAGCTTAGACCAAGCAAATTATTTATAATTTGAATATGACTCAGCAACCAGGGTTCTTTGATGCTCAAGTGACTGACTCTTTCGTTGAAGGACTCGATGACATGACCTATTCGCAGCTGGTGACAGTGCTTCGAGACAATTTTAGTAACTAGTTTTATCAGTTCAATAAACTTAAGTAGGCCAATCATGCTCTTCAAAATGAAATATCCAACGGTTAAAGCAATTTGGAAAAGCTATAGAAAATTTCACAGACTCACCTCAAGCAAAAACTACGCTTACATTCCTAATTGGAAGTGCTGGAGGCTGAGTGCTAGCGAGCCAAAGAGTAGCTTAAAAATGTAGCAAATTCACAGTGATAAAGTTTATACTATTGGATTGTGATAATCAATCAAAGGGAGGTCCCTGGAGGCCAGCCGAATTGTTTGCCTCCCAACAGGTGAAGATGAAGGTGAGGAACAGCTTGCCCACCATGTTCTCCTTCGTTGATCACGATGCGGTAACCGTGCTAGAGGCCTTCCTTTTTCGCTATTTTGGCTGCTGCTATTAGTAATTTGCCAAGAATGGCCTCATGCCTGTCTTCGGCTTGCGAAATTCCAGTTAATCCATCCTTGACTTTGGGAATGATGAGAATATGAGTAGGTGCTTGTGGCGATATGTCTCTAAAAGCAAAAACGTCCTCATCCTCAAATACGACAGTGGACGGTATCTCCTTGCGTATGATTTTGTCAAATATAGTTTCAGTCATGATATATCTTATAAAGACTGCTAATAAGTATTGATAAATAGCACGTCATATAGCCTGGAAAGATAATGTGATTATTATGAAATAAGGTAAGCTTTGACTTATGATAATAGTCACCAATATAATAAATAAAATGAATCTCTCGCAGTTGTCTGATGATCAACTCAAGCTATTTATACAGAATATATTTGTCAACTACGATCGGAACAATGATGGGTATCTCTAAGCCCCAGAATTGGCACTATTCTTTACCGATCTATACCGATCTCTCGGCTATTCTGTGGTTATAGATCTACCAACTGCTCAAAGGGCCATTAATTAAATCGACACTAATGGCGACCACAGAATCAGTGCCTGGTAAATTTATCATGCCTTTAAAGTGATGAGCGCCAATCAATAAGCATACCTTCAATCCATCGCCCCAATTAACCCGATCGGCTATGGTCAATCAAACCCCAACCAGCAAAACAACGGTTGGTCCTATCAGTGATTGCAATTCATTGCCATTGCCAATTAAACCAATTTACCAATTTACCAATTTACCAATTATATTTGTAATAGTTGTCTTCTTTTCCGAATATTATGATGATATTAACAAATCACTTTTTGAAGCGAGGAGCATGCTACGCACCCTTAGCGGTATTTCCCTTGGAGCTGATCATAATCTCTTTGTAAACCTTCAGTATTTTAACTGCATCGAGTAATCTGGAATCCTACTGCGATAAGACCTGAGTATCGACATTTGTACCTTCTGAATGATCGAAACTGCCTCGTTTTGATAATCAACAGATTTGCGATACTATTCCTGCTCGTAATGAAGACTTGCCAACGAGGAATAACAGAAAGATATATTTACATGGCATTTACCACCGTATATTTGGGTCAAAAGTTATATCGCCTTTAGATAGCAGCTGCTCGCCATCGATCCTTCTTTGTTGAGCTGGTGCACTCGCGCTATGTTCGCAAAGTTAATGAGCACGTCAGGGTAGACCTCTCCAAATGAAATAAGCATGAGATACAAGCTCTTGTACAACAGCCACAAAGCCAATTTCCATGAACTGAGACTCATACAGTATAGACCGAGTCGAGAGTAGCATCTCATGACTTACAAACTGTCCTCGCGCGCCGCTCGTTGACTATAGGCTAGATTTTAGCTTTCGATAGTAATAGCTTAGCGAATATTGCCCATCATATAATAAATTCTTGAGATTTGGCCAAGACAATGACTGAACAGCTGTTCTCCTTCTTGTTTCTCGCGCATTATTGCCACCACTTATTCATAAGCTTTAAGGGCTTCGCCATAATTGCCATTCGAGAAGAATTGATCAGCTTTTTATTTTTTGAGTTTGAGACCTGAGGAAATATGGATGTTGGCGAGCTTGGGGATCGGATTGAAAGAAAGAATATTTTTAGGCATGAAGGGTAGGTCGTTATCCTTATCGGTTTCCCTGAGTGTATAATCCTTCTTTTCCAAAACTAAGCCAATATTGAGGCTTAGATCTCTGAGTGTGGCAAATTTTTGATAGGGCAGGTTAAACAATCCTTTCTCGATAAATTAATAGATGGTGTTGTCAAATTGATAGTGGAATCTTCCCTCAGCTATTTTCTTTACTTCCTCCCATACTTCATGCGGTTTCATACTTAAGTAGACTGATTTCTCTATTTTGATGACCTTTCCCTATTAGTTGCTGATATATTTGGGCTCCTTTTCTTCTTATTTGTTTTTCTTCTTCTTCTTTTTCTTTGGCTAGGTGATCTATGGTTTATCTTCATTGTCTTCGCTTTGGTTCATCTGGAAGAGGATGTGCTTTTTGGCAAACATACAATTCAGCAAATGACTAGTTACTGAGCTCAAATGCATGCAGCTGGTCTGTCTCAATGCCATCTTGAACAGGTGCTTCAACGAACGAACAAGGATAACTCGGATCAAACAAAATTTAACCTCCAGACTATCTTTGAGCAGATCGTGATGTTCAACAAAACCAAGATAGCGCATATTGACACCATACTCATGGAATATCGAGGACAAACCCTGTGAATCAGTAAGATAATCTCCTGCATTTTTTGACTTCAGCGCATAGATTAAATTAGTCACAGCAGTCTCTTTGATATATTTAGCCATTGAATGCAGCATTTCTTTTTGCAATTATGTCTTGCTGCTAGATTTGAACTTCACCTATGTACCAATGTTAACATTGATAGTTGGATGCTGTTCAAAATTGATCTTTGTATCCTCAATGAACTTTTGAATTAAGCTTTGCCGAAGGACACAAGCTTAGTTTTCAGGGCCTTCATAATTGAGATCTCTTGGCGACAATTTTTGTAGATCACAAAGGTAGTACTCTCCTCCGATTGAGCGAATACCCTTGATCTATGGACTTACAGCAATGACAACCACATTTCCACTCTTTTCCTCTGCTTATACATGATCATCCAGATGCAATTCCTTGCATACTGGTAACATCAACTCGTGGAACTACGGATTGACTTGGATACTTTTTCCTTAATCTATAGATCCATATTGGGTAAGATAACTCAATTAAGACGATAGAAGACCAGGAATTATGGTCTGCCCAATGATCTTAAAGCCTTGATAATTGATAAGCACTGTGTGTAGCATTCTGAGAGAACTCGGTGGAAGGTGAATGAGGGATTATAAATTGTTTAAGTCTACATTTGCAGAGGAAGCAGAGGGGATAGCATCCTCTCCCTTCTCTAGTCGATGATCATAGGGGGTGTCTTGAGTTACTGAAAAAAAGATATTGCTTTGAATAAAGATATGTTTCCGCTTTTCATCCATGTGATTTATCGCTAATAACTTGCCTTATACTATTTTACGAGCCCCTGATACAGCTGCTTCCGCAAAAGGACCGTATATTTATCTATAGGTTTGCGCTTTCCAAAGTTCAGTATGAGGATTTGGGTCGCCTTCTAAGTTTTATGCTTGTTTTTACAGAGCAAGAAACTGTTGGTTCCAATCGCTAAGGGTTTCAGTTGAATACTATAAATCTATTAAGGATTGTGCTTTTCTGGTGTTCCACTGATGCTCCTGATCCCAACAATCCATCCATTTCCATCCTGTCACGCGGGTCCTCACATTTCTTAACAGCCCCTAATCTTTGCGGCAAATCCTTTCCATCACTTTTTTTTCCGGCATTGATAGATTACTTTCCATCGTTTGAGCAAATTTATCGCTGAGAGTTGCGAGCAGGTCCAGCAAATTCGGATAAGGAGCCCTATTATGAAGGCTGGAAGGGTTATAAGAATTGATTTTGCTATGGTTTTGGTAAAATCCAAGGGGGGAGGAGGTGATATGGCAATCGTAGTTTTAAAGCGTTTTCAGGTGAATATAGAAGAGGTCGCCTGCAAATTGAGCCTGTGAAGGGGGAGGATTAAATCCTGACAGCAGGATAAACTGAACCAGTTCAGGTGTTGATTATTTGCTATCGTACCACAACTCGCTGCAGTAACTGGGACTAATTACGTCCTCAATAGTCCATCGACCTCCTCGAAAAGATTATGGAACCAATTCCGCCATGAGTGTTTCAGCATCGATCTCTACGATATTTTTTTATTATTTAGAGTTTGACTTCAGCAGGGAATAAAGAGTATGCGGCTATTTGAGCAAGCCAGCCACTTGCTAAAAGTGATACATGGCTGTGCTGTATTTATAAGGTTCAAAAATCACATCTAATTCTACCACGTCTTTAACTTCCTGGAGTGAATCAGTGAATAACAGAGTGTTTTTTAAGGGAATTCCTTCCTGCTCGAAATGATAATTATTGAACAAGCGGAGAACGTTGCCCTGACTCAATTCTTTCATCACTTCTAAAAGTAAAGCGTTTCGATTAAAAGTAAACAGTATCTGTGACAGTTTGGGATGATTGATTTTGATTTTAATGATGTTTTCTCCCACTTTATCGTTCATTCTAATATTGTCTCAATTAAAATAATACTAAATGATGCAAGTCATAAATGGCCTGCAGTCAATATCTTTCGATATCGCTAAAATAGACTCATTCGGCCTGACAATTATATCGGATGATAATAGAATTAAACATGGCAAACAAAATTCAAGAATATTGGTATCTTCGGTAGTTCGAGTGCTGATACAATGGCGAGTAGTTATTGAAGTTTCGAGCACGCTGCAGATTGTCATACTTGTCGTAGCCTGCACTAGGCTCAAACTTACGAGGAGGAATATAGGCACTTTCCCGTGGTTTTGCGTTATAGTATGGCTCGGAGGTGTGATTGTGAAGATCATTGTAGTTATAACTGAGCCGGTTAGTAGCAGTTTTTGATTCCTTTCTCTCAAAATATTCCCTGCCATTGTAATATTTGGTCTCTAATCCTCCAGTATTTGCGCGTGGTATGGTCCTAAATTCATCAACAGACACTCCCCTCCCTTAACTCGCCTTGTTGACTGCCTGATACGTATTAGTCTTTGCCTGATTATTGTGATTCTGATCATGTTTCTGATAGTGATCATATAGTTTTTGCCTCTCAGCGTCATATTTTTTGCGAATCATTTCTATCTTCTGATTAAGCTCGCTGCTCATGTTTTGATAGAGAGAGCCTCTTGCTGGTTGAATAATTTCTTCTCTCTTGGCCTTATTAGGAGTGACCTCTCCATTCAATCTTTTTTCATTGGGTGTGACAGATACTCGATCTATTTTGGCAGATTTGATGGGATCTTCATAGGTTTTCATATTTTGTTGTATTGCCTTGGTAGGAGTGTAAAAATCATTGGCGGTTTGAAAAGCATTAAACTTCTTCTATCTTTCCCCCAGTGTTTAGTATTTGATAAATTATGTCGACTTGTACTCCTCAAGAGGTGATTTATAGTATTATTTTACTTGCTTTGGAGTGATATCAGCCGATTTGAACTCGCTGACCAACGTAATGTCTTTATTGTAATACTCTCGCTTTGGAGTTGTCGATAATTTGTTATCAGTGTTCATTCGGTTGAGACCAAAGCCGTCATTAGGCTTATCATTGGTGGATTTCGAAAACAAGGCAGATTTGGCTAGGGTAGACCGTTATCTGGCGTATGAATCAGGATTCTCTCTTTTTGTGGGTGTCTTAGATTTTATTTTTTGGCTATATTCCTTGAGTTGCTGTATAAATCCGTCGTTAGGGTGGATCTGACTTACGAAAACTGTACTATTCTGCGTTTTGCCTTCACAAATTGATAGGCATCATCATAACGCATGTTGTGTTCTCGTATGAAGTAAGCGAGTACCATGCTGACCGATCTGCTGACTCCTGCAATGCAATGCACCAAAATCTAAATGTTTCTATCTTTACATTGGTCTTTCTTAATTTCTCGGAAATAAAATCCACTGCTTCATCGAAATGAATAGAAATATCGCATTTATCATGATCTTCCGTCGGGATGTACTTATAGTGAGGAATCAAGGAGGGGGAGTGACTAAGCTGGTAGCCCTTTGCGCAACTCAGCACTGCTCCTATTCTGAACTCTGAATTATCAATAGACATACTTTTTAGAGTAGCTGGGTTGGAGGCCGCTTCAATATTACTAATGTATAGTGAACCAGCATCTGGATTTCCAGATTTTATGATGCACTCGATGTCTTCCGCGAATTTTTTAGTTGTTTCCTGGACGAGGTAGGGTTTGGGCGTTGAAAAACTGTAGTAGTTGCGGTACATGGGTTAGATGGCGTCAAATTAAAATTATTATCTTCCAAAACATCACACACTCCAATTATAGTTCAGACCCAAACATCATAAATTTCAGTTATTAGGAATTATGCTCGGGAAAGGGTAATCACATTATAGACTTAAAAATCATAACTGTATTTGGATGATAATCAAGAGACAAAAGGCAGCGGGCAGTGCAAACTCTCGCGGTAGCATACGAGTCCTATGTGTCTGACGTAGGCGAGTAGTCCACCCAGCAGAATGATCAAACAGGCATAGCGATTCATCAGATAATTCAAGAAGATGCTAAGAACAAAAATGCAAAGTGGAGTAGAAGTATCCATTTAGAAACAATGCTGAAGGATCAGCAGAATCTGAGTTATTATTTAGTATACCATTGCGAGGGTAAGTCCTGTGGTCGAGCATACGATCCCTTGGTATAGTCTTTGAACTCCTTGTCTATCGCGATAGTTCTTCCATGAGGGTAAGATGCCATAAACAGATAAAAAACAAGGTAAATACAGGAAGATGGCTGCTAATAGTGCTCCTCGTAGACCGTCGAGCATGGCTCCGAAATAAATACCAACGTTAAGCTGCGTACCTGGAAGTAGAAAACAAAGGGGGATGCCAATCCATATCTGCATGGGGTCGAGATGCGAAAAGGGGAGGAGAATGGCCAAGAAGTAGGCGAAGATAACGTCGATTGGGCCAATTATAAGGCAGCTGACACAATAAAAGCCAAAGACGTAGATATAGGGATGTTATTCGTAAATAGAAAAGTAAAGCCACATCACCAAGAATAAGCCACCGAGAATGAGTAGAGACAATTTGCCTAGAATGAAGTTGAAGGATATCTTGCTGAAGAGATCTTGAGATTTGAAGCTCATCTTCCTTCTTCCTTCTTCGATCTAGAGATAGAGAGCAATAATTCCGCTCGATGCTAGACTTAGTAAAATGGAAAAGACACTTTTATAGTAGAAGAACAGTCCTGAACTAATTACAATTATCAGAAGATGAGTCCATTTATCCATAAAATGACCAAAATAAGTGAGGAAGCTGCGCGCCATTATCCCGGCTGCAGCCGCATTGCATCCCATAAACACTAATTTGACCGTATCGGAAAGGTTTTCAGCGTTGCCTTAGATAAATACTGTTGAAAGTAGACCCATGAATGTGAGTATGATCCAAGGAAGACAGTTATAGATAAAGAAGCAGCGAACACCCATGACCAGCGATTGACATTTCAGGGTGACAATTGTTAGAATGATTTGAATGGTGGTTGGTCCTGGAAGATTCCAGCACAAGTCCAGCACCTACTTGAACTGTGTTTCACTGAGCCACTTATGATGTAGTACGAATTGATCATGAGTATTATTAATTTGGCATGTTTGATCACCAGTGTTGAGGTAGGAGAGATGAAAAATGCCACGATATAGCTCAGCCTATGGGGTTTGTTGGTTGGTGAAAGACAACCTCGTGTAGCCTTCGGGCTACATTGAACTGGTATAACTATTTTAGCATTTAGCATTCTACAATGATAATTTATATTGATTCAATCAATACAATTCTCAGTGTAAATCGATATTTTCTTCACTTTTATAGAAGTATTTAAAACTTAATAATCACCCAAAGAATATTCCAAATATTTATCATTGCTCTTTATTGTTTATCGCGGTAGACGGTTGTCTATCTTTGATGAATTTCTAGTATAATAACCGTTTAATTTCATTATGCTTTATCCAAGTCAAGAGATCATCTTTGCATTTATAAGATTAGCAAATTAAGAGTGATTAAATGACAACCATGCCTGATCAATTAAAACAGCTCAAACAGCTCGACCTCAGTCTTCTCAAACAGCTGCTCTCATAAGATAAGAAAATACCAAGAGAGTGGGTCAAAGAACTCATACAAAAATTTATCAATATAGTCAGTACCCACCATCTTATTCGCAGAGAATGAGCCCAATGTCTTAAGGATTAACGAACCAGCAATAGTAATCGGAGACATTCATGGACAGTTTTTTGATCTTCTCAAAATAATTAGCCTGTTTCCCTCTTTATAGACTGCCCCCAAGGAATTCCTGCTGTTTTTAGGAGATTACGTGGATCGAGGACCACAAGGAGTGTAGGTCATCCTGCTGCTAATGACTTTAAAGGTAAAGTATCCCAAAAAAGTAATAATGTTACGTGGTAACCACGAAACACGTCAAATGACTCAGATAATGAACTTCTTTACATAGGCTGTCTCAAAATACGATCAAGACGTGTATTTTGATTTCATGGATGCCTTTGACGCATTGCCCCTAGTATGCATTGTCAATGAAAGCTATTTTTGTGTGCATGGAGGCATCACTGCTGAAGGATAATCTATCGAAGAGCTGATGAAACTTAAACGAATCGACTAGATACCGTTAGAAGGATCATTGTGTGATCTAGTGTGGTCAGATCCTGTTCAGAATGAAGAGGGAAAGATAGAAAACAACGGTCTCATTATTGCTAATAGTCAAAGAAACTGCTCTATCTTCTATGGCAGTCAGCATACCAGAAATTTCTTGAAAAAAACCAAGATGATAACAATTATTCGCGCTCATTAGGTCCAAAAATAAGGGTATAAGCAGCATCTCTGGCCAAACTGGAAAAACATTCCCATGGTATACACTATCTTCTCAGCTCCAAACTACTGCGGAAATTATGGCAATTTTGGTGCTATTCTGACCATTCAAAACTCTGAGTTTAAAATCAGACAATTCAAAGAAACAAACCCCAAGTACTATGTGCCTTAAAAATATAATGCCTTCAGTTTCAGTCTGCCCAAAATATACGATTGTCTCGACCACATCCTCAAGAAAATGACCAAACAATGGGTAACCCTAAAGATGCCATAACTGAAGGATGAGAGTTCTTAGACAATGATTAAGCAGTATCTTAGTTCTCAGCACTGCAAATAAAAGCAGATGGGCAACCATATTTTTTCAGGAGTCATGAAAAAGCACAACAAATAAGTGCCTCAAGCCGATATTTATCAGAAAAGCGCGAATTACTTTTCGCAGTCATAAAAGCGGCCCAACTCTCTTATATACAGCTCAAAATGATAGTGTTTCATCACTATTTATTAAATTGATATGAATCGGGAATAGGGAAAGGGTGAGTATGCAATCCGATCATTCATCTTTTCAGCATGTTCTGTATCCAAATACCGTTAACGTTGCGGTTTTCACGAGCCAGATAGAATGTGCCAAAGCCTTATATCGTGTCATTCTTGAAGCAACCGCTAAATTTATCGCCGTTCATCATGAACAGCGTGCCGAAGCCTTATTTTTTATCCTCGTCAAATTCGCCCTCGTAGTATTTCCAATTATTTTTATCGCTGAAGTTGAAGTTGTAGTAATTCGTGTCTTCACCAGTGTCAGCGGGGCTTTAGTTATAAAGGACTCCGAATCCATGAAAGGCATTGCTTTTCCAACTGCCGGAATAGCATAGTTTTCCATCGGGGTAGTAAAGCATGCCACTACCGTCAAATTCGTTGTTAGAGTTGAATTATCCTTCATAACGAGCTCCATTATTGAACATGTGCTTTCCATAAGTTTTGTTATTAAAAATATTGGTGGAAAACGCGTCAGACTGTGGTTATTGGCTAATTGCTGTCGAGATGAATTCTTTTTGAGTGGGCTTATCTTAATGATCAACCTGCTGTGCATATAATAGATTGACTGGAGTTTATAATTACTAATGATGGATGGGCTTTTATACTTTAGTCTAAGTTGTAAAAAATTAGGCACGAGGATACTTTCGCTCTAATATAGGTTTGGTTGGTTGGTAAACCACCATAGGCTCAATGGGCTTAAAAACTGTTTTAGATGACACATAAACGCGATTACTCATTCCCTATTCAGCTGGATTGCTTGGTCGGCCAAATTTAACGGGAGGAGGTCTGTTATAGGAATAGTCACTGATTGGTTGATAAGTCTTTAAATACGTTCGCATCTGACTTTTAGGAGCTACCTTTGGGATCTCAGCTTATTTTTTGGCCAAACTGCTGCTGACTGGACTGCTGATGCTATCAGCTTTGCTCCTGGACGTAAATGTTATTTCAGTTTGTTTGACTGGATTATGCTCGCTCATGGATTTAAATATTCTACTATCAAGGTTGTACTGGTCAATTCCACCGAGCTGAATATCAAGAAAGATACCATTTCTTTGAGAGAAATAAGGCCAACCCTTTCTTCTTATTCTTCGACTAGCATTCGCAGTAGAATGTTCTTGAGATTTAGCGAGTATTAAATGTTCTAAACAGCCTTTGTGAGTCCTTCAATATCCACTGTCTTTCTCTAATAGTCATAGAGATTATCAAACTGGCAAAAAGAACATAGCTCTAAGGCAATGACTGCCAGTGTAAATATATCTGCCTTGGGCGTCTGATAAAAATCACAATTTCCTTTGCTTATTTCCTGATTTAACATTAATATACATTGAGCAGTTCGGGAGCTAAATACGTCCCTGATTTGACGGGGACTGAGTTGATAATCTAATAATAGGGATGTATCCTGTTACTGAGTTGAGTGTCTACCAGTTTATAGCTGTTTTGAGCCATAAAAATGGATTCCTTATAGATATGAATATTCTTAAAATTGTTATCGTGAAGAATGATGAGACTGTTCACCAGAGACCTGAGTACTTCCATGATTTCGTCTTCCGTGAAATGTGATTTGGTTAGATTACGTTCGTTATAAATATTTTTGAGATTATTCTCCAGGTATTACAGACGAAGCAGTATTTTAAAGGTCTTACCGCAGATTTCGTTGAATTATTTACACTCATAACTTTTCAGCTGAATTAAGTATTTTCCCGCCTTTTTTTAACTCAAAATCTTTCGTTGTTTCAACTCCTTAGCTATTCTATGGTACTAAATCTCGTTGCCGATGTTCATCTGTTTGATCATGAACTGCTATTTGGTGATTTTGTCCTCGATGACTATCAAATGGGACAGAAGCTAATTCTATTCAATTCTCAGTTAGGTATATCGGCTATCTAACTCCTTGAGGGCATTTGAGTTCCCCATTTGTTTGTTATAATATGAACAATATAACTTAATCTCTGAAATATAGGAGATCAGTTGAATTGCCAGTTTGGACCAAAGTCTAATTTCTACAAGAAAATGCCTGTCCCGTAGCCAATGTAGCCCAAATCAGTAAAACTGCGATCGATTTGTCTGATATCTCCCATTTTTTCATTCTCATATAGCTCTTCGTCTCCTGAACCCTAATTATCTTCAGGCTAGGCGTCTTAATTCTCGGACTCATATTGGAAATATTCGTCTTTCTCCTCATTCGTATCGTATCTTTCCAGCCGAATCTTTTCGTGAGTTTCATTATCTCTAACTAAACAACAGCTTACAAAAGATAATTTTCAGGACAGACTTTGTAGAGCCATTTGTGGCTCAGCATCTAACGAGCCATTGTCCGTTTTTAAGGATAGCAGTTTAGCATTGGCATCATGAACTATTGAAAGAACTAAGCTATCTCTTATTTGAAGCGGTATCTGCATAAACCAAATTGTACTTGGCGATCATCACGTCCTTCAGAGCCCAATTCTGTAATTTTGGTATTCTTCTTAATGATCCTTCTTTGCTCATATACTTGTGAGCTTTAATTCCCCTCAGGGACATTTTCTTTGGAAATCTACCCATTAATTCCATAATTTGAGCCAAATGATCATCGTTTTTACCAAATTGGTCGCTAGGATCTTTCTTAGGGTTAAACAGAAGCTAGCCAGTCAATAGTTCAAACGTCATGCAGGCTAGAGACCACATGTCTGCGGAGAGGTTATATTTCGAACCAAGCAACACTTCGGGACTTCTATACTGTCTGGTTTGTATTTCTGTGGCAAAATGGTGGTGCTCCCAGCAGGCGTTCCCCAAATCAGCAATTTTCACCTTAAATCCTTCTGGCAGTCCTCCTTGAACATTATCAAAGGATATCTTATGTTTGTGATTATAGAAGAGCTACTTAACTGATTTTTTAGCATTGGGCTTGGGTACTTTTTGTTTTGATGGTTTCTTTTTTTTGATTTTCTCTTTATTGAGAGCCTGTAGAGTTTCCTTTTCTTTTAATCGATCCTCTTAGAGCTTTTTTAACTTTTTCTTAAGAGTTCTTTTACAATTTTTGGAAATGTCCTCACAGTTAATCTTCTAGGTCAGCTCGGCAATTTTGTCATCGTAAATTTTTAATGATGGTTCATCTTCTTCCTCCTCTTCAATCTCTTCCTCCGATTCTGAACTGCTGCTGCTGTCTTCGCAAATGAAATTCTGTTGTTTGGGACCCATATGGAATTTTTCGCAGTAATAACTTAGCCTATCGTTGCAATCTCCTTGATTTGATAATTGTTAGTTCTCCACGATGGTCTTGAGCTCTTGCTCTGTGAGACAAACCATCACATTTTCAGGCTTAAGATCAGTATGAATGACTCGGCATATTCTATTCAAAAAGTCAAGACCCATCAGGACTTGTCTGGTGATTTCCTTCACAATTTTGACAGGTAACCCCTTGCAGTCATTCTTTTTTAATATTTACCATAGGTTAACCCCTAATATTTCGAAAACCATGCAGAAATGATTGCCATATGGACCCTTATAAAGGAAAGCGTTCAACAAATTAAGCACGTGGCAGTCATCCCTATCAAATTTCACCTTATCGCTCTCATACTCTTTTAAAGTTTTTATCCATTCAGGGTTCAATGCATTTTTTGCAACTTTTTGTAATATTTCAATCTTTGTTCAAAGAAAAGTACCTCGTCATAAGAGGCGTCAAGATAGTGAGGCGCACTTTTCATTATTTTAATGGCAACATAACTAGAATATTTGAAATCTTTAGCCAGCCAAACTGTCGAGAAGTGGCCCCAACCAAGTTTTTGAATTAGCACGTAGCGGTTCATTAGTACTTCGCCAATGTGGCAGGGGTGATAACTATTTAAGAGGATAATGATACCCGCCCACATTGTAGTCCTAAATTCCTTCATCCTCGCTATGATCATCATCGTTTAATTTGGAAACCAGTTATTGGAGTGAGCTGAATAATGGTGTGTCTACTTGAATTATTCATTGGAGTCGCCTTCGGAAGAGCTACTGGAGGAATCTGATATAATTTTGGGAGGTTGTGTAACTTCTTAAATATCGCTTTCATCGTCTTGCTGTTCGTTGTCCTCATCGCTGTCGTCTAAGTATCTAATAACATACCCTCTTAGAATTGTTTCTTGATCTACGGCTTCTTTGATTTTAGCAGCATTATCTATCAAATCAATTATTAATTTAAATTATTTATTCTCATAAATGATGCGATGATTGCCCTTTTATGGATTGGATGCAGCAAAATTATTATCTGAGTTTACTAATATAATTGGTATTGTATTTTTAAAAATAGAATCGTTTCTATTGCCTTTATTGTTCTATAATTTGACTTTAGTATATATTTTGTTAACATCAATGGACCTAACTCCAAGTTGGAAAAGAGGTAGGCCAAATGACTTGGATCAATATTTTGACGCAGATGCTCAGACCTATGAAAGCCCTTTAACCAAGGCAACCCTTGCCATTACTGACGGATGGAGGCTAATTAAAAAAGTAGTCCGGGATAAAATCAAAAAGCCTGTCTCACTATTAGAAACCATCTTAAAGAACAAAAAATAACTGAAGAGATACCCAAAGAGAGTTCCATCACAAATCCCATAAGATCTGCTCAAACAGATCCAGAGTGGTTTTGCCCCTATATCTCTCAATATAAAACGATGGAATTCGAACAGTTCGGAGCAAGAGAATGGGCATGTAGAGCTTATGAAAGACGCATAAGGCAGAAAAACTGAGTTTGACCTAATATACAAGATTACAGAGCTAGATAAATTACAAAAGAAGAGAAAGGTGTATCCTGAATTTAACATGCATTTTGATGATTCAAAGGAGATTTATACTACAGAAATTCTTTAAAAGAATATTCGACTGGCTGCTGATACATTAAGGGAAATCCAGGAAAGGGAAAAGGAAGATTAAATTAAAATCCGGCAACAATGTTCAAATTGGCCTCCTGAAAATCAAGTACAAGATAAGCAGATGGACAGGAAAGACATCTCTAAAGTTTTAACTTCAGATCCAAATAATTGTATTCAATTATCCACAAAATGCTAAGGCGTTGAGAATCATGAAAATAATTAAAAGAATTGTGGTCTCAACCATGAGGAGACACGGAAATTGGTTTAGAATAAATAGCAGTCCCTCCCTTAAAAAAGCAATAATAATCCTAATTCCAATATTCCTGTTTCAAATGAAAAATTATAGCAAAGTAATGATAACAATGGCAAGAATTAGCAAATTCCCCTCACAGTAAATTCCGATAAAGAGCCAGTAAATGCTGATCATACTCAAACTAAAACTAAAATTAATCCTTTTTTGACTTCTCCTGCCAAACCCATTAAGCTGATGGATATCATCTGCAATAGTAAAAGTTCATCGCCTTTGCCCAGAAATATATTTTCATTTACACCTCAAACCAATACAAAAGATATTTAAAAAAAGTCGAACCCTACGGAATCAACCAATAGTTGCTCACAAAAAATTGAAAATAAAACACCTGAAAATGTCAAGCAATTTATTACTCCAAACCCTAATATCTTTGCATCAAATCAACCTTTTCAAAATGGATTGGGCAGTCAGATGAACTTTACTTTTCCCAATTCCAACCACATGAATAGTGAACCACAACTACAATCCGAGAAAAGTGAGAAAACAAAATACGCTCATTTATTTAACCAGCCCAAACTTAATCCGACTGCGCCCATGCCTTCAGGCCAAACAGTGTTTCAGATGATTTCAAATAGAATATAAAATAAGCCTACCTCGACTTATGCTCAACCAATTCATGAAGTTTTTAATCAGGCAGCTCAAATTCATCAAAAACCTAAATAATTTAGCTTTTTATAAGGAGTTTAGACACCAATAGCTGATCGTCATATTGATTTCTTCCAAACATCAAGCCGAACTCCTTCTAATCCAACTTCCCTTTTCGATACTTCATCCAACATCAATTCTCAACGCACTGAGAAAAAGAAGTATCCCATGATGAATCGCAGAAAGAAAGGTGACAAAGGAGATAGAATTAGCTGAATAATGTGATGGTTTATGGCTATTTTAAATCGTATAATTTTATATCATACCTATAAACCAATCATTACTATCACAATAAATATAATGCAAGAAACCATCAATCAATGCTTTACCATTCCTCAGGAACAAAACGACTTCGACCAAAATAGAGAGTATATGAGGAGGCATGATCGTTCGAGGAAAAATCAAATTCCAAAAATAGGCAATAAGGTTATTCCAATTCATACAACGTATGGATATTCATTTCCTCATTCTGTCGAACAAAACCAAGAAAAAACTGAGTCAAGACTATGGAATACATTATAACGACATCACTACCGTAGCTAATCTGAGAAAAAGTAAAAGCCGATGTTCAGCAGACCTTAATATTTACTCAAAAAATATTTACATAGAAAGTAAAAACAACGATTTGGCATGACTCTGCTGAGTAATCCATAATTTGAGGATGATGAAAAGCCGAGGGAATATAAAACTATCACTGATTTTAGAATTAAAAAACCAAAGAAATGTACGCCTTCCCTAATGGCATCACCTGAAATCAAAATGTATGAAGAAGGTTCAACTCAATTACACAAATTGGACGAAAACTTTTTGAACTTTACTTATAGCAAAAACCTCTATGAAATGACCTACGAGTAGTTGGAAAAATCAATAAATTGGAAAAAACAATTTTTGTAAAATATCAACAGGAAGATAAGGGAAACAAAAAGTTCGAGTGTGACAAGTCGGATGCATTTTTGATAAATTCTAAGATTGATATTTTCGTTTCGACTTTATATTTTATATTAAATTAAGGGGTTGGGGTTGGGGTTGGGGTTGGGGTTG
>Ga0302188_10000174_pt1 | contig 52547 bp, 46 predicted proteins | sample II_Bog_E2_1_FD_198783 | JGI IMG/M metagenome (GOLD analysis project Ga0302188, IMG submission 198783) | Peat permafrost microbial communities from Stordalen Mire near Abisko, Sweden - II_Bog_E2_1 | ecosystem: Environmental > Terrestrial > Soil > Wetlands > Peat | place: Sweden: Abisko... | reverse complement strand
AGTCCAGCTATCAATAAACAAGCAGTTAGCAGATTTTATAATCCTCCGCCGGCGGAGGCAAAAAGATACATCAGTGGCAAATAACTGTAATAAATCGTGTGGAAGGAGTATGAAAACCTCAAATCGAGGCGAAACACTGAGAAATGATATATTTTAATAACATGTATTAATTCTGAGCCAAAGTAAACGAGTTTTATCAAACGGTTCAGGTTAGTGATTCGTAGGAGGTAGTATATTAGGTTTTGGCATAAACGGATTTATTAATAAATAAATCATGGAAAAGCATTAATCTTTTAATCGATCTATTGACCTAAATTCTCCATAATGTCCCCGCCTGAGGTATGAATTGTTTTAGTTTAGACCAATCAAATTCCAGAACAAAGAAAGACTTCCAGCTCTAAGAATTTGTAATTGTGAATAGACTCAAATGCAAATACGTGATAAGGGGCCAGTATTAAAATAATCCCAGATGAACAAGAAATCCATCTTAGTGTTTTTGGCATCAAAAACAGGAAGAAGAGACAGGATAAAAAACAGTGATGCAGGCAAATAAAATTATTTGAATTGAGCATGTTTTAAATTATTATCAAGTCAATAATATGAATAAGTAACAGACAAATGATGATTAATATCAATCATAGTGGCGATGATGTCCTTTGGTTAGATGCTTCTATCATTTAGATTCGGTAAGGATATTATAATTTTATATCAATAAACGCAAATATGTAGGGAGTGAATAAAACTGCTGCGTTGACTTTGTCCAGTCTAGGAGGTGGTTCAGCAAATTCTATATTGAATAACGATAAAACACATCTGATTTTATCGATTCGACCTTAAATTTAGATTGAGACTACTATTTCTTAGATTTTTATAGATTGGGAATTTGGTCAAGGCGCGCTTTTTATTAGAAAACAGTGAAACTAAATACTTTTTAGGTTGGTTTGCGTGGAGATGTCTAGGGAGAGGAGATGGGAGCTGGAGAGGTTTTCTGTAGATGGCTGAATTAGTTTAGCTTCCTCAATCTTGATAAAGATTTCATTTATTTATTTCTGATTTACTCTTGTAATTATTATTTGTAAGCTAATCTTGAAGAAGGTGACAGTTAAGGCACTATTTTCTTAGAAATATCGCTAGATATCCGTGAATACTAGCGATTGATGGTATCTTATAGGCTATAAGCTTTTTAAGTACTTTCAATCGTATGCAATCTATGCCTATTTTATGTTTAGACTTTAATAGTGATTTTAAAGTGAAAGAGACAGTTCGGGCAAACTGCTACAGCATTAGTAAAATTTTACCCGTCAATGCCAGAACTTTTAAATTAAATTAAATTTGTATATTTTTGCTTTAAAGTTGGACTATGATTTAATTTATGCAGTTTATTCGAAGGCGAGGAGATGGTGTTGTAGGGCGAGCTGATTTTAGCCCCTGCTTTTTTCATAATAAATCAATTAAATTATAATGAGTACTGATTAAAGCTTAAAAGCTAAATTAAACCATCTTTTTAATTGCAATAGCCAGTAAATTAGTTCCACATTCTCAATTGTGCTTTATGGTGAATTCCTATCTCATCTTTAATCTAACAATAATTGATAGTATGTTAGTTATAATTATATTACTATGTCGGAATAGGCCGTCGATGACTAAAAAATAGAAAAGATATTGTTATAGCTCAACAAAATCGGTTTGTCCTATCTCAAATTTCGTATATTCGCAAATACTAAGTCCAGTTTCGCTAGGCGATCAGCTACTTTAAGAAAGCTTAGAGCATATTAATTGAGGAGTTGGTCATCAATAAAGATAATCAAAGGATCAACCAATTGGCTGGAGTCACGTACAATAACCTCGCCTGCTACTACAAAAAGTATACCTAGAATAAATTAGGACCAAAAAACCCAAAGTGGCCTTGAACTATTTAAAAAAAAGTTTATAGCTGTAAATTTATAAGATTAATGACTGGGTGTCAACCGGAAGTACCCACCTCAACATCTGTGCAATTTACTCTTATCTTGGAAAGTAACAATACAATTATCCAGACATTAATAAGCCCTTAATCACTCTAAATTAGCAATCTAATTGCTTGATAAAAGAAACATCCAATAAACTGACACTTCCGAATAAGCCAAATCATACTGGAACATCAAAATGCTGTGCTACTATAATCAAGCAATTTAAGAATAATATCTAAAAAGTTACGAACAATCTCTCTAATCCTACAAAACCGCCAAGGAAACAGCTAAATTGTACGGAGCTAAAAATGTAGGAATTATTCTCAATTGTGACTAAGCCATTTCCAGAATTTAAACTATTCTTTCGACTTTAAAGAAGAGAATTATTGGTATGCTACTGAAAAGGAGAGAGGATTAGTAAACAGGACATTATGAGTTTATGCGAAAGAATATTCGCCATTCCGGAAAGAGAGAGCTCAGCCAGCACAGTCAACATGAATAAAAACTCAAAAAAATAGCAGTTTATCGAAATACATAAAGCACTAAGAGAGAAAGGCCGCATAATAGATAACTTCTCCAAAAGATACTAAAACCAAATACGACTAAAAATCAAGGTTCAGGAGATTATCAAATTGAAAGGACCATGACAGAGCCTGCTGAAATCAGTCATCTATAGTAATGATTTATCTCAATCATATTATTTTAAATATATGAGCGAACAGAAAATGCCTGAGACCGAGGAAGAGAAAGCAAATATGGAAAAGCCCTTTCCCTCCAATCGCTGTCCCAAAAAGTATTTAGGTTTAGATTTAGCATGAAACTCGTACCGGGACAGGCATATCTTTACTGTGCCTGTGGATTGTCAAAGGATCAACCATTTTGCGATAACTCTCATGAAGGAACTCCTTTCCAGCCTATCCCTTTTATTGCTAAAAATCAGGTATTATCATCAATTTGCTTGTGCAGACGGGCTAAATAAAGCTCTTTGCCATACTGTGACGGAACTCATACCGATATTGATTTTTGATTATGATAGTTATATTAAACGATTATCAACCAATCTATTTAAAAGACAGTACCGATTATAATTTAATTATTAAATGAAATTGATAAAAATTGCAATTATATCTATTCTGGTACTTGCTTCTTTCGGATAGTCACAAGACGGGGAGATGCCAGTGGATTTGGAAAATTAAGAAGATCAATTAGATTAACAACAGCGGGCGTAGGAGAAGGCTTACTATTAAGGTGATTTTGATAACTATGATCGATACGAATAGTAGCAGGCAGAGCCAGAAACATAACAAATTTACGAAGAAGAGGAACGGGATATGTTGGAGTTTTCAGAACATATGGGTGATTTCATTCCTGATGAGACTTTCATCTTTAAATTAAAGTAAAATTCCGAAGAAAGCTTTTTACTGTGGCCATTTAAGGATGTATAATCCATTAGGGGAATGTTTCATTCAGAAATCGATTCCGACGAGCTGGAAGATTACGTTAATCTCGACCTCTATGAAGATGATAAGATTATCAGACAATTCAAGCAGCAAAGACTGGGTATCTTCAATATCATTCACAATACTAAGGATAGTAAATACAAATTCAAATTTACCAGCACAGTTGCCGAAGTATCAGTGTATGTTTCATACGAATACGTGACAAAAGCAAAACTAGAAGAGAAAACATCCAACATCAGTAGTATTGAATAGGCTGCTAACAAATTTACGAAAGTTAACATGCTGGCATTGGCTCAATAAACCGAAATGAGTCGAATCATTTCCATTAGTCGAAAGCATCAGGAAAGAATAGATAAATATCTGAGTCAACTTTAGTTTAGTCTGCTTCTTGAGACGGCTGTCATTATAGCTGGCAGTTGTTATACCCTGTCTTTACTCAGAAAACAGATATATGCAGGATATGAGCTTTTAGTCTGAAGATTGATTCTATTCCATTTGTTTATAGTAAGTGAAAGATAATAGTCAAATAATGTTAATTATTGCTATATATTATAAAGGAGTATTTTGAAGTCTTCATACGGAGACTATTCTTAATCCGATCACAGCAAAACATAGCTGTAGAACGACTTTAAGTCTGCTTTTTATTTGTATATTTCATCTCTCTAATTTATTAGTTTTACATCTAAAATCAATTGTTACTCTCACCCACCCAAAAATGAAAAAATAAACAGTAATCATAAAATAATCACTGAGATATGATTTACCGAGTCTTTCTCCCAAACATTAAAAAGTATAAAACTCGCGAAAGATCATGAAAATAAACGATGCAATCAAGTCAATTATGTCGATTGGAAATATGGAAAAGATGGAATTTATTGCCATCAATAATAGGAACTTGTTTAACTATGGTAAAGTTAAGAGAGCGGAGTGGACTAATCGGAAATCCTGCCATTAAAAAACCCATTTTTTGCCTAATTTGAAATTATTGAAAATCGATAGTAAACTTCATTAAAATAGCAGTAAAAGATCAAGCGAATCCAAGTCTTTTAGCAAAGTATAGAGCGACAGCTCCTATAAAATGCCTGAACTCGAATAGGCTTTGTGTGAAAAGTACATTGAGTAATACCTCAAAAAATTAAAATAATAAAAACGGTTTGACATCCTCTAGAATCGAAATGAGCTCATCCTATAGGCTTGCAAATAAATTCATCTTAAAGTGTAAGAATCTAGAGTGAAGAACGAAAAGAAATCATCAAAATAATTTAAATAGTTGTATATGTCGGATGATTAATCCGAGCCTGTCGCCAAGGAATTCAAGGAGTTGAGAGTGAATCGAAAGATAAAATCAATTACGTAGGCGACGTACAATGAATAAATCAATAGAGTAACCCTTTGATTATTTAGATCAATAGAAATAGTGAATATTCAAATAAACAGAGAATGCTCAATGAAAAACTGTTTCTGCGTCGAATTAAAGGACTCAAAAAATGAGTTAAAATTATGGCTAATGATTTGCAAATTTAGACCTTAATCACATCATTATTTCAATTTCTTAGTCAATTTTTAAATTACTTCTTCTTTGTCATTTTCAACCTACTTCTTCGCTTAAAACTGATGAAGTCCTCTAAGTCGAAGGCTGATGCAATACATTCTCATAATAACAGTCACATTTTTAATATGATGCATGGTCTATATATCTTGCTCTTAGAAATTTGGCAGAACTTTCTTTATGCGGATCGACAACAGGTGCTTGCTTTTTTCATCAGAATCTGCAACCACGAAGCAGTTTACATGAACAAGAGGCATTTTATCGGTGTTCATCTCAGTGGCATAGTTTGAGAGCACATCCAGAAACTCAATCGCATCCACTGGAAGGTTCATATAGATATGGTCGGGGTATTGAAATTGCTTTTCATAGGTGTCCTTCTCCTTATAAATTTTTCTCATAGCTTATCTGGCACACATATTCCAGCATATTACTTTGTTTTCAACCTTATTAAGTTTACAATTCAGAGTGAGATACTCGTGGCAGTAGGGATTTAGATCATTCGCGATGACAAAGAGTCCCTTCTTTGCTGCACGGACTGCCAGTGGTCCAACTCCACAAAAGATATCAGCGAGTAGTTCTCCCTTCTTCATAACTTGAAGAAGTCTATCTCTCTATTGTTGCAATCTCGAACACCAGTAGACCTTTTCAAAATCTAATTAAAAGCTAACTCCTTGTTATTTTAATTTGACCATATAATTATGCTATCCTGCCATGTGTTATAGTGTTGGAGTACGATATACATTATGCAGCTTTTACGTCTTATTCACCACTGTTTTAATACTTGGACATTTAAAAAGGGTTATTTCGCCAATCACGTGTTTAAAGGGTTATTGTTAAGTGGTTAAGTTATAGTGAGCCATGTGTCCTACAGTCTAAAAACTGTTTGGGAAGGCAATATTCGCATCTTCTTTCTCCTTTTTGGTAAACCATTCAAATATCTATTGATTTTCATAGTTCTTAGAAGTAACATCAATTTCAACTTCCACCAATTTACCTTTGCCTCTATTTTACAATGGAATATCTTCCATTGAAAAATCGGTACTAACTAATATAGTTTTTTCTAAGTTATTAGGCGTCAATATTCTTTGGTAACTAAATAGCTCATGCCCTACTTGGGAATTTCAAGGACTTTTCCTATCTTTTTGAGGAACTTATGAAAGTAGTTGGTGTCATTATTACTGACAGTTATCCCTCGTACCTTCTTGACCGCTTTGAAGTTGGCGATGATGGATCTAATTTCTTAATTTGTTGTCATTTTATTATAAAAGAAATCAATCAACATATATTTGGACGACAATATCACAAGTTTCTTATCAGTAATTGTGATTTTTAAGAAAGTATCGACTTATTAGATCAATCAAATAGATGAGTGAAAGTTGATATTAATCATTCTATGCCCGAGGCCTTATTTTTAGAACTGTTACGCTTCACTATTTCCTTTAATTTGATCGGTTTGAATTACTCTTTTGGCTATTTTGCTGTTTTCTTGTATTTATATAGACTTGGCTTGGGCAATGACTGATTATATTTGAAGACGACTGTCATTGAATCAGACAGTGATTGTTACTAGGGTAACTCAAGTTTTTATCCAGCCAGGTAGTCGAAGAAATCATACATGCTTGTTTCCGGCAGAATGTACTCGTTCGCCTCTTAAAATATATTCTTTTTGAAGAGAGACATTTCTAAATATAGAATAAATGTTAATTCACAAAATAAACACAAGCATCAGAGTGGTAAAACAGAAGAGGCTATATCATTCTGATTTTGCAATTAATTGCATTGGAATGCCTAAAATGGTGCCGAAGGTTAGACCAAATTGAAGTGCAATTCCACATAAAACTCCAGCGTGCTGTTTATATTAGACTGGACATTTTTGTTTAGTTAAAATGAAGGAAGAGCCTAAATTAAAATACGATTACTTACTACAAATCCGTTTGTCACCCCAAAAAGAAAGCACATCAGAAATGGAAAAAAGTAGTTATAAAGCAGGGGATCGTTACGCGCCTTTCCGCTGGCTAAAAGTGGGACCCAAAATAGATAAACTATCCTAGATAAAATCAGATAGAGATTCGATTTTTTGTTAAATGAGCCTTTAACCTCAATTAAAAATTTACCAATAGTATCTCCCAGACCAAAAAGGAAGATATATATCAGACCAGACCATACTCTGCTAAAATTGAAGGTGATTTTAACCATCAAATCTGGAAAAAGGAGCATAGTTATCAAAAAATTGCAGAAGATGATCAGTGGGTAAGGAAAAATGGCTCTGTATGTTTAAATCATGGTCTTTATATAGGTCTGTTTTGTTATTAAATTTCCCTAAGGATGCTACGAGTCCTTAGATTCATTTAATGTCTAAAGAACTGCACTTTTACGTGCCAACTCCGGCTAAATCTTCAGTTTGTAGTAATCAGATTTGCAGAAAATAGTGTTGAGAAAGATATCAAAACATAGTAGAGCCATAGCGATAGCAAAATAAATAAGTATTTGAAGAATTGATTTGATTCTAGTTCCAGAGACAGCCAAGATGAACATTCTAATAATGGTGAGACTGAGTCCACTGACTGCAGTTCCAATGGTAAACCTGGAAATAACTTTTTATGCCACAAAATTAATCATTGCAAAATAACTCAACTGCACAATATTTCCGCTGATTCCTACCATCATGCAAGCCATAATGCTGAGTGCAAATCCAAATGATTGGTAGTTTCTGAAAGGGAGCGAAATTGCTAGCAGAGAAAGTAAAGAGATACAAGACATAATCAATCCAATATTAATCAGTCTCGGAATGGCTATTCTTTTTGTGATATAACGAAAAATACCAATTGTGATTAGATAGCCCAGAAGGAGAGAAAGTAGAAAGTATGAATACACATCGTACTTGGTGTAGACAGAGTGAAAGTAGTCCAAAGAGTTGATCAGCACAAACCAGCCAATGATTGAAGCTATGCCGTGAATGAAGAAGATGAACTCGTGATTCAAAGTTATTTTTGGTGGGCTTGGTGGATTTTAAGGATCAATGACCTCGATTTATACAGTTTGCATATCGATTTATAATTTCAAATTGCGATGAAGCCCTTTCTTTTAAACAATTTATAAAACTGTATTTTTCGACAATAGCTTTGGTTTCAGCCTAATCTAAATAATGTGGTCAATTATTATAACCGTTAACAAATATATCATAAGTATTGATGGACAAACAACTGAAGAACCTCGCTCAATTAAAGCAATAAATTCAATCATATGAAGCAGTTTTATTTCGCAAAGGAATCAGAATTAATCCAAATGTACTGGACGACAGTTCGGAAGAGGAGGACTCATCCTAACACCAAAACTTATCCTCAGCCAATCCAGCATACGTTCAATCCAAGATTTTAAGTACTATGAATGAGTATCAATACAAAAAATAATATGCATAAAAGTGGTACGAAAGAAAGATGGATCAAATCTACAAAATCTATGGAAGATTAAAGGTCCAATAAAGTTGATTTATAATTTAAGTTGTTGTTAGCTTATAATAATTAGTTATTTTAAACTCATGGGAGGTTTATTTTTGGGCACTCTGGTTTGGCTGGTCCTCACTCTACTGATCGGAGCTAAGATCCTTAGCCACGTGGGTCAAGCTTCTCCTCTCGGAAAGGCCAACGAAAACAAGAAGTAAGTTGTATCCTATGCAGGATCGCTTTAATGGCAATTATAATTAGTGCGATATCGATGTGGCTGATGTGGATTACCTGCTATATGCATCAGATGTATCCTTTAATCAGCCCCAAGATGTAATTTTGATTGCTCTGTAATCTAGATTTTATATATTCATCTCCTATTTACAAGAGTTTCCCGTTTAAAAAAATACATCAGATTTGAAATATTGAGAGAGCAGAGAGCAATTCATAAAATATGAAGATTTATCTTTCACTTTTTATTGACAGAAACTTATAAGCAATATCAAATCACTTGATTGTCCTAATTGGTCTCTTTGATTTGCTCTTATACTTTTTCAACTAAATTGAGTTTTATCTTGCTGATTTCATTATTTCAGGGATCAAATTCCATTTTTATACCTCTGACATCGCTGCTTAGTAATGCCTATCTATCTTTTATGCGTAGGTATTTAGCATCAATTGTGTCTTCCGGGGTAGTTCTTCATCAAATTATATTGGTTTAATTCTCATACTCTCCAGTTTTTTGTTTTGCTATTCTTTAAATTGTTTGAAGGATTCATTTTTGAGTGAATTGCTGATCCTTAGAGCATGGTTCTTAATAGCATCAATTGTATTATGCATTCCCTCCTCTTTTCTCATCATTTATTTTTTAATGTTTTCAAGAGGAGATGTTTGATAGGCATCTCGAAACACATGATCTAAACAATCCATTTGCATGTCTATGGTGTCATTGATGTTCTTTTTGCATTATTGAATTTTAAAGTCTTTAATGTCTATGATGACGTTCTTTTCCAATAAAATTTTAGAGACGCCTTCAAGAAACTAGTCAAGGCCCTCTTTATATATGCTTTCGATAGCATTTACATGCTCTTGGAGGATCTAAGGAGTGATGAATTTATGCTTCAATTCTTGCATATTAAAAGTATATGCAAACGGAGATATTTTAGTCATAAATTATTGAATATTAGAATTATTATTCTTATCAACACATTTAAATTAATTTTTCAAGAGTTAAAAGAAGTAAAATGCCGGTCAAATATGTGATTTATGTCAAATATGTACAAGATTGATAGTATTTAACTTCATAGGTGCATAATTATCAGAGAACTGGACTCATGTCTAAACTTCCTCTCTTATTGGTTAATTTCATCTGAATGTCAGCTCCAGAAGTTCTTACCATATCATAGTCATCGATCCCTAATGTTCCCTTTTGTTTAATACCTTTGATAGGCTTTTATTTTTATTTTATTTTATACTTTCCTTCTTATTTCTTGGGCTGATTTTTTATTTTTCCAGAAATAGGATGGAATACCGTTCTAGGCCCTTTTTCCTATCTTTTTGACGAGATATTCATAGATTATTTTTAGTTTTATTTCCTGTTTTCATTATTGTAGTAATCATTCAGGACTGATTGTTTGAGATAACTCTTTGATTAGCGATTTTATTGAATTTTGCAAGCCAATTTTTTGAATAAATCATTCTTAAAATTCAGGCTTTCCGGTCTTCTTCTTTACAGTGAGCCTTAGTCTTTTCTTTCAGCTGATGACAACGGTTTTAAATGATAGCTATTGACGTTCCTATTGGCTTATTTATAGATACATGAATTCAACAGTTTTTCAGTTTTAATTTGTGAGAAAAAGACTTTCTTCCCTTCGCTTCGGGGAGACACTATTTCTTTGAATTTGATAGGAGTATGGGAGGTCAGAAGACTTGGGCGGGCTGGTTTAATAGATATCATAATAGCCTAACGGCAATTATTAATAGGTTATAACACAAGATAAAAGCAATCATTGATTTATATTTTCCATTTGCTATTTAAATTATAGGCAGTAGGCCTTAAAATTAAGAAGTTTTACTCGACTAACCTTTTGTTCTGACAGCCATTGATAGTTGTTTTAGTTGCTGCACCATTCCTTGCAAAATTACTCAAACTCTCTCTTTGCTTTCGGCCATTATGGATCTGTTTCGCATTATCTTTTCATAAAAAATTCATAAAAAGTTTAAAGGTTATCATACCTCGATGAATATTTTAGAATCTGCCGATATTTACTCGCATTCTTCCATCCGCACAGAATTGGCTTGGTTACGAGTTAGTAAACCTGCATAATATTTTCTTCTTGCATTTCCGTATTGGAGTAAGAGTTCACCACTAAGGCATTTAAGATACACTCATAGTTTATTGCAGGATCGAGAGTAAAATATAAAATATTGAGAAAGATAGTAATGTTGTATAAACTTTACAGGAGAGAATTGGCTGTATTCACTTCCGGGTTTTGGATCATGGCGTTGGCTGCTTTTTTGTTAACTAAAGACGATGACTCTAGAAGCAGAAAATTAATTTTGTCAATTAACATTTGGTAGCATGAAACTGTGCATTTCTGAACTAACTCCAGCAATAGAATATTTTTGGTTTAAAGGATGGTTGTGTTGGATTTGAGTACTTTAATTAAGAGAAACATCCTCATAAAAACTATGGTTTAGTTCATTTTATTCGACCTTCTTCCGATTTATTCTAAGATAACACTGTAAAGCACTGATAAAAATTATTCAATATTTTCATTTACTATTGATTTGTCTTCACTGAGTTTGATTTCATTTTGGTCGTTTTTAATCAGATTGCTCATCGATTGAGTAATTTGTTAGCTAAATAATGAGAGCAGAGAGTCCTTAATGCTTGAAAATTTATCAGTTTTATGTATTATCAAATTAAGAGACTCCCTTACATTCAATTTATAAGTTGATTACCCCAAAAATTGTAGAAGAGTCATGTTCAATCCTTCAAAGAACCTACTTATTTGCTTGCTTTTATATTTTTTAAAAAGAGTCACAAGGTGATTTAATAAACTTTTAGTAGAATCCAAGGTTATCTTTTAGCTCTACACGTTATTATTTTTGGCAGGAAGGCTCAGTCTCCAAGAGTTAAGGATTTATTTGCACAGAATAATATAATCAGCATAAATCAACTCTTCAGAAGCAAAGTTTTGTTTGGAATAGACCTGCATTATCCAATTGATGAGACTGATTGCTTTTTCATAGACGATAGCATCCGCTAATTTTAAATTAAGAAAGCTAAATACAAAAAGCCAGGTGTTTTTAATACTACAGACATGGTACTCCATCAACTCTTTTAGATTCTGCTAAGCATCGTTCATAAAATCAAATAATGCCATTCTAGTTGGTTCTTTGACATACTGCAATATCTTAATAGCCAGTATGATGCAATAGACATTACTTCTAAGTTGTAGTTATTCACCCTCTCTACATTGCTACCAAATTTCGTGGATCATTAAGGATGCAGTCCGGCAAATCATCCTGAGTTCCGATAGTGCTATATATTGTATATTCTTCAGGCAAGATACAAGTAGATTGGTTAAGAATTACTCCTTCATGGCAAAATTGATCTGATACCGATAAAGCATGTGAATTTTTAACTCGTTTTCTTTTTATTCTTCCATTTTTTATTACAGTTGTTGTTCCTCAATAATTTTGGAATCCAGGTTGCTCGCTTTATCTGCTCTTTAATATTTTGATAACATTACAAACCGATATTTTTGAAATGTTGACGAGCAAAATAAACAAAATGATCTAAATTTGAAACACATCTCCTCTTTTAATTCACTTAAAAGGAGTTAAATTTAATCCAGTTTTTGTATTTTTTCATTTTGCACCTTTGATTGAATCTCAACGTTTTTGTTGACATAAAATTTGGAGTTTCCATTTTTTATTTACTGCAATTCCCAAACAAAATCTAATACTAGAATTGAGCACCTGATATAAGTCGTATTTAAATTATGCATGCATGAATCTTCAAGTATATCCGTCAGTAATACCTTTTCCAAATTGATCATAAATACCTCAGTATTGTTGTCTAACTCAAACAAAACCTAATCAAACTGATTACTGTTTAGGATAGACTCAGTAAGGATTGTTTTTAACAAATGAATCATTTGACATCCAATTGGTTTTTTTGCACAATCCTTCAGATAGTTGCTTAATTCCGCGAGATTATGACTAAATTTGGTATGGTCGGGATGCAGTTCAAAAAATGTTTGCATATGCATGAAGAAGACGTTTTTTATTTATGTTGCGCTCATCCGAGATAGCTAATTCGACATATAGATACGTATGGTTTAATCAAAGCCGGAATTACGCACAGCTATAGGTACGTTAAAGATCGAAAATCACTATTGTTTAGAGAATCCACATTTTAAATCATCATTGTTCAATTTATATAAATAATGAGTTTAATATTGATTTTATTATCTAAACGAATAAATGAGCCATTTCTTATACATCTGTCATATAACATTCTCAGGGACAATACACTTATAAGATATATGAGAATGGATACAATTGATAAATTAATAATAACTTTATAGGTCGCAAAAGAAGAATGTTTTCTTCCAGCATTGAACAGCTCAAATAATCGTCTTTCAGATAAAAAAAGGAAAGCCTTTCTCGGTCAAATCGAAAAAACAAACTTGAATCCTCCCTATAAGGTCAATCACTCAAGCAATCCTTCCTATTATAAGACACTGACAAAGTCGACAGGAAGAAAATGAACGAGTATCTCTTAAAATTACCTTCCTGCTCATATCACCATGAGCCTATCAAATTTTTATGCATGTCTTCCACCTGCAACTGCTCCAATTATGCAATTTGTTAGCAAGATGAATGCAGAAAATTGCACTAAAATCCAGGAGTAGACCTCATTGACATTGAGGCATTCAATGAACTGATAATGGGTAATTGCACATCGCTAATACTTTTAGGATAAAACATAAAAAAATATTTTCAGAAAGCTAAAGACAAAATCATTCATAATTTAGACATTAACATCGAAAAGATTGAGTATATCCTTGCCAATGTTTACATGAACGAAGTACCCATATTAATTCGGCAAAAGAGGAACAGTTAAATCACCAGTTCAAAGCTGTTTACCTTTATAAATAAGGATGTATTTAAAAACAATCCTCAGCAGCGATAAAAAATGTAGCTCCTCCGAAACGAAGTTGTAGCGAGGATTACAGATATTGATAAGAATCTAAACAAATTGCACAGTTGTAAAGAGTATGATTGTTTAATGCTGAATGATATCGTCAGAAGCACTAACTCCATCAGCACACTAGATTACATCAGTCATATACAGGTTAAACACTTTGAAAGCTCCATTATGCAGTTTAAAGAAGAATTTTAACTCGTCTGCAAAATGCTAAAGGAAAATAGAGCGCCTGCTTTTCAAAAAATTATCACTATATTCAGAGCTTCCGAACATTAGTTTAAAGCTGATAAATATCACGAAGCAATCGATGGAAAGGCGCCCACAATTACTTTGATAAAAACATCAAATAATAAAAAGTTTGGAGCCTTTTTGAATTGTAAAATTAATCAAGTTTAAGATTGGATCTGCGATGCCTCAGGTTTATCTTTTATATTTTCGTTGGACAGGGAGTAAGTGTACAAATTGAAATCCTAGGCCAGCAGTCGTATTAAGACAGCCTTCGGAGGAAGAGAGGGCCCTCAGATTGGAAGTGGATGCGATATTTACATATATGACGAATGCAATAAATATCGTAAAAACGGTGCCAATTTAGGGGGTAGTTTTCGTCTGCCTTATCATCTCTAATTTGGCACTTCGAAAGCGAAATCCTATCTTGCAGGAGAGTAATATTTTCTTGTGGATTAATATGAAGTTTTCTCACTTGAATGATTATGTACTAACTAATGACTTATACATTATAAATATAACATAATGGCGGAGAAGGACCATATCTACAACTATCAAATCAGCAACATGTACAACAAAGAGAAGCATTACAATCCGCACGATGTCACAGGTGTAAAGGGTTTGACGGCAGCACAAGTTCGACTGCTTGATCAGAAGAAAGTCGAGTATAGAGTCAATAATGAAACTTACCTGAGGAAGCATCCGGAACTACAGAACATGGTATCAGTCTTTTTATTCAAAGTACTGTAAGAAAAACCAAAGGATATCCTGTAGTATGCTGGAAAGTACTTTGATCAACCCGATCTGGAACAGATCATACAAATTGAATCCAAACACTATAACACCACCAAATGATGCATATTATCCTCTTTTCAAGTCAGCAATTCTCTATTGTATTATGAAATTCATCTTTTACAATCTTCAATCATTGCATAGATCTATTTTTCGTCTCACTGCCGAGAGTTTATTATCATTTCCTCCTCAAAACTCCATTTTTCTCTTTGATTGAGCCTTTATTTTTTATTTGGAAATGGATTTCTGAAGACATATTTAAATTTTGAAATTTAAATCATTATTCTTATGTAGGCATAGTTAACAGAATTCTTACTAAAAATCACCTTTTAGGGACATACTCCACTCCTTCCCCCTACCAACAAGTAGCATCAATTGGTTGAAGAATCCCCACTCGACTCCTCACAACTTCTCGCACACATATACTAGACAATGAACAGCGACAAAAATTACAAAGACATGCGCAGTCATCGTCTATCCTTTTCCAGTGATGACACTACTCCTCCTAGTCCCGTTAAATGCAACTGCAAGAAGTCCAAATGTCTTAAACTTTACTGTGAATGCTTTGCAAAGGGTATCTCATAATTCACTCAGGTTCCTTCTGTCAAAACTGCAACTGCGACTGCTGTCAAAACACAGTGGATTTCATGTAGATCAGAGCTCGAGCTATTGACTAAACGATAATGAAGGCGTCCCTTGCATTTGGCTATAACTCCACTTGCATCCGAAGTTGCAACTGTAAGAAAACAGGCTGCCAGAAGAAATACTGTTAGTGTCTAAGTCAAGGTGTGCCGTGTAGCGAATACTGTAAGTGCAGCAACTGCTAAAACTGCAAATCATGATTTTCTTATTTATTGTAATTTAGCTATACGATCACATTCATCCATTTATCAGATGTTTCTCTGCTCAACCGAACCCAACATTTGCTTCCTCTCCTGCTTAGCGTTTATTATAGCGTCTCGAGCCTTTTTGTACTTGTCTCTCATTTGCTGAGTGATGCGCTGTTTGGCTTGAGCTCGCACTCTTTTGAACATCGGGGCATTCTTGAACATAGAAGGAACGATCACGAAGCGGATTTGCGATCCACGCAGGTATACTTGTTCTACGGGCATGGAACGACCATCTTTGTGGAACATGGTGACATCGTCAAGTCGAACGTTCATGGTATCCTCAGCATCAGCGAGGTATCCACGGAACATCTAACCCGTTTTCATTTATACAGTAACCACATGATGCTTGGCCTCGTGTAATAGCTTGACTGGCGCTCCGATCATTTTGGATTGTATAAGGGAAACTATATATTAGTCGATTCTCTTATAAGTCTAATCTTAATTACAACAATCAAACAGATATCCATATACTAAACATTTAATGCTGTCCGTAGCTTTATTTGCTGAGATATCGAATGATGAAATCTTACGGCAGTATATATGCAATCCTATTTAATGAATCATTCAATTGCAGTCTCAAAATTATTTGATTTAGACAGTTTGGAACTCACTTCCAAATTAGCTGCAGCCTTCTATGTCTTCTATTTAAGGAAGGATACCCATTTTTTATGCTTCATTTAATGCAGTGATTACGCTAATTTATTAGCCAATCTTGCCTATTTGCTTATTTTGCAAATCGTCTTGAAGCCATTTAGAGTTTCAGTTTTGCTATGAGCGCTTTTTTACTGTTCTTAGTGCTCCTTTTTATTATCATGGGAAATAATAATGTTTAACTTGGCAGCTTCTTTCTAGTTGCTATGACTACTAGGAATCTGTTCTTTACTTTGAATAGTCTTTTTTCTTATTTTGATATTCACAACTGCGGATTTGCTCTTAATTCTGTTACTGTTGGAGCTATAGACTGATATCTTTCGTAGGCCCATCATTTATGAACTCATGAGTGTCTTCTAATTAATTGAGGTCTTTTGACATACAAACTCATCGTAGCTTTTGTTAATCCGAAAGGCAATCAACTTTTTCAATCGAGATCGCTCCGATTTGTTCCTTTACTCTTTGATGGCTTTTTTTAAAATTTTAAGGTGCTGCTTTACGGATTTGTTTGAAAAATAATACGAAGTATGAGGGTCCTGCAGCGCATCATATCGTGGAGGTTTTTGTATAATGAATCGATTATCAAATCTTTCCTATTTAATTCTGTTTCTCGGCATGGTGAATATTTCTGTTGGGTGTTTTGGATGTTTACTTTTTTTATTGAAAGAGGGTAATTACATTCTAATTGTAATAAAATAAATAAATTAATAATCAAAAAGAAGTCTTCAGAATCATCTCTTATTGCAATGCTGTTCTACCTTCTGGATGATAGTAAGGCTTATACTAATAGTGATTTGAAAATATGCCTTTCCTTTAGAACCTCTCAAAAACACTCTTTATTTTACACAAAATATCCTTTCCCATGTTATTTGTGATTGGAATGGCCGCCCGTTAATAATGCAATTTGAATTTGTAATTGATCATTTAATTAAATATTGCCCATACCGCCAAAAAGCATGACCAGCAAGCCACTCTTTATCTCCATCGAAGGCAATATCGGCAGCGGAAAATCAACAGTCCTCAGAATCATCAGATAAAACTTCCCGGAACTGAACATCCTCGATGAGCCCCTTACTGAGTGGCAGAATGTCGGTGAGGACAAGAACATTAATCTGCTTGGACTTTACTATCAGAAGCCCGATCGCTGGGGCTTCACCTTTCAAATCTATGCTTTTATGAGCAGGATTAATAAGTGGAAGGAATATAGCAAGATGACCGGCAACGGTGTGCGTATATCCGAACGCTCACTTCTCTCAGATCGGTATATCTTTGCCAGCATCATGAAGGATATGAATTACCTCGATTAGGCTGAGCACTCCATCTATCTGAAGTTTTATGACTCTCTTGTTCAAATGAATGACATCGTGGACTTGTTCGGCGTGATCTATATCCAGTGTCCTCCTTAGATCTGTGAAAAAAGGATCAAAAAACGATCTAGAGAGGGAGAAGGTAGCATTCCTCTAGATTATCTAGAAAGAATCCATGAAAAGCATGAACAGTGGCTGAATCCATGCGACGGTGGGGATAGATAAAATAAAGTCCTAATAATTGACAATACCATCCCCATAAATAAACATCAGATCATTGAGACTATCACTGCATGGCTCAGTGCTAAGCTGAAAACTCTTGATAAATGATTTAGGATATTTTTGTTTTACTAACTCTGAATAAATCCCATAATAGATCAGAAGAATATATTCTTAGATTATTTGATTGCTGACTTGTCAATAAATTTTGTACTTATTATTTATCAATTTGTTGCTGTGGATAAGTGTTGATTGATTATTTGATTTATTAATATTGTTTTATCGTAATCGCATGTCCCTATTCCACGAAGAATGGCGTCAGGAGGGTATCTTAATCTATAACTCAGCCTACTACCCACGTGCTTCTCTGCACCTGCGCGATCTGCCTTAAAATCACTTACTCCGCGTTAAAGAAGTGCCATTTTCTTTTCACGATTATCGAGTATCTCGTCCCTAATCAAGGTCAATACCACTATGCCCTGCCTGCCTTACGAGCGCACCTACATGCAATGCCTAAACAACTACGGCGTTAAGGGATCGCAATAGGTTCCTGAGTGTTTACAGATGGCGACCTACTTCACGGAATGTGTTCGTCTCAATAAATACTTCGCCACAATGAAGAAATGGAACCCTGAACACTTTGCTTAGAGTGAGTACAGCAGAGATAAGCCCAATCTCTAAGATATAGGTTATTGATCTACAATCTTAAAAATTAACCATTGTGATATTCATCATGCTCCATATGTAGGGGCAACAATCAGTTTGTGGAATTTTATAGAATCAATTGAACTTTTTGGTTATTGCGTCGTAAGACGGCAAGGCGTTCACCTCCCCTCCTCGCGATACGATTGTTAACGGGGTCTTTAATGATTTTTCAACTGCTTATTGGACTTGGGCCACTGTTAAGGCATCGATTTGAACCCCAATATTTTCGTTGGTTTGGGACAAGTAATAGAGAGACTTAGTTCGGTCCTCTAATCTCTTGGTAGCATTTATATTGGTCCTGTTGAGTTTGCCTTTTAAAGTCTGCTTAGCAAGTTATAATTCAGCTGCAGTAATGTTTCTTAATCCAGCCAGTTCCCTTGCCGCAGCATCTAGAATTTATTTAGCCTACATAAGATAAAGGATACATGAGCAGAGGATCCTGAAATTTTAATTCCGAAAAGGCCAGTGTCAGCAAAATTGGCATTCAGGGTTTGAACCCCATCGATAAAGACATGCTTGTTGAGGATGTTTCGTTGAATTCTGCCTAACTTTCTTCCAGAACCCAGAATTTCTTCGGCGAGAAGGAGAGGAAGGGATGCTTGGTGAGTAGCGCCTTCAAAAGCAACAACCACGTGGATATTATTGGCCTCAGTCAAATTTCTTATTTATCCGCCCACATAGACAGCTTTCTCTCGTTGAGTAGATTTAGTTGAGAGAATAGTGGTGGCCAGTTTTTCATTAACTAAATCCACGAATTCTTCATGTGCTTAAACTCCAGCAGCAGCAATGATAACTTTGTCAGGGGTGACGCGTTCTGCCTGGAATTTCTGGATGACTTGAGCAGTGAGATAGCTAACATTGTTTCTATATCCCTGAATGGGCATGCCCAAAGTTTTGCGGCCATAGGCAGCTTGGAAGATGTTATCAGTGAAAATTTCATTTCCGCCCAAGAATGTTTATAGTTTATGGGTTTTTTGATTTTTGTAGATTCCTACACTGGTTGACACATAGTTCTTTGGCTAGAAGGCGGAGTCAGCCACCATTGAAAATACATCCAACACATCATGTGACAGACAAGAAGCATGATAGTAAGCATTTTAACGATTGTAGTCCATCTCGAATTCGCCTCCTGACATCTGCATTACACCGTAGTTCACAGTCTCACTCGTGTTTATTGCCGTCTTTAGATAAGTATTTTTAAGAGATAGCAGGGCGCCGCTTGTTTATCCGATCTCATCACGAGAGCCATAGTCCACGAAGATGCCGAGATGAACAGTCGAAGGAATGGAAACGGATTCAGTGAGCACTCGAATTCCATTATCAAGTTTAGTGACATTGTATTGGAGTGGTTGAGAGGTGGAAGTTCTTGCTTCAGTGCTGAGCGGTAGGTGGATGGATGCTCTAATCAATGCCTCGTTGCTGCATGAAGTGACAAGTACGCAGAAGCGAATAAAGAGAAGCCGAAGCGAGCTTTGGTGATGATTTTATTCATCGACAATATGAATATGCAATGGGAAAATTAATATTGAACCCTACCAAATCAACAATAACACTAAATATATATTGCAGGAATAGCAAATCAACAGATCCTTACTTATAACAGAAATGCAAAAACCTGGATATAAAATCATCAAGACTAGAGAGAGAATTATCAATTGCGAGACCCAATGCTAAAGTATTGTTCCCATCGCAAATACTACCCCTCGAGTTGGATGCCTTCCTCGTAGAATTTGGCAATTGATTTTATGTTTATTTCATGCCTAGCATCCAGATAATGCTTTAAAAGATTGAAATAGGCTACTTTTAACTCGCAGTTTTATAACAATTCAGAACTGGTCAGAATCAAACTTGCAGGGGGGTACTTTTGAAATACGCGATTGAAAATTTAATAATCTCTGTTTGTTTCGGGCTCCAGGATAAGATTTAACAACTTAATCCCTTAGATTAGAATGAGATGGTTGTCACGACTAATAATCAAAGGAATGAGACCCTCATAGTCTTAAAAGCCGACTAACAGTTGTCTGGCAATGTCATAACTGACCCTCCTCTTCCTCTCCGCCAATGAAAGTTTAATGAGTTAAAACACCTCCAAGCTATTGCTGGAGTGCTTATTGAGCTTGCAGATGGAGAGTATGAGATATTAATCAGTGGCTGTTACCTCCATACGTTTGTCCTTGGTCAGTATTCCCTCCTCCTCATACTTTTCTGAATAAAGACTCGCTTACCATATAGTTGGATAAAATCATAAAACTTCATTTTGATTTACTAGCAAGAGCTTTATTTATTGATCTCCTCCATTAATTCTGAGTAAGTTGAGAATTACTGTTCAGCTGCGCCGTACGCTTTGCAGTCACCTCCTATGCATACCCCGACTGAAAGATTGTTTTCCTTGGAAATTCCACTTCACTCTTTTGTTACTTGAGGGAAGTATTGTACAAAATTTAAAATTCTGAGTACCTCTTCTTGACTTAATATTTAGTATCCTCGGTCAAAATTTATATATTGTACAACTGTGTTATAGACATGTTACCGCATAGCTCCTCTGAAAGAGTAGGCTTGGGACCGTTTACACTGCTGAAATTATGCAACTTCTCATGCTGCTGCGGTTCATGAACTATCTGTAGAAATTTATTTTGGAGGAATCCAGCTCCATATTCGAATCAGTAGTGTCGGAAGATTTCTTTACGAGTTGGATAATCGATTAGCGAACTATTGACGAGTAAGCGCTATTTCGCATTTTAATATTATTTATATGATGAACAAAAATGAAAGCCAAATTGGGTGTGAGAAACTTGTCTGAATGTATGGATTTTTGGAAACACAAAGAAATAGATGTTTGTTGGCGAATGAGTGGCAAATTGACCCTTAAACTTTTAACTTTTATGATCGTCATCTAGTATGTCATATATTATAAGCTCTCAAATAGACATAAGGATAGCTAATAAATGATGGAATTGAAAATAAATCTGGTAAGGAAAGATATGGTTTGATCTTAGGAATAATTGAACAATAATAATATATATTTACATCATTCAACAATATAGCAAATAATGAAATAATTATTATTCGTCATTTGCAGAGATACTCTAACTTGCTTTTCCAAATCCAAAAATTAAAAAAAATAATCGAAGAGTCTTTGGCTACAGCCAAGATTTCTTTTAGTAAATTATTACAAGGTCAATCATTTAAAATATATTAGATTGCCTGAGGAAACTTAAAGGAAAAAAAATTATTGTAGGAGAGTAAATTAGAAGTCCACATCAAGAAAATAGGCTAAAAAATAATCCCTTCAGAAATAAACAAGATACTTTGGAAAAAATTGATGAGTTTTAAGTCAAGAAAAAAGTAGTAATTCCTATATTTTAAATTATTGAATTCTGAATTTTAACTCTTTTGACTAATTTGAAATTATTAAGAAATCAGACTTTATATAATATACGATTGAATTGTTAAATTTGATTTCGAATATGTTAAAAAGACAGTCATTAACTATCACTAACTCCAACATGAGATATATTGCGGTGATCAAGGAGACCCTCAAATATATCAAAGACATTAAAATGAGAGAGAAAAAAAACTATATTGTATTTATTATAGTTATTGGAGATGAATCAAAAGAGAAGACTCTTAACTGCAGAGTCCATCAAGGATACGTTTCTTTCCTTGGTATAGTAGGCTACTTTTTTTAGTGTGTTTTTTTCTTTCTCTTTGACTTCTGCGTATTTTGCAGCAGGATTCTCTTTTAACTCCAAGTATTCTTCAAGATCAAGTTTCTCATCGTTGACTTCTTCTCGTAGGTACTCGCTTTGGCTCACAAAGGAAGAATGTGCCAACTAGTTAGCCCACTCCATCTTTTAGACATTATTTAGCGTCTTTTGGCCCAGCTCATTAGTAACAAACTCAATAGACAGCTGATAGTAGCGTTTATAGTGGTAGCCGAAATCAACAGCTTTCCTTCGAGGCACATCTTTAACATTGGCCAGGTTTTACTCAGTATAGCCTTTTGGGTGCACTCGAAATGCAGCCATGTCTAATTTTTCTAAGTATTGCAGTATGTACGCAAATTAACTGACTTGATGGGATCTACAACAATTGCCAAAAAGGGATCTGTGCTCATTTGAAATAATTCTTGTGTATTAACGTCAATGCCGGATAGCCAACATCCAAAGCTAGGGTGAGAGTGATACCACCCCATAATATTGTAGGTGCCAATTTTGGTTGTCCACTCAGCGTAAGCTACGTTGAATACTATATACCCGCCATAATAGTGAACGTTTCGTCGTCTGCAGTCACTCTAGTCTCTGAAGATTAGACAGGCAGGCAGATTATATCTGTTACCACAAAGACTCCCTTGTCCATTTATTCGTGATAGGAGCCTATCTAATTAAAGAAGTACCTATGAGCAAGCCCATAACTTCTCTTGGTGGATCGCAATGAGTTCCAAAATGTGCATGGTCCAGCATTTTATTGGCAGCCGTGACATTGACGTATACCTTATTGAAATATTTGATTTATTTCCTGCCTCTCAATCTAATGCGATCAGACTCTTGCTCAGTTAGAGTTCGGCAATAAGTATTTCTTTTGCTCATTAATGATATTTAATAATATGATTCTTGTTAAGCAGGCTTCAGATAATCATTTTTATTGCATATCTATAGACCTGAATATTACAATTATCAGCAGATACTTCATCTACCATTGAAAGACAATCTAATTATCAATAATAAATTATAATTCTTTAAGTTTAGCTTATTCTGAGGTATTTCTAATCATTCAATAGGAACCCAAGCCTTTTAGGAAAGATTAAACCCTTCGTTGACTGACGAAACGGGTCGTCTTGATCTTTATACTCTGCCTCCGCTTCTGGCTAATTGAATTTCAATGTGTTCATGAATGACCTCTGCTCTAGCATTAAACAGGGCTATTGACTCGCCTGTGACGATATCCTGTGTTTCAGGGAGGAAGGCCTTGGAGATGCCCGTATTATCACCGAGAGTAACTCTTAGGTTTCTTCCAACTTTAACAACTTAGGTGACCTATATAGAAAGAGGAGTACTTGAGCAATGAAATTGAGGTTGATATCTCCAGGGCTGATATCTTTGATGTTAGTCCATTGAAGAGGAGCGCGCTGCCCTCTATTTTCTCTTTTTTCTTCATAGTTTTTGACTTTGCGGGGTTAATTTCTGTCAGGGTTTTGTTGTCTATCATAATCTCTATCAATATCTCTCTAATTTTCTGTTCGATCGTATCTTCGATTATCTCTCCTATCATTTCTTCTGTAGTCTTGATTTTGCCTTCTATCGCTGTTGTTTCTATCATAGTCTCTGTTGTTATTGTTTCTATCATAGTCTCTGTTGTTATTGTTTCTATCATATGTTCTATTATTATTGTTCCTATCATAGGTTCTATCGTTATTGCGTCGATCATAAGTTCTAGTGTTATTGTTTCTAGTGTTGTCCCTATCATTGTCTTTGTTAATCCTATTCTCAGAAGTGTTTTTGGTAACTTGATCTGTTGATTTATCAGCTTCTTTTTTCTCAATCTTTTCAACTTTTTCAGCTACTTCTGGCTTTTTATCGTAATCTCTATCCCCAGCATGTTTGGGTCGTTAATTTCTATAATTTCTATCTTCTCTTCTTTCTCTTCCGTTGTCTCGTTCTCCTCTTGCTTCTCCTCTATTATCTTTTCGATATCCTCCCTATTTCCTGCCTCCAGTTGGTCTGCTATCACGATTATCTCTTCTATAATTAGCACGTGGTTTATCACTGAGTTTGTGTTCAACAGTTGAGATATTGTAACTATCAGAAGCAGTATTTATCGTAACTCCCTTTTCGAGAGTGACTCTTCCAAAAAGATCTACTTCGAGAGAAATCAAATTTTTGACAAATCGCTTGAGTCCATTGCGGATAGCGATTACGTTGTCCTTTTAAATCAACTGTGCATTATCTCCTTTAAAAAAAGCTGTAGCCGAGGCAGTCTCATCTGCTATCACGCAGTTGACCATCGGTATCTTTTGTCCATCTCTGGTATCTACGATTTTTTTTTCAAAGCTGACAACTTTGACGTATACGTTGAAACCACTTCTGGCTTTCTCAATATCCCTGACCTTGATGAAGACTGGAACTGTTAGAGCCTGTTTTTCAGACATAATTTGTTGAAACAAAAATAATTATCATTAAAGAAGCAACAAATCATATTTACATATTTTATATATATATGTACTTAATCAAGAATTGTTATTTTGAATCCAATTGTCTACTTCCATATTCATTGACTTTATGGTCATATGCAGGCCCTTCTTTTTAGATATGAGTTGTCTTTGATAATTGTTGTTTAAGAAAAGTTACTTTATAATCTTCAATAACTTAACACATGTCAATGTCTTCTTCCCTTTTCCGCCAGAAGGAGTCTGACTTTTCCGCAGATATCTAAGATCTAAGACAGCAAAACCGACTTCTGTATGAATAGAATGTAACTCTCAAAAAATCTCTGTAAGAACTCATCAGCATAAATACATAGCTAACTGAATCAATTGAATAGTTTAACAACTCACATGTGGACAACTTTCCACATATTAATCAACAAGAAATAGAACAGCTAGCTCACCAGGTCATCGAACTGCAACAGGATCTAGAACGAGAAAGGAATGAACGTCAGGCAGAACGAGCACAGGCAGCTGCTAACTTAGAACAAAATAATACAGTTGAAGAAACCCTTAAGGTCATTGAGGAATTGGTTAATTCTTTCAGAGACATGCAGGAGGAGTATCAGCATGAGTTAGAAAGAATTTAAGCTGAGCTTTAGGGCCAGAAAAATGAATGGCTAAGAATGTCAGACACTATTGAACAGAAACTTATTAAATTCGAGGCAGAGTATGGCAAATTGCTGCAGGAAATGCGACAATCGTAAGGAATAATAAAGTCTTTGGAGTTATAAGTTCAAGACAAGAACAAGGGGACTATTTTAACCAAAAAATAAATGAAAATTTCAACAACCATTTAAGATTTGAGACAAACTCTGGACAAGCAAATTGAGGAGAAGGACAAAGTGATAAAAGTGTACTAAAATCTAATTGAAAGCATAAAGCTGAAACTGAATGAGAAGATCGGAGCATGAGTAATCCTCTTGATATTCTCACTATCATTATTATCTTGCATCATCACAGCTCTTCATGTTAATTATCGTAAAAATGATCACATTATCTCGCATTTGTCTCCAGAACAGCAGCCAGAAACCTCTTTCTTCTATTTATTGCGAATATCCGCTTTCGGTGGCGGCCCTGCCTTCATATTCGCAGCATTGTCCTTGGCTGCTATTTGTCTTTTCATGCTTTCTATTTGCTATCTTTGCAATCTCATTTGTTCCTCAACTTCATCGAGTTTTTTCTTAGCTTGACGCTTCTCCTCGTCCTGCTCGGCAGAGTTATCCTTTTGTAGGTTGAGTATAATGGGATTGAGACTCGTAATAAACTCGGACAATATTTCTGCTTTTTTGACTCCCTTGGCCTCGGAGTTGTATTGCAACATGATTTGCTTCAAGTCAGCGTCTATTTGTTCTTTGTTGTTTTGGTACTGATTGGTCTATATCTTAACACGCATCTTTTGCGAAGCTTTCTTCAGAATTTAGTGGTTCCTTGCTTCATTGACGTTGTTGTTTATTTATTTTATGTTTTATTCTTTCTCCTTCAGCAGTGTTTTTAGTTTGCCCAAATATTACTAGTGTTTTTGGCCGAAACTGTTTTTTTAGAACTACTTCATCGATTCCTCTTTTAACCTATTTAGAATGTGATATATCTCTTCTCCCTTAGGAGAGTCATCAGGAAACTATTCTCTAAAAATTTCTTCGTATTTCTCGACTGCTCTATTAAAAGCCGCAGCACCTTAATCTTCTGCAATTTGCTGCCAGGCTGATTTAATATTGGGCACTGATTCAGAGTTAAAAGCTTCAACATATGTTTCAATGATGGAGGCTATGGCAGGTCCGGTGATGACTTGTCCTTCAAAAGTTTTGGGAGCTGTACTATTGAGTATCTTCTCCCTTAACACGTTGATACCTTCAATAAACTATTTTCTCAAGGCATGGTCAGGAATCGTATTAAGTCTTTGCAAATTGGATTAATCCCCCACTGGTCTGACTAGAGTTAGGCATTCTCTATCTTTAAAATAGTTTACTATTGATTTTTTTACCTTTTTTGTATCCTCATTCCCCGTTGATTTATCAGAAAGACAATTTTATAAATACTGAGTGGCACTGATTTTCTTTCCTTTTTCGTCTTAAATTTTTAGAGTGAAATCTCTCAATACCCACATGAACCGTGGCATGTAACGGTGTAAATTTTATTGATTTTCTCGATCACTGAGAGTCGAATCTGCTTTTATTTGCTTTGAAAGAGCAGTGATCATTTCCAGTTCACTGATCGACCGCTAATCGATAGAGCCAAGGGAGTTGTAAATAAAATAAGATGCTATGAGCAGAGCCAATGTGAATATTTTAGTATCGTTTTCAATGTCCTTTTCCAAACTGTCAATGCCCTCCGTATCTAAGAAGAAGATGTAACTATCCTGAGCAGCATTAAAGCGAGGCTCAGACCACATCCATATTCCCTGAGTGCAGCTGGACACTGAAGGATCCACTTTAAACTTCATCACAAAATCAGTACGCCTGTGCCCCTCAGCTGAAGCAGTCGATTGAGAAGACAGCTTTTACCTGTCCTCATCTTTCCGACTAAACTTACAAATCCGACTGGTGAGTTGTAGGAAGCAATGATATTAAGGGCATCCTAGTTGACTTATATTTTTCCATTCCGTTTGATTGAGATCAACTGAATGGGCTAACCTTCTCCTTCATTTCTGCCTTCTTCGGCATTGTTCTGCTCGCTGAAGTTAGCATCTGAATCTTAGAACTGTTCTTAAAACTGATTCTTTCTCATTGTTAAATCGCAATTTCAAATTGTGCTATTGTAAGCTAAGAAATTATTATATCGGAAAGCTGGGATAATTGCCTAGTCTAAATCTCTTAAAGAATTGGTCAACATTTTGTTAATAGGAGGCATAGTAAAAATAAGCAAAGGAGTGAAAAGAAATCATTTAAGTTTTTGATTGGCGTATCGGTGTCGATTCTCTTTGTCTCTGTGCTCATCACACTCCTTCTACTTAAGAATGGGACCAATATTAGATTGAACATTGGGCAGAGTTGCATATATTTCTGGATGCTTAAGTTTGTAGTGTTGATTCAGACTGCCCTCTGATCCATATGATTTCGCACATGCCTTAACACTACATCGATAATATCGATCTATTTTGTCAGCATTTCTGCGCATTCTTTTTCCTTTTTAATTATTCTTGTCACTTTGACTGAAAAAATCGTCATCCTAAAATTATTGAAGGACTACTTCGTATTTGCTGAGGCGCTGCGCAAGGTGATTTCTTTCGTCAATAATATCCTTGATCTGGGTGGTGAGTGCAATATTCGCGAGGTAAAGTCGGCAGTATTCGTGATAGTATCCCTCCTCCTGATTGCTGTTTTAATGCACATTTACGCAGTAAATTCCTTGTCAAGTTCGAAAGTGTCCATTTATTCCGTTAAATAATCATAGAAGAGCCATATAAATGAGAGTGATATAAACTTATAGGATGAAAATCAACGCTTGCGAATTTAATCCCTCGCTGCAAGAAATGACTGCAGGTTGTTGATGACTTCCTTATCCTTAATGCTGGAAGTCAACAAAGTTGAATCAATGCCTTGAGTCATGTTTGAGCGTTCTTTCTGTTTGAGCATGTACCACTTGGCAAAGTCCTTTTTTAGTTGCTCCATATGCTTTTTCTGCAGCAGCTGAATGCTTTCAATGTCATTTTTCAAAGATTTCAGTTCATTAGCTAACGGTTTGGACTGTTCTTTGAGGCTCAGAATATCGTTTTATAACTTTTCCTGTCGTGGATCCTACTTCTCCTTACCTTATATAAGATTATTGACTGCATTTTCACGCTTAATGTTTTACAATTGCTATTTATGCGATTGAATTTTGCTTCTAATTTAGTTCATAATTTTGCCTAACTCTTTCCCTTTGCTCATTTTTTATTGTAATAGAGACATATTTTTTTCCATGGCTTCGTGACGCCTATATGATCTCCTAAACTGGTCGAAGGCTTGAGCCTAATCCACCAGCTGTTCGGAAGTGAGATTGATAGGTTTGATGAGCATTTTTTAAATTTAATCGACATCAACTTCACTGAGCTGCTTGAAATTACTCAATGTGGTTGTGTTGTTGGCTTTTTGCGATTAGACTTGCGAGCTTTGCTTCCATTCCTCCAGTTATCTTTTGAGTTGCTGTTTTTCTTCTTCCTTACCGAGCACTCGCGCCTTTTCCTCGCTCGGAAAAATCATTGGTTTCTCATTGACTACACTCCGCAGTAGATTTTCTTCTTCGTTATTCCTTTGCACAGGAATAACCATCTAGTTTCCCTTCTTCTTGATCAAACTGACCAGCAAAGCAAGTTAATTATCTCTTTGTTGAATCAACAGCTTCAGTCTTTTGATTTCCTCAGTATATCTGGACTCCTATCCGTTTAATACTAATGATTTTTACATTTTGCTCTCATTAGGAACGGATTGCTTGGCGGAAGATTGATTGGATTGGATTGGTCTGCCTCCTCCACTCCTTAGCATGGTCTTGAGATAGTAAAAACATTAATTGATTTTAAGTCTATCACTGAGAATAAGGGCAGCCGATGGGTCTTCGGTGTCAATATAGTCATCAACCTGTTTATGGCATTCCTCGATGTCGTATTTATCAAGCTCTTCCTTAGCGTCTTACCCCTTTAAAAGAGCCAGCTCTGCTTTTAATTGAGCATTTTATTTTTTTAATCGAGCAATAATTATTCCAGGATCAACATTCTCATTACGAAGCAAGTCATTCTTGATCAGGGCCACTCTCATAGCAAATTTACAAGTCGCAATAGATTCCAAAATGTCTTCTTCCTTAGCACTCATAGTCGCAATCATTCTCGTCTTGCAGTTACCTCCTAAAGAGTCGCGAAGGACCATTGTCATTAAAGATTCTCTGTAGGGAACATGAACATTTTATCCCCGCATCTTTTTGTTGAGCTCCACAATAACTCTCTCCAGAAAATGTAATCCAAGATTGATATTGATGGCTTCTTTTTCTAGTAGCCCCTCCACTCCAGTGTTTTTGATTCTTTACGAGCCTGACAGATCCACCAAATGAACGGAAGCAGCTGTTCGAATATCACTTCCCGATTTAGATGTTTCGATGTTTATGATAAAGATGCAATGCGATCGAGTGGACTCATCATTCTTAGGGGTTTTACTCACCACCCTGTTGGTATCTCCGATAAACAGGTAATTTAAGGCATCTTACTCGGTTTGACAGGGGAAACTTTGCAAGTTTTAAAGTTTTAATTATCCGTTTGCTCCTTCTCTGGGTTAAACTTTTGGTAGATCTTCGAGTTTCTTTGTTACGTTCTCAACTGCTAACAGATCATAGCCGGTTGACTGATAAATTTGTAAATAGCTAATGTTCACCTTGATATTTTCTGATCTCTGCTTACACTCATTAAAGATATAGCTTAACGTCCTTGGAATAAGTCCTCTATCCTCGTAGCTACCGACCCCTCCAGTCATTGTAAAAGTCTTTCCACTACCTGTTTGCCCATATGCAAAGATGGTGCCATTGAAGCCCTCGATTGCGGAATCTACCACATCCTTGGCTACCTTATCAAATATCTTTTCTTGTCTGGATTCCATATCGAAAATTTGATTGAACTGGAACGACCGTTTCTCTTCATTATTGTTTATATATCCCGACTACTTTTACTTGGGGATAAAGAACTCGGCTCTATTGTCCTCCTTGTTCAGAGCTGGATAAATAACACAGTACAGAAAAATTTATACACCTCCTTGGTGGGCCGAATTCTCAGGATGATGTCGATGGCGGCATTCTTTGACATGGACCAGTTATTATTATTATAAACCATTTAAATCAGGATTCCTTTAATTATTTACAGGGCTTGATAGATGATAAAATAAAGATTTCATTGATTATTTGTTTCATCATTAATAATATGGCAGGCTAAAGCTCCGACTTTCTGCGCAGAATTGTAGAGGAGTTCTTCTGCGTGAGGGGAATCATACTGTCGGATAGCGAAGGACTCCACATATGCAGCAGTTTCGCTACCATGGAGCACAAGGAACAGAACGAGAAATTCATCCAGACCGCAACTCTACTGATCAGTGCAATCAGTCAAACAGAAAGCAACCTCCATAAAGTAAGATAAAGGCTAGACAGACAAAGACCTACTCGAACTTGCAAGTGGTCAACTTCTATTACGAAGACCACCTTATCCACCTTGCCCACGTCCAGAACCTCATGATCACCATTTTCCTGGCAAAAGACACTAGCATTTTCCAGGCAAAGGACATTTCAACTGAGGTCGCCCGTGTGTATGAAAAACTGAATGCCAAAATACCTGATATCCGAGCACACTGTTGCTGATCTTTGTTATATATTGTCAACTATCACTAAATCTTCACAATCCTTAAAGAAAGAGCAGCTGTTTAATCCGAAGATAGGTGTTGGCTCAATTATGGGTAATATTATTAAATTGGGTTCATCACCTATATCCTAATCATTCGACTGAATATTTTAGGGTGCTCAGTCTCTGCCAGCATTAGGCATAATCCTTGTCGAGCTCGGCAAAGTCTTACATGGCAAACTTGGTTGTTTTCAAGAGGTAACCTGATTCAAACATAAAAGCAAGATTTTGCTCAGCAATTTTGTAGGGCTTCTGCTCACTCAGCACGAACTTTTCATAGGCATCTGCATCAGGACCATGAGCCGTCATTGTTGAGTGAAGAGAGGAACCACCAGGAACAAATCCACTTCCTTGCTTAGCATCGTACTCCCCAGAAATGTTGCCCATGAACTCAGTCATGCAATTTCTATGGTAATATGGAGGCTTGAAAGTATGCTCGGCCACGAGCCATCTGGGAGGAAAGATCACAAAGTCTAAGGTGGAGGTGCTATATTAGAGATAAGTTACCCTTCCATAGCTGACTTGACAGACATCACTGTGAAGATGCAGGGATCAGGGTGATCAAAAGAGATAGAGCCAATTGTATTGTAGAGATCAAGATTGTATTTGTATGGCGAGTAGTTCCCCTTCCATCCAACAACATCATAAGGACTGTATTAGCTCTTGCCTTCGTATATTTCTCCAATATATTTGTTCCAAATCTACATTTATTTAAAAGTACTGTCCACTATTCCTTCTTATCCTAGAACCAAGCGGTAGGAAATTGGAAGTCTCCGGGGTTAGCCAGGCCGTTGGCTCCGATTGGTCCAAGTTCAGGAAGAGATAAATGATGTCCAAACACTTCTGCAACCCAACCTTTAATTTACGTTTCCACGTCAATAGAGAAGGTGATTCCTCGAGGAATGACCAGAATCTCATGGGGCTTCACAGTCAGCAGGCCATTGAGAGTCCTGACCTTCATCACACCTGCATGGGGAACGATCAAGAAATCACCGTCCGAATTGTAAAACGCTGACTTACCCATAGATGCATTAGCACTATAGGCATAGATCGAAATGCCTTGCTTCAGGGAAGGCTCTCCTGCTCCCATCAGCGAAGTAAGACCTTCAATAAATGTCACTGATGAACCGGTCTTTACTGATGGGATGGCTTTCCACCTGAGTTGATTGGGAGTCACATCCAGATTTTATTTCTCCAGATAGCTGGCAATGATTTTGAAGGGGTATTTGGACTTCTTATATTGTCCCTGAACCACTGACGGCCTTAATTTGTAGTACCACACTTTCATGTTCTCTGCCCGCTTGACTGTAAAGGCAGTCCCTGTGAGCTGTTCGGGATAGAGTCCATATTTGAGTTTGATGGGGCTGTTTTGAGCTGAATAGGAAGAAGGTGTACTTAGTGGCACTGCGCCTGAGAGGGCCTCGGTGGAAAAGGAGTTACCAAGACCGTTCTGGTACTTTAGGTTGGAATAAAGATCTGAGGTATTATCCATATGTATAATAACATCATACCATTCGGACTATTAGTAATTTGAAATATAAACAGTCATGGAGGAAGCCAAAGGACTCATAAGAACCATCGCCACTGCCGAGGATCCATCGCTTGTAAGGTGCTTTAGAGGGCATGAGAAATCTGTTGCCTGTGTTGCATTTTCCAAAGAAATGTATTTTGCCCACCATTCAGGAAACAAATCGTCTCTGGAGGCGCCGATGGGCTTGTGGAAGTATGGAATTTTAAACCTCAAATTCGACCGTTTAAGTTTGCAGGTCACAAAGGTCAAGTGAACGATGTTTTGTTCAATGCTGACTCCACAAAAGTCATTTCTTGCGGAGATGACCGCGAAATTAGAATTTGGAAAAATTCAGTGTACGATTAAGCCTATGTAGCAATGGAAAGCATAAAGCTGTAAAAGCTCACTCTGGCCCAGTACTTAAGCTCAGTCTATCCCACGATGAGGACTTCTTAATGAGCTGCTCTTCAGATAAAACCATAAAAATGTGGGATATTGATGGTAAATTCAAGCAATCCTTCGTGGGACATACCAATTGGGTACGGGAGTGCCAGATTTCCGAAGATGAACGTTTGCTTCTGTCTTGTTCTGATGATCGCAGTGTTAAACTGTGGGATATCACAAAAGCCACAGTTTCAGCCACTTTTACAGAACACAAGTCATAGGTTCTTAGTTGCAAATTCACTCCTGATGGTACTTGTATAGCGGCTTCTGCGATCGATGGAACCATAAAGGTGTGGGATACTCGTTTGGGTAAATTAATTCAGCATTATAATGCTCATGATCGGGCTGTTAATCGCATTGCCTTTCATCCTCTAGGCTATCACATGGCTTCAGTCTCAAGCGACAATAAGATTAAGATTTGGTAGTTGAAGCAAGGTCGACTTGGATGGACTGTCTTTGGCCACGAGGGAGAAATTAGAGCCATAGATTTCAATGAGAAGGGGGACTATTTTGCGACAGGTGCTGATGATAAACTCGTCATGATATGGATGAGTAATTTCGACCGAGAGCTCAACAACAACGGAAGGGGTGTCTAAAACAACTTCAAGGAGAAGGCCAACGGAGACGGTATTCAACCGTTGTTTAAATCCAACAAGCTAGGTTTAGATATCAATCCTCAAATAAATGAGCCCTTCACTCAAGCGAACGACACAAAGATAAAACCATCGTTGAGGAGCTAAAGATCAGATGTATGCTTGTTGCTAATCAGAAAATATCAGAGTTGATGTCTTTCTAACTATAAAAGATAGTGAACCAGCTGGAATTGATAACAAAAAGCTTGGACTTCATTGACCGCAACGTTTCTGAGCACGAGCAGACTATCGACAAGTTGATGAGCTCCCAGCAGGTAGATGCCATCCTCTCTGAAATGGAGGAAAAAGAACTGATGAACAGCCAGGTTTATAACTCAGCCTGGTAAGCGCATCGTAATATCGAAGGAGAGGAGGAATATCCATCCAAAAGCGAAGTTGCTTCTCATGAAGACTTCCCTCTGGAAGGAGATGATAAGGACTACTAAAGGTTTATGGCTGAAGAGGAAACAAAGAAAAGACAGTTCCAACAGCAACTGCAGTCAGAGGAGGATGGAGTGGAGTTCAAAGTTGGCGAACTCAATCTGGAGGATGAGTTTTGATCTTCTTTTTGCATGACTAATAGTTGCTACAAACAATAAACTGCCTCTATAATTGCAGTAAGCCAAAAAGTCATTTCTACTGTGTAATGAACCATGTACTCTGACTCAGATCTTACGCAGCATGTGAGTGAGGTTGAAATGAGGGAATAGCCTCAGGTGGCTGTTGGGAAGATAGTTGATGATGGGTAGTTAAATAAATATTATTTAGACAGATTCAAACGCCGAAGGGTAGGTTTGCTCCTAAGTAGATGTAGAAACCTCGCTCTCTTGAGAGTTTGCTGCGCAGTCACACTGTTACCGCAGACGAGTTCTTTTCCGTGACTGGAATCGTACAACAGATCCGCGGAAAGCTTGATAAGTTCGCTGACTACTGCCGGTGCCACCGTGTTTTCAGCCACCGCATGCTGACCCTTGCCCTCAACATTTCCTACTCCGAACTATAAGTGAGCAACTTGAAAGCTGCCTCCTTTGCTATTAATGAGGTACTGTCCAATGAGGAGCCAGCTATTGCAGAGCTGTTCTTTGAAGAATAGCCTAAAGATATTTAGACTACTGATATCCCTGAAGAAATAGACGGAGGCATTCAGAGCGAAGCAGAACGATTGTTTAACTTTGATGATGAGGAAGAACTACCGTAGGAACCACGCCCTGTCTAATTGGAGAAGGAATAGTTAGTAGCACTCAGCTTGCAGATTTTGCGTTAACCACAGCGAAACTAGACTTGTTTGGGTCATCTTCACAAAATATACTCCTTTCTTATCAGGCACAACCCCCTCCCTGTCCTAAATTACTTCTCTACACATCCTGAGGACCGCCTTCTGTTGCTGTAAAACCTACGCTACTCGTCTGTGAGCACATTAGTGGCCCAGCTTCTAACTTCATAAGACAAATCCAAGGAATATCTGTATTAGGGATTTAAGAGAGAGGTGGTGCAGTTCATCGTAAAGGAAATATTCGCACACATCGAGTAAGAAGATTACTTCGATGGCCTAATGGTGCTTATCGAATAGATCATCAATACCACCAAACAATCTTATTACGAGTACTTCTAGGACTTCAAGAGAGTGGCTAATCTACTTGTTACTCGGGAGGTTATGCAACAACTTATAGAGGTGCTCTTACGGAACCAGGAACAGTCTTTCCGTAATGCTAGCAAGTTCATGGAATACCTTGTGCTTCGAATTAACACCGAGCGCGAAGACAATAACTACTACAATCGAGGAGAGGAGGTTGAGCCATCTATGATATTCGAAGTTGAAGTCTTCTATTAAAAAGTGGAGGACCTCGTGGGACTCATCCCTTTCATTGACGGATTCGTACTTCTGCTGTTATGCAGCACTGTCTCACCAAAATTTCCTATCTGTCCTTCTTATAGGCGCTTTTCAACAGCACAAAGATGAAAGAGCATCATTACTCCCTCTTAGGGCAGAGCTTCATCGGTCTCTTGGTAAAACCATTGTTACTCAGGACTCAATGAACAAGCAGGAGCGAGCAGGCGTCTACAAAAGCAAGCTCTATTTGCTTATAAAGGCCATCATAGCCAAGGCCACCAAAGAATAAATTGCATAATTTTTGGATAATCATCTCAACCTATACCAAGAGCATTTCAGCAGCATCCGCTCCGCTAACTACGCCAACAGTAAAACTTATAACAAGAGCGAGGGAGCAGCTTTCGACGTGTCAATTATCCGTGAGTTGAGCAAAAAAAACGATAATGTAATCAGTGACGCCAGTAAATCTATTGGAAAGGATTTCAAGCGTATCTGCAAAATATATGATACAAAGATAGCCAGCTTCCAGCAGAACAGTTCTTTCTCCATTGAGGAAGAGTCCGAATTCTACAAATCCAATGTATTATTTACTCCATGCAGAATGAAGCCATTCCTCTCGGGCCATCAGAACACAAGTCCAGTTAAGGCAACGGTTTGGCTCTTAATCTAGTGGGAAAAAACAACATCTCTATCCCTACACTCCATTTGCCTGAACGTGTTTCCAATCCCAGCAATGAACCACGAGAGGATAAGAGGCGAGATTGGAGTCCAAATAATCGGCAGGAGATCGAGGCTAAAGACATCAAGGAAGTTTATGAGATTGAAGAAGTGGTGGTTCTGACAGATAAGATAAAAAAACTTCCACTGGGTTAGAGAGAGTGTCAAATTGAACGGCCTCCTGAATTGGTTCGAATGTAAATTTAAGAGCTTCGCAAGTTAGATATGGCGCCTGACAATATGAGTGAATGTCCGCTAATTTGTTCCAAGAAGTAGCCTATAGCAAAGCGTGGAGAATAACCAGACAAGACGCGCTATTTGGTTCGCCACTTAGCCATCTTCGCCTGATTCATATCCTTTTTTATGGCAGGGCTGATAAATAGGCATGCCAGCCACGATGACCTACTATCAACATATCATACATTCATCAGAGCTATAACTTTATTTATTATCATTCATTATCGAATGGCTCAGAAACACGAACAGATCGAAAGCGATTAGGAGGAGGACTTTGAAAACATCAAGGGAGAGACTTTTGATAGCACTTGCTATGAATCATGCTTGGAATGCTGTGGCAACATGACTGGATGCCTGAATATATGGTGTCCTTGCATCTGTTGCTGCTGCAGCTCTCCTATTTATCAGATCGAAACTGCAAAAGTGGGTGTACACCAGTCCTTCGGTCGATACCTTAAGATTCTCAGACCAGGCATCCATCTCGTCAACCCTATCAGTGAAAGCGTGATTCAAGTCGACATGAAAACATCTGTATTTGGGCTAGCTCCGCAGCAAGTCATCACCAAGGACAACGTGAGCATGCAGATCGAGACCATCGTATATTACAGAGCCATTAATCCCTATAAACTGGTTTATAAACTCAGAAATAACACCGGATAGATCCGCGAATTCATTAAATAAATCGCCTACTCTGCACTCAGAAGCGTAATAGGAGAAAACATTTTCCAGGAACTACTGGAGCACCGAGCAAAACTGGCCCATCAGCTGTAGGAATATGTAAAGGAAAAGGTCTATCCATGGGGTCTTTTTATCGAAAACATCTTTATCAAGGGTAACAGTGTTTTCATGCAGATGTCATCCTCTCTCCTGAAGTGCAACGAAATTTGCAATCAGCAGCCATCCAAAAGCGCGTCTCCTAGGCCACTATTATTTCAGCTAAAGCAGACGTGGAATCAGCTAAAATGCTAAAATAAACATCATAAATCCTGAACTCAAGCTCAGCTATGCAGATACGTTACTTATAGACAGTGCAGAACATCGTGAGCCGAACTGCCAGTAAGACTTTGTTCATGAACCTGAAAGGTAAATAGTGATGCTTATAATGCTCTATTATTTATAATTGACAAATTCGATGATGGAAGATTGGAAAAAAGACTTTAGCAATTTTGACACCGCAGACTCAGGTACAACATCCACAATTCAGACTATTTTTACAAGAGGAACGGCTAGTGCAAACCAGCAGAACTCCGTAATACTGTAGACGTAGCTGATCCCTCGCTTCCTGAAGTATCATAGTTTTTTATTTAGGCGCTGGAAGAACAAGTATCGCTATTAAAGTCAACCCTCAACACCAATAGTGAATGGATTAAGGTATGTCCCCCTTTATGCAGAAATTAAAATCCAAAGAAGATCTCAAAGTTTATGCAGATTAAACAGTGCAGTAATTAGTCATTCAGCAGGCAAAAAGCCAAGCAGAACTTGAGCTGTCTAAACAGCAGTTTGAAAAAGGAATGGGGCAGCTGGAGAGGAAACTAGGCAGCTGCCGCAAGGAGTGGAAGGAACTTAAATAGAAAAAATAAAAATAGCTATCGTAGGCCATTGATGACCTCAAGGTCAGCAAAAAATAAAATCAAGGCTACATTGCTGCTCTAGTTAAAGATACGGGTACGCAAATCAGAAGCAAATTGGCTACTTTCGGAAAATAAATAAAGGCAATTAGGAAGACCAGAGTTTAAAAGAAAAACTAACTGATGCAGCAAATCGAATATCTGCGGGGAACTCTTGAACAGAGACTAGAGACAGAGAGGAAGAATAGAGCTGAGTATGAGTCCATCGTGCTCACACTATTAGATAAGACTTGCAGTCAGGGAGAACACCTTCTAAGGCGTATTTGCTGATGATTATCTACTATGACTTATAAAGATATTATGATCAATGCATATTACCCACGATAGAGTGAGCAGCTAAACTCAGGGATAGATTAGTAGGGTTATGCTTCCGTAGTTCCTTTTTATCTGCCATCTTGTAGCGTGTCATCTCATCCATTTACTGTTGACGGACTTGCTATTCCCTCCGTTTGCTCAACTCCAAATCATAACCATTAGCATATTATGGGTTACTCCCATGCCTATTGTTTGGTAAAATGGAGCGTTGTCCTTGATTATTTGCTTATTTTTGAGAAATAGAATTACCGTTATCAGATCTCACCAGCGATTCCTATTCATGAGATGCTCCAGGCTTTTCAGAGTACTGTCTGAGCAGATTCTGATAATATTCATCTTCATGGGTAGCTCTGTTATTTTATGGAGGATACCCTTCAGAGAGACCTTTGGCTTGAGGGAGACTGTTGTAGTATGGTTTGGGTACCAGACTGATGTACTTATTACCGTAAGTTGCACTATTTTCATGCTGAATGGAAGGTGTAATCTGTCTTTGAATGGATTCATTCTCAGTATTCTGCTTGGCCCTACTGTTGGAATTGTCAGTTGCTTATGATTGTTGTTTCTTCTTGATTTCCTGCAGTGTTTAATACTGTTTGCCGGCAATATCCCTGCGCCTCTCGTCATAAGTACTTTCTTTATTGTTTCTCAAATCGACTGACTGATTGCGTCTTCTTGCGAGTTCTTCCTGTGCTTTCAATTTATTTTTGATGGATTGGTTCATACGCGTGCCACTCGCTGCCCCCTCGATGTCAATCGTGTCCAAGTTCCTCATATATGATTTGTCAAGTGCAATGCGGTTCTCAAAGGGAAACCGTTCTGGACTTTTAAGTATGTTGGTCTAGTCGATTTCGGAGTGATTAAACCTATTAAGGTAATGCCTCCGACCAGACTCGACGAAATACTCCTGCCCAGTAGGAATCTCGGAAGGGTATTCTTTAGGTTTGCGATTGAGCCAGGCAATATCAGGTATGAAATCTTGTTTGTAGAAAGGGTTGGCCTTATGATAGGTAAGCTCGTTGTAGCGCATAATAAATTTAAGAGTGCAGCGATCAATTATAATTATTTAATTTAACAGACACATGGACCCCCGCATCTTTGGTAAGGAACTCACCAATCTGGTCGACTGCGACCTCAACCGATACAAACGCAACTACTCTTTCCTGCATGGTGATCGTCTTCGCGAGCACAGTCTCAATCCTCTCAACCCCTCTAAAGGCAATAACACCAATCGCCTCAACAACCGCACCAACCCTATTAAGGAAGACAAGAAAACACAGTCGTCTGTAGAAGTCACTGACGCTCAGATGGTACCAGAATACTTCTTTGAAAACATGCAGTTCCTAAAGAGCAAGGAGAAAGAAACACACAAACTAAACAACTATGTGGCCACCCATAAGACAGTCTCTGAACAGTCTAGGGCCAAACTCATTGATTGGCTCAGCGAACTGCACTATAAATATAAGATGTTCCCCGAAACTATCTTTACTGTGGTTTCGCTGGTGGATCAGTATCTTAGCGCTAAGGAAGTGCCTCTAAGTGAACTGCAACTTGTAGGCGTGGCTTCATTGTACATCGCTGCAAAGTTTGAAGAGACCTATCAGGTGCCTCAAGCAAAACAGTTGGCTTCATGTTGCGCGGGTCAATACACAACAGCACAAATCCTAGACAAGGAGGCAGATATCATAAAAGAGCTAAATTTCTAGCTGATCGTCAACTCAACCTATAAATTCTTTGATCCACTCGCTAAGATAATAGGGCTTTAGCCCAAGAATCAGCATCTCGCTCAATACGTTCTTTAACTTGCTCTTTTGCAACCAAGATTCCTAAATTATGCTCCCAGTCTAATGGCATCTGCGGCTATCTATCTCATTAAAAAAATCCGTAAGAGCGAATCATCTTGGAATGATTACATGACTTCTATGGTGGGATACAGGGAGAATGAACTTAAATCATGCGCAAAAGAACTGTGTAATCTACTTTAAGGAGCCAATGATCTCGAAAACAGCAAGTCAACCAAAAAGAAGTTTTCGCTGCCAGCCTTCCACGAAGTAACTCGTATAAAGCTCGAGCGCAAGGAGAAGAAATGATCTAATTAGTTATATTTTTATAAAATCTTCCATTATTGGAGTACTCACTGGTTGGACTTCGATTATTTGTGATGAAGATTGGATGGACAAACAATGAATGGATTCATTATTATAAATGAATTATCAAGTGATGGTGCAATAAGGCCATTATATATGAGTACAAAATACCATTCTATTTATGCTAAGTAATATCATTCTATAATAACTAATATTTTGAAAACAATTTCAATAGGCGATAGCATCGAATAAATCATACTACACGACTATAACACCTTGAAATGCATTCTCCAGTCTCAGTACTTAATATTTACTGCATTGGATTGATGTTTGCATGCCGCCAATGTCAGACAGCACAATCATCATTCATCGATATACGCCAACAGTCATGCAATTCATGCATTATAATCTCTTCAGATTATCAGTATTGACAAGCATCATCCTCTTATTGTCTTTCTCAACCAAAATTGAGATACAATTACTCAATAAGATCGAAATATGCATAAATAAAATGTGGTTATTATTGGTTGGCCAAACTAGTGCGAGGCTTGAATGATCTAGAAAATCAAAATAAAATGGCAATAAGGCTATTTAGAGTGTCCAACAAGGGTTGAAATGTTGGTTTTGAAAGTATAAAAAACGAAGTTAAAAAAACTCCGATCAGGCGGAATTGAACCACCGACCTGGGGATAACCACTAAACTCTACAGTCCCTCGCTCTACCAACTGAGCTATGATCGGCGCTATTGATTTGGGGGAGAGTATAAATAAATTATAGATGCTGATGTGAGCAAGAGTAACTATAATGAATGCTTTACTTTTATATTACCAAAAGCAAACTAAACACCATCCCTGATATTATATTAAATTATATGAATTGTTTTAATATTTTGCAAGCCATCGCAAGTATCATCAGGAATGGGATGAAAATGATTTTTGCAGTCATTTAAACAGAATTTAACAACTGACAATTCCATAAAGCTGGGACTAGTTTTTTTGAACTAGTCCGGTATCTTCAAACGCAATATTTGGTGATTTAATCATTTATGTTATTTTCCACAGATTTCGTAGTGGAAGGGCAAGTTATATAAAATATGACAAATTCAATAGAATTACGTCAACTCAATTATTATTGTTATATAAACTGTTGAAATGTCCATCAAGTCACGCTTCGAGGGCAAGAGAGTTCTCATCACTGGCACCACCGGCTTCCTCGGAAAAGTGCTACTCGAAAAGATACTGTACTCCCTGGGGTGCGTCGACAAGATATATGTCCTCATCCGAGCCAAGTAGGGCTCTAACCTGCACGAGAGATTCAAGAAAGAGATCGTCAGCAGTCTTTGCTTTGACCGCCTACGCAACATCCACAAGGGCAAGTTCGACGATTTCATTCAGAGCAAAGTTCAACCAATGTATTGGTATGCTTATGCAGCCAGGGCGACCTTTTAAAGTAAGAGTTAGGCTTCTCCAAGTAGGTGCTGACCGAAATTATCGAAAATTGTCACATCATAATCAACTGCGCGGCCAGCATCGATTTCAACGCCAGAATAGATCAAGCAATTGACAGTAATATTCGTGGTTCCCTCCGCATGCTTGAGCTGGCGAGGAAAGTTCGCCACCTTTAGATATTTACGCACATATCTACATGTTACGTCAATTGCGATCAGCGTGGTCTCATAAAGGAGTAAATTTACGAGAGGGGTAATTTTTTCATTATCAAGAGGAAGATCTCGCTCCTGAAGAACAGCTTAAGTACTTGGAATCCATGCCATTGAACGATCTTATTGCAAACACAACTAAAATACTAGGCGCTTTCCCCAATACGTATACTTATACTAAAAATTTATGCGAAAAGTTAATGAGGAAAAGACAAGCTAACGTACCTGTTTGCATTGTGAGGCCTGCTATCATAAACACTAGCTATCTAGAACCGTTTCCAGGCTGGATTGATAGTATTGCAGCAGCCGCTGCACTTTTTCTATTTGTAGGACTGGGCATTGTCACCTAAATCAAAGGAAATCTGAAGAAGATTGGAGACACTGTACCCGTCGATGTGGTTGTAGCCACAATCATCGTAGCAACAGCCATGAATTTCAAAAGCAAATCGCTGCCAATATATCATGTGGGTTCTTCAGATAGAAATCCTTTGACATGGGGCGAAACCAAGAAGTAGGTCTAGAACTACTGGAACTCGAATATTTCGCAGTCAAAAGTAGCTAAAGCTTCTGTTTTCGTAAGTGAAAGTTAATCCATGATAAATTTGCGTAAACTGCAAAAGAGAATGCCAGTGGAAATCTATTTGCGCTTGAGTCCGCTGATGAGCAAACAGCATCAAAAGAATGCCCAGAAGATGAGCAAGGCACTCAGCAGAGCAGAAGAAATTACAAAAATATTCGAGTTCTTTGTCAAGGAAGAATGGATATACGAGTGCCGAAACTTCAAGAAACTGTGGGATTTCCTAACTGCAGAGGAACGCAAGGAATATTTGATTGACATCGCTGAGATCGACATCCGAAAGTTCGTCCAGATTAACAACTACGGTATTCAGAAATATATACTCAAATAAAACGTGGAGTTGCCTTCACAGAACTCCAATCCTTTAAGTCTATACTCTGAATCTGACTATTTTGCTGATATGAAATGGGCTTTCAGAACAGACATTCCCTTCAATCGCAAGAAAATCATTTCCGAAATGAAAACCAAAATATTGTCGTCAAGTAGAGTGCTGAAGGCAATTGAGTACGAAGCCAATAAGGCTGCAGATAAGAATAAGGGTAGTTTGGATAAGGCCTTATCAATGACAAGAATATAGGCCGAGCGCTTAATATAGCATCTGATAGGGTAAGTAAAACCTGCAGTGATTAGGACTATGGCATGGACATGCCACAAAGCTTTCAAGAATATTTTCTAGAAGATTAACATCAATATGGAGATGCTAGACCAAATCAGAGAAATAGAGCAGAGCAGTGACATTCCTATCGTGTTGTTGCCCACCCATCGATCATACTTGGATTTTCTAGTGGTTTCCTACATATTTTTCATATATAAGCTGAGACTACCCAATTTTGTAGCTGATGAAGCTCTGCTGCAAGCACAACTGCTTCCTTTCTTGGTTCGTAGCTCTGGAGCTTTCTTTTTTCAGAAAAAACCCTATGAGCAATCCCGTCTTTACCGAATTATATTCGATAAATATGTATAGTTGCTATTGAGAGAAGGCAATACTCTCTAATTTTTCATTGAAGGAACACGATCCAGAACTGGAAAAATTTTGTAGCCTCGCTTGGAGATACTAAACATTGTATTGGACACTCTCATCTATGGTAAAGTACCTGAAGTGTGTTTAATACCCATGACAGTCAACTACTAAAAAGTCTTATAAGGCGACACATTCCCTGGATAACTGTTGGGCGAGTAGAAGGTAGCTGAGTCTCTTTGGAGAGTCATTAAGGCCATGCCTCAAATACATGTGAATCATGGAAGAGTGTATGTTTAAATTTGCAAGCCCATGATGGCAAGGAAGTTTGTTTAAGAGTTAAGCGCAATCGAAAAATCTCAAGGCAGACCAGTTTAAGGCCCCAATTTTAGAGCTTTGCTGCTATAAAAACTAAGTCGGGAGATAATTCATCGTATGACCAATGGTATCGTCATAATGAGCACAGCTATAGTGTCTTCCGTCTTGCTCATGCACCGAAAAGGTATTAGCTAAGATCTGCTCATCAAGATGGTCAATGAGCTAGCAAAATATATTCTCCACAAAGGATATAAGGTTGGTGGAGTCAACGAAAACTCATCCGCTGTGGCTGTAAGAAACGCCTTGGGTTTTTTGAGTGGAATTATCACCAAGACAAAAAAGAATATTTTTGAATTAACTATTAGCGCAGGGGATGAATTCCAAAAGATACTGATGCTTTCATACTACCGCAACACGTTAACTCACGCCTTCCTACCAGAAGCCTTCGTTGGTTGCGTGATAGCGTCCTTCGGAGAGCAGCTCAATACCAAGGAGGGAATTCCTCTTTCCAGAATTCATGAGCAGTCTTACTTCCTGATCAATTTATTGAGAAACGATTACTACATCGATTACTCACTATAGAGTTACAGTGATTTTATTACGGTGATTCAACAAATGCAGGACAACATGGTCTTGGAACTTAAAGGAACAGATAAGGTAATTATCAGCATATCCGGACTCAGAATGATTGCTTTCTATTGCTCGTTGCTCCGATCGCAGATCGAGTGTTATTGGGCATCCTTAGTTTACATCATCACCATAGCTCGCAGCCAAGACCATCGCTATGAAACTTCTTCTCTCGGTAAGTTTTTCGATACTGTTCAATGGTTCATGGAATCTCTCTATGATGAGAAGGTTATTGAGGATTACTAAGCTTGCTCACTCTAATCGATCAGAAATACATTCGAGACCTACTAAAAGCAAAAGTTGATAAAGCTAACAGCAGGCGGCAAAAAGAAAGAATCAGTTGTGGAAGTACTTGTGCCACTTGAACAATTATAAGGCCTTTAAAATAACATAAAGTTCTTTAGAAAAAGCGCTTACAATTCGGTGCTTTCGCCGATGGAGGTGGCGAAATCATCGTTGAAGGAGTTGACGACACTGCCGAAGTTGTGATTGTATGTATGAATTGGTAGCTTATAGGGAAGTTGAAGGTGGTTTATTATAAAAAATATAAGTGAATTTATATTGTTGATGAGCGAGGTTCCCAACGAAAATGTTACTTCTCAAGGGCAGGGACAAAATCCAACCGAGCAGGCTTCGAATGGAACCCAGACCCTTATGTTTTATCAAGATGCAACAGGTCAATTCTTCATGTACCCGAATTATCAGGTTTATTTCGGTTAGATGTTGGGCATATTAGGAGTTTTGTATGAAACCGTAAACCAAAAATGGAGTCAATAACAGATCACCTCCTATCTTCAATTTCTGACTGATCTTGACGGATATATCAGAAACTACATCTTCACGGGGCAGGTTTGCTTTTAGTAACAATACCATACTTGGATTGAAGAAGTAAAAAATAAATACAATCCTGTAGGATTTGCACTCTATGAGACACAATTGGATTATGTCCAAAAAAAGTCTTCTGGTCATAATTTCTATGATGATAAGAAGAAGAAAGACCCCACTAAACCCAAACAGGAGCCAGTAGCCAAACGGGAAGTGGTTGAGGAAAAATAAAAAATTGTGATCAGGCAAGGCGACCCAGAAATCAATCTGTAGGCGCTCATGAAATAGTAGAGGGATCCCGCCAAATATCTTAGCACCAGTTTTTTGGCTAAACAAAATGCAAATATTGTATTCATCGGTCACGTGGATGCTGGGAAATCCACTCTCACTGGCAATATACTCAAGGAACTCAAGTAGGTTGATGAGCAAGAGATTCTTAGGAATCGGCAAGATGCTGTTCAGAATAAGATGGAGGCATGGGAGCAAGCTGGAATCTCTGACATCATCCCCGAAGAGAGACAGGATGGAAAAACAAGAGAGTTCGCAAAATTGAACTTCGCCCTTTAAAAGAAAAGGTTCACTCTCTTTGACGCTCCAGGGCATAAAAACTATGTACCCAACATGATTATGGGTGCTTGCCAAGCTGATATCGCAGTACTTATCATTTCGGCCAAGGAGGGAGAGTTCGAGTCAGGATTTGAAAAGGATGGGCAGACTAAGGAGCACGCTATGTTAGCAAAAGCCTTGGGTGTTCATGAGCTCATTGTAGTTGTAACTAAGATGGGCACTGTCAATTGGAATTAGAAACGTTTCTTGCTAATAAAATAGCAAGTTTAACCCTTCCTCGAGAATTCATGTGGTTTCCATAACGTCATTTTCATCCCAGTAGAGTCAATTCAGAGCTGCAACATTCATACCAGAATTCAAAATTCATGGTATAAAGGACCATCTTTCCTTTAGTATCTCGATAATGTGATTCTTCCTGAGCGAAAACCCATGAATCCTCTGCGAATTCCAGTCATCGATAAGTTTAAGGATGTGGGGCAACTCTACGTCTATGGAAAGGTCGAATCAGGAACCCTATTGTAAGATCAAACTGTAACTCTTCTACCGGAAAGACTTCAGTTGGTAGTTCGTTAAATTTTTAACGCCAAAGACGAGCGTTTGCCGTTTGCCTGTGCAGGTGAAAACGTGAAGATGAGAGTTAAAAATATCGATGAGAACGACATTACCCGCGGCGATATGATTTGCAACAATTTGAACTACTGCCAGGAGTCTTCTGAATTCAAGGCCATAGTCAGCATTTTAGAGCTTCCCGAAGAGAAGAAGCTTTTGTCTTCGGGGTATGAGTGTGTCATTCATCTGCACGCTATCTCAACACAAGTTGAAGTATCGAAAGTGGAGGCCAAAATTGACAAGGCAACCGGCAAGAAAACAGTTGCTACTTTCCTAAAGGGAGGAGAGAGAGGAATCTGCGTTCTCAAAGTACTTTTTTACCTATTTAGATGGAAAGACCTGTCTGCCTTTAGAAATACGACTTCATGCCAAGTTTGGGGAGGTTTACCCTTCGCGACGAGGGCAAGTAATTATTAATTAATTTAGAACGATTGGATACGGCGAAATAATAGGCATCAAACCAGCTAAAACCCTCTTAAAAGAGCAGAAGGACCAACTGGTGGGTGGCGAGAAGAAAGTGGAGGAATAATTAGCCAATCTTAAAGTATCCGAGTCGGTTCAGTGATTATATGAAAGCTATCGCTTCTAAATACAAGTTAATATTAAAAACAGACACATCAAGTAGAAGGATTAGACGAGTCGATTGGAGGGAGGAGCACTGATTGGCTGGCAATCCTTTTCTGAGGACTGATAGAGTATGTCATTTATGAAGGGGTTTGGGAGAATGGATAAGGGTTGTTATAACTTCTCATTCTCACGATACGCTCCACCATTATATCATTTTATTGTTGCAATGTACGCTCCCGACGCTGCCGCTGGACGTTCCTCGAGTGCATATTCAAGGTGTACAATTTTTTTTGTAAGTCCTGTTCCGGAGTGAAATGCAAAGGGCTTTTGCGATGGTGAATCTCTGATAGCTTGCGGATCATTCGTAAATTTTATAACTACTGTCGACGAATTATTTATTTTTAGTATGCGTTTAAGTGCTTTTATTGCATGAACTTGCGGTTTAGATATTCTGACAAAGAATTTTTAGCAGAAATCTGTCCGGATTAAGCATCATTCTGCTAGCTTTAATGCCCAGATTAACGTTTTCTAAAACTGAGGGACTGTTATTTTTATTTGCCCACACTCATAATAACAATAATAATCAAAGCGAACCTTTTATAAGCAAGTTCACTGTCTATTTGACAGTAGCATAAAGCATTGCATCAACAAAGCTAATGGTACGGAAAATTAGAGAAATATATTTTATTGGAGGATTGCCCCCTTTCATGTTAAATGGACCTTTATTTAATTTTAAAGGGTTGCTGTTTTATAGCGAATTAAGTTTTATTCGATAATTACTGCTTAAAATATCTTAAAGGATGTCATTCAACGCCAACGACTTTGTCAGCCCCTATGTGACTCTTGAGGAAGTGCTGGAAATCAAGAAAGCCTTCGACCTGTTCGACCGTGATTTGGGAGGAGCCATTGATCCAAGAGGTACGCCTTTTAACATGCAGAACTCAAAGTTGCCATCAACTCTCTCGGTATCGAGGCTAAGGCTCAAGCAGTCTACCAGATGATCGCAGAACTTGACAGTGACGGCAGTGGACAGATTGAGTTCCCTGAGTTCTTCTATATGATGACCACACGTGCCTCAGACAATGAGAGCCGAGATGAGGTCCACAAAGTATTCGTCACTTTCGATTCTCAAAAAACAGGTAAAAACCATGTTATTCAGGTTTCATTGCCTTGAAGGACCTTCGAAAAGTTGCCAAGGACCTAGGAGAGCTGACTGACGACCAAACCCTGCAAGACATGATCGAGCGTGCTGATGCTGATGGAGACAGTTTGGTCTCCGAGTAGGAATTCTACAATCTGATCACCAAGAAGGCCCACTGATGCAGCATCATTCAATTATCATATCTTCCATCTATCAATCATATCAATGCAGAACAAGTTTGCACTATAAAATATCCGCCATGCAGGGTTGAGATAAAGTCAATGCAGTAATCATTGCAGGTCATTTTGCAGGTCGAAAATCTTCTTCATCTATTCAAAGAGCTATTTTTCACGATAGTCTTCGCACCTGACCCACTTTCTACGTGCTACCTTGCATCTGGAGATGGCTTCACTGAAGGGGATCGAGTAGACAAAGTTGTTTTCGAATATTCGAGGATGAGTGCGTACGCAAGAGATGTAGTCAGCATAATCCTCTTGACAGAAGTCTCGAAACTTGTAAGGTATGTCAAGATTAGTGAGTTCGTCCCTGCCTAATTAAATCCTTACATGGAATATTTTTTTGATTTGATGTAGTCCTTCTCCATCGATATATTTAACCAATACAACAGGAATGTCAAATATTTATCAATCAGCATTCAATTTCAGCCAAATCAAGACAACGACTAACTTTTTTACTCAATGGCCCTGCTGAAAGGACTAGGATCAGGCTTGCCTCCGAAGTAGTCGATGACTCTACGCATGAGTTCGTTCCACTCCTTCTGGTTGTATCTGCGCAAGTATTCACCTATTTACACAATCAACTTATCTAGGTGTTCGATTCTTCCGTCAATGTAGCATTTCTTTGGATCTGCAATAGATCTGAATTTATGATCCTCCTCAATAACCTTGGGAAAGTTCCACAACTCTGGAGGACGACGCATATTCTCAGACTTGAGGGAATTATCCATGGTCTTCATGTGCTTGAGGGTTTCGGCTGCACTTTTTAGTTCTTAATTCTGGCGCTATTTGCGAGGCAGCATGCCATCACGTATTATGGCATCTTAAATGTCTTGATGAACTGCTTTATTTATGTGTTTTAGCAGTTATACGGCCTATTCAACTGTTTTGTTCTTAAATTCATCATCACAGTAGTTTTCCCAAATCCAGTACCTTCCCAGCTCTTCAATTTCAAGTTCAAAGGGAGTCTTCTCTCGCTCTTTCTCCTCTACCTTGGACTCAACCTTACTGAATTTTGTTTCTGTTTTGGGGTCCTGTTGGGTCATACCAAAAGACTGTTTGGTAGCGCTCGGGTTATTATAAAGGGTTGAATTGGCAACCTCTGACTCCTTGCTGATCTGTGTTGCTCCAAGTAGTTTAAGATGCTCTGCTTCCCTTTCGCGTATCTTCTCCTCCCGATCTTTAAAGAATCGCATCTTCTGGATAGTTTTGAACGCGATGATTCTCGGTACTGTAACTTCCATCGAGTTTGGGTCTTGCTTAATTAGATACTTTTCAGCTAAACCGTTAGCTTTAGCAACATTTTACAGCACTTCTGCTGTAAAATTTATTTGATCCCTCAGAAGGTCGTTGCCAAAGAAACGCTATACTATCATTTACCAGTTTATCAGATTCAACAAATCCTCAACGAATTTTTTATTGTACTAGATTGGCACCTTCCAGAAGTTGATGCCGGTGGAAAACAACGCGCACAAACCTTGCTTCATAGTATCAAAAGCATTGCGATAGGGCGTGAGATAGAAACTTTAAATCTTGGTGAGATTGGTGTATGCTAACTTCTTAAAGATATTTCTAGGTTTGATGGTGAACTTGACAGGCCTTGTGTGGTGAGTACTCAGTATTTCTAGTATTCTATCAAGGCAGGCGCAATATCGGTCAACAATGGCATTATATTTAAACAGATGAACGAACTGCTCTTCCTTAGTGGTGTATTTCAACTCGTGCAGGGACAGTTTCATGTTTATCTACAGCAAATCCGAGAAAGGTTGTAGCACAATCAGCAATTTCTCTTAATAGACGACTTTAAATGATTTTTTCACGTGAGCTTTCATCAGATTAAAGAACTAAGTAAACCCTTTCTTTAGTTAGGCTCGTGATTTGGAATAATTATCGATATCGAAGTTGCTGTCTAGCTGAATCAACGGAAAAGTACATCCGAGATAGAGTTGTATATCTTTTTTATTAGGACTTGCCTCAAATTGTGCTGCGAGTCGCCATCAACAGGTTCGTACTCGCACAGTACTCCGTCAATAACGCAAGGCGGCTCCTTATTATCAACTTTTCTCTTTTCTCCGAAGTAGATGCTGCGAATCCACTCATGCTCTATCTTTTTGAATGGCGGTTTGATCTTAAAAGCGACAGCTAATTAGTAGAATAAATCCCAAAGCACTTGATATTTTCCGTCGACATCGTAGTCTTTCGAGGTCTCGCTGATGTAATTGAGAAGTTTTAATTATCGGTGTGTCTCTTCAAGCTTGCGCCATTATTAGCTCTCACGATAAACCTCATACTATTTCTTCTGTGCTTCGGGGTCTGGTTTTTTGGGAGGCATCAAAGTATAACTTAATCAATTATTTAAAAATATAGATTTAAATGTCGTATTAATTATTATCCATTAAATCTCTTCGAATGAATGCCTTTTCTTAAGATTTAACTTTCCTATTGTTACCTTGAAATATGTATAATGACTCAGAATATGATATCTTAAATTTTAATTCTGCTGGCCTAAGATTTTACTTTTATGCTTCAATATCTTCTAATTATATATAATAATTGACATTGGGCTGGGATTTTTATCGAAGATTTTGATTATAATTTTTAGAAATCGAAGGAGTATGAACAACTATTACTACTCTCTGCCTTTACCGCTGTCCAAGCAGGCATCCCGAATAATCCCGCCAGTCATTATTACCAATAGCCAATCTCTTGTGCGTGGTTGCCTCAGTGATCGATCTTTTCATTAATTGCGCAACAGCTTCAATTTCTCTCCCAATAACCATGCAAACATGCAGCTGTTGATGCAATAGGAGAACAAACATTATGAATGTCAGCCAATCGCGAACCATAATAGCAAATGTCAATTGGCACAACATCCAAAATCTCTTTAGGATTATCAGATCCATACGAATGGAGTCAAGCCTGAAAGAGCCTTAGCTGAGGAAAATCAGATGCCCAATGGAGGAGGACTCAATATTGTGGCTCACAAAATAGGATAAAAAATTAAAAACAAAGCTTAATTGCTGAAATCCAAAAGCAAATCTGTATTAAGCAATGTATAATCGATCTATAAGCAATCTCATATAAAAGCAGTCTAAACTACTCCCTAAACGGAAAAGATTGTGCTTGCTAAATCATCAGTAAACATCGATGAGATAAAAGACCAAATTACCAAATTAAATGAACGAATCACGAAGCATGAATAAAGAATGGATAAATTATAACAATGCTGCAAAGTGTAATAAAAAACTTTATCGGAAGTCTCCTCGAAGGCACAATTTTAGTAGATGAATAAGATTTTAAACTTGGTGGAAAAATCTTAGAATCGAGAAGACCATCGCAAATCTATGAGCATGATATAGGATTTAAGAAGCACCATTCTTAACCTGCATGCCCAGTTAACCAACATGAAATGCGACTATGAAAACGACAAGAGATAAGCTAAATAACTCTATAACAAGAAACTTGATGATTCGATCAGGGTGGGCATGACTGAAATAAATAAAAAAATATAGTAATAAGTGAAGGTTTTCGATATCAAACTTAAAGATATTGATGCGAGATTGAAATTATGGAGGAAGGAGCAATAATAATCCATGAGCAGTCATATAACGAGCAGTTCAAAACGATTTGTAGGAAAAATGATTACTCTCACCTATGAATAGAAAATTTTGCTAATTCAGCAAGTGAACAATGATAACATGGTCACATTGGGCTTGACCAAAGCTACTAATAAAGCAACTAGCGAGAAATAAAATAGTGGGACCTCAATAATGATAACTTCAAGTAATTGTTGGGATATTTAGAGGTGTACTACTTGGATAGTGATGGTTACTTGCTTGATAAAAACCGATACTATTTGCTGAATAAAAGGAATGAACAGATAAAGTTGAGCGAGAGGGAGATAGATCTCCTGAAAAAATATCAAATAATAGGAGAAAATATCAAAAATATCAAAAATTGATTTTGTGAATTGTTATTTGATAATACAATGAAATAGATAGATATAATTCACTGCTAACGCAGTTTGATAAAAATCATAATAATTTCTTTATTATATCTCAAAAAATTTCGAAAAGTCGTCGGCTAAAATGCGAGATTTAATCTA
>Ga0302188_10000172_pt1 | contig 53225 bp, 59 predicted proteins | sample II_Bog_E2_1_FD_198783 | JGI IMG/M metagenome (GOLD analysis project Ga0302188, IMG submission 198783) | Peat permafrost microbial communities from Stordalen Mire near Abisko, Sweden - II_Bog_E2_1 | ecosystem: Environmental > Terrestrial > Soil > Wetlands > Peat | place: Sweden: Abisko... | reverse complement strand
AAGGTTACTACATTAAGAATGGTACATGCGTAGCTGTAAATCCTCTATGTTCTACCTATGATGTTAATACTGGACTTTGTTTGAGTTGTTATGCAAATTACACTTTAGCCAACGGCACATGTGTTATAACACCCCTAAACAATGGCTCAAACACTAATACCACAGATATTCATTGTTGCAAATGGGTTAATAACTGCTGTGTTGATTGTTATCAAGGTTACTACATTAAGAATGGTACATGCGTAGCTGTAAATCCTCTATGTTCTACCTATGATGTTAATACTGGACTTTGTTTGAGTTGTTATGCAAATTACACTTTAGCCAACGGCACATGTGTTATTTCTTTTTTTAATAATTCTTCTATTCCTATTTCTTCTTCTTGCCTTCTTTGTTAGTTAGGATATGCTCTCATTAATGGTTAATGTATTTTAATTTCTACTCCTGTAACTAATAGTTCTAATTGTATCTTAGATATATATTGTTCTCAATGGGTATTTGGTTATTGTCAAAATTGCACTGATGGATATTACCTAAGTAATGGCATTTGCCTTTAAGCCAACCCTTTATGCAAAACCTACAACATTTCTTCTGGTTGTTGTTTGAGTTGCTATTATAAATACTAGTTATATAACTGTCAGTGTACACCTGCTTCTGTTAATTCTACTACTCACTCTCGACTTCTATTAGGACTTGAATGATAGTTTATTTACCTATAACTTCATAAATATATCTTAATAAGTCTGATGTATTTAATAAATTCAAATTAAATTAATTATTCTATTTATCAATGATTGTTTAATTCATTCAATGAATAAGTAAAAGTAAGAAAAATTATTTGACAAAATTACTTAATTAATGAATAAATATGATCTCAAAATATCATTGAGTATTTGAAATGATAGTTCTCCTAATATTAATGAACTTAATTTGGAGGTTTTCTTTATTTTCTAAAATTTATTAACATTGTGGATTGACAAATAAAGATTTAGTTTTCATGACGATAAACAATCACAATATTTATTAATGAACGTCTAGAATCCTGACAATAAAAATGAAAAAAATATCAGTTCTATTTTTTATCATAAAATTATTTCACTTGATTCATACCTCACTCTTCTCATTTTCTATATCGATAATTTAAAAAATTAAAAAATGAATTCACATGGATAAACATCAGCCAATGGAATATTCACAGATGACTCATTGACTGCGGATAACTTCAGAACTCACCCCATAAAAAATGTTCTTAAGAGAGAAAGTTTCAATTCTCATCCATCAAAAGATGCGTCACTGGTTCCCAAAGTTTCAGAGTTACGAGATACGACAAAGGCAAATTAAGCCTTTGAGAAAGCAAATTGGTAGCAAGCTTTAAAAAATACTTGGGTTAAAACCAATCGATTTTACAAAAATGAAGAGGTAAGCTTATGGGTGGAGTTGGATCATTTCAAAATGTATGGTCCAGGCATTTATCTATTTTTCAATTTTATGAAAAGTTTAACTGTAGCTTTTTTGCTTATGAGTATTATCGAGCTCGTCCCCATTATTTACAATTATTTTTCTAGCAATGGACTAACAAATTTAACATCTTCAGCGAACTATTATTTAGCTTTGACCACAATAGCTGCCTACAATTCAAGTTCAGACAATCATTCTACCCAAGATAAATTTCTCAATACAATTCCAGACTTAGTAGTTTCTATTATTTTTTTTATTTTCTATTTCTACTGGCTCCATAAAAGTGAAGTCTTGACTGAAAAGGTAAGAACATAAGTTAAATTAAGGAGCTATAATGTCCTTTAGTTTCTGGATCCGCCTAGCAAAGCCACTGGCGAGGATATTTTATCATTTTTTAGCCAATTTGGTTCAGTTAAATAGGTGGCCCCTGTCAAAAACTACGACTAATCCCTTTATCTATCAAAAAAGATATATGATTATGAAGTATAAATAAAGGAGTTGTAATTTAAAAATTTTGGATAGCCAAACTCAGATATACAATAAAAGATAAAAGCAAAGCAAGAAAGCATTGAATAAATTTATAAGGAATTGATTCTATACGAAGATGATATGAAAGAGGACATTATTAAATATTTCATTACTTTTAATTTAGTAGAAGAAAAACAAAGAGCCCTCAAAGAGTTGCAGCCTTATATGAAAGAAACTTGTGATTGCTGTTCCAATAGAACCCCTGAAAATTATTTATTTCTGGGATAAAAAGTTTAAGTTAAAGCTTGTCATACAGAACCAGGGGAAATTATATGGTAGAACCAGCACGTAACTTGGAAAACTCGTTGGATAAGAGCTTTAATTCAATACATTTTGTTATTGACTCTAATTATTAGTGGTTTTTTGTTTATCTCTTTTCTAAACATTTTAGCACCTTCATCATCAACGTCAGTAAGCACAAGTTCGTATAATTCAATAACCATTCTTTTGGAAACAAATTCAACAATAGTTCAAAGCTGGTGCATTTCTAATGCGGAGTCAGTGGTGACAGACAGTGGTAGCATTATTTATAATTATTGTTGGAGCTACATCAAATAATATTACATAAAAATAGCGATGACAATAGGCATTGCTGTTGCTGTAATTTTAATAAAGACAGTAATTAGAGCCGTTGTCGTTTTCCTTGCAAAATTTCAGCGATATAAATCGCATACGGACCAATCAAAGGATATAATTCAGAATCTTTTCTTAACTTATCTTTGCACAACAGTCTTAATTACATTTCTCGTATATCATTATTAATTTAGTTGCAAGCTCAGATCTCTGGAATTTCTTTCAAATACTTGATCTCATATTTTATTAGTAGCAGCTATTTAACAAACAATTTGACCAGTTTAAATTAATTTTCAGATTTTGTTGCTTACTGGTACATTGATATTGGCTATCAAATATTCTTGACATGGGTCATACTTGCTATTCATCCCACTCTGACCATGCCATTTGTTTTTTATCTTAGCTAAAAATGGATACATTGGAAAGCTAAAGATTAGGAGGTTCAATCCAACATGTAAAAACGATTGTAGCCGCCAGAGTTCTAGATTGAGGACAACTATGCAAACATTCTCATGATAGTGTTCGTGAGTTTAGCCCTTTCAGGAGGTATGCCTGCAATAACAATTGCTGCTTTTTTTGCAATTCTCTCCCGATTTATCTACTTTAAATACATTTTCCTTAGATATAGTAAAATTCCTAAAGCTTTTGACTAGGCTCTGGACAATAAAGTGATGAGTCTGATACAATATGCTCTTTTGATTCATTTCATGATCTCAATCTGGATGTTTGGAGTTTCATCTATTTTCAACTACGATACTTTTTCTTTTTCTAGCTATGTACTGATTATTTCATATAGATCACGAACTTAAACTATAGTTTTTTAACTCAAATCGGATTTATACTTGAAAGGCTCTTCGCTACATGGTATTATTCTGCAATCTTTTTGGTGATACTATTCATTTTCATATTCAAAGCCATCTTTTATAATTTGATAGCCAAACAATTTATGGAAGATCCCAAGAGTACCACCATCATACCTGTTGAAATGAACTCAGCATGCGATAGAGATGCTGATAAATTCCTGTATGTCTCAAATAAGGGATTATGCGATTCTTACAAAATATAGAATAATCCTGATTATAACTTCGTCTTGCCGATTATGCACAAGAAAAGAAAATTCATAATTAAAGTCAAAGATTTAGCTGAAAGCATTTGATACCTTCCCTTTTTGCATTAAAAAAATTACGATTTATATTAATTATTGCAATCATTGCCACACATCATTTAACTTTTAAATTTACATTAGATATATTCTTCGTAGTCTCATCTGAATTATCTTCGACAATGTTGCTGCCAATATCTAATGTTGCCACTTTTTCTTTGTTTCTTTTGTCATTGCGAATAATATTTAATTATTGTGCAGTTTTATCTTTAATTTATGTCAATTACTTTTTTTTGTAAGTTTTCATTTTATCATAGAGTTCTGCCCCTGTTTCTTTCAGCATTTCCTTTATCCCCTCTACAAAATCTGGATGAGACTTCACAATCTCTAAAGCATTCACATAATGAGGTGGATTTGCGATGAGACTTCCTTTCTAAATTTTAACTCCCTTTTTCTTCCCTACTATTAAAGAGTTAATAGCCCTCAACTGAGTGTTTCTGTACTTGGCCTTCTAATCATACTTTTAATTTGCTTTGATATATTAGGTGACCTTTTCTTCGATGATCTCTGAACTAATCACATAAAATATGGTGAGTATGAATGTAGAAATAAGTAAGCTCTGTTCTGAGTACTACTCGCCCCCTTTGAATTTCTACAACCTATTCAACCACTTGTAGATAAATATCCTGCAAAGAAGATCATTTATTAGCAGCAGCACCTCTGTCTCTTCATCATAAACCAGCAGATATTACTTATCAGGATGCAATCGAACAATTCCACAGTCAATCAGAAGAGCCGGAAGTTTGGGATGCGAATTGTTCACAAAGGAGTTGTTCATTAGGCCTATGTCTACTGTTTTCCATTTGTCATTTAAGAAATCAGAAGTTGTTAAATTTTAATAAAATCCATTCATAATTTTATCGAAAACTATTCTAATTTTTGGAAGTAAAATTTCAATATTTTTGGGGTACATCATTTGTTCTTAAAAGGTGAGAGGCTCAGCTATAGAGTTATCACTACTTTTCAGTTCATAAGTCGAAATCAAATAATCAAAATGTTTTTTAATTTATTTCACTTCTCCTCCGTTATGCAAGCAATTTCCCAAATTATCCTTCTCAATCATTTCCAAGATATCTATTTTTTAAGCAAGTAAAGTCCATAATTTGGATTCGTCTAATTTGTATTTAGAGACAGAAGCGTTTTATTTTTTACCGAAGTATTTAGTGACTTCATGTGGGTAATTGCTAATAAAAAGTGTGAGCCTATTTTTGTAGAGTTTGCGCGCAAAGGCTGGAATCAAGAGGGAAAAATATACTGCATAAACACAGATTCGAAATTTGCGAAGCTTGGGGCTTCTTCTGACTCTTTTTTTATTGGTCTTAATTGCTTATTTTTATAAAGTTACGGAGGTAACCATATCCTTTTGAATATTCCGATGCGTATGTTTAGCAATTTCTAGCCTGACCATTGTGGGACTTGTTTCTTTTATACTTTTTACGTTGTTATTTGCTTTCTCTTTGAATTTTAGACTTTCCTTTCCATCCATAACTTCATCATGAGGTTAATTTCTTCTGTTATTATGTTAATTTTTGTCTGTATTTCTTGGAATGCGAACTCGGCTTAAATACCTTGATTGGTCAATATCAATTTCCATCTGATTGTCTTAATGATAGCATTCCATGTTTCTTGGAGAGTGATAATAGTGCTAAAATTACCTGCTGTTTCCTAACTACGTACGGAATCGACCAGGCAAAAAGCTCTCTTCGTTCATCCTGAAAACGTTGCGTTTTAAATGATCGACTTCGTATTTTAGTCGACGTATATTCTATTCCTCTTACTGTTTTTGTCTTTTTGCGTATTCAATGGCCTCCATTTCAGCGGCTTTGTGATAAATTCTAGGCAAGACTATACTTTTATTGATTTCTCCCTCGAGGTCAATTCCTAGATTCGTAAATTGATCGTATCGATTCTCTTTATTATGTTGATGCTGGACAATAGGCTGCTTTCTCATTTGAAGATAGAAGTGTTTGGAATAAATTATAGTTTAGAATATTTTTATAACCTTCCAAATTATGACATGACGTGCTAGGGGAAATGTTCTGTCAAATATTTAACAATCTATGAAGGCAGCATGAATATCTGATTTGCTGTGAATTATATTATAAACTACCAAGGTTCTTATTAGATTTTTGATTAATTAATTTAAAATGATGGATTTAGTAGAGGAAATTGACAGCTATTCGCCACAAACAGCAAAAACTAAGCCTAATGCTAGCTACTCTGCCGAACCAACATTACAAATAAACAAAGCCCCCCTCATTGAACCCACTCAAACAAAATAAAATGAACTTGATTAAACAAAAAAGTAAGAGGATCCGAAAGGATGGACACGCTTCCTCAACATGGCTTATTATGAAGAATACTTTAAGGTAAATGAACAAGATGTGAGAGAGCGCCTCAAGTTCGCATTGGTTCCTCCCTTCAACTCAGAGTTTATCAATACTATTCGCCCTAATCCAGATTTCTATGGTCCCTTCTGGATAATGACCACTATCGTCTTTTTGCTTGGCACAATTGGCAACTTTTCCAATTATCTTCTTTCTAAATTCTCTGATGGCTAAGTTTGGGAAGGCTATTTCTTCAAATTGGAATTAGTGCGTTATGCAGTCATTGCTGTGTACAGCTTTGGAGTTGGAGTGCCGTTGACTCTGTTCTTAATGCTGAAGTTTCTCAGTTTTGACAAAATCAGTTTTCCTGAGGTATATTGAATATTACTTAGCTTATTTGTGTATACGGATACGCCTGTACATGCTTTATCCCAGCTATATTGTTGTGCATATTTCCATTTGAAGTAATGCAATGGCTATTAATGGCCTACGCTTTGGCCAATTCCTGCTTATTCTTGATAGTAAGTGTAAAGAAACATATTGAAGGAATCAAGACAAAACATGCAGTCGTATTTGGAGTTATTATCGGATTGCAAGTAGTGTTTTTCTTAATTTGTAAGTTGTTGTTCATTAGCTTGCTTGACGCTTGCTAGTTATAGCTATCCTGCTGATGCTTGATAATCATCTAATCTATTCTTTCACTACCATCTCAAAATTAATATTAACCTTAAATTGGTAAATAATATACTTCTTTTGAACATTTAAACATGTAAAAAATGTATAGGGAAATCAATAAAACTGGGTAATCATTTACTTTATATTTATATCTCTTCGTACCTTGGATCAGTTTATTTTTCACTTGGTAATTTTTTCAATTTTTTAATTTTGTCGCCGAGAATAGCTAAAACCAAATTGATGCCCTTAAGAATTCTCTTTTTGTTTTGGAAGTACAAAAACATTTGATGAGTAGCTTTCAAATTAAATTCTTTACGGCAGTAGGGGCAATTCTAAATACAAACGAACTTACTTCAGTTTTTTTAAACCAATTTACTAAACAAACGGCATGAAATATATGCCTGCAGTAGGTAACACGGATTAGTTCATCATCTTCTATTGCATTCAAACAAATAATGCATTAATTCTTAGTTGGCGCCTGAGATTGCTTTTCATTTAAGTCAGACATACTTTCGTTGTTGCTTTACAGTGGGGAAAGACGAAAAACAGAGGACGCAAGTACAGCTGGAAAATATAAGTTGAGATTCTCTTCGTAAAGAATGCTTTATTAAATTTGAATATTAGAATTTTTGATGCTAACTGGTCTCGAAAGCGAACATCGCTTTTTGATGAAACAAATTACAATAATAATTACAATTAGTCCGCAAACACCTCCAACCACTCCGCCTATAATAGCAGCGACGTTGCTTATTTGCTAATTAACTGTATATTGAATGAAAGCGGTTGCATTTCCAGAACCTGGGTGGATAATAGTTAGCAAAACGTTCATGCCTTTGGTTGAAATAGTAATACTCGATTTATTTATAGTAATTAATTGTCTGAATGGATTTCCACTGCTCATATAATAGTTATCAAAAGGCCCAGCAATTTACCCATACTCAGACTCATACTGCATGTGTAAATAAGCGCTGTTTGTATAATAAGTTTATCCAAAAGAAACAATAATAGTTGCTGCAGAAGTTGATATCCGAAAATAGTAGGCAACTGAGCCTGTTAAATTTTTTTGAAGTTGTTGACTTGAAACCAGCTGCTGGAGAAAATATTGACAGTTCGAGCCCACATAGTTCGTGGGGCAAGGCTGACATTGACATAGCAAAGGATTAGATGAACTATATTCTAAGCTGGCACCTGGCGGGCAGACCATACAAATTTTTCCGTTGGATAATGTGATAACCTCTAAGGCATAGCCAACAGGAGATGAAAGAGGCTGTATATTGAAATTAAAAATGGTGATGTATACCATATATGTGTTATTTGGGATAGGAATGTTAACTAACTGCCAGTCGCATCCATTTGCCGACTCCGTATCCATATACAGGTTGTTATTTTGATTTTACTGGATCGATTCGAGAGTAAAATTGGAACATAAGATAGGAGTAAAGCTCGTCATCATTAAAGCACTAGAGCAAGCGAAATTACTATTCAACATAAAAAGAACTGACAGGGTATTAAGATTTGAATGACCTATATCATAAGATGAGGTTGAGCAGTTTTGCGATGAGCTCTAACTATTTTGATATTGTTACAATTGACCCATAGTATGTGGTGGTACTGTTTGAGATTTCTTTCACTGTCACTAATATTACTATCATTAGCTTTGCAAAGTGTATTGTTTTGGGCATTATGTGCTGCAGCAAATTTTTTTATATAATTTCAAATTTTATCTTAGAATCAATCATTTATAGGTGATGCTGACTATCTTTCGCATTAGATCTTCGCCCATAGAGGTGGTGGGGATTGTTGCCGTTGCTCCATATACTGCTGCCAATGAATTTTATTTATAAGGCTGTTTTTTCAGCGTTTACACTGCCTATCTCACGTCGTTTGCCAAATTTTTCTTGATATTTTCACAGTTTGCTAAAGTGACACTGATATGCAGACATTTGGGAAGATGAGTCGGTGAAATCTTCCATCCTTTTGTCTTATCCAACTAAGTAGCAATGCTAAAGGGATCAACTATATCTGACCAAAAGGCAAACACGCATAATTACGGATTTCCAACAATTTTAATTCCCTCAATTTCACTTAGATCTCTAACGGCTGTTTTTGTAGCTTCTTGAATTACCAGAGCATTTTCCACAAATTGTTTCCTTCCAACATGAGTTAGAGAGTACCAAGCTCCAGCACTAGCAAATCCTGATCTGGAGCCACAAAAAGAGGGAGTTGCATAGACAGCTCCCACCCAGTCAGTTTCAACATAATACATTGAATGCCGAAGCTAGAGTGTTTTAAAGAAGACTGTGGAAATGCCCTTGGGGGCTAGTCCAAATTTATGGTGATCCAAAGAGATTGAAGTCACTCCATCAATATCAATTGTAAACTTATTTTCATGCTCCTTGAGAAAGCCAGCCACAAAACCTCCCAAACAGCCATCCACATGACAACCGATGTTATAATCCTTCGCAAGCTAAGCAATTTATTGGATAGGATCAATAACACCATGAGGGTAGTTTGGATAGGATCCATAAAGGCAAATTGTATTGGAGTCAATCAAAGATTTCATGTGACTAACGTCAGCTTAGAATTTATCATTCAGCTTGGCCTTACGAACTTCAATGTTGAAGTACATGGCTCCCTTGAAGAGAGCAGCATGAATGGTGTTCGGAACAACTCTGAATAAATGCAGTAGTACATATTTGGCTTGGTCTTATTGGAATAATAGTTCTTATAAGCGTATAGTGACATGATTAGACTTTAAGAGCCGCCACTAGTGATAACCCCATAGGCTCTCTCTTTAGAGATAAGACTATTGGTCATTTTTAAAATTTAAGCTTCCATTTTGCTCACTTATTTGTAAGTATCAAGATGAAGGGGATTATGATACATGTACTTGGCAGCAAAGTTATTCACTTCTTTGCAATGATCTGCATTTTCAACGTATATTGCTCCTGAAAGTTTGCCCGTAAACATCTTCTTTTCTTCGGAGTCAAACCATCGATTTATTCTAGACTCAATTTTATCTGGTCGCATTCCTTATTGAGGTAGCTTTTTTGATTTGGTTTGATCCCGATCTTTTTCAAACTATTTGATGAGGGTTACTTCAACTTAGTCTAAACTTTTCTCAAATTTCCTATCGACATATTGCTTGATGAGGGGTAAGGAAAAGAAAAATCCAGATATGGACTGTTTCACTTGTACTTTCCAGCCTGAATAAACCTATATTTACCAACTAGCTCTTTATTTTTGGGCCGAAAAATAGCTCCTTGATTGAGTTTTTTAAGCACCCAGAGCAGAACGACTGTATATATGATGCAGAAGGCAGTGAAATCTACTTGAGCAGTAAAATCGTTAAAAGTAGTCATAGCCTGGAGAATGACAGGATCGATAAAATCCCTAACCACTCTGATTAGAGGTGTTAGCGTATTCATTTCAATTGGTGAATTAGAAATATTATAGTGATAGGATATAGCATTGAGGGAAGTAGATTAATTAAAGAAAAATCAACAAAATATATGCGAACATATGTATCATTTTTAATTGGCTTTATCATTCTAGATTGACATTGATGATTCGCAATTTTAAAAAAAAGGGTGATTCATTGCCTCTGCGGCAGAAATTCGCTTTTCTGGCAAATAAGTCAAGAGCTTGAGTAATAAATCGATGAAGTTGTTTCTATCTTTGATGCCCTTAAAGTATTCTTTTAGGCTGACTCTCTTAAAGACTTAAAATGAGTTTAATAGGCTCGGCTCAAAGGGTACTCGCTGCTGATATTAAATTTTTTATTGCTCACTCAATGAACCCAGTATTTTGAAAATTGCAAACAGCTGATCTCCTTCCGTTTTGCCTTTAAAAAGAGGAGTAAGTAAGAACAATTCAGCCATAATACAACCAGCAGCCCAAACATCAATAGCTGTTGTATATTTTGTAAGGCAAAGTATAAGCTCCGGGGCTCTATAATACCTCGAGACTATGTAGGGAGTATTTTTGCCATTGAGATCAATGATTTTACTGCTTCCAAAATCACAAATCTTGATGATGCCCTCCTTGGAAAGTAGTACATTTTAGGGCTTCAAATCACGATGACCAATGTTCTTTTAGTGAATGCTTTTGAGTCCATTCAGCAATTGATACATATAGTTCTGAATTACAAGACTATTACTTTAATTGTGGTTTCCGGTATTACTTGCTTGCTTTTGATATGCCTTTCAATCAAATTTTACAGATTGTCGTCCATATACTCGAAGACAATGTTTTGAATTAGTTTGCCTTGGTCATTTTTGGAGTAGAAAAAATCCTAAATTATCGTTGATCTACCTCAATATGGACCACGTTTTGGCAATCTTTAATCATAAAAAGTATTTCGTATTAGCGACTGAGCTGGTTTCCAACTTTCTCTATCCTTTTAAGTGCCACTTTCTTTTGAGTTTTACGATCTTCAGCTTCGAACACGTAACCTTAATGAGGAAATGTTTACCAAAGCAGCCTGAGCCTATGATCCTGGTGATGTTGTAGTTTGGAACAGTGGTCATTTTTTAAATTTATAGAGTGAACTAACTGATGCAGGTTATACGCAGAAGAGTCAAAATATAAATTAATGGCAAATATAGTATGACAAGAATGGTTTAAACTTTAAAATTGGCTCACAAATCAATTCGGCAAATTAACCTTATATACAATTAAAGAAAGGTTAACAAACTTATCCTTTGTTTCCAAGATTAATCTTCAATACTTCGCATGACTGTCCCGCAAAAAATAGATATCATTACTGGACGTAAAATTAAAGCATATAGCTTTATCTGCTGAGTAAAATTAAGCAAATTGGATATATTAGTATATTGCTAATTATATTTCTTAGTCGTTAAATGGATAACAATAGCAATCATAACTCATCCAGTTAGGAGCACCTACACTTTTCTATAAATCAATGCTATCCTCACAATTAACCAGTCACTTTGGTTCAATTTCGATAGTTGGAACTTCTTAAAGAAGAGCTTTATCAAGAACTTTAAAGAAACAAGCGCAGAATCTCTTTGCTATAAAAAAATAAAAAAATTGCAAACCAAGAGTTATAACTAAATCGTTAGTAGTTGAACGCCAAGTAAGCAAAAATACGAGAGCTGGAACAGTTCCTAAAGACAATTCCAGAAGGTGAGTCGCAAATCAAAATATAAAAGCAGTGTGCATTCACTAAAAGATAAGAAGAGCTGTAAATTATCATCAGCGAAAAAGATTAGCAAATTTATATGCTCAGCCTATAAATCAAACAGTGGACCAACAAATATTAGCTTATTACCGGAAATCAGTTGATTCTCGAGGAAGAGCTGAAAAGTAAGGTCAGAATTATCAGCAATCTAAAGGAGTCTACCAACTCACAAATACATTTTTATCAGCAATAGCTTCAGAGACTTTAAGATGATCTCAAACAAAAATAAGTTAGTCTCCAGAAAGCATTGACAAACAGTGATTTACACTTCGATAAATAAAAGAAACAGTGGGCGTAGGCTAATTGTAATCTCACTGATCGATTAAATTTCCTCTAAATATAGATGTCTCATCAAAAATTAAAAGTAAAGAGGCTAAAACAAGAATATTAAAAATTAAAATAAGAAAATAAGCAGTTAAGCGAGAAAATATCGTAATCAGAAGAAAATGCCAAATGGTACAGAGACCTTCTCGAATAAACCAAACGATAATTCATTAACGCAGAACTGCTGCGACAGGAACAACATTAAAAAATGCTTAAAGAAAAGAAATATCTCAAGAGAAATGCCCAAGGCCTCAAAGAACAGATTAAAATCATAAAAGAACAGACGACATGCGTGCCTTCATCAGTAAAATCTTATCGAAAGTCTAGTATTTGCTCGGTGGTGACTCCGTTTCGATTGACTCCTTAGCATTCTGAATAAGTGTCGTTACTGGATGAAGGGAAGAACGTTGGCGAATGAAATCATGGTTTATATAGATAGTGAATAAACTAATTGATTTATTGCCTATACTTTTTATATAAAAAGTTGCAATTTATTATTTTAATGTATTAAAAATAAAAATAAAATTATTTGTTATCCGACAAAGCATATATGCTGTCTTCTAACAGTTGTTTTAACAACAAAATCAAAATTAATAGGAATGGACTCCCAAGGGATTTTTGGACGCCTACCTCCCGAAAACACAAACCAAATTTATCATTATTTGTGCCTCCTTCTCCTAATCATCTTAACAAAGCCGTTTATCAAAAATACTAACATAATTCAAGAGAAAAATCTATAAAATGCTGTTCCTCCTGTGAACTAAAACGAAATGTCAGTCGTCATGATCAAGAGGACAATTTTGATTTTAAGTGCGCTTAAATGAGTTATACTTTTTCTAAGCAAATATTTCAAAAGAAAATGAATACTTTGGTGGAGAAAGCTAATAAAAATGATGTATAATCTCAAGTGTCGATTCATCAATAAAAATAACGATCGAACAATGATTATGCGCAATGGGAGTGGTTGCAGCCCGGAAAGGGAGAGATAAATAGACTATTATAATTGAGGGGTGAGGGGTGGTTATTGTTGTTGGAGCAGAAGCGGAAGAATTCATGCAAATTGATGTTGCCTTCTCTTGAACAAAAGAAATCATCTTCAGCGAGAATGGTAATGTAATAATAATTCGACCTTAAAAGAAATATTGATTGATTTATATCAATTTTAACTCTCCAGATACTACAACAGTTGTAACTGTTAGAGTTCCTCATTGTCAATTTATTCACCCTTTTTTATTGGAGGAGGCACCACGAAGTTAAGACATTATCGAGAAAGCAAGATGTCTCCTGACTCAATTTATTCATATATTTTCAATACATTTTTCATCTCAATGGTCGAGATCCTCATCTCATCTAGTATCCATTCCCTAATTTCCCTCCATATCTAATTTTTGTTTATTAGCAATTGTTATTCGGCTTTATGACCCGAAATGAACTTACGGCTAATGTGAACGCTAATAAAATCGTCGATTTTACTGGCTGATTTGCTGATGAGTTAAATGTATTTGACCAAATATTCGCTGTGCTCCCGCTGGAAGAAGTGATAAATTTGGATGCGCTTTTCCAACTCCCAAACTCGAATTACAAACTCCTTCATTTCTTTTAGTACCATAGCATCATTTCTAAAAATTTTGATGCCTTATAAGTTATGAATAATTTCCTCTTCGTTAAAGTTTGAGACTCGCTTAATAGATTGATCAAGGCGTTCTACCTGACTTTTAGCTTCTTCAAAACGTTCACTATAAAATGATTTATTTTGTCTTTTCTTTTCTTGCTCTTTCTTCAGGCGTTATTAGTGCTCTTGCTTAGAAATCGAAGAGCATTCAGAATAGCTTGTATGGCCTTTCCAAACTTGCAGGCAGATCCAACAAAATTGATACTTACAAATGCAAGTCATATGGATGCAGCCATTGTTTTTATCGATAGGCTACTTGCACATTGGACATTTTTGCACCACTAGTCCATTGATCCACTGATTGTCTTTGTTAGCCATCATAGTATTCCAGTTTTTGAGGTCGCAGCAATCCAAAGGAAAGTGATGACGTTCCCCGCATGAATGGCAAATCATAGTTCCGCAGGAGCACTCGACATATCCCGAGCTAATGAAATTTATCCAAATTGCCTTTGAACAACTTTCAAGGGGACATAGTTTTACTCTGAGACTTTTTTGACTGTACTTCAAACATAATAATTTCTCAAAGCTGTCCTTTAAATCAGAATTGTTTTACCAAAGAAGTTCCATTAATTCATAATTCATGCGATGGGTGCACCCATCTTCTTGGCAGAATGGAAATAGCTCATAAACACTGCGATCAGTTAAATTCTGGACTAAATGACTCTTCCAACATTTAAAGCAGAAACTATGGCCACAAGCATTAATAAAAAGTAGGATTTCATCGCAACAGACATTGCATATGCCGAGCTTTGATGTAGGAATGTAACCTTAGACGTACTTAATCATCTTGCGCCCAGTACTATCTTAGTCAATAAGGTCAAAGAGTTTATCTGGGTTGAAATTGCAAAAATAATATAGCATAAGATTCCAGCCAGTAGAGAGCCAAGTGGACTGTTTCTTGTCATCATTTTACTCCATGATCTTGCGTGTGAGTTTACTTAGAGGATATATGCTGTAAGGGTTGTCCTTAGAATGTTCTCGCTTCAATGGACTATAAGTCTCAGGGTAAGGCTAATCAGGCTAATCAGGATAATCAGGCTCATCAGGATAATCAGGCTCATCAAGATAATCAGGCTCGTCAGGCTGATCTTAAATATCTAAATCGCAAACATCCTCTTGTTCTCCTTTGTTTTCACTCATGAAAATAAATTATTATTCTTGTTGATAAAGAGATTAAAATATTTGGTTTCTAATAACCAATAGTTTTTATCAATATAGATTATATAATAAAAAAATTGTTCAAGAAACCTTGCTACTTTTATTCATATATATTAATTAAGATTAATTACTAAGTTCATTATATTTTGATAATACCAATGACATATTAATTACCAGATAAATGACTTTATAAAGATCTGCCACCCCCAAAAGTGTAGAGGGGGAGGGAACCACCGAGGCTAACCACTTTCTGCAACGAGCAGTCAAAGTCATGCGATAACTCACCCAAGCAGAAAAGAGCCTACGTGGATTACAGAGTGAGATCAAGATCAAAAAGCTTGTATAAATTAATAAAAACCTGGAGCAGGCTGCCCGCAAGGATCCATACTCTATTAGCATCCTTGCAGACCACAAAATCATTACCTACATCAAGCATTTTTTCACTTAAAATTTTGCAAAAGCACCAGCACTTGCCTTCTTGCGACTTTTGCTATCCTCGCAAGCCAATGCTGAGCTTTATCTGACTCATAATGTGCCATTATTAATTTCTAGAGTCTTAGAAAGAGATTAGAGTCGGCAACGAGGTGGAGATTGGGAAGAAGAGGCTACAGAAGCTTTAAAATTAATGGCCGAATGGATTTAACGATTTTCTGATAGTTTTCCAAGACTACTGGCAACTACCCTCGTGTGCTTTGCAGAGCTACCTGCCTTGATGAATGGCTAAGAAAAGAAGAAGGATCATATTTCTCAACTGCTTAAATTGTTATCAATCGATATCCTTCTCTCGCTCACAAGCAAAAATTTATGCCTAGGCTTGTAAGTTGGTGCATTTACGCTTTTACTGAATAGCGTGACCGAACCAAGCTTGCAATAGAGGAGTCAAGATATACTAATTCGTGTGCTGTTTTTTCTGAATGAGCAAAGCACTCGCTAAAAAGTATGGAATTATGTGGATCTGCGCAAGATGTTTAGTGTCTTTACCGATCTGGACTACGTCTTCATCGAGTAGAACTGCAAAAATAAGGGCAACATCGAATACTGTTCACGCTTACAAACTCAGCTTATGCTCAGCAAACAAGCATTACTTACATTGCTCAAAAGCTGGAATGGAATTATTCTACTTGCTAATGATGGCTCCATTTTAGAGGCCATCCTTTAAGCTCTGAAGCAGATTCCCAAAAAACAAGATTCGGAAGTGAGAAGAAGTATTTATTCTCTGCTAGATGAAGTGCTAGCCGTGGGTTAAAATATGCTAGGCGAGGGTTTTGTGCAGTTTTAAAGTAATTACCTACTAACGCAGATGATTTTCGAGCCTCAAGCCTTCTTAGCTCATATATGATGGCGCTGCTTAAGCTGCTGATGGACAGAGGGTTGTTTAAATTATTAATATAGCTCAGTGGAATTGATGAACCCTCAATTGCAGAGCCTGCTCAGCGCCTTTTAAAAAAGTTATCCATCTACATCTTTAACTTCCTCCCCGATGCAGCAAGCTACATGGATTTTTTGATTTCTGCTGGAACAAAGAGTGGAGCTGGGAGTGAAGTCCTAAAATACTCCAGCTCTTTTATTGTCAATAAGATTGGGAATTTCGTGTTCGATGACAACCGCGACACTAAAAATACTTTTTTAAGCGAATTGTAGTATGTCTTTAACCTTGACTCCATCTACGTGCCCCTCAGCAGAACTTCAGTTCTTGCTGTCTCAAAAAATCTTAATTTCCTCGCCTATAGATAGTTACCGAACTATCGACGACATTTGCTCGACATGCGTCCAATCCCGAAATAACATAAGTAGAATTTCAAGAAATGGGATTGGAACGTGGTCATTGACTTACTATCGTTTCCCGACGTGTAGAAGGAGGGCGGCAAGCCGGATAGCAGTGACAAATACAAGTAGTTTAAATTTTTTAAATATTTGCTGCGATTCTACTCCTACACGCGAGGCAATTTTGCAGAGCAGAAATGGAACAGTGATAACATGATATATGTAAAAGCTGGCAAACTGTTCATCCTGAATACTTTGCTAATTCCAGATAACTTAGCGCTAGTGAAGAATCCTCCCGAACTGCAGTTCGAGTGTGCAATTAGTTTTATGGGCGAACTCGAAAAGATTTTATAAAGCTGTTTGCAGTCGTTCGGCAAAAATAATGATCGATATTATCCACCCTTCTTCAAAACGTTGGAGAGACAGCTTATTCTGTGGATAGGCTCATTCTCTCACACAAAGATTGGCTACGAATCTCTTCTTTGCGAAAATCATTTCTTCGAAATATTGGAATATTATTTACCAAGAAAGGAGTGTAGCTTCGTGGTGGCAGGGCTCATGTTCTATCTTGATTTCTACCGTGATGATCTAGTGAAGAGGTATAAGGAAGAAGGGCAGGAAAGAACCATCCTAATTGGGCCTAGACATCTGCTCGTTAAAAGTGTGCGGGAAGGTTCAAAAAGTTTAAAACTCATGAGTATTGAAGTTATTAAACTGCTTTACAAAGCTGAACTTACAGGCTTTCTGGGAGAAGGACTGAAACTGCTAATATTATTGGCTTAGGAGTTCAATGAAGAGTTGTGGAGAAATTCAGTTGAGACAATAGAAGAGTTAATTCGAGATAAACAGCTTCTCTAAATATTTTTAAGTATCCTGATTGAGCAAGAGCGTCAAGATAAGGAATCATTCAATGTTTTAAAAAAGAGATTGACAGCTAATATATTCATTAGATTAGCTGGCCTAGCTGAAGGATATCGCTTCATGGAGGAAAAACTAGATGGATGGCTTGAGGCTGAGTATGAAAGATGGGTCAAGCCCGAAGCTTCACAGGCTTATTTTGATAATCTGGAAGCCTTGCTGAATAACTGTTTATGCTTTAGCCGCAAACAAACCAAGGGATATCATATCGATGCCAAAAGGAAGGAGTGGCTGCAGTGGGCATTTCTCTATAAATTACCCTGGCTGCTGAATGTCAACGAAGCAGAAGAAGTACCATTGTGCATGAAATTAAGCAAACAGTAACTGCTGCTTTATTGCGAGTTCGAGGAGGAAGAGTACTAATTTCGGAACAGCAATTCCGAGAACATCCTAAAGCTATGCCTCGGAATGGGAAGCATGTATCTTGACTAAGAGCTCAACCCGACCAAAACTAAGTATTATGTTTCAATTAATCTTAACCATAACAAACTAGTCTTTCTTTACGGTCAGCAGTATTACTGCGCAAGCGCCAACGGAATATCTGTATATTTCTTGCTGAGACCTCCAGGAGAAAGTGCACAAGAAGTAGAGAATAGTTAAGCATACGCTAACTCGTACGACATCAGGCGAATCCATATCTAAGTCAAATTAAGCTCATTACTTCAAAATGATTAATTGCCCCTGCACCTGATCCAAGAAGTGACAAAGACTGAGCTTGGCATGGCCTTTTTAGAAAAGAAACAATTTACAAAGCATTCCAAACAGGTACTGACAAATTAGGGAGGTTCTACCCTCGAAGTTAGATTAGTATTATGGTCATTGGGCTATTATGGCTCAACCCGAGAAGGCATGCTTAATCTTATAAAGTAAGCCATCATCGACAGGATCATTTAACTGAGCTAAAGTTCGCCTACTCTTTCTCTGAGAGGAACCTGCCGCTACGTGTTGAACATGTTGTGCCACACTGATGAGGGTAGAAATTATCTCTCACTGCATGGTTTCATGATAAATAAAAAAACTCTGAGTTGCTTTTCCAAAGAGATGAACAGTCTCTACCGAATTAACGACATTCCAGAAATGCATATCAGTAAGAATGATGCTCTCTGGATCAAATATCGGTAGCTATTACATCCCCTTTCATAAAGTATAATATAAGTAATTTAGGCGAAAGTAAGCTATTTGATTCCATAAGTCTGCTGATAAATAGTTTATCGTCCAAATACGCCATATCGCAGATCAAGGATATGATAAAGCTCAATAGTAAGATAAGCCATTCGCTGCCTTTGCTGCAAAACGCAGTGATACTAATGAGCTTCTTCAAGATGAAATACTAAGCGCGAAAGACCATCCACTTCATCTTTGAGGAGTTCCTGAAGACGAATGAATTCATCAACGAAGGCAACGGTAACATCACCTATCCTGTGCTGCCTGCTCCATGAGATACTTATTGCTTAAATATCAATTAATTAATTAAAAGTAATTAGAGCAACAGATATGAATACATTTATTTTAACCGTGGAATAACTCACTGAATATTATATTAATCAAACTACAAATTAATTTCGCCTCAAATGATAGAAAATGTTTCCTCTCTTTCCAACGTTAAGATGGCCGTGCCAACACGCCAATCGTCCAACCACTCCTGTCGGATTTGCCTGTAACACATGGAAGTTGAATAACAGTGCTTTTGCAATTGCAAGGGTGAGATGCGCTTTGTGCATTAACTGTGTCTTTTTGAGTGGATCAAGTGTAATTAGATAGACGAGGAATTCGGCGAAACTTTTAGCACCTGCGATGTTTGCCAAGGGAGAATTAGACTTCGAACTGAGCGTAAGTGCCGTATTCGCGGCTGTAGAAATTGGTGCTATAATCTGGTCTTTTCTGAAACCGATTAATTCCAATGGAAAAATTTAGCATTTATATTCATATACTTAGTGCTTGTGTCAGTGTTTACTCTGATGGTGGTGAAGTACATGAATATAAAGGACCAAAACTATCTGACTACTGCCATTGTCATTGGAATAGTAGTTTTGGTCTGCATAATTGGTTTTTGTGCACAATCAGCGATGGTGCTCAAGTTGTAAGTGGTGGGAATTGAATCACGTGATCTGGTGAACAGATTTGCGAAAGATTAAGCCTCCTAGAAATGATAGAAATAAACTGAAGTCTTATTTTATTTACAACAATAAAACAATTTCATTAGATATTGGGATCATCAATATTCATTCATAAATAATCTTTTCCAACTTCTTCTACAAGTTGCGAATTATTTCATCTTTGGCTTTGCTCTTCTCCACCACCAAGGCGAGGTCGGCTGTTGCGCGATCTATCATTGCAACGAGCTCTAATATCTATTCTGCCTATTTATTGACGTAGTCCTCGCTTAATTGGCCAGACACAATGGCCTTAAATTAGGTCTATTCTCCTCTGTGATTCCAGCCCTTCTCATTCTATTTGTTTTTACGACTTTCATTCCGAATTTGGCTATTTCTTACGTTTTAGGTGAGTCTGCCCTCTTCATCTGGTTTCTCAAACCTGACGACTAACTAATATAACAGCTATTCGATGATGTAGGGCGCTGCATTTGCAAGGTCCTCCATCTGCTATTTACTTAATACAATTCCCATCTTTTTCAGCACTTTATTATTGAGAGTGGTCCAATTATCTACTTTTTTGCTGAGAGAATTAGCGGCAGGGTAGTTATGCAAAGAGATTATTTTAGGGCTATAGTGGTGTATTAGCTCAGCCATCATTACACAATCAGCAAAATCGCGGTTGATATTCTTTTTTGGGCGCGAGAAGGGAATGCTGTCGACCATGTCATAGACTTGCTGCAACTGCTTTTTCTCCATTCAAATAATAATGGTATAAATTGAACAGGCAGTTGTTTATAAAGAGCCATCTCTTAATTTTCTTAAGCCTTTCCTCTTGATGCCTCTTGCCTGATCCTTTGGGACCTGTTTATTAAAACACGAATTGTTCCGGTGATGTTGACTTACTTATAATAGTTAGTATTCGATATAGTTGCGATAATATTGTTCGATGTTTCAAAATTCTTATCAGAACGGCACCTACTTTGATGTCTTCGATCCCAAAGGTATCATGTCTCTCATATAGCCTCGCAGGACAAACTCAAAGCTCTTTTTCGCATGTCAAGTGTGCACGCAAACAATAAGGTCTTTGACAAAGATCTCAAAAGTACAGTCTCATTTATATAGCTTTCGTGATGGAATTTTCTACGCCCACAGCTAAGATGTGTCTGCCGAAAGACTAAAAGAAAGATCTGTATTTGATTCAGCAGTACTTGGTATTGCAGATATTTTTCATTCCCGGTTTGTCCTGGAACATCGAGCTGGTAATCAGCGATCTTTCTAAAGTAACATTTCATCAATGTAGACTAAGCGAAGAATAATTTTGTCTCCATCAACTCACAAGACGGAAATTAAGCCATTTTTCGTGAAAACACCCAGCTAGGGTTACAAAGAAGGAGTGTGGAACAATTTCGTTGTTGATCTCTACAGCTACATTGAAGCATTCAAGGGGCAGACCTACCGCTCTCTTGACTCAATCTATCTTACAGGTCATTTTAAACTGAGAAGAATTTATACCTCCACTGCATAACCCATGGAATGTGAGGGTGAGAATGAATCTCAGTAAATAAAGCAAATTAACTTGTAAGTATTTTTACCATCATTTAGCTTACCCAAAAATTACTATTTTCCAATGGGTGTACCATATGCGACCAAAATTAATAGATATCAAGGAAACACATTTTCTGAAGCAGCTTATGAGACCACAGAATCGTCCACCAAAAACAGTTCCTTTTTGAAATCCAAGCCTAAAAACGAAATTCTTAAGTATGAGACTCAAAAAGTTGAAAGCAAAACTGAGAAGACGATTCAAGTTAAAGAAGTAAAAGAAATTAAGTCTATCGACCATAAGAAGAAAAAGGATTTTCTAGCAAATACAAATGGCACAGAATTATTGAATAGAAAATACAAAGAGGAAGAAAAAGAATAGTCCGGGAGCAGCCCGCTTATTGCACCGACCAAGACAGCGAAGAGTATTGACAAACTTGCAAAGAAAAAAAATCTTATTAAAACACAACAAATGCCTCCAAAAGCTCGTTCTAGTTTGTAGAAAACTAGTGTGGCATCGAAGAAAACAGCAGACAAATGCGCGACTAAAGCAAAACTGAATCCTTGGCGTTCCAACAACGGCTAAACTGATGGTTCTCAGATGTAGATCAGTAAGCACTAAGAAGGGCGTAATGTTGATACTCCTCAAACGATTTCTATGTTTAAAACAAAAAACAATCTCGGTACAAAATTTAGCGAGACCAAACATCCTGACCGCAAAAGTGATTACAGTGATTCTGAATATGTAGAATTGAGTCAGAAGTTTTCGACATTGACTGACGGCAAATTCTTTAAATGTTCTCAGATGCAGCAGTAAATAAGCAATGAATTATAAAACAGGAAGGATCAAGACGAAATAGAGGAAAATATCGAAATGGAGACTAATTCAATGTATTCCAATTCCAACAAAAAAGAAGAAAAACTTTAATAGCATGAACCCATCATCGAGTCGATCTGCGATTCACTTGACAGATTAGGCGCAAAGGAAAAGCATGATATGGGGAGGAGTTCACTCTATGGCTTCGGATAACAGCTCATGAGACAGTTTATGGGAGATCTCTAACGTCCATACTCTCCGCCTATTGGCTAAAGATAATACACCTAATAATAGCTGACAGTCAGGCCACAATAATAGAAATAGGAAGTGGAGTTAATATATGATCCAGTGTTGAATTGCTACTACGACCACAAAACTCATACCTACTACGAACTCAAGAACTGATCATCTATTTTAATAACTCATCGATAATATTACATTATACTATTATAAATGGGTAAAAAAATTAGACAGCAGAAGGCTACGCTTGACGCTGGCTTCCAAGAAGAAGAATCCAACTTAGAGTGGGAAGGCGAGGAAAAAAAGCCGGAAGTTCAGCATAAGAAGATAGTTGTAGCTAAGAATGGATTCGCACAGTACTCCTTCTTCCCTGAGTTGTTCCTCAACATCATGCTAAATAAACTGAAAAATCCAACCCCTGTCCAGAAAAAGACCATACCACTAATAATGGAAGGAAAGGATGTGGTAGTCAGCTATAAGACGGGCTCTGGTAAGACTTTGTCCTATATCCTACCCCTCATCAACAAGCTGCAGTCTCACTCCCAGATTGTCGGGGCGCGTGCTCTCATACTAATCCCCACCCGCGATTTGGCAGATCAGATCACTCATGTGCTTAAAATGTTCCTGCATAAGATTGATCTGCGCTATAGCTTGATCCTTGGAGGGCATACATTTTAAGGGCAGTTTTAAACATTGTCACAAAATCCAGATATTATAATTGCCACTCCAGGTAGACTCATGCAACTGCTGGTCGAAACTGATCTTCAACTAACAAGAATTCAGACAATTGTTTTCGATGAAGCCGATCAACTTTTTGGTGAAAATAAATTCGAGAAAGAGTTGAAGGAAATACTTAGTAAATGTCCTTCATCGCAGCGTCTAATGTTCAGTGCAACTATCACCCCCGATCTTACTGAGTTTGCTCTTGCAGGTCTCAGAGATTACAGTTACGTTCATCAGTAGATTGCTCTGCCGTAGACCATGAAGATTGACTTTTTGATAGTGCGACCAGAGTAGAAGGCAGCTGTTTTGCTTTATCTTTTGGCTAAAATAATCAAGAGGGAGAAGGTAATAATCTTCGTGTCCACTCGCTACCACGTGGATTATCTCCTCAGTTTAGTTGGGCAGGTGCATAGTTGCTATGGAGTGTATGGTAAAATGGACATGGAGCAGAGGACATACGCTCTCGATATGTTCAGGAAGAGGAAAGGCTCCATCCTCATCGTGACTGACGTGGCTGCTCGTGGGTTAGATATTCCCGAAGTTAACTTTGTACTTCATTATGACTATCCAAGCAGTCATCAAATATTTGTGCATCGAAGTGGTAGAACTGCAAGAGCAGATAAGGAAGGACACACAATTGCATTAATTACCTACCATGAACTCGCATACATGATTGAGCTAGCAACTTTCGTCACTAAAAAACTAGCAAACTAGTCCTCTGCTGCCGACGCTATCAATTACGGAACAGTGCCTGCTTAAATTTTGGGAGAGTATGTCAATTTGGTGAGAAGTCTAAAGGAGTAGAATGCATAGATCAAGAACAACGAAGATATGTCACTCAAAGCTTTTGAGAAATTCAAGAAATGCAGAACTGAAGCTTCTCAGAATAGTTTAAAAAAATCGAAAAACATAATTTTGGATGTAATACTTCCCTTATTTAGGTTCACTATCTATTTTCTCAGAACATGGAGGTCGAGTAGCAGAATTTCATAAAAAGAGTAAGGAATTTCGCACCTAAAAAATCATTTATATAATTGCAAAAGGTGCTATTAAATATTGAACCTGAAAGTGATCCCTTCCTAACTGCTGTCGGAAAGATAAGGAAGGAGCAAAATAACAAAGCTCAAGATTTAGAAAAAAGGGAAAAACTCAGGGAGAAAAACGCTTCGAGGTGGAAAGAAATTTTAGACAAAAAAGAAATTGAAGAGTTTGAACAGTATCGAGAAGACAAGAACAGTCAAAGACTTCCTATCAACTTTGTCGAGGGTGTTTCCATCGAAGTCCAAGATAAAATCAAAAAATCAGCCAAGAAGGATTTCAGAAACTTGAGTCAATTTATCACAAGTGAAAAGAACCCGAATGAGAGAACAGAATTCGACGATCTCCCTCGAATTAAAACCACGGAGGTGGATGCTATGATTCAAGACGAAAATCCTCAGAAAAAAAATATTCAAAAGAGAGTGTGGGACAAAACCAAAAAGAATTTTGTTTGGCAGAAAGATCGCGAAGATAGATTATCAAAGACCGAGACGGGAAAGAAAGCTTATCAAATTTGGAAAAAGAAGTCACATTTGGCAATTCCCAAAGCAGGAGACATGGAGGATCAGGAGAAAACACAACAAGCCCAAGATAGCTGGAAAAATAGGAGGATGGCTCGGCATGGATGGAGGGAGAACAAACCCCAGGGATAAAGGAGAGGCAGAGATCTTAAGAATAACAAGACCAAAGCCGTTGAGAAAAAGTTTAAGAAGAAACTCATTACCAAAAGCAAAGGAGGTAAAGGCAAGGCTGATAAATTTTCCCAAAAAGGCCGAGGTGGCAATTCAGGTCGAGGCAGGGGATCTTCCCGCGGCAGAAAATGATAGATTACTAGATGTAAATTCATTACTCAAATATAAATAATTGTATATAAAGCTGTCATTGGCTGAATGCAAAAGAATGCTTATTTAAATACAATTATTAGAATTGTTAATATGAAGATACAAAAAGAGGACAATAAAAAGAACCTAAATGATATGAATCTTCTTGTATCTATTTAATCATTACATTTTCTTCTAGTTTAGCGTTAATATTAAAATCATACATGAGTGATTAAAATTAGTTTGTAGAGGTCAACGTGCCTTTCTCTCTAACCACTCCCATTTTCGAAGAACTTGTCGATGTTATAGACCGAGTAACTCTACTACTATTAAGCTGGCTCCAGCAATTTAATAATAATTGGGTGAGGAGATTGGCAGTAGGATTAAACAGGAAAATAAACATAACGAGAAGGTATTGGCTGAGCTTGTTGAATTAATTATCACAACGCTAATTAATAAGTTAGAAAGCATGAGTAAAGCGCTGCAAATGTAGAGATATACTGAGGCAGGGATGTCAGCAAAGTGGATTATCAAACATTGGAGACAGCAGTGCAAAAAGCAGAAGCTGAAATTAGAAATCACATTCGAATCGAGCAGCAACTCAAAATATATCTAGACAGCTTAGAATAAAAAATGTCACAGGTGTAGATACAGCTTAAACAGACAGAATAGGCTAATAAGATTTATTAGGAAGTACTCATCCATTAACTTCAGAATTGTAAAAAATATGACGCATAACAGAAGAATTTAATCAACAAAATCCGTCGATACGAAGAGAAAATGTATGAAGCCAACCGTTAAGGTAAGTGGGAAAGCTGTGAGAGGAAGTCTTATTAGCACCTTTTGAATAAGGTTAGCCTAAATCTGAGGGAGAAACCACAACCAGAACCATATCTATTCAACGATTCGAAAAGCAAACATCTTATCAATCGAATTAAAGATAGGTCAAAAAATTTAAAAGGTAAAGGTGTCGTAAGAAAGGCTCAATCATAGTTGCATTTTAAAATATGGTCCCTGGGAAGCAAGGAGATTGCAGTGAAAATCATCTGTAAGTCCATAAGAAACGTGGCAACAGCAAAATGAGTTCTGGATAATCCTATAAATGTGCTAATAATTTTATATAGAACTGAACTGTTCAGGACAGATAAATGATCTAAAACGTAGAAGGAGACAATTTTCTAAGTACCACACCGAAGTAGGAGCTAAGAAAGAGATAAACAACTCTATTCATATCTGATTTTTGGCTTATAAGTGCTCTAATAATCATTTCTGCTCCTTTTTCTTCTATTCCCTCACAAAAGCCCGGAGTTCACCAATTTTGGCGTTGACTTTCTCGTTAAAGTTAAACCCGTACTTTTTGCCGTTACGAATCTGCAGTAAATAGTCATCAAGAGTTTTTTTGGCTATACCCACCTCCTGTGCGGCTGTCTCCAATGGTTTCTGAATGTAATTGCCGAACTAATCATAAAAGCCTGTGTAAAACTTTCTCCATAGAGCCACTTTCTCCACAACTTCTCCGATTTTCTTCTATTTGTTTTGGTTTTTATTATCATCTTCTTCATATTTAACGCGCTGCTCCTCAATGAGTGACTCTACAATTAGTTTTCTCTTCCCACGTATTTTAATAGTCACCTGCCTTACAATAAACTTACAACATCGTCTGCCACATATCTTTGAGGGATGTTTTTGGTGATATCCTTTACATCTTTAGTTACGGTAAAACCATAAATATATGCACTTTTGCCGTTGTCCCACAAACTAATGGTTGATTAATCCCGCACAAAATCATTGGTTTTGAGATAGTCAACCAGCAGATAGGACACTAGTTCCTATTTTTAATTTCTGTAGGCAGTGATGCTCTTCAGCACACGAGGTGGGTCGCTGAGTTTTTATTAATAGTTAATCACTAAGTCAATCTTACTAAGGATAGAGATACGCTGATTGGAGTCCAATTTTTATCGATAAAGAGTTCGATCTTATCTTATTTTTTGGCGTTTAATCTGCTACTCTTTTTTGATTTGATCAGATTTTATTCACTCATTGATATATATAAATATTAAGAGCTTATCAGCAATTGCAATATTTTCCAAGATTAGAATGTCATATATCATTATTATTTTAGATATTTAAATACTCGTGTTTATTGACTCAGTTGCTCGAGAAATTCTTAACAAAGATAACCATTTATCTCTGGTCCTTAAATCAAAGTGATGGTGTATTCAACTAAATTTATGGTATAAATAAATATCTGAATTAAATATAATAATACCAACAAGCAAGTTATATTAGGACCAGCCCATGCCACGAATCATTACCGGATTGTTCAAGTGGAGTCTAGAAATCACTGGAGTCAGCATTGTATGGTTCAATTATCAGACATATGAAAGACAGCAAAAGCTCATAGGCATCTACCATTTTCTGCAAAATTCTTATAGGGGAGTTAAATGCATCTTCGGTCTTTACAGAGATTTTCGACCATTGATGGAGCTAAAAGAGACCCAAGAAGAATATAATGCAAAATTAGCTGAGTTTAAAATTAATAGTGCCAGAAGAATCGAATAACTTTGCTAAAAAAATAGAGGAGTTTATGGTCGAATAGGTCAGATCCTCGCTGGCATGACTAACATTATTCCTGATGAATACCTAAACACTTTACATCAATTAGATAAGGCTGAGATTCAAACGGATACTCCCTATGAAAATATTAAGACAGCATTCACTACAACTTTCAATAAGGAAATGAGGTAAGTTTTTGATGGTTTTGTAACTAAGCCAATGAAAGTTGGCTGGTTCAGCCAAAGTCATCAAGCTACCCTCTTATAGAATTATAGAGACGTTGTAGTGAAAGTGCTTTTGCCTTCAACATTAGTCCAAAGTTAGCATGATATATGGTTCATTAATAAATGCAGGCAATATATCCTTTCATATCTAAGAAAACATCATTTTGATGAGGAAAAACTGTAAAGTTATAACTAGGCCATTGAAAAGGCAGAATAAGCAACTTTCCAAGAACTCAACCTTGAAAGTTAGGTTCAAACATATGAAAAGATAAAAGAGATAATTTATGACGACAACAGCGCAACATATATTCCCTTCTATTTTCCAAAGTACTCAAACAAAAGCGTCATAATTCGATAGTTTGTGGAAGGAATTCCTATTAGCGATATCAAGGGTCTGAAATAGATGAAAATTTTACCAGAGGTTGCATTTGCGTACGTATTGTCATAGGTGCAGCACATTATGAAAAAATACAATTTACTTAATGGATCTCTCTCGGAAGATAATATACTCATCAGGAAATACGTTAGACCTATTAAGCCAATAAATAATATTGAAAATCAGTAAATAATTTAAAATCAATAACAAGCTACTCCAAAGAACCAAAGGAAAGATGCATCGCAAAAGAACTTACAATTACTACATCCTCCTGTCCAAGTTGTGTTCCTCAATCAAAATAACTACGAAACTGTGTCTGATGAGACTAGATAGTCGATTGCTAATTTTTGGATTAAATGCAAAAAATCAAATAAAAAGATAATGCCTTCGATTTCATCATTTTACGAATGGGTTTCCACCTATCAGTATGTTATATTTGATCTAGAAAAACGAAATCAAATCCAACAGACCTGCTAGCATCCAAAATATACCTTTATGAGCCAATTATACGTATGTACGAAAAGCTAATAGCGAAACCTAGTTCTACCCCTCCTCGACCAAGATAAAAATGATATATATGTGACTAAGTTTGTACAATAGATTTATTATAGATATTTGTGCTAAAGATGTTTCCAAACGATGATATATGTAATGTGGATGCAGCTAAAGGAGCGGCACATCGGCTTTTCAGAAGATATAAAAACTCAGAGAATAGAGATCAACCAGTACTTGGAAAATCGTAAGTCAACAGATTGATGAAAGCAGCCTATGATGCTATCAACATGCGTACTTTGATTATTTGATACAGCCTATGACCCAAATGAGGAAGATGTTTTTTCTTTCATGGACATATTCGATTCGAATAAGGATGGACAAATTTAACTGAAAGATTTGGAGGCTATGGCTGTCAAATATCTCTGTGGAGAATAAGCTCTCACCCAGCTGGTTAATCCATCGTAAAAACAGAAGGAAGAAGTAAATCCATCAAAAATTGAATAAAAGGAGAAGGATGAGTCGGGCAATAAAAAAATACCGAAACAATAATAAAAAATATAAATCAATATCAAAAACAATATTAAATAATAGTAATAATTGTAAATTTAATCCCAGAATATGGTCGAAATAAAGACTCAAATAAAATCTCAGAACTCTCTAGGTATTAATTTTTATAGGCCCAAAGTTTATGCTCCGAGTGTCAGTCCAGCAGCTCGTGGCCCTCAAATTCCAACCAAGAACAGAAGCTTTTACCGAGACAGTGGAGTTTCAACTAATTGCTAATCGACAAAGAACTTAAAAACTGAAAAGAATAAAAAGTTAACCCAATAATAAATATTTTAAAAAGGCAAGTAACTCTTCAACAGTACCAGCAATCAAAACTTCAAAGGCATTACTGAAGCATAGGCAGGTAAGTTGATGAGCTGCACCTATGAATTATTTGGTCGTAAAAGTTTTGCTCCGTCAAAAGAAGATGTTAAGGTATGGATGAAGTTATGTGATCGGAATAAAGATGGGGTAGTGGATTTAGAGGACTATAAATATTTCCTTCAACGGACCTACGAAAGATAGCAACGCAATATGAAATTATGATATTCAAATATTGAATGATCAAATAACAATCACATTACCATACATTATTATTTTTTCATTAAGGTCTAATTAGTGACCATCAATTCCGACTCATTGCCCATCCATTGTAGCATCTATTCCGTTGATCTCTTTGGTTAACTATTAGTCTCTTTTACTGCTGTTTTTTCGCAATTAGATTATTGTCCTTAATTACTGACTTTCAAATTATGACATAATTAGCTAATTGTTTTTTATTTGAGTTTGGCATCGATGGTTCTATACCGTACTTCATAGATACATTTTTTAAAATTGGTCAAAACTCCTTCAAATTGGGTCTTGCGATGCAGATTTGCCTCTTTAGAAATAATATTCTCTATATCTCTAATACTGATGAAGTAATTTAGCTCCTACGGTATTTGATTCATAAAATTACTGATTTACTAACTTAATTAAAGTTGTTTTTTCTGATTTTCAATCATTTTTCTTAACTACTACACTTCCTTCAATAATTATTCTTTCCGCTGGCTGCACTCTGAAAGTTACAATTTCAGTTTATCTATCATTTCTTTACTCATCTACAGGTATTTTTTAAATGTATCCTTCTCCTATTTTGACGAAATTTGTAAATTAGTAAAATTTAACGTATTGTTGCTCACACTGAAAAATTTGCGGGTGTCATCCATATTATTTTTGGGCTGGATAATACTTATATTTGGGTTGAAAAAGCTATCAACTTTTTGCATATTTGGCAAGGCTGTTCCTGGTCTGGATTTTCTATAAAAATTGAGTTCGATTGCATTCTAATTGTTAATAGCTTCCAATTCGGCAATTCTCTTATTTTTGGCTTCTATTTTTTGTTCAATGAAGGAAGTATTAAAGTGAATATCATTTGCCATTTTTTAAATTTCGTTGATTTAATTTTTGGTTTTCAAGTCTACTAGTTCTCGTTAATAGTCCTATTTAACTTTTTGAAAGATTCTTAAATTTGTATCTTCCATCATGTATTTTTTCTGTAAATCTTCAAATGATTTTTGAAGAAGGCTTATCTCTTCATTTAAATAAGCGTTTCTTTTAGTTAAAATTCCGTTTTACTCTTTGTACTTCTACGTTTCATCCAGAATAATTAGTTTGTCAGCATAGCTGAGCAATTCTTCTTGAAGGATCATTATTTTTTTGTTATTTTACATCAGTTTTATGGCTGCTTGCTCGTAGTCATTAACGAGAATTTTGTATTTTGAGTCTAAAAGCCGATATTTTTATTATGATTTTTGGTACATACTTTCCAGTTGCTTGTATTTCTCATGCAGCTTTCGATGTTCGGCTGAATCAAAAAATTCATGCTCCATCTCAAATTTAACGTTTGATTTCTCAAATGTAATCATTGAACTTTTTAATTGTTAAAGAGTGACATGCTTGAGGATATGCATTTCAATCGTCGCTGGCTACTGCCATTAGCACAGTAGCTATCGAGAGTGGAACAGCAAAGAGGTAATATTTTTATACAGATAAATGTATGATCCATTCTTTAGAGTTTAATCAATAATATAGAAGGACAAACTTGCGCTGGTCGTATTGATAGTAAAAGCTTTGATCAGATACGTGAATCTTGTTTATAGATACATTGCGATTATATCAAGCTCCTCCTTTTCAATTTTCTTAATGAGAAGTTTATACATGTCGATCAGAATTTTCAGTTAATGAGATAATAAATTATCCTTTTTGAGGTGCTAAATTCGTAAGTACTGCGGATAAATCTTTTCAATGAATCTCGTGACGATGAAATAGCAATGGAACTCATTGCAAAAGCAGCTGATGAAGACTACAACATATAACAGCTCATAAATATAGGGAAGATCCTTAAAATAGGCATAGATTGCAACCATGATATTTATTGTCTTTTAATTTACCATATTGGTTTATAATTTTTAAGTGAGACGACCGATAAACTGTCTGAGAGAGTAGTTAAAGCTGGGAAAGAGCTCTTCCATCAATCGCAAACTTTCACTTTTAAATTTGATAGTATTATTATTGGTCTAGAACATTTTGTCATTGTATTATTTCAGTATTTAGTTATAGCTCATCTTTTCTTTATTTATCTTTTTAACCCATTATTCTCCCAGCGAAGAATCCTGACCAAAAATTAGATTGTTCTCTCGAATTAACGTACTGATAATTCCATCTTCTTTGACACACAGCAAGCAGCATCTGCCAATAGAAGCGTGCCCATCTGCGTAGAATACTTTGATGTTTCCAGTAATACAACTCTCGCATACAACTCTCATGCACTGCTTGCATTGACGCTCCTTGTTGACAACTCGTTGAAATCGATTATCACAAATTTAACAACTCGCTTTCATTTCCTGATTCACTGCTATTTTAAATTCATGAAGCCTCGTTGTTTACTTACGAGTGGACATATTATTAATATATGAATACCTGATAAATTTGGTTAATTGATTCAATCAAATGCTCAGTAAGTAAAGTTTAAAATAATAAAGTGTGAATATTTTAATGTTGGAGATGACTTGAAGTTTAAACCTTACAAATCAATCAGGATAATAAAATTCAATATATTTCTTTGCTAAATAATATTAACCCGAGTGTTTTGGTAGGAAATGAACAAAAATAAGAGCATAAAAGCCTAAATTACAATCAATGTTGACAAAGATGAGACTGCGTTCACGACTGCTAATCTGTTTTTTATAAAAAGCAAACATGCCTTTAAGGAATATAAAAATCATGACTATTTTTAGCACAGACCCTTTGCCAATATGAGACAATCTTTGGGCACCAAAAATAATAAAGAGTTTGTAGGATCACCAGCGCCTTATGGAATTAATAATGCCTACAATTATATTTGCTAGTAAATTTCTAAAACTTTCATGCAAAAGTCTAGAGGAAACACAAAAAGATTAAAGACTCAAATATAACCTGATCCTGATCAGAGAATTAAAAATTATTCATTGATGGACGAAAAACGTAGAAATTCCAACTGCACTTTGCCCAATTTAAGAGAGTCAAAGAAGACTTAAATTATTCAAGGAATTCACACTAAAAGCAAACTTATCTAATCAACAACATTGAAGTTCACTAAATAAGCAGTTGAAGTCAAAACAGAATATTTAATATCTCTAATTTACATCGATCGATTCCAAGCTCTGACAGTAAATGAAAATTGTGAATTAAAGCTCAACATATACGAATACATAATTAATACCTTCCTGAAGACAAAGATAAACTACCACTAAATTACTGAGAAACAATTTGATTTGATAAAGACAGAGATCCTTAAAATTTATATGATAGAAAAAGAACATGTGGAATATAAAGATTTGGTCAATGTAAAGTCCATCAATGAAATATTCTAGTTGTTGTCACTCAATAAAGACAATCTCATCTTTTGCCGCGAAATATATCGATACTTTTTCATTGCGAGCAACGACATCTATGTCTATCAATACAATAAGATCAAAGATGAAGTCAAGAGGCTAATCAACTTTCAGTTCAACAGATAGATAGGAAGTCAAGATATTTTCATTTTTAATACCTAATCGGGAAATTTAATCAATAATTTGTATGAATTGATCAACTCCGAAAGTAAATTTATTTTTGGGACTGACCTGACCGCCATCAACGTCTATAGAAACTATGTGAGAGAAAAAGAGGCCAAAAATAAACTAGCAAATAGGATTAAGAAATGGAAAAGTATTGCTCCCTAGGATTGCATGTATCAAAAATCTTTTGAGAGTATTACTACAGAAAAATACAATAAAATTTTTAGCAGCGTTCAGAAAAGACGGGACAAATTTGGGCATAAAAAGAAGCCGATAATTTCTTTAAAAAGTTCCCAATTTATATAAAGGGATAAGCTGTTTAAAGACGAAAATATTTTTTAATGATCATTTCTTGGAACATTCATATCTGTTATTCAGTGACTTTCCTATTTTTACAGAATTTATAGGTATTACTTTTTATAATATCTTGATTTGTAATATCACCATAAATGAGCGAGTTTATTAGAAAAATCGGAATCTATTAAGGCAGTTTTTCCTATTAGAGCAGTTCCCTTCTTCTGAACCTTACCAGTCAATCCATAATTCTTTTTGGCAGAATTACAGACTCGAACATGCCGATGCCATTGAAGGAAATTGCTGAGAACTGTGCTGACTTATTTGAATGTATAAAAGATATCAGCGATGATAAAATAGTGGTTAATTAGCGATATGAACTTGTGCTGTCAATTGCAATGGGCAGAAGAATAAAATAATATATAATTTCGCTTTAAAAAGCAGAAATATCTTCAGAGGAGAAAGATAAAAAAAGAATTGTGGAGCTTTAAAAGCTATTAGAACAAAAAGAATTCTAACTAAATTTCTATAAAACTGAGTATCACTTATTACTGAAAAATATCCAACTCAAACCAAATATCGAATAGTTATCTAATCGATATATGCGCGACGTATCAGAGTTAGCTTTAGAAAATTAACCAAAAATGCTTAAAAAAGCCAATTCTTCTTATTGTTTTCAATAGAAAAATGAATCTGATCGACTTACAATGAGTTCTCTATCTGAGAGAGTTTAAAAGGGGAGTAAATTACTACAGCAAAATATTTCACTTCGCTGCCCCAATAACCATTCTATGGTCTTTGCTAAAGCTTAACATAATTACTTCCTTTGTAACATTTGCAGAAATTACTTAAAGGCTGGGGCAAGCCGATATAATTGCAAAGAATGTGACTTTGATGCATGTTAAAATTGTTGCGACATGTAAAATTGTATTAATACAGACCTCCTCAAAATCGCAAATACTGCACTAAACTTCATGCATTAAAATTTGGATGTGCGACAAATTACCCCGTAAGAAGTTGCGATCGATGCAGCATAAATTTATCGAGACAAAAAGGTTACACTTGTCTTACTTGCAATTTCGATCTCTGCCCAAATTGTTTCAAATGATTATTCTATGGGCATTTAGAATTTCAAATTTATCAACTATAATTAAACGTTTTGCTCTTACAAAAATATCGCTTTATGACATTTTTAGCATGGCAGTATTTAGAATAAGCAGTTTGAGGGGCTTCTTAAAATGATGTTGATAATAGACTATTATCTTCCAGTCTGTTCTTAAGAAATTAGAGTGATACTTATGTCTAAACTTCCACTCTATGCCTCTATCGTCAATTTAAATGTTTGAGATATAGATCGAGAGTTTTCTGAATTCATATATTAATTTTTTTCAAGAGTCCCCTCAATTTTTTTATAATTTTAGGAGAATCCTTACCTATAATCATTTATCAAAATAAGCTCTCTTAATATGAGGAGTTAAATTCTTAGATTTTTATTTTTAGAAAATATGGATATGTAAGATTATGATTGGAATTAGTATAGATAAATCATGATAATTTTTTCAGGCCATTGTTTTGATGCGCTGATGTAGTTGCTGCCTAATATAGTTCTGCTGCTTGCGAGTGTGGATTAACTACAACTCTCGAGATAGATTAACGACATTACTGCTCATGCAGAACTGATTCTCAATTTAGTCCACGATTTTCTTATTATGGGGAGTGGACAGTTGATTTTGTATCTCTTCTGCTCGATATTTTTTAAATATGGCCCTATTATTTTTGGTAGTCATCTTCAGATTATGAGAATATTTGATTTTGTTAGCTCCAATGTTACATTTTTTGAGAGGAATCCACGGACAAATAATATCTTCCTGTTTATCTAATTTGTACAACGGCTTGTTTTTGGTTATGACAGTATTGGAGCAATCCAAAAGAACCTTTATGGCTTTGTTTTACGGTTCCTCTCTACGGTTTAAATCAGCCTCTTGGTGTATAATAATGTGATATTTAAAATGTATTATTAATTTGGTTTGTTGTTGAATTGATTCACTGTTGATAACTGAGAGAATATTCTCTCCTTCTGCAATTCATAATAAAATATAACAAATTAAACAATATTTTATCGGATTCTATGATATAAAATTATGCTGAGAATTACTATTATTTCCTTTCAAATTACAAATACAGAGTATTTTAGCCACCTATAAAATAGTTTTAGAACTGATAACACAATACATCTTAATTCCATAAACTTAGTAATTATAATCATCTATCATAATCAAAATAAATGACCTCTTTCTTGTCGTATTCAAGACTCAACTTCATTATTCTTTTAATCTTTCTGTTGATAAGAGCAAACTCATCTCTGAAAAACCAATACACTTTTGCTTACATCAACCAACCATTTTCTTCTTCTTGCTACATCCAAAATTGTACAGTTTGTTTGAATCCAATTAACTGTTCTCAGTGTTCGGATTTGCTCCAATGCTGCTCTCTTAATTGCAATAACTGCTCAAATGGAGTTTGTAATTCTTGCTAACCAAGCTATAATCTTGTCCAAAATTGGTGTGTCCTTGCCAATGCCTGTCTTTATAATTTTTCAAACTGCGCAATATGTAGCAACGGATCCTCATGTATTCAATGCTAAGCGCAACATTACTTAATTCCGGAAATCAATCAATGCTTCCCATGTTTATAAAAGTGCGATAATTGCACGATTGACTCGTGCACTCTCTGTGAAGTAACTTACTATCTGGATAATAATGGATCATGTCAACAATGTATATATCAATGCCAAAATTGTAGTAATAGCTCAAGCTGTAATCAATGCATTCCTCACACATACTTTGATTCCCAATTTAATTCATGCATCCTCTGCCCAACGTTATAATGTCTAGAATGCAGCAGTTCAACCATCTGCACACTATGCGCCCCTGGCTTCTATCTATTGTCTGAAGTATGCATATTATGCAGTTAATTCAGCAGTCACTGCATAAATTGTACCATAAATATTAGCAGCAACTATGAATAATGCTACTAGTGCGCTCCTTCCTTTTTTGCTGAAGACGGGAGATGTTTTCCTTGTGATAGTAACTGCTACTCTTGTATGAATTCTACCAATTGCGAAATCTGCTTGCCTGGATACTTTCTTAACAGCAACAATAATTGCTCAGCTTGCGAAGTCGCAAATTGTGCAAATTGTTCATTTAATTCCACCAGTTGCGCCTTATGTTAGGGTGGTTTTGTGCTCTAGCAAAATCAATGTGCTAATTGTGGCTTAAATTGCCTTCTGTGCTTGGCGGGTGGTTCTGGCTGTAGTATGTGTAATATCGGCTTCTACAATCTCAACTCCTTTTGCTATCCTTGCCTATCAATGTGTCTAAGCTGTATAAATGGCAATTCATGTATTTTATGTCAAAGTGGATTTTTCCCTAATCCAAGTGGAATTGTGCCGCCTTGTTTATAATGCCCATCAATATGTTCTAACTGCTACATGAATTCATCTGGCGTGGGCTGTTTAACTTGTCCCTCAGGCAGCATTATGATTTACTACTACCCTTCCCTCTTCGCTCAGTGCACTTCATGTGAAATCGCCAACTGCTAGTATTGTTATCTGCAGTCTTAAACTCCTGTCTGTTCCTTTTGCAGCATTGGATTCTTCTTGCAAAATTCAAGTTGTGCTTCGTGTCCGTACTAGACAATCACAGTAAATGGAAGTGAAATTCAAATAAATTTTTGCATTAACTGCACCAATTCTTCTTATTGCACTAACTGCGCCAGTGGATATTTTTTGATCAATAATAACTGTTCCGCTTGCTCAATAGGTTGCTCTCAGTGCAGCAACTAATAGAACTGCTCGACTTGCCAATAAGGTTACTTTCTTAATATCTTCTCTTGCCTAGCTTGTCCAATCATTAATAATTGTTAATCATGCTCTAGTTCAGTTGATTGCACTTCTTGTGCAGCTACTTATTATATCTATAATCAAAGCTGCCTCTCTTGTTCTGATCAGTGCGCGACCTGCTCATCATTGACTCAATGCTCTTCATGTTTTTCTCAATATTATCTGAGCAACAGTTTGCAATGCGTTCCTTGTATTGGAGGCTGTCAAACTTGTCTTACCATGAGCTATTGCTTGAGTTGCAACCCTGCCTTTTTCTATAGCTCTACGAATGCAATTTGTTAATCTTGTCCTTCTCACTGTATAAAATGCGATAATTCCTCTGTCTGCAACACTTGCAATGAGGGTTTTTAGAATGAAAGCGGAAGATGCATAAATCACTTAAAAGATGATGATTTCCCGTGGTGGGGAATTCTATTGATTGTGATAGGGGTAATCGCTCTATTCGTAGTCATTGGTACGTTAGTATCTATTTTTAGTCTTTTTGGTGAGACATTATTGCAGCAAAAGTTCCTCATCCTCAAGTGCTTATGTGTAACTGAGCAGCGACCACGAATTTAAAAGATGATTATTCATATTCCAAATAGTAATAAGATACACCAGAATATTGTTAAATGTATTCGTTTGTTTTTGGAAGTTGAGATTATGGAGTTGAAATGAGATATGAGATTTATATTATACAGCCATATACAGTGATTAAATTTGATTTATAATGATGGATTAGTCATAGAAGTATCGCCAGTTGGCCGACTGCTTGCAATCCAATTCCTTTCAGGAAGGCTATACTAAATCTGCAACTTTCTTATGGAAGGCGCTGCAGCGACTGGAGACAGATCTGCTCCTAGGGTAATTCTAAGTAGCTATTCCTTCAGATAGGTCGCATAAAAACAACGCCAAATCCTGATTCTCTAAGATCGAATGCAGATCATTCAAGAGGATTAAAGAGGTACCTTTTCCCTCCACTAAGAGTAAGACGCCTAAAATAAAAAGAATAACGAAAGCAGCAGCGAACAGGTCATTAAAAACTATCTGTGTAATCATAGAAATTGCGGGAAAAGTTTTGAACGAGAATCTGGACTTAAAATGCATAACCTGCTGATGCATACCCCAAGCATGAAATGGAAATAAAATCAAGTTTTCAAGATCGAAATCGGTCCATAAGAAAGTGAGTAAGAGTGATATCAATGTCAATGCATTTCAGCCATTTATTAAAGGCGTATCCTATTTAAATCCTTCATTAATGATTCATATGAGATTGGGTAAATCGAGTTCATCCATTTTTGAATAATAATGTCCAAAGGCCCCATCGTTCTTATGGATCACACCTACCCCTTCGGAGCACTCACCGGCTCCCCCTCCACTCAAAAGCATCTTGTAAAAAAGAAAATGCCGAGAGGAGACGAGCAGCTCGAAAGAGCCAAGATTCTCGAATCACTGAAACACGATACTCTAATTCGGCTGTAAAATTTGCAGGAAGAAGGAAATGAGTGTTGGCTATTTTTCTAATACATACCGCAGTCCATTGACAAGTGGTCGGCTTCAGTGAATAGGTAGTTTATCGAAAATTATTAGCAGCGGCTCATCCTCTTCTCGCGCTACCTTGCGGATAAAGGTATAATAGTGGTATTTAAAAGAGAAAATATGGGAGTAAACTTGGAAGGAGACGCCAAATATTTTGTGGATACTAATTTTGAGATGGACGCCAATATCGATAAGTTAGCATTAAAGAAAAAGTACAAAGAAGAGATAAAACAACTGCTGCAGTTGTATTTGGATAAAAAAAGTCCAGTAAAAACAGCCGCGACGACGAAACAGCCAGCAGAAAAGAAGTAGAGCAGCAAACTCTTTAAAATAATGGAGGCAATTGAAAAAGGAAAAGCTAATCTATGTACTTAGCCTAAAGAAGTATCAACAGCATTGGTTGCGCAGCAAAAAAGTGTGAGTGATGGGAAATACTGCACGAAATCCATTAAAAACATTCAGAATGTTACGATTCAAAAATAAGTAAACAAAATTAATAAAATTCAGTTGGTTGTGAACAACAAACCCATTGATTTGCTCCAGCAAGAACTGAAAAAGTAGTACACTTCGTCGTCAATGTTTATCAATGGAATTCCCACAGCCAAGATATAAAAAAGAGGAGAGTCGCGAAGACTCTTCAGTCCCAACGATAAGTTAACCAAGTTTTAAGAAATCAAATTCAAGGAGTATAAAAATATTAAAGCTTCTGGACAAGTCTATGTGCAAGACTTTCTAAATGTTTTATAGTTCGATAATTCTTAAAAGTTCGGCTTGCATGGATCGCCCCGTTCCACTTTTAATGGTTCTCCAAGTACGTCTGCACTCAGAGGGTCTCCTAGAAATACGATGGTTCCCTTGCCACGAGCGACAATAGAGCCGAACAAACCTAAACAAATTGAATCACGAGAGAAAAGATAGAAATAATAATAAAACGAAGAAGTTCTCTCAAAAATGAGCAGCAGCGCCCCTGATGTTGAAATGATGCCTTTGAGTGGGAGGATAGTTCACACAAGTCCTTCTTCAAATCTAGCGATTAAACATTCCTGTCTTTTAATGGGAACAAATTCGATGAATAAAACAGTGGATCTTCAGAAGAAAGTATCAGAAGCAATTGCGAACAGTCTCAGCGCCATAAGCAAATTCAAGCGTATTAAAAATGAAACTACTGTGTGATCTATTCTACTATTTATTTACTTATTAAGTAATAGTTAATGTTATAAGGACAACATGAGGCTAAACAAATATGATGTTGTTCTAAAATGACAAAAGATTCACCAAATAAGCTGAACAAATTATTCAATTCATCAATAATTACTACAGATTTACAATATGGATCAAAGATGGCTGTAGAGATCGGGATACAGCAGCATTTTCTTCCTAAAGGATTGTACATCAGGAAATATTGTAAAAGAAGGGTCAGATTTCTGACGTTCTGCTCGCAGTTATTTGGTTTGGTCAACGCATGCATGACTAATTTGATGCATCTCGAATATTCTGGTGTTCTAATAAAACAAACTGGTTAAAAACCTAAATAAAATCGCAAATACCTTTTGAATTATTCCAGAGAGACTTTCGGTATAGCATCTATCTCCTGCTATTTCCGAGTAAACTCATATGAATGCCTGACTATTTATCCCCAGAACCGCGCAGCTTCAGAACCAAGATTTCTGTCCTTTTGTATCTTGGTGGTCTATAGTGCAATCTTATACTCCTCAAATGTTTTTTAATCAAGATTGTTGATCTTTTATTTCAAAATTTAGTTTACAAATTTACTGACATATTTTTGCAGTTCGTATGTATTCTTAATATTGCTCTGCACGAGGATAGAAAAACCGAGAACTCCTCTGTGGTCATCAGGCAAGCACATCACTATATAACCTAATTGCTATTTTGTTCGCAGATAATCAAAAGCTGGCTATTTCACGAAGGATAAGGCTAAATCCTGTAAAATTTTAGTTTGAAGACTTGTGGCTTCATATTGGTAATGGACGATCAAAGAATTATTTGTTTAATCTTTGCTGTGCAGAGTCTGTTCCACTGCGCATACTTTCCCGAGAGGAAGAAAAATGGGCCGAATTGTCCCTATTTCTGATTTTGGCAAAGGTTTGCTATTGTTCTTTATCAAATTTTCCACTTGATGGGCAATGCTGGTCGCTTGCTATTAACAGAGGTTGCCAGTCATATAGAATTATATATACAGTTTATCCTTCCACGATTTGGCATAACTGACCAAATTTTCAATACTGATTGCGTCAATAACATGCAATTTTTGAATAGGAGAGGTAGAACTACCTTCCCTCAAAGCCTCAATGATAGTATTGTAGGCAAGTCGATAGGGGTCATTCAAAAAATAGTTCGAGTATTATTTTCTTTGTTTTTCTTTAAGAGTTTCAAATAATTGGCGATCTGATGGAACAAATTCTATAATTTCCTTGAGATATGAGCTGGTAAACCTATCAAACGAATCACGGAAGCCAGCAATAGCCAATGATAAAGTGAAATATGAGCTAAACGTAAATTAGGAGTCCAAATCTGCCATTTCAGCCATATACACAAATTATCTTAACTTTTCACCTAGCATCTTTTCATAAATAGAGCGCACAACTTACTATTTAGCTGTATTATGCCCAGCAAAATACAATCGAATATTTAACTCCGCTTTAGGAAGCGAAAACTCATGGTCCATCTTAAAGAATGCTTCAATATACTCACTACTAAACAGTTTTCTCGGATGCACATCTGTGCCTAAAGGCAAGATAGATAGATCATTAGGAATGAAGATGTTACGAGCTGGCAAAGTAACTGGACATTGGCGAGGAGTAATGCTATTGATAGATTCAGTCGTAAACTTAGATTGATAGATGGGCTCCACTTGATTGCAATCACCTTAAAATGTTTTCGACTCTACAGTAACGATAAGATTGTCAGTGTTAAGCTGAGAAATATAGCCAGAGATGAGGTCAGGTCTGAAATCCTCCATGAGATAGGGATATATTAAAATTTCCTACATTTTACGCTTGTGCAAATTTTTCGATATTGCCGAACAATAGTTCATGCCCTGTCTTTTTTATACAAAATCAAACTTCATTTTATTGACTCTTTGTATTTATTCTATGACCCATGCTTCGGGTGGACTTTCTTTGAGGAGATTGATGAAATGAAAAATGTATCCGATGATTTCTCTAACTTGAGTAATACCTTTATCGGTGAGATTGACTCCAATCTAAAATTCAGAAAAGCAATTGTAGTTATCCGATCCCCCAGCTGATACTCCAGTGGCTAGTCCTTGAGAAATTAGGAAAGATAAAAGTGAGCCCTTTCCTTCGTGGCCCAAAATATGAGAAACATATTTGGCAGGAGAGTGCCGATATTCTGCTGACTGATCCTTAAGTATCCAGGTGAGTTCCATATGTTTTTTATCTTTCACAGGCACCACCTTAATTATTTTGCCAATTGTCTTCTAGTCAAAAGGATGCTCATTTAGTTGGAACTACTTATAATTTTTATTTGCAACTTGCTAAAATCTATTCAAAACCTCTCTCGTCAAGGTTTAGACATCTGCTTGCCCGTAAATAACGAGTTTCATCAAATTGGCCGAGTAATTGCTATTGTAAAAATTGAAGAGCATTTGCCTCAAGTTGGGGTTCGCCAAAGAATTACGGTCTCCAGTAGAAAACTTGTTATAAGGATGGCCTGGCTTGGCCAAATGTTTGCTCAACTGATATTTTCGCCACAGATCATTTTGCAAATTTTTTGAATGTTCGGAGTGCACCGCATTAAGCTCTCTTTCTGACGAGGAATCCAACATGAGGGGATCAATAAAAAAGCGAGAAAATCTGTCTAGAGTATCAATGAAGGATCCGTGTGCAACTTCGAAGAAAAAGTTAGTCTCATCGAGAGATGTATATGCATTGGAAGAGCCAGCATTTTTGCTTAAAAACTAGATTAATCATAAAGTACGTTCGAATAATCATTTTATTCGGGATATTTTGCAGTACCCATGAATAGCATGTGTTCCAGGTAGTGAGCAATGCCCTGGGCCTACATCGGATCCAAAAAAGAACCGATACCTACACTCAAGGAGGCTGCTGATTTCTGTGCATCTTTATCAGAAATGATCAAGCACTCTAAGTCATTTTTTAGAAAAAGCGGCTTGTAGATACGTTGATCGCTGATGCTTTTGATAACTTTGGCTATACTCATTAAATTGACTGAATTAATGCTGGTAAGCAATATTAAATATCTGCAAAAGTTGATTAGCATGATTGATTCGACAAACAGGTCTTAGGGGAGCAAATTTTAATATTTTTTTAAATAAGTCTGGGTGGTACTTAAATACTCGGGGATATAGTTAATTTTATGAAAGTCAATGTAAAACAAGATAGAGAAGATATTCAGCTATTTCGGCAATATCAAGAATTAGCCCTTCTACACAAGCTGCATCTCTCAAATCATTTAAATATATGAGACCAATCCAGAGTCCTTGAAGTTCATACTCTACAACCTCAATCAACTCATCTTCTCCAATTGCAAATAGGTTCGCCTTCGACTCAAACACAGGCTAATTACGGCCAGCCTCATTTCTAAACTAAACAAGATATACGTGCAGAGAGTCAAACAGTTTTTAGAGGACAAACTCAATTTCGAACTTTAAAATTTTCAACTTGACAGTCAACCTGAAAAACTATAAGAAAAGTAAAAAGCAAGCACCCGCAAATGGGAGGAGATTGATTTGCTTAAAGTGATTGAAACTGAAGATCTCTTGCATTCCAGCGACAAAGGCAAAGGATAGGCCACGGCCAATGACAATGCGGAAGACTAGAAAAAGGTGTTCGACTCCTTTCTAGACATGAACCACGCCACAATGCTCAACATAGAAAACGCTTTCAAGGACGTATAGACTCAAAACGAGGTGACTGATGAGGCCATTCGTAATGAAAAGCAGAAATTTAAGATGAAAGTGTAAAAAATAAACAGCAAATCTAAATAGGAAATCGAATCTATTTAATTTACGATTTCCAACCCTTTCAACCTGATGTACTAGATCTGCATATCGAATATGCTCAATACTGAGTGGTAGCTTAGACATCTCTCCGTTCTTATCCTCAGATAACTGCTGCTTCACTCCGAGTTTCTCGGGTTTTCTCATAAATTTTGTATGACTAAGTTGGATGGTGCTAATAACAGATTTTAATTTTTGTCAAACACTACCAAGGATCTCCTCCGTAAGCATGTGTCTGATGCTCTCAAGAAGAAGCAGCTATTTGATGAAGTTATTATTAAAACGTTGTTCCTCTTATCACTGGATAGATTTGCTGACTACCAAACTGATGAAAGCGTGATTCTGGTAAGAATGGTAGGAGGAGAGATTCTTTCTATATGCTTTCGAGCTCTTGAGCCTGGAAGACAAGCTCAGTTAATCAAAATGATCCGACGTGTCTTTGAGAAGGAATCTCCATTCAACAACAACAAGTCTAAGTTCACTTGGTAAGTCAAGCATTCCTTCCTTCACTTTTTAACTGTTCTGCTTCAGAATGATCGATCATATGGAAAACTTCTATGTGCCCAGTTAGAATAGTGCCTAATCAAAATGCTGGCCAATGATCAAGTCGATGAAATAACTCTATGCATTTGCCAAGTTATAGAAAGCTTTATTGGAGAGCCCTACTTCACAGCAGACAAAATAGACAGGACCAATCGGCAGATCTGGAATATCGTTGAAACATTAGATGATATTTCTATCTCGGCCAAAGACACTCTCAAACTCCTTTATAAACTATTCCCTTACTTTAAACTCAATGAAGGTGCTTGCATCGATCGCCTCAAGAAGTTTTTTACCAGCAAGATTAGCTAAGTGAGAGGCGAACTCTATCGACTGATAAGCTGCCTCTACAGCAAGAAAAAGGACATTCCCGATGCTAAAATTATTTAAAAGAACTTGGTTCAACTCCTTCAGGCAGGACTAATCTAATATGAAACTGACAATTTCACTCAAGTGGTGTTAGCGATGCCCCACGTGATGCCCTACATAATAAAGGTGAAGAACATCCGGAAGATGGTATAATTCATAAACACTTGCGTGACTCCCAATCAATATACTGAATAGATTATTGTAAACAAATTTTTAATGGGGCAGTAGAAATAAAAAAGTGAATATACCTCCAACGAATATTTGTACATCTACGAGCATGAGAATGTGCATTGTCCCATTAGCGCCTACACTGACAAAAGAGTATGGAAGATGGCCACTTTACTCATATCATTTTTCAGCAATAGCTCCGAGGGGTTGGAAGAATTACTCAAGGGTATTGAGAAGAACAATGAGAAAAATCATCGGGCAAAGATACTAGTCTATCTGCTGTTAACGCACCTTATGCCTCAATATCGCAAACTAAAGATATTTGATGAATATAAGGAGCAGGCGGTGAAGCTCATATTGCTTGATTTTAGCGAGATCATTGATAATGAAATCACCAAATTCTACATTCCCTAACTTGACAAACAGCTGAAGAGTATCCTTTAACAAGGAAAATTTGTGAATGAACAGAAGAATAACGATGCTCTGGTGATAATTCGATAAATATGGTAGATTTTTAAGAAGAGTGAGTATAATCTGAAGAACGGAAGTGATATTGCCAAAAAGCTATCCATTCTGTACAGTCAATAGCTAGACCCGATTTTACTAGGAGACATCTAGATTATTCTTAGAATAATGAATAATATCATGAAGATTCAGCGAGAACTGGCTAAAAATGTGAAGATATTCGCCGTCCAATACCTGGTGCAATATAACTCTCCCAACTAAGTTCAGAATTTAAATGTTGTCATCAAGTCCATTATGGATGCTATCAAGGAAGATAACTATGGCTTCATAAGCGAAGCCACTGCCAAGGCGGCTATGGGTCTCTCTCTCAGTCTCATCAAAACCAAAAAAGTAGTGTATAATAAGTTCAACAGCAATCTTTGCTACTTTGTTTCCACCAGCTACGTGCCAAGCGAACTAAAGCTGGGAGAGCACGCGGATTCCATCCAACTCTAAGGGAAATACATGGGAGGACTATGCAAGTATATCTAGCTCATAGGCAACACTTCCCCAGACTATCTCAAGGACACATGGAAATTTTATCTGATGTAAAACATGTAGAAAAAAGATGGCAAAGTCATATAAATAACAGAAGAGTATAATCGCTTGCTAATACTGTTAAGCGGAACCAGCTGCACCCTCCTCAAAATTGACAAAGTGAAACTCGATGAGGAAGGATACTTCATAAACAAATTTACCAATAAGATATCTCTTATCTTGAAAAATTCAGAGAACACCCCTATGGCAGAGACTATACGAATCAAAGTCAAAAAGATACTTTCTGACTGTCTCATTTTTCTTAGTGATAACTACACTGAAATCTCCAACATCTTCTTTTAATGGTACTTGTTGGAGCTGGGCCATGAAAATACAATTTTCTACGAAGTACTTTAAAAGATTAGCAGTGATTATATTGTCAAACTATCTTCCGTTTCCTCGCTGTTTATTATGCAGATCATCAAGTCAATCACCAAGGAGAGTCTACGTGATGTATCTATGAATAGCTTGTCCAACCTTATCGTAGGTGTTTATACAAACATCGCTAAAGTTAACTTCTCTCCTGCTTTGACCAAAATTTCCGAAGAGGGGATCGAGTTCATCAAAAATTTCAAAAATACATCTAATTTTAAATATGAATTGACGGTGCCTTTATCGAAAGATATTGAACTTAGAAGCTATCAAATCGAAGGAATTACGTGGATGGGATTCCTTACTCGATACAATCTTAGTGGTGCGCTTTGCGATGATATGGGATTGGGCAAAACCCTACAAACTTTAGTTGTGCTCGAGAACGAATATAAGAAGATGATAGAAACATCAAGTTCTCGGGGCTATTTGCATAGTCTGATCGTCTGTCCAACCACGTTAATGTAGCACTGGGCGTTTGAGTATCATAAATATTTTCCTCAACCGCTGTGCGAAGTTATGATCCTTGACAACAAGAAAAAAGTAGGCGATGTTCCAAAGAAGTAAAACAGCAAGCACCCTATTCTTTTCATCACCAGCTACAGCATGCTCGAGAAGCAAGATAATCTGTTTGAAAAGTATTCCTTCAAGTTTATCATCCTTGATTAGGGGCACATTATAAAGAACACTCGAACTAATAAATTCAAAGCGGTTCGCAAACTCAAAGGTCTACACAGGTTCATACTCACTGGCACTCCAATCCAAAATAGACTCATCGAATTATGGGGACTATTCGATTTTCTGATGCCAGGCTACCTCTATGCCGAGGATATTTTCAAAAAGTATTACTAAAAGCTTTTCGAGGTGAATCTAACCACCTTCCACGAGGATGAACTGTTGTTTTCGGAGGGACAACGTAAGACCCTATAAAAATTGCATTTCAAAGTGATGCCCTTCATAATGCGACGCATGAAAGGTGACGTGCTCCGCTAATTACCATAGAAAATAATAAATGATTACTATTGCAGCCTGAGTGAATCACAGACTCGCCATTATTAGAGATTATAACAGAAGATAAAAGAGCAAAGTGATAACAAGGAACTCAATGTGCTGGGTAATTTGCATGAAATGATCAAAATAGTCAATCACCCCTTTTTAGCTGATCTGGAACCAAAATGTGTCTGGGAAGATTCAGGCAAATTCGTAGCTTTGGGAGAGCTTTTTGAGCAGTTTGGATTTACTGAAGATGACAGTATTCAACACAATAAAGTAATAGTTGTTACATTTAGGTTATCATCTTCGCGAAGTAAAAGAACACCATTGATCTAATCTAAAGATTCCTTAAAGAATGCTACAAACCAGTCAACTATCTAAAACTAACTGCCGACGTCAAGATCGGAGAGAGATTCACAGTTGCTCAGACTTTCAATGGGGACAGCGACATTAAAGTGCTTATTGTTACTAAGGCTATAGGTGGCGAAGGTCTCAATTTATCCTCAGCAAATTGTGTGATAATGTTTGACAGCGATTACAACCCCACAGTTGACATGCAGGCCATCGATCGAGCACATCGTATCGGACAAAAGCGAGTGCTGAATGTGTATCGACTGATAACTAAGGATACCTTGGAATAAAAGATAATGGGTATCCAGAAATTTAAGACAAATCTGGCCAACGCTATCGTTAACATTGACAACGCTTCCATCAAAAACATTCAAGAAAGCAAACTGCCAGAGCTGCTGGAGAACGTTCGAGATTTGCAGCAGAATTCGAAAGAAAGTGAGACGAAGATCAACAACTCGATGTACGGGGCAATCATCGCAGAAATGGAGAAAAATGCTATCTAAACCAAGTAGTTCCTTCAAAGATATTGATTCGCATTCATAGATCATTATAGATCACTTAAGCTCCAGCGACAATTCTATCGGGCAGTGGTCGCTCCCCATTATATCATTGTTTATTGTTGAGTCCAAAACTTGAGCTACTGATTTGTCGTCCACCAAAAAATAGTCGAGACGCCAACCGATGTTCTTGGCACGACCCCCTGTACGCATACTCCACCATGAGTATTTCACTGTCTCAGGATAGAATTTTCTGAAGGTGTCGACCCATCCAGCATTTAAAAACTTTGTAAAGCTGTCCCGTTCCTAGATTGTAAATCCTGCTGTCTTTTAGTTGCCCTTCGGGCGAGCGATATCGATTTATTTGTGGCAAACATTTAAATCTCCACAGATGATGACTGTCTTTTTGGACTTGAGATCATTGCAGTATTTCTGGAAGGCCACATCGTACTCCTCAGTACGATACTTCAGCCTATCTAACTTCTGTCCAGCGTTTGGAATATAAGCGGTGATCAGATAGAATTTTTCGAATTAAATGGTGATTGCTCTACCTTCTTGAGAATGTTCCTGCTCAGGTAAATCTTCTTTTGTACTCAAAGGTAAATATTTTGAGAAAATAGCCACTCCCGAGTATCCAGAAGAACACTTGCAAAAGTTCCAGTATCCATGATAGCCTGTAATAGTGATAGGGTCCTTTTGAAAGGTGTCGTGATCTATCTTCGTCTCATTAAGGCAGAAGATATCAGGCTTGACTTTTTATACGTAGTTCTGCAAGTCTTTTCTGTTTAGCACTGCTCTGATTCCATTTACATTCCATGAACTTATCAGTAGTTTATTAGGAGTCTTGCCGTTTCCGTATTACCATAAGTTGGAGTGATCGATAGACTTGCCTATTTTATCGGTCGGACTTGAACTGAATTGTTTTGATCTGCTCTTAGCAACTTTGGACGATTCTTATGCCACTATCTATTTTGAGAACAGTTTGGTTTGCTTTTCAACTGACTGAGCCTTTTCAGGTTTTTCTTAAGCTTTCTGGGCAGCTTTTTTTGGAGGCATAATAAATATAATGGCGCCAACGTATCTTGATTATCTATAGCTGATTGAGTAATAAAATATCCTCGATGAAATGGCTTCCCAATTAATACGATTGCAAGCTTTTGACAAAGAAATGATGATCAATGATCATATTCATATATTCATAATGTAGATATTTCTTACCAAAGTGATCACCTCAATATTTATATACGGCTGAATACCAACCATAAATCAAAGAGAAATAGAGGATGTAAACTGAGTTTGGGAAGGTGGGGGAATCAAATTTTTGTGTTAATTCCATTTAAATCCTTCTTTCTGGCAGCGATAGAAGATTTGTATAATATATCATTAGATAAAATTTCGAAGGTTGCTGCAATCAAGGAGAACAATTAGCACACTAAAGACTATTTGGCAAATAAGAGAATGAGCTTTAGTATAATGATGATTCTAACTAAAATGACATAAGGATGTGTTAAGGTAATGATTAGTAATAAGCATAGTCTGAGACTATAATTGTGGATTAGACGAATTTTAAGGGCTATTGTTTTGAATTTTCAACAAATAATAATGAAAATATAAAAATGTTTGGGGATATTGACTAAAATAATGAGGAATACTTTTAGAATAATAGCAATCCAAGAGAAGAATAATACTAAGATTATTGCAGTCGGAATGATTCAAGTGAATAATAGTATCATGACTAAGACTCAAATGATAGTAACTATTCATTTGAGCAGCATCCCGACTCAAATTAAAATCAACCTGCATTTATTGTTTAAATTGATGGATAGGATCCACATAATTTTAGCTTTGAAACTGCGACCGATATTTTCGGCTTTACAACGGACATATTTGAAGGTTTCTATCCTCCAGACAATTACAGAGTTTAAGGCTTAAGCTAGAATTAAATGAATCAAATTTAATAAATAGAATTGCCTCATTAGACATTATTATAGGGTTCATAAAAGTGTTCAATCTGTATTTAAGACATCTAAATTGGTGATAAAGTAATGGTATTGGAGTGTAAACATAAATATCACTCTAATTGTTTGAAAATATGGCTGAAGGATAGGAGTCTATGTCCAAACTGTAGGCACTCTTTAAAATGTATTGGCAAGTGATTTATATTGATTTATGTAAATCTTAAACCATTATTAAAAAGTAGTATAAGCAAAGTAATAAGTATAAATAATAATTGAATATCGCTGAAAACAATTTATTATGCTTAAATTTATAAATAGGTTATTTAAATTTGTGGTTTAAATCAAACAGCCTATTATCAAAGCATAAGTATTTAAATGCAGATGCAAAAGTACGACCAATAAAGCTTGGCTGATGTTTAAAAAGAATATGAGCAAGGTGAACTTCAAAAAGAAAAGAAAGAAGCTCCACATCCGGACCTAATAGAGATCTTAGGTCATCTGAAAATAAAATAAAAATATCCCTTTGCAAAAAATATTGCCGATTTCTATCGATAAATACGGGGCTATCCTGGAAATCAGTTAGAATTTAGACACACTATTTACAACCAGACAAATGAAGATTTAAACTTTATTATTTCCCTTTTGAATAGGGAGGCTCGAAAGGAAAATATTTCTCAATAAAGCAGATATTAAATCTAAAATGTAGCTATCATATGTAAAGAAGCTCTTAGAAAAAAATAATACGATGAATAGAAAAAAAAAAAAAAAACAGGAAAAATACACGTACTCTTGCTGATATATTAGACTGAGGAGTTAGCCTCCGCCGCTTATTTAGCTTTAACCGAAGAAAATTTTCTAATCAGAAAAAAGCAATTCAGTTCCCTCAAGAACAATCTGGTCCTTATTTCGTTTTTAATTCTTATTATTAGCCTTGGTATCAGACAAGCCAAATATTATGACTATGAAAAAAAGACCACGGCATTAATCAACGACATCAACTCGTCAATCATATCCGTAATCAATTTAACTTTTAATGATCCAAAAAATGAGTTAGCAGCCTAACATTAAAAAGCCTCGTTATCCCTTAATGCAAAAGACTTAAGATAAGGTTAATCAAACTCCACATCTAATGAACCATAAAACATTAATTCCACATCCAACTAAATTTTAAAAACCTAATTATTTGATTTAAGCAGCAAGGTCATAGAGTTGTTTAAGTGGTGTTTGTCAGTAAAAGATGCTATCCCATTTCAATGGTTTTGCATAGCAATCTTGTCAACGATTTTCATTGTCTAAGTTGCAGAAAATAAGCTTTAACGAGACTTTTTAGATCTAAAAACGACACTGATGATTGGTTTAAGTAATGGAAGAAGGGAGACCAAGACATAAATAAAAAAGGATTAGAAGGAGACTCTGATTGATAAAGAACGAAGTGATTGATTCCCATAAATTCATTTTATAATTTTCAACAGCTATGAATAGTTTTTTACTTTTAGATGGAGATTAAATTAACCTTCTAATTACATCGATATTTATTTGTCCCTTTGACATTCCTAAGCTATTTATTCTCATTATTCGTAGAAAACAAAGAGAAAAGGTGATCTGCAATCAGATGCCAGGTTTATCCCGAGATAAGCCACATGATGGTAAAATGTTGATTATTTTATCGTTTATATATCGCTTAGAAATGATTCAAATCTTTAGTTTGGTAATTAAAGTTTAATATTTAATTGAGGCATGTCCAAAAAATATTACGTTCTCTATACTCTCAAAGAATTCTTTGCTCCTCGCGTTTTCAAGACCAAGGCAACCATCAAAAAGTATATCGACGACAATCACAAATATTAATATGAACAGTTCAACAATGAAATAGAGGCGGAGGAGTTTAGCAGAAGGATTGAGAAGAAGTTAGAACATAAGTACAACTTAAAATTTAGTCGAGAAGAAAAAACACTAATAGGATAAACGAAATAGAAAGGTATTAAAAAAGAAAGATTTATTGAGTCTAAGGAAGATGAAAAAAAGGAAAGCAAAAATTAAGATAAAAAGCTATTAAACAACTATCACTAAGAAAATAAAAAAATAAAAAATCATAAGAACATACTAAATATTATAGAGAAAAACATATCAAATATAGAAATACAAAATCAATAAAAAGTAAAAACAACAAAGAAAGTCGAGGCAAATAGTGAACAAACTGAATTAAAGGAATAATAATAAAAAAGATATAATACAAGAATGAGGTAAATAATGATAAAAAAATAAAAAGAGAAAAAGTAAAAATAATTAAAATAAACAAAAAACAAGAAATAGGATAATTAAGATAGTAAAATATTAAAAAGAGAAAAAGAAATAGAAAAGTTATACAAATAATAAAGGAAGGAATCAAAAAATAACAGATTATCATACAAAATGTATTCTAATCAATAAATAGAAAAATAAACAATTAAGAAAAGAAATGTTTAAAAATAAATTATAGGAAAAGAGAAGAAAGAGAAAGATATCATAAGATAAACAAAGCCTGAGAAAGAGATCATATTATAAACAATGCCTGAGAAATAGATCATACTAGAAGCAAAGCCTGAGAAATAGATCATAGTAGAAGCAAAGCCTGAGAAAGAGATCATATTATAAACAAAGCCTGAGAAAGACATCATATTATAAACAAAGCCTGAGAAAGACATCATATTATAAACAAAGCCTGAGAAAGACATCATATTATAAACAAAGCCTGAGAAAGAGATCACACTAGAAGCAAAGCCTGAGAAAGACATCATATTATAAACAAAGCCTGAGAAAGACATCATATTATAAACAAAGCCTGAGAAAGACATCATATTATAAACAAAGCCTGAGAAAGACATCATATTATAAACAAAGCCTGAGAAAGACATCATATTATAAACAAAGCC
>Ga0302188_10000169_pt1 | contig 54052 bp, 35 predicted proteins | sample II_Bog_E2_1_FD_198783 | JGI IMG/M metagenome (GOLD analysis project Ga0302188, IMG submission 198783) | Peat permafrost microbial communities from Stordalen Mire near Abisko, Sweden - II_Bog_E2_1 | ecosystem: Environmental > Terrestrial > Soil > Wetlands > Peat | place: Sweden: Abisko... | reverse complement strand
CTCCCCCAACCCCCACCACACCCCCAACCCCAACCCCAACCCCAACCCCACCCCCAACCCCAACCCCAACCCCAACATAAATTAACTTTTGAATAATTATTTAGTTATTAAGATAATGTAGGATTGTAATTAAGAAATTAAGAGATTGTTAAAACAACAAAAATGAAGTTTTGGTTAATAATTATTTTATTGATATTTTACAAATGAAATAAAGAAATAAGAATTCGATATTTATTACTATATCTTGTATATATAAGTAGTTGCCTCTTTTGCAAATATTTATAATCATATAAGGATGAGTGAGAAGCAATCAGCAGCATCCTACCTACAAGTTATACAATAAGGCTTCCTCAGAATGAAGAACATACTTATTGAGCGATTTACATCTGATAACTCCACTATTATGACCAATCATTCCGAACTGAGATAGTATTACTTTTACTATTTAGAAAAATTTATCAGCTTAATCAGGTCAGAGCTACCACCAAAGAAAAAGTAGAAGTTAATAAATACGTCCGGGACAATATTCAAGATTTTATTGAAAGGTATATATCAGTCAAATTATCTCCTCTGAGTAACTTGAGCAAAGACCCACATAAATTTGTTGAAATATTAAACAGACTCTGGACCCATTATCAAATTTTCATCTTCTGTCATTACTTCGTTTGCTAAAAGATTAACGAGTTCTTTGGTAGTTTTTATCGAATGAACAATGCCAAGGATTATGTGTATGTAACATCAAAATCTCAAATCAAACAGGATACAGATCCTATTCCAACTATGGGAGTGAATGAATTAAAAGCCTACTTTGGGAAGATCAACATGATAGAACATTTCAAGACAATCTTCAACAAGTTTTTGAATGAAGAACGATCATAAAAAAATGTTCCTCGGTCCGAAATTAGAGAAAGTATTCATAGTTTGGAGAGTTGCTATTTTGATATGGATGCATATTGCTAGCTTGAAGATTCAAAACCTCGATTAATTAAGAGATAAATTAAAAATGAAAAGCTTTCCAATAACCGTAGAAGCAAAGATGTACAGTTCTTTAGTGACCATCTCCTCGAGCAAACCCTTGCTAATCTAGCAAAATATTACTCAGAGTAGTTTGTATAAAAGAAGGCTATGAACATGAATTCTACTGATGAAATTCGAAGAATGATCTAAATTATTACTCAAGAAGAGGCTAGAGCTCACTATTACATTCATTCCAAATAAAATAGATAAAGATATATTTCCACACTCAACTAGAACTTGATTTAAAAAGATTTGCAAAAAAGAATTACTAAGGATGATGGACTCAAACGTTATTTAGAACTTTATGAGGAAGGAAAGGAATAATATTTCAAATAATTAAAAGATTTCTGGAAAGTTTATTCTAGAGTTCTTGATAAGTCTCTTCCTTACATCAAAAACTTGTTTAATAACTATCTTATCTTTGAAGCCAAGAAAGTGGGTGAGAAAGTGAAAAATTTTACGTAATTTGTATCATAATTAATTCGAATTAATGGCAAGTGTGTAAAAATTACTTAAATATTTGGAAATAATTTCGATCTTTAAAATGATAGGAATTCTAAGATCCGTGATATGATGAGTAATAGTATCACTGACGCCGGAAAAAAAGAAGGTAAATTTGATTATGGAGCCAAAAATTTAGCCTCCTTCATCAATACCAAATTTAAAAATTGCTACACTAAAGGAGGTCTTGTATCTCTGGGCGATTTATATAAACAGCTAGTAGCTTTATTTAAAATTCTGTTATAAAAAAGTAGATTTATTGATGAGTATCACAAACATTTAGGAAATCGTCTTCTTGAAGATATTTAATTCTCCAATGATTTGGATACTGGAAACATTTTGACCATGGAAAAGCAATTTATTTAATAAATTCAAAAAGAGTGTGGAGTGTCCTAAGTAAGAGTTTTAACTGAAGTCATTAAAGATATTGAAAAAAGTATTGACAATAACACCAAGCTGAAGGGAAAAGTTGGAGCAGAAAATATATATCCCCTAAATCAGATTATTATCAAGAATTCTATTAATTGGCCCGAAAGAAATACCTACAGCGTGAGCAACCCTCCAAGCGTAATTGTTCGTTGCTACAATCAAATCTCCTAATACTTCAAAAGCCAAAACGCGAACATTCAATTTTAATTTAACTCAGGGGTTTCCTTATTTAAAGGCGAATTCGACACTGGCAAAAAGCAAAACTTTCAGTTTAAAAATATATATTTGATGATTCTGCTCTACATTGATTAAGCTAAAAAGCTTTTTTATGGAGACCTCAAGAAGAAACTTTAGGCAACTGGTATGAATAAGATGAAAGGGCAAATTGACTTGGCTAAAGCTATCATTGAACTCTACTATGCTGGACTCATTACTTCCCAAACAAAATCTATTAAACCAGGAACTCCTAATATTTGTAAAGTTTCAGAAACAGATGAGTTTGAAATAAATCGGAGGTATGACTATGTCTAAGAGGAAAAAAGAAAAAAAGGATCAAAAGGCCCTGCCCCAAAGCCTCTGCTTATTGCAAAAGGTAATATTCTTACTCCTTCTGAATAACTGAAAAGAGGATTTGAGGAATAAACTAGAAACTACAACGACGATGAGAAAAAGATTGAAGCTGAGCGTAAATTTAAAGTGGAATGTATTACAGTTAAAACCTTAAAGCATGCCCACCACCATAATATGAATTGTAATTTCGAGCAGCTGTATAAGATCACGCAAGAAGGAAAAAACAAATAGTTCAGGGTCAACTAAAAATTCTTGAAGGAAGTTATCTAGGACCTTATTATTAAAAAGTATTGCTAAAGAATATAAGGACAAAGAAATGTCTTCCGTTATATTGCTTGATGATCTATTCGACAAATATATATTTTAAGTTTTGCACAAAAATTATCCAGAGAAATAATGAGAATTTTACTTGTACTTCCACTTCTGGTTAATCAATTATCTTAATATTGCAATAGATATACTATCAGAAGCTTAATTGCCATATTTCCAGTTATTTAATGCCCATCTTAACTCCCTCAAGAAGATGAACTTTGGCTTATAAAGAGTCTATACTGATACTACTATCACATTCGTAAGAATTTCCTATATTGGAAGTCACATTCTCATTAATATCAAGGTCAATACCAAAGGATGGGCCTGCCCAATTTTTTCTGTATCGAATTGCCCGAGTGCTGTCCTTCAAGCTGTAAGATTTTAAATTGGTAATATTGAAGATAAAGCTTCTCTTTGTTTTGTCTTCTGCATAGATACCGTTTTATGGAATAAGATCCTCATCATGGTAAACTAAAGGCAGTGGTGAGAATCCTCCGATTAATTTATTATTGCTTGTTCGAATAATTGCAATGCAATTGCTGATGCCGTTGCAACGATTGTAAAATCCTTTGGGAGAAAAGTCTTATTAACTGCCTCGGTAAATCAATTTAGTCAATCGAATTAACAGTCCCCTTGAGTTAAAGAAACTATAAATTTTAACAAACTCCTCATGACTAGCCACTTTTGAAGGTTAAGAAAGATGAGGGACTAGTAATTGGCCTTATATTTTTTTTGAAAGAAGAACCTATATTAGGATGAATGGTATACGTATTTGAGAGTGAGAACTTTATCATTTATTTTCTTAAGTTCCAAATCTAAGAAATTGGTGATTTCTTTCTGTTTATCTAAATTTTTGTTGAGTGATCCACTTTCCGATTCGTTCAGCAGATTTACAATACTTGATCTGTCTAACCTTCCGTAGTCTTATCTCATAAATTCGAGGTAAGCTTGGCTGTTCGCTTCATATGGCAAGTGCTGATATTTAAGTTTGGTCAGTAAAACCTCAACTCTTCTTTGATCATCTTAGATTAATTTGTTAATCTATTTTTTCAATCCTTAGTAAAATGTGTTAATCTTTTTAAAGTAAGGCTGAATTAGAGATTCCTTTGGCTCCCAGGTTGATTTTAATTGCTATTTTATATCATTGATTTATCTAATGTCAGTCTTAGAATGTTTATGAAGAGCCATATTGCATTCACAGCAAAGAAATACATCTTCAGAGCAGTCTTAGGCTAAGCACACTTGCTTAATTTATTGATGATGCCTTTAACATTCAGGAAGACTCATTGTTTTTAAAATAAGATATTATTAATGTGTTGAATTAAATGATAAAATTTTATTGTAAACCTTTTTGTGTCATTAATTTTGATTTAATTTGATTGATCAATGGTTACATATTCCAAAATTTGAGATTCAACAAACTTTAATTTCAATGTTTTCAAAATTATCCGATTTATTTAGACTCTCAATAAATTGCAATCTTAGTATAATTTCATTTTGATGGATGAAATTTTAGTGTTTGTCAAAAAATGTGATTTTACATGATTTGAACTTAAATAACTTTGGCTGGTAAATAATAAGTTCACTTGTTAATTTGAATGTTTAATTTTAATATATAAATAAACGTTAGCATGAACATTCTGTCACCAAATATGGATTAGATAGCAAACGTCATTATTCGCCCTTCTCGTCATCTCTATAAACCAAGTGATTTAGGCTCTAAGACATTCAATTTAGATGATCAGCCAGTCACACGACAAGATTTCTAAGTCAAAAACAATCGAAACATGATACTCAAATGTAGCTACTATTCGAAGGTCAAGTAAATCAAGACTGACAATATCCTCATATACCTACATTGCAATTCAGGATGCAGAATATAGGGTATTTTATATGGTATATAGGCTTGACATATCTCAGACTTGCTATTGAGAACGATTTTAATTATTTGATTTTTGACTTTAGTGGCTCTGGACTTTCAGAAGGAAATTATATCTCCCTAGGTATGTATAGCTACATGCAGCAATTTAGGGTTCCATTAGGTTTAAGATCTCGATACAGTGATAAAATACGTTAAATCTCATATGAACGAGGACGCCAAATTTTGTTTATGGGGTCGCTCTATGGGAGCAATGACAGGTAATTGCAATTTGATTCAGCTCTTCGCTTTCTGTCTCTGCATAAGCATCCAATCGTTGCCGCCATATTCGACAGTCCTTTCCAATCTCTTCGAAAATTATTTATTGAAATAGGAAAGCAACGGACAAATTTTCCTTAAATTTTACTGAATGTTGCTTACAAATACGTAAAACCAATCATTGAATCGAAGGCTGAATTCGACATTGATGATGTTGATATATAGAGTTTAGTTTAGCAGATTAGTTCTCCTGGAATATTTATCGCATCGAAGCAAGATTGCTTAGTTCCTTTTACTCAAATTGATGATATCTTCAACAGATACAAGGGAGAAAAATAAATGTTCTTTATTGAGGAAAGTCACAATTAAGCAAGAAATATGGGAGTTATTCGCAAGGTCTTTAGAACTTTAAAAAAACATCTGCTTTTATCAGAACAAAATTAACTCAGAAAACAAAAGACCAGCTTTTACTCCATCTTACCTCAGAAAGATGCCAGCAAAAAAAAATTAGAACTTACCATAAAATCGCTTTCCCAAAGACAGCTAAAAGGGAGGCAAACTTTATAAATAAGCAAACCCGCTAATATACAAATTGACTTCAATCTGATGGAGAAAAGACAAACATCATGTTTGTTTCAAGCCAATAAGAGCAAGAAGGAGAAAAAGAATTCAGAAGCATTTATTAGCAATCATTCCGAATCGTTTTTATAAACAAAGAGAAAACCTTTGGCTCGCCTTATCATAAACGAATAAAATATGCAGGTTTAGGAAAAAGGACGCCCGAAATTTACAGGAGAGCCCAAGATTATCTAAATTAAAATGAAATTAAAAGATGGAAAAAGTCGAGAGAGGAAGACCTTACAACATATTTCGAGCAAACGTCCCCCTTTTGTGGAACTCAAAGGTACTAAGGATATGAGAAACAGTTTTTAGCTGAGATATAGAACGTGATTTATATCTTATCGATTATTGATTTAATTATCATTTATCAATTTGGAAATTTTTATCAATATGACTTTTATGGAAATTTTGACCTTTTTTATGATTATGAAAAATCAAATAGTAATGTGTTTTTTTTATAAAAAAAAAATATATGAAGAGCAATGATTATATCATTGACGCAATGTGGATAACTAGCCAAGAGCAAATCCCATTTGTGGAAGAAGAGAGGCAAGAGATGTCTTTGAGTCCCCTGTAAATTGATTGATTTTAATCTCCTGTATTCCTAAGTGATTATAGATTCTCTCAGTAGAATCTATTTGATATTTAAGAAGAGTCTTCTCATCATGTTCTTTATCTAATTATAACCTTTTTTTCGAGTATTCCATCTCAAAGTCAAGTCTTATCTTCTCCAGTAACTGCTAATTTTTCAATTTTTCCTGCTCTTGCAAGAAATTATTTTTCATTCTTTCAATTTAAAACTTTGCTTCTCTCTGAATTCTCTGTATTTAAAGTTCATTCTTTTGATTTTCATAGGATCCTTGCTGTTGGTCTCTCTTTATCTTCTCATTATTTTTAGTGCTTTGCTTTGCGGTTTCATTCAGTTCATTGGCCTCAGACATTTTTAGTTCATATTTTTGCTTTGCATCATTGATTTTCTATTCATTTGATAACTCAATCTGTTGAGCTTTGAGGGCAGTCTCTTGTCTAAACTCTGCTTGCAGATCTTTAAATAGTCTCTCTGAAGAAATGGTTACTTCTGTGATCTAGACAGTTTACAGCCAAATTCCCCATCCTGTAAATGTATCTTTTAGGTCTTTTTTAATGTTATCTCTAAGATGACTTCTATTTCTCATCACTTCATCAAGCGAAGAGTTTGCAATCAGGTTTCGGAGAACACTTTCACACATAGCCTGAACATTTCTGTTAGCATCGCCTCCCTACATGTATTTATAGCATCTGAAAGGACCATCATCTTCTCTATAAACTGACCAAAAGGCAAAACCGTTAATAACAACTCCTTGCATTTCTTTTGTTACGTTATTGGCCTTGAATTTGACTTGCTCCACTTTCGATGGAAATTTAACATAACTGTCCGTGAGGCCGACGAATGTTTTAAGACCTACTCCAGCCTTAAGTAACTTTCCTCCTCTGATGATCAGTAACCACTCATTCGGATTAGAGGTGACCCATCGATTTTTGATGAATAATGCGATGAAGACTGCAGCAATAATAAGTCCAACAGCACCCCAAATAGCTGTAGAATAATCCAGCGGCAATATTTGCAAGAATCTGCTTGAGAAACTAGATAAGAACTATACGGTATTTGACATATCTTCTGAATAATGTAGTATAAATATTTAATTATCATATCTTTTTTATGATGCAGCTCTTAAAGGAAAGTGATCTTAATAGTTGTAAACAGTTGGAAGATAGTTTCATAATATTGTATTCTTATTGTTATAAATTTAGTTGTAAAAATGACTCAAAGGATTAAAGTCATGATTCGCCTCAAACCATCAAATAATAAATGTAAGATCTGAACCTAATTAGAAGCAAAATCAATTATGGTCATTGACTATGCGAATAACATAGTTTCCATAACAAAACCTCAATAAAAAATATCGAATTTGGCCAATAAAGATCAAGTTGTGATTAGATCCTTTGCATTTACCAAAGTGTTTAGCCATGAAGATACACAGGAAGATGTTTATTAAGAAGCAGCTTTCTCTTTGGTTGAAAATGTGATAGCAGGATATAATGGAACTATTTTTGCATATGGCCAAACTGCTAGCGGTAAAACATATACCATTATGGGAGCAAAATAATATCTTGAAAGGAAACCTTTGAATAAGCAAGTTGTCTTAGCCTCAAAAAATGAAGTGAATAAATAAAACTAGCAAAAATAGTATATAAATGAGCTTAAGGGCATTATTCCAAGAGCATTTGCTCAAATTATAGCTGTAACAAAAAGCCAGAAACAGAAAAATCATTTAATTTAATGCTCATTTATTGAAATTTATAATGAAAACGTTCACGATTTACTCGCAGAAGATATCAAATCTAATTTGGCATTAAAGGAAACTACCACTAAAGGATTGATGATTGAGGGATTGAAGACATTTTTGGTTAAAAGCGTTGAAGAACTGGAAAGATATCTTAAAATTGGATTTAGAAATAGGTCAGTTAGGCAGACAAGCATGAACAAAGAGTCATCGAGATCTCATTGCATTTTCACGATTCGTATATAATAGGAATCAACTGATTAGTTAGGGCAGACCAAATTTAAAGTGGGAAAACTTAACTTAGTTGATTTAGCAGGATCTGAGAGGCAAAGTAAAACAAAAATAAAGGAATAGGGCTTTAAAGAAGCAACTAAAATTAATTTATCTCTAAGTGCACTGGGAAAAGTTATCAATTGTCTGTCTAGCATACGATAGGATCAAAAGATGTACATTCCTTACAGAGACTCCAAACTGACCAGGATTCTTCAAGATTCTTTGGGAGGAAATACCAAAACAGTAATGATTGGAACCGTTTCACAGTAGTCTATTAATTATTAGTAGACTCTAAGTACTTTTATTTACTCCAGTAGAGCCAAATTCATACAAAATACTCCCGTTCTTAATGAAGACCCAAAGGATGTTCTTCTAAGATAATACAAGCTTTAAATCCAGAAGCTAAAAATTCTACTCATGTAGAAAGAATTGTAAAATCAAGATTTGAAAGGAAATCCTAGTAAATTTAGTGAGATAAAGCGAGTGATAGACCATTCTGATGAAAATGCGATTAAGGACAAAATATAAAATTTGTAGAAGATTATGAAAAAAGAAGGGGATAACGAGTAAGAAATAAAGTATCTTTAAAAAATTGAGCAGCTTAAAATAAAAATAAAAAGGCAGGAATAAAAATAGGAGGAAATGGAAAAGCAACAAAGGAAAAGAGAAGAGGACCTTCTTTCAATTGAGAAAAACTATCATACTTTAAACGAAGAAGTAGATATGCTGAGAAGTAAATTTTCTGATCTTAAACATAAATACCTGCTGAAATGCCAAGAACTGGAAGACTATCATTAATAATATGAGGAAGATAAAGACCAATTTCAAACCATTCTCAACAACAAAAATCAACAAATACAAAAATTGGAGGCATTAATGGAGAATATTTTGGAACAGAAACACTCTAACCAAGAAGATAGGGATGATAGCGAAGAAAAAAGATCTAATTCTAGTCATCAAAAAACTAAAAAAATATTCTCCAATTTCAAAGTGGAACCCAAAATCCAAATCCATCAATAAGACATAAATTTGTTCAAAAGTACAGAATCACATAGATAAACCTTGAGTCTAAAGAAATATGATCATGAAAACTCGAAATTAGTTTCGTACCCTAAGATTATAAAGAAAGCCACTTTATAGAGTCGGTATTATTAAAGTTTAAGAGAAAGAAAAGAGGAAAAGGGATTAAAGCAGTCAAGCCACACCTCTTTAAAGCCAATAATTAACAAGTAAGAAATAGAGAAGCAGGAGAGAAGAAACAAAATAAAGCGAGTTGATTCTTTAATCTCCTTAAAAAGAGACAAATCTAAAAAACTTCCCTTTATAACTGAAGTTCAAAAAATAAACTCTGAACGCAACCGCCAACAATAGACCTCTTCCATTCATGAGCTGCCAAATAACTTTCATTTTGATATTGCTCAAATAAAAAATGACATCATTCGTGAATTAAAGGGAAGAAGCAAGCAAAACGAGTGATATAATAATTCTTTCTCTAATTAAAAATATTTATTAAAGATCACTCTATATCAGGTCCGAGTTAAATTTCCTTTCCTTCATTTTCAAAGGTTTCATCATCTTATTGAAGCTATCCTCCGTAGTCTATTTTTTTGCAGTTCTTGTACAACTAAACTAATTATTTTCCATCTCTAGCTTCATCAAAAATTAGTTAGAACATCAATCTCCCGAGGGGATTATCAGGAGCTAAGTATTTTTGTGAGTTCGGATAGTGAGTCGGAGGAGGGTATATTACATCAAGAGTCAATCGGAATGCATGCTCGAGCATGGTGGGAATTATCCTTCCTAGTAATTTGCTACTGAGCTCCAAACAAGGATTGGTGTTGACTTCGATAAGCCAAACATTCAAATTTTAATCTATCATAAAATCAAGTCCAAAGACTTAAAAATTGTGCTCCATATTACTAGGATCAAGTTGCAAATAAGTGGCTTTGACAGCATCTGTAGCAATTGCTTTCATTTTTGGATAAATGTGTTATGAAAAGCTGCATTTTCCTTCTCCTAGTTTGTTATCCAGATATTTCTGAAGCTAAGAATATGAAAGTTTGTTCCCTTCCTCATGTTTTCCATAGGAAGCTGAATTTTTCTGAATTGCATCATTAGTGAGGTGAATCATCTCATCACCAACATCTTCAAGATTAAAATCAAATGAGGATGTTCTGATATAGCCTTATCCATACCAATAGGCTCTCATAATCCCATGTAATCTGCTTATGATCATATAATGGCGAATATCAAACTTACGGCCTTTATAAAGTAGAGGAAACTATAGATATTTCTGTACAATAAAAGTTTTAGCTGTGCCATCTGAGTGTTTCTCTTTCTTTTTCAAATGGTTGTTTAATTCATATAATTAGTCCATTACAAAAATTCCGTTGCCTCTATTGGTTTGCTCGCCTGGTTTCACAATCCAAATATTTTTCAGTTTTTTTATATTGTCTTCCTTTTTTTAATGTTTAATTTGATGCCTATTTTGAGTTTCTATTTTTTTGAATTATTTAATAAATTTTGCATACTCCGGATCAGCGGTGCCAAATTTTATGTGGAAGGTGAGTGGAATGATCTCAAATACATTTTTCTTTATAAGTTCATAATATTGCTTTAAATTGTAATACAAAGCCTTTTTGTTCCCTATAAAATAATTGAACTAGAAATGGTTGTGAAGTCTTTCACTGTTCTTATCCTAATTACATAAGCTTAATAGATCTGGTTCGAAATATTTAAGTCGATTTGAAAAATTCTGTAGCTTTTCATTTGATTCGTTTGTAAAATTAAGTTCAAAGGACTAGTAAGACTTTTTATCTGAAGTAGTAAATATCTTGTCCTTATTTGAGGGAAGAGGCGGTTTATATCCTCCCTTCTGAATTGTTTTCTGATCATTTGGTACTTTCCCTTTCCTCTTTTGATCCTTTTCCATTCCATTGCTGTTTATTTTCCATTCTAGGTTATAATACTACGATTTCCTCTCAAATTGATAATAGTTATTAATCTTGAGCTGAGTCCATACAAAATTGGCTTGCTTATAATCATCTTCCTGCACCCACCAAAATCTTCTCTTCATTAAACTCTTAACAAGCAATGAGTTGTTTCCTCGTCCTATGTAATACTTGTATTTCTCTTAATTTTTAAAAGATCCTGCTTATTTTAGAGTCAAGTGATCAAACTTTCGATGCGCGAGGTTCATCATAAATAGAAACTCTCTATAAGAAACTATCTTCTGGTCGTATATGGTTAACTCTCTGTCATGATTCATCATGACTAAACTCTTACGAATATTCTATCGCCTAGAAATAGCTTCGTTATATTTCTGCTTGAACTGCAAATTATCCTATTCTGTCTTTTATTCAGCCTCTTCACAAATTTAACGAGAGGATAACTTCAGTGTATCCTAACTGATGGTATAAAGATAGTTTTGAACCTAATTCAGTTATTTTTTACGAAAGAATTCTTCCTGCGTTTCCTCGTGAAAGTTCTATTAGATTTAATTGGAAAGGTGTCCATCAGTCTGTTTTTTTAAATTATTTAATTTTTTCCTTGTTTTGTCTTCCATCGCGGGCACAATTTCGTAAATTTACTTTCTGAGTTTAAGTCCGCTCTCATAATCGGATTTGCTTTCAATGATTCTGTTGTTGATCGATTTGATTTATATTCCAATATCATTTTCAGCTTGCTTACGTTTAAAAAGGTTAAATTCGTTTCTTAATATTTACTTATCAATGCCCAGCAGCTTAATTTCACGCATTGCCCTTTCAATGAATAAAGAGGAGCTTTTCTTCTTCTGCGGCGGTCTCTTTTGTTGGTTGATTTTAATTATTTTAGTTCCAGCTGCATCATATTCTATGGTAAACGCTTCCTCCCTATTTCTGGCTAACTGAGGAAACTTGAGAGGATCATCGGCTTTATCTTTGAATTTTAATTCTTTCTTTTTAATCTTGTCACGGCAGTAATAGTTGTGCTCCATTGATCTAAATTTGCTGTAGTTATAAACGATATCAGACATGCTCTGTTTTTCTCTATTCATTGATTCCCTGATTTATAGGTTCTTCTTTTCCAATAAATCATCAATTTTATGATTCGCTTTTATTTACTCATCCTTTTCTCGTTTTTTGGGGCACAGCTGACAGGAGGGAGTATTGACACTAATGGCTAACTTTTAAATCTCATCATATTTCCTTTCGTGGATAGTGAATACGCTGTTGTTACGATTCATCGCTATGCCCGAGGGGATTACTACTTTATTTTTATCGTAATCACTACTTCATCACACATTTACGTATTCTTGTTGCTTCTCTTTATAAAATTAAGAAAGTCGTGGCTGTTGCCCATGAAAGCTGGAGCTTCCTTCTGCGAATGAGGACTTGTCTTTTACATGGTATATAATAAAATTATAAGGATAAAATAAAAACTATCAGCAAGGATGAGTTATCAGCTGTCTATTGGATTACATAGATTTTGATGATGACAACTCTGCTTCAGCGCTAGAAACAGTGTCTATTTGCATATTTTATCCAGATGGTAGGGTTAGAACTCCTTTTCTGTTCTAAAAATTCTAAAATTAACCTGTGAATATAGCTCCATCCTCGAACTTGATTTCTCCTAAGCCATGGGGTACATTGCTTTCAAAGAGTCCTTTGAATTTATAATGGTGTAGGTGATCAATGTACACGCCTTCTCCTTCCTTCTTGCCATCTTTAAATTTTCCCTTATAAGTATAATCCTTGGTGATAAGATCTCCTGCTCCATCCAGTTTGTTTTGGCTGAAGTTGCCTATGTAGTATTCACTAGAATTCCATTGATAAATGCCTTTTCCTTCCTTCATTCCTTTGACGAATTATCCCTCATAAAAAGAAATAGAGCTGTATATTTAACGAGCTTTCCCATTGGGAAGATCGTTAATCCAGTATCCTTTATAAAACAGTTTAGGAGTGGAAAGCTCCCCATATCCATTGGCTTGATTCTGTTTTATATTTCCCCGATAAAAACTGCCATCATCTTTGATAAAAAGGGCTTGGTGACATTCGGCGACCCCGTTTCGGAAGCAGCCTTCATATAGAGAGCCATCATCGTAAATTATTCTGCCAAATCCATGAGGAAGCCCATTTTTCCAATCTCCCTCATAATATGCTGCAAATTAAAAGAGATAGTATAGACCCAGCTTGACTCCTTTCTTCTCTGGAGTGTGAGGCGTCCCTGAATATAAGCAAGTATACTGTAAAGGATATATGTTTCCTTAATTTTGGGGTTAAGTTCGATATGTTGTTTGACTTTTCTAGCAAAACTAAGCAAAGGCTAATCTGATTCTTCATTTGTCTTGATTTCCGGGCATTCCAGTTCGCTCTTGTTTTCGCCACATAGATTTTGACAGCAATATAGTTGTCCCATATCTGCTAAACTAATAAATATGCTATTTCTTTTTAAACTTGAGTCTAATAAAGCGAATAAAACATTAACTCTATGCACTAGAAAATTAATAGTATAATTTATCAATTACGATCAATTGCAAATCCTCTTTATCTTGGGAGATTTAGTTGTTTAAGCATATAAAATTTATCATTTTCCATATAACTGCTAGAGTTATCTCTACAGTTAGATCTTCTATCTGCGCTGCTTTCCGTTTAACACTTTTTGATCTTTTCGTTTTTATAACTAGGCCTAAATGTATCGAATTCTATCTGACGCTTATTGGGATTGATTTGGCAGTCCAATAGGCTCGCTCTTTCGCTAAATTTGTTCCACATGCCCTCTCCTTTCCTCTCTTACTTAGATACGTTCGGGTTTGATTGTTCCTGTTCTTTCCCGAGCAAATTATCTCCTTCGATTGTTTCCCTGAGCAGCTTGATTCGGTTCTCTATCTCCTCTCTCTGGGTCGTTTCTTTCGACTCTTTGCTGTCTTTCCATTCTTTCCTCCCTTTTCTTTGGAGAGCAGTTTTAAATATTTTTGCGAAAAGATTGATTGATATTATTGAGATGTTGAGATGCATCACTATCTCTTCTCATGATATCTCCCTTTAATATTTGATTTTCCTGTTCATAATGATACATCTTGATCGTCAACTTATATATTTCGTCTTTCACAATATTGTTTTCGTCGATGAGGCTGTTGATGTTCTTACGCAGTTCGTCAATAATGTTTTATTTATTGCTAATGTCCTTTTTGACCATCTTATTCTCCGATTACAGATATTAGCAGCGATCCTACAGTCTCTAGATCTAAGAACTTAAAGATTTGGTTTATCCTCGCATGTTTTAATGCTGACTTTTCCAGTAACCCACCTAGTCTCCTTTTTTCTTTAAATTTCCCTCCTTCCCTTCAAGCATATCATCCATTTCCTGTATCCTTAAAGATAATTCTTTAACTTCTTCCTAAAACTTAGTTTTAATCATAGTCTCCATTTGCAGTTTTTCCTTCAGGCGTTTATTATCTGTAGTGAGTGTATCTTCGTTGGACCTCAATTAAAAATACTGAATAAATAAAGATTTACCTTTTCTTTAATGAGCTCTATTTAGCTCTATTTTTATATTGCCTCTTTCTGTCTCTACTTACGCTATTTTTGAAGAGATTATTTCAATTCTTCGTGCTTTTCATAAAGTTTTTCATATTTTCTTTTGTAATCTATCTCCTTGACTAAGGGGACCATCTATTCACGCTTTTCTACGATTTATTTTTCATATCTTTTTTTGTAATCTATTTCCTTAACTAAAGGTATCACGATCTACTCGTATTTATCTGCACTTTATTTTTCATATTTTTTCTTGTAATCTATTTCCTTCACTACAGGTACCACAATTTAATCGCGTTTTTCTACACTGTATTTTTCATATTTTTTCTTGGAATCTATTTCCTTCACGACAGGGACCACAATCTAATCGAGTTTTTCTACACTTTATTTTTCATATTTTTTTTTGTAATCTATGTCCTTTCCGAAGGTTACTACAGCCTATGCAGGCTTTTATCCACTTTGTTATTTAAAAGAATTAACTTGAATGTTCTACTTTTAAGTGACGACAGGTTATTGCTTCATCCCTATTTAAGATTAGTTCAGTCGTAATGACAAATTTGACATTCCCTCACTTTGCTCAACAAACTTGCTTTCAGGCCTTTTTTGCTCTCTCCCTCTATTACGTTATTGAAAATCTCTAGTTCGTCTTTCTCTTGGCTTCTCAATTTTTTCAGGTTTTGGTGGTTCAGGAACAATCTAAATTTGAGAAACCTCAAACTCCTATTTGGTGGGCTAAACACTAATAGAAACGTTTTCTGTTTTGTAATTGATGGGGAGTTTCAATTGATCAGCACAATTATTTTTAGCATTAAACGTATATTGGGCAGGTTCAAATTCCATAGAGGCGGCCTCTTCCACATCATCAATGCTCATGTGTAGCATTCCCTTCTTAAAAGTAACTGAATTATCAAAACTTGGTCGTTCATTATCAATATTCTCATGAGTTGGTTCTTGTTTGTGAGCGATTTTATTCATCTTTTCAGGCTCAAGTTGACTGAAGCTTTGATTTCGCTCCTGGGCCGTAGGTAGTTCATTGCTTTTACCGCTTTTGAGATTGAGAAATTTCTGAAAAAGTTTTGAATTCTTGTCTATGTGGTAGTTATCAGCCATATTAAATAATTATGTATATAAAGCATTGCTGTCCAATCAATTTGCTTATATTTATCCCAGTAGAATCTGAATTTGGCTTCTTGAAGCTGACGAGAGCTACTTTGATCCTTTCAGGAGTTGAAGGACTTGTTTGTAGCGTTACACATCTCCTTGACTCAGTTGTTCATAGGCAAGTTTCTCCTCGATGGGCTCAATCAATAATTCGGGAGTTATGAGAGAGGTCATCACTTCTTTCATGATATCTTAACCACTCAATTGCTGTAAAAGTTCCTCCATTTTTATTTTTTTAATACTGTTCATAAATCGAATGGCGGCATCTATAAAGATTACAGCTTGGTTCCGACTATTTTTGATAAAAGTCAAGAAAGCTGAACGGTATCTGGCATCTGAAATCTCTTCCCTTGAACTAATGCTTTCCTCTGATTTCTTATGGATGATATAGGAAGAAGATCGTTAATTTTCCTCAGTATCTTCGGTGATGGTAAGGTTCAGTTCTTCATTGTTGAAAAGATCGAGAATATATTCAATATCAGCATTGGCGTTGGTGGAAGATACTTACTCTGTTTCCTCTTCTTGACTGTTCATTATATAACTTTAATTATTGTAGGTAAGCTAGATTCATAGACAATCATTTAACCTCCGAAATAGGAATTTCACTCGTGATACGTTCCTTTTGAGGGGATAGTTTCACAATGTTACTGTAGCCCTACTCACTGTTGAAGATAAGCCAGTTCATGCCAGGTTCGCTTTGGTCTATATCTATACATCAGTACTTTCCACTATTTTTATCACTTATTGTGATATTATGCTGCCTAGAACAGAATAGACTGGACAGAAATCCACTCCATAGGTTCTCGCGAAGGCAGTCAGAAACTGTCGATGCTTCTCTCCGACCATTTCAACTCCTAATTAGGCAATGCTATTGAGAATTTTTTCGTCACTGCTGAAGGGATCATAATGAATATTGAGATTTTGTGCCTTATTTATCACTATAGATATTGAATTTAATACTTCTAATAGCTGCAATAAATTACTTGTTCTTGTCAGCCTTTTCCCATTCCAATGCTTAACCGAGTGATAGTGATTTGACAGACCATATCTTGTTAACAGTGTTGTCCTTCTTATTCATCTCACGATATTGGTAGTGGCTACCTAACGAGATGAAGGCAAAAGAATAAAGCCCACAACATACAAGGTTATAATAAGGCAAGTTGACACGCTTAGAAAATTGGTCCCATTATTGAGCAAGACCCAGATCACTCGTACTTGTAGCAATCATGGTGTATTTGCTAAAATCTGACTCTTTGCACTTTGCCAGATTATGCAGAAGATCGCAGTTGAATACTTCATTTTTGCCTGTTGGATTCATCTCCTTCAATTTTTAAAAGACTGCCTCTGAGCGATTACGGCCTATGTCCTTTTCCGCCACGAGAAAATTACTCTAGAAGTCGTCTTAGGTGACCACTGCATCGTCGTAGATCGTAACATTTACTCCTGCGAGGATGAGGTTTTTGGCTAATTAAGTGTTGGGACCATTTGCAGGAGTGATGAGCACTCTGGAGTTCAGAAGTCTGCTTAAAGATGAAGTTACTTTTGCTGAGTTTCCCAGCCAATGAAGCGCTGTCTATCCAATCTCTTTCTTTCCTCTGGGCTAATTATAGTTGGCTCCATTATTTAATATTTGGCAAATGATTATAGCAAATAAGGTGAGTTGATAACATTGAAATGCATTTCTTTATCATCAGTTCATCAACTTTAGTTGGAATTGGCCAGGCAGATTTATAAGTCGATTCATGCAGACTTCTGATAATTAATAGATCATATTCAGTCTCATAAATGATAAATTGATTTTATGATGAATGATTTTACTCTACAATCATTTTTCTTTTCGCTACTTCTTGCCATTTGGTTTATTTATGAAATTAATGCCAACATTTTTTTTATTTTTTATCGACCTTGACTCATCATATTGATGAAAATTTGACGGGATTTAATATTTTAATGTCATCATCTTTTGCTTACTTGCTTCATCACCGAAAATTTCAAACTTCCTTATTTCAGATTGATTTTATGATCTTCATTTTACTTGTCTATGACCTGCTTTTATAATTAACTCGACTGCCTATTTCAAATTTTACGCTTTCTCTATTCTAAGCTTTCATTGTTTCTCCTCATTTATATAAAATTATTTATAGACCTCTTTCAATAAAATATATTTTCTTATTGTTAAGCAAGCAAATTATTTGCAAGCTTAAAGAGTTCTCTTAATTATGTTTGAAACTTCAAAAACTTCCATTTTAATGATGCTTTTGCAATTGTTTGAAGTGATTCTTACTATTATTATAAGATGATAATAAATGATAAAAGTCGTAGTTATTGAATATTTCAACTTTAAAAACCATCTCTAACTTTCTTTCCTCATTTTGGCAATATTTTCTTAATTTCACTTTTTTATGTTCATGATTTCAAAAAACATTAGACCAATTATATGATTAAGAAACATAAAAATATCTTTTTTTACGTCAAAATAACTCCATAAACGATTCAATAATAGCACTGTCCTGTTTTTAATAAAAATATCTTCGCCCTTATTTCAATTTTTTAAAAAAGAAACAGAAATATGTAAAAAATAATGACTAAACAATAACGGTTTTATTCGTCAGATAGGTTTCCTATGGGAAGCTTACAAATAAAAAATGTAATGAACGAGTGTGAGAGGCATTGTGAAAAGTAAACATCAGCAATAAAAAGTCGAATATCATAGAAAACCACGTTATTCAAGGCATTGCCTAATAGTAGCCGTAACTCTTCTCAGGTCCTCAACCTCCCTTTCGAGTCGTGCTATCTTTTCGCTCATTTATAGTTCATTTGCGCTGCATATTGTTTTCCTTGAAGTTAGCCCTTTTCTCTCCTCTTTCCAATTTGCCTCTTTAATAACGCTAATTGGTGATTCAAATGAATTGTCCTCATCTTATGACATTAAAAGACGTTCAGTATGGTCCTATCGTTGGTGATATTTTCTGGGTTTGAAAATAGGCTTATTGAGTTTGCGAATGGTGCGAATGACCTGGCATTCGGTATGCTAGCAATGGGATGATCCTTCTCTGACAGAATACAGGCACATCCTTGTTTAAAATTATTTATGCAGCGACTTGTCGCTTGCCTAGATTTAGATCTCCTTTAACCAAATAACAGTAGAATAATTTTAAAATTAAAAGTTTGACCTTTTATTACTATTCTATCAATAAGTCTTGCATCAGAGATCGGTTTGATTGGCCTACGCTCGTGATTATAAATATCTTCGCATGATGGCTTGCTTTTTGGTTTGTTTGTCGACAGTTACTGAGTTCTATAACACTTTCTGGGCTTGTCTTGAGCTCTGATCAGACTCAGATTTCCAGTTTGAAAGGATGTCATATCCAAAGATAGCGATTACAATCATAGAAAAGGTCGCGATATATTTGATGGGATTTGTGGGTTCTGATTTAATATACCAATACTTTAAGAAAAATATTCAGCCTTTTCGTTATAGTAATCATCCCTGAGATCATTATCATGAGGTCTACGATATCCATACCACTTGTTTTCGTAATATTTCCGACCGCTTTTTGCTTGCTAATTGTGAACAGGAGACACACCATCGGAGGTTTCACTGATTCCTGAATCATACATATGTCTTTTTTGCTGATCTTTCAGGGTGTCATAAGCCTCCTTAAGCAATTTGAATTATTAAGTAGCTTCAGGGGATTTGTTATGATCAGGATGAAATTTTCGTGCTAAGTTAGGGGGGGCGTACCTTTATCTAAAAAATGTTTGCGGAGCTGTCTGGCAGTGAAGTTCGGTTGCAACTCCAAAATATCATAATATGAGCGTTTGGAAGTAGCGAAGGAGACGTGAATAAATGCAGTTAAGCGTATATGAGCAAATTTGATCATATGTTGTCGCTATATATGAATAATTAGCCACCAACTTCAAGTCCGCTTGGAAATAACAAAGCCATTTATTCCTAAGATTGAGACAGTCATCATATATGTATTTATTATTGAAGAAACTCAATGGTTAATTCGTTTATCATAACAATAAAATATATAAGATGGCGGATAACACAACAAAATGGGGAGATATCATCTCGCAAGTTTAAAAAGCTAATCTTATATAAGAAATATATATTAAGGAGAGAGAAAAGCAAATCAACAAAAAATACTTGGATCAGCTAGATCGATAAGTTGTGAGACATCATGAGGAATTGCAGCAGAAGAATAGAGACAAAATATATGAAAGACACCAACTGGAAATACAAGCCCTCAAGGACAGGGAGGATAAAATCAATGAGAAACGCCAACAAATCCATCTGGAACTCGAGTATAAAAACAAAAATTTGGAACTTATCGAATATCTTAAGAGCTCTGCTGTAAAAGAGCCACTTTATGGCGAGCACCCTTTTATTCGTTTAGTATAAGGCGAAGAGCAGCGTAAATAAGCTTTTCGATATAAGATGAAAAGACAAAACGAGATAAACTTAATGCAAGAAAAAGTAAGAATATTAACACTCAGATTAAGATGGAACAAAAACGTGAAGGCAACCAAATTGACAAATAATACCGAAGCAACTTCATAAATCACGTTGAGAAGTTTTATGAGAAAAAACAGTTGGACCGCAATTTGTTTAAACAGCGATACTTAAGACTTAGTAATCCTTAAAAATCAGATCTAATAAACAGTCAGAATAAGAATGAGTCTGATAGTGTCGAGAAAGAGTATGAGACATTTCTCCATCATCAAATCGAGCAGAAGACCATTAATAAACAGGCTAATGACCAAGTGGATGATGTTCTTATCCAAATAAACAAAAGTATAGACCACCCTGACAGTTCCCCTGCCTTCATTGGCCGAACTCCTATAAATCACGATCGTCGTAAACAGCTGTAGTATCTGGACAAGGGCAGTGGCAATAAATCCAACCAAACTTCGTCAAAACGTCTTAAAACTGAAGGAGACGTCTTGGATCGTAAAGAATAAATGCAGGATATACGAATTCTTTAGAAATATTTCACAGGTAATCTAGCAATTAACAAAACAACAAATTTATAAAAACAGTCCAATACTAAAGACTCTTTTATTAATAAACAGTTGCAGTTCCCCGATATTTCAAAATTGTAAAGCCAAAAAACGATTCAACCATCAAGAGAAGCGAGTAATGATCGATAGCGAGTGAAAACATAGTTCAGGAGTGAGCCTAAAAAGCAGCGTAAGGCCTTCTTGTCCTTCGATATCATCCAGCAGCGGCAAAAACTTATTTATCTGTGATTTTATACCCATTTCTGATCATTAGCAGTAACTACGTTAATATTTATGCCCGAAGACAATTCTAAAATTATAATCCTTCCATGTAGCGTAAAAACAGAAGATAATTGAGACACAACGCCTCCTGCGCTCCCTTCCACAACATCTTCCGCAACGAAAAATACATCCTCAATTCTGGCTGCCAGTATATGCCCGAGGACATCTTCAATAAAGTCAGCAAACTGCAGACCCTCACATGCGACGATATTAACTCTCTAACATTTATGAGAGCAGAACCACATGATCATGTTCTCTCCCGCATGAACTAAGCATGTCTTACGCAAAGTAAAATGATCAATGCAAATCTAAATTACCAGCTCAATGAAAACATGTGGAAACCAGAGCGTGAGTCTGTCGAAAATTAAATGCGATAAATCCGGATCATTAAAAGTTAGGAGCATTAGTACGACTGTGATGAGGAAATATTGAATCATCCGTGCTTTAAGAATGACCTGGAGAATCTGTTCATCTCATGATTCACCAACTGCATTCAGTCTATTTTGTTATTAATTCTAAGAAAAGTCATTGAAGGGGCAAATATTAAACATGGTTTGTTTTGCTCAATTACCAAGTTATCATCAAAACACAAAGGATTAATGATGCTATCATTTGAGATTTATAACTGCAGCAAATTTCCAGAAGACACAACGATAGTATTGCTTTAACTGTTAGTTTTCTATTGTAGGCGGCATCTAGAATGAATTGCATTCTTTTATCAATATTAATTTTGTTTTGATGCCAGTCTATAAACTAAAAATTAAAGCTGTTTTTAACGTAACTTTGATGTCAATGTCAATGCTTTTTTTCCATAGATCAACAACTAATTCTCAAATACATATTTTTTTGTCGAAGCTATTGTATGAATATAAAACGATCTCAGACCCATAATGTAACTTTTTTTTTACTATAAATACCCTTCAATCTCTTTTAAAAATATTGAGATATTTTTCATCAACTCATCTGAAAGATCAATTGCCTGTGAAAGCATCATATATTCGTGGTTTGCTGGTAAAATATTTGTAAAAAATCTGCAAAGACGGCGAAAATGATCGTACTTATTGCGAATTTGTTAGAAGAAAATCGTCCAAGATTATATATCATGTTAATTCATAATGCAAAATTCGGCTATAGTCTGTCATTTCTTTCGGAATAGAATGGACTTTAGTCCAAGGGGAAAGTTAAAAGGGCTGGAATTAATACTGATATAAAAATTAAAATAGATTAAGCATTATGATCATTTAAGATGATGAAAAAAGGCGTTTAGTTCACTAAATACTCAATAAAAATGGGTTCTATCGCCTGCACATGTTCCGTCTCTCCTAAATTTTAAAATTATTAGATGTGGCCGAAGTGCGCGAGCCTAAGTTTATACAACAAAATGCGATAACTGGACTCCTTAAATTAGCTGAGAAACACAAGTTACTCTTTTCTCTATATAGGTCTAAGATAAAAAAGCACTTTTAGATAAAGAAATTTGCAGACATAGCCGAAAACACTAAGAATTATCTGATGGTAATAGTTTAGAACATGAGGTAAGAGTTGTAGAGGCTGAAACAAGCAGAGACTAATAGGGATAGTGATATGAATTAACTTCCGTTCTACCCTTATCCACCCATGAACTTTCCAAATTTTCCTCCCTTTGGTTTCAATGGAGAGAACAGGATGGATAAGATGTAGGAAGATTAAATAGGGATGCAAAAACAGATGGAGATGTATTACCATGATATGTACAATCGGTCAAACAATATTCTGCCCAATCAGAAAGATCTTCCTTATCCAATAGTTGATCCTCTTGATAACCGGCCTTTGCATGATTTTTCTATGCCCGCTCCCTTTGAAAGAAGCATGAATAATGCTTCTCATTCTCCAAATTATCAAGGAGATTATACTCACCAACTAAGGAAAAAATCAGCTAAAATATAGATAAGTTCAGAAAACAAAGAATCTCTCGTCAAAAACTTTCAGCCTGAGAACCGATCTGAGTTAAACGAAGCATAAAAAAGCCAAATTGCCATCCACCGTAATCGGAAGCCTGTTGAATCTTGCACTGTTGAGGTTCAAACTGATCTAATTTTAATAGAGAAAGAGTTTTAGATTACCAAAAAGCAAGAGATGTTTGTCCATTCGCTATAGATCCATAAACAACCTGAAATTAAATAAAAGAACTGTTTAAAAAATATAATAATTCCATAAGCAAAAGATAAAAATGAAAGGTATAATCACTTGAATAAATTTTAGAAAGATGTTAAAGAAGTGAATCAAAATTAAATTAAATTGAAGAATGGACATCCCTTCATCAATAATCAATTAAGCTAATATTTAAAACAGGTTATCAATGTCGGTCCAAAGATCAATTTGCTAACAAAAAATTAAAAATAAACCAGCAAAGATATAATTGTGACCTTGAATCAAGACCAATTATACTTTAATGAAGTTACAATGATTGATTAGAGATAAGAAAATAAAAATTCCATTATCATGTAAGGATTGCCTGAACCATCCTCCTTTGATTATCAGCAAAAATAATTTTTCGATCCGTTGACTAAATTTAAAGAAACTTTGGATTTAAAAATATTGAAAATAAAATAGCAGAAACTTACTCATTGCTACTGCAAGGGAGAGTTGTAAAGTGATGCTAAATTTGAATGCATCACTTGTCATAAAAAATATCACTATTAATGCATGGAGTAAAATCCAACCAAAAAGGACGTGGAGTGTCCCCAATGCAAGCTCCAGCTTATTGACCCCTTTAGCTAAGTCAAATAGGTAATCGCCTAATGCTATATTTCTCATATTGAGTAAAAATATTTTGAAATTTAACTTTCTCTGCGGCATTACGAATACTATTGTAGTCAAAAGATAAGAGACTATTAAATCGATTTGAGATGCTATAAAATGAATGAACACTCAGATATAGCTGAGCTCACTTTTCCTGACGAATGCATAGTCAGCTTAAATGGCGTTAAGATTGCATAAACACATAATTTACTTATAAACTCCAGTCTTAAAAAAAGGAAAGATTTTCCATTAATTTTAACTCCCAACATTTTCGATGGTCACAATAGATCATCCGAGTATCAAGATTAATAACAGACCACTATTAGAATTTAAATAAAGAAATAAGACTTATCCCAATAAAAAGTATTCAAAAGAGCAAACAATAACGAGGGTACTTTTATGTTAGGAATATACTTTGTAAAAAAATTGAGTGTAGATGAGTTATATAACAAAATCACTGCTACCCTTGGCCATTGCGATGAAAATTATATTTATCAATTGATGAATACTTGGCAGGAAGAGGATGAAGAGGATGGTATTATCATCGACAGAGTTGATTGCAATCTCTATGATCCCTATTCTTGGAAAGTTATGAGTCTTCCTGTGAGGGGTCAAGGATGCCGTCATGGACAGTGCTTTGATTTGAAAACCCATCTGATTTTCATGTAAATGGTCAAAAATAGAAATTGGAAATGTCCCATTTGTCAGAAAGATGCAAAAAGCTTCTTTCTTGATAAACAGATTCAACAACTAATCAAAAAGTCTGATTATTCTTCAACAATTCCCAGCAAAATTACTTTTCTAAAAGACGGAAGAATCCTTCTTAAAATGAGTAGTGAACATGATGCCACTGAAAGGATACCAGACGAAGAGGAGGAATTAAAAACCAAAAAGATTAAAAAAAAGCCAAGAAAGAACAAAATGATTTTCTAAGCAGTTTAGCAATTGCCCATACCGATGCTCTTCGAAGAGAAGGAAAAACATCGCTTACTAGATGGAAGAATTTAAGTAGATGGAGGAGTATATATCAAAATATAACAATGATAAGATATATATCAGATTTTTATGATTGAATTTTAGTCAATCTTTCGACCTTTCGCCAACTTATCAGCAGCAATCATCTTGCTTATTGTTTGCCTTCATTTTCTAACCAAACTGCTGGCGAAGAAACTCCCTGTGAAATTGGACAAAAATAGCTTTGTGATTATTACAGGTGGATGCATGGGCATTGGAAGGCAGATGGCTTTGGAGTTGGCTCAGCTCTACAACTGCCGATTGCTGATTATAGATATCAGAAAAGATCTTTTTGCCAAGATTGAATAAGAAATCAAAAAGGCAGGAGGTACTTGTTAATGCAGATTTGCTAATCTTGGCAACAAGGAATCAGTTCATGGACTTAACAAATACCTTTTGGAAAGGAATGAGAAGATCAATTTATTCATATACAACGCAGGAATAACGTTCTCTAAAAAGGCTTGGGAAATCACTGATGAAGAGCATGAACTTCTAATGAGGGTCAATTATTTTACGCCGACCATCATGATCAATGCTCTCTAATCTCTTCTGGAAGGAAATCACATTGCAGTTCTAGTCTCAATCATTGCCATTATACCTGGAGGAATTGATATGTCGTCATACTGTGCATCCAAACGCGCACTTTTTGGGTATTTATCAACTTTAAGGCAAGAGTATAAAAAAGCAAAGAAAAACATCACAATTTCTATGGGGTGCCCATATATTGTCAGAACGACCATGTTTGAAGGCTTCAAAACTAAAATTGGCTTTATTTTGCGTACTTTAGATGAGTAATACGTGGGAAAGAGACTGGTCAAGGAGTTCGTACAAAAAAAGGAGATCTGCTTCCTTTATGAATACGAGGCAGTCATATTTAAGCTTATTGAATTCCTTCCAAGTCAGATTGTCGATTCACTCATGCTTATGCTGGACGCATCAAACTATTAATAGCTGCAGAAACGACAGCAGGCTAGTAAAGCTCAAAAGAATGATTGATTATCACATCAAATTGCATTATTAAAGTAGATAATATGAGTAGTATCATTTACGAATATGTATGATATTCCTAATTTTGCCATGTACTCGTTCTAAAGTTAATGGCTTGCTATAATTCTATGCAAAAGATGGACTGCTTTCAAGTTATTGCTCTAGGTAGCTATAGTGTTTAAGTTAATCGTACTCTTTATATTTTTACAGAATAGCGGTGATGAAGCCTCCTTCTCTTTTTTCTTGCATTGTATCTCTTTTATTTTTCACCTATTTTGTGCCCATAATTAAATCTTCTTCTTCATAATTTTAAATGCAAAAACTCCTTTTTCTGATCATATGGGTCAATTCTATGATTTATTCACCCTCAGTTTTGAAAGTATTGTTGCTGGCTTCTATCATGATGTAGTCATGAAATGCTTTCCTTAATAAATGAATTTCGCTTACATTTTTTATGATTTTGATGTCAATCAGATACCTGATGTGGCAGACCAAGCCAAATGTTAAATTTTTTCTTATGACGTCCAATAAATCAACAGATAAGGAATGGTCATAATTGTTTTCTTCTGCCAAATGATGTGAATTTTCGGAATATAATTTCTATTGAGACAGCAAATCTATAAATTTAGCAATAAAATAGTTATTTTAAGAAATCATCTCGAGTACCTTAAAATGGTATCCGAAAAAATCCCTTGATTTGAATGGAGATCCGTAAAGCAGAAATAAAAGAGAAGAATAGCCCACCAATAAATATTTAGTATTATTTGTGTACATTTTGCAGAATTTAACTAACTATTCAACTACTTTTACTTCGATTTAGAGAAAGTCAAGGCAAGATTACATTTTAAGCTCATTAATAGCCAACAGCATCATATATAGCAAATTCGATAGGTTCAGGTAAAGACTTCTGATGAAGAGACAGTAGAGAGAAGTGATGAAATTATTTGGAGAAATGCCGCAATCCATTGCTAATTGAAATAATTCTAAGGAATGCTAAATTACATCCTAAATTATGATAGGACTGAGTTAGAAGACGTTAGATCTTAACGAACTGGAAAGTTAATTCATAAGCAAATTAATTGAATATTTATTGATGAGGCCTTGGTAGATACTCCTATCTTGTCTTTTAGACAGCAATTTGATGTACTTCTGCACATCTTTAGATATCTTTTGTTCGAAGATATAGCTAAATTCTTCGAGTCGTATCTAAATGTTATTATCTATGATGTATTCCACAATATCGTCGAGGATGAGCATTTGGTTTAAGGGAAAGATGTTTTACTCAATCAAATATTTAATAAAAATAGCTCCAACCTCCTTAGTAAATTGCTTTAGAGAAAAACCAATGTTGGTGCATTTGTTTCCACAATGGAATGAGAGTTATTTCAAATAATCAGTTTTATATCTTTCCTAAATTAAATTTCTTTGCACTTAGCTTTACTAAACCATATTTTCTTTTAGAAGCATGTCCTCTCGAAGTAGAAAAGGAAATTGTTGGAGAATTATCATAATGAGTCTATGATTTAGATCCTGACATTCTTTGTGCTTTAGAAAGATGGTATAGTAAAAGCTGTATATTTACAACACAATTGGTATCTACTCGACTTGGAGAGAACATGGTTTCATTCCAGCCACTTCTCTCGTGAGTTGAAATAGGATAAGCTCGCAATTAATAAACATGTTTTTAAATTGCTGCATTAAAACAAACATGCGACTGTCCATTACAATCAACTTCCACATTTAGAGTAAATATCTCTTTTCACTCGCATTCACAGCAGATGAATCGACGAGATCACTAACTTTGAAATATATTTGAATGAGAAGATCTTGAGGAAAATCAGAAAGATGCTCTTTGATGTCGATTCCACTATTGGAATGCAGAATATGAAAACAGTTATTTAGCCAGAAATTGCAAATCTCTTCTTTGCATTGCTCACTCGACAATAAGAAATATTTTTCAGTAATTATAGACAGTTGTTCAAACTATTATTCATTTTAGCATTTTTCATCTTTAATCAGCTCCCAATAAGAATCGACACTCACCTAGGCTATTAGCAGCAATTTTCCATGAAAAGTCAAATTTGTTATAAATTTGTTTAAGTGGCCTAAGCTTTAAGTCGAGTAAGAGATAATTTTAGCATAAGCTAATACAACACAATTTTAGAGAATTCGATTGGTGATAGGCGGCAATTATTGGAATATTGCAGCATATTTTATAATTTAATTATTGATTTATTTGAAAAGTGCTTATGAGAGGCGGCCCAATTCCATGATTTTTGTAAGAAGATGAATGGGAAAAAGATTATTGGCCAAATGATGAAAAACATTTCTCTGCTCCTCTTGAAGTAAATATTATATACTATTCCTGTAAACTATTTTTGACGATAAGTCGTCCAAACATTTTATTTAAGTTTTGAGTAGAGAAAGAGTTATCTTTAAGATATTATTCAGAATTTTCAGAATTTAATCGATTTATATGGGATTGTTATCGATATCGTGCCGAATTTAGTATATTCGCGTAATGATACCCCTCACAACTTCATCAGTTTAGGCCTTACCATCCGCCACATCCACTAAACACTGACTGAACATTTGCAAAATATTCATTTTTACAGTCAATGACGACTTTTTGGAGTACTATTGCACCAAATATTGATACAGATGCTGTTTATTTTTTACTTTATTAAGAAGAGAATGCACTCTTCTCATATTCATCTCCCCTCTCTCTAACTCCCGCAGTATGTTCTGGCATTAATTATTGACGTTTGCGGCATTTTCGCAAAGATTAATCTTCTCAATATCCATAATTAATCAATATTATAATATCTGACTGAACTGATGCTTATGACTATAAAAGCTATACTATCATTTCTTTTGATACTTTACATTATAGCTCTTCTTCTGCCATTGCGTTTGAGTTACGTAAGCTCCTGCTCCAGGAGCACCTCGCTTTTCACTACTAAAGCGTTATTGCTTATCAAAAAGACCATTTGCGCGCCTTTCAAATAGTTGCTCCTTATTTAAGTCAACTATCATGCTGCGAGCTCTCTCGTTCTATTCTCGAATTTTAAACTCCTGCTCTCGATTGGAATTCAGTCTTTTCTCCCTCTCTTTGGAAGGAGAGTCTTTATTGTGTTAATAATGGGGGAATCGTGTATGACTGGACTCGAAGGCTGGTCTTTCAACTTCTATCTTCTTCAAATTTTCTAGGAACATCTTTTGTCTCTACTGTTTTTTGGCAACATCGTTGTAAGAAACATCATATTCTCCGAATTTATTATCACCTCAATATCAAAAAAAGTACTTTTTATTTCTCCAAAACAGTTTCGAGCTGTTGACGACTTGAAGGAAAAGTTTTATTGTTTGATCTGTCCGAATCTTGTCTTCACAAAATCTTCGGCGTTCTCATTCTTGTTGTACTTTCCTGGTCCTAATTCATCAACTTCGTCAGGCTTGTAAAAGGGTCTATCGGTGGTAGATCCAAATTTTTAAACTTTCACACCCTTCAGTTTTTTTTCAATAACTACTTTTTATTTGTACTATCCTGGTCCTGGCTTTTTTTAATGCTCGTGCACTCCTAAAAATTCAGTTTCACGCTCTGTTAGACTATTAAATCCCTGATTGCCTCGATTGAATGAAATATTTTTTCCAATGTCTGACTTGATGTTGTAAAATGCATTTTTTCGAGGTTTTTGAGTAATTGGTTACTAGTCAATGAATCTTTAAACTGTTGATCCGAAAAACTGAAAAGAAAAAGGTTTTTATTGGAGAGAAAATGACGAAGAGTTATAGTTATATTGGCCAGGAGCAGGATCTTTAGATTTGAAGATATTCTTGGCACGCTATTGCACTGTAGAATCAACGTTGGATTTATAAATGAGCGAATCGAAGTAGGTTCTCGCAGTTGCTGATCTAAAATGACCAGCGCCTAAATTAGCCTTATCCTCGGGTTTAGAAGGACTATAATCCGCCTTATATTGGCCTGGTCCAAGTGCTATCCTTCGATCCATGACAAATCTTTTAGTTTTGTCTTTTCCCCAGACACATCCTGTCGAATTGACATGCATGGTTTTATTGGGGTTATAGCAAGCTGGCCCAAGCCTTTCCGGTTCTGGCACAATTTAGTCCTTCTTGCTGTCCGTTAATCCTCGATATTTATTGGGTATGGTGGGTATAATTTTATCATAAAAGCTCCTACTCATTTCTTTCATTTTTTTAACTGCTTCCTTTTCCTTGCTCAGTCCTGATAATATCTTTCTCCTCTCGACCTTATCATTGGATAAGTCGAAATGATCTTAATTTCAGTAGATGTACATTGACCAGGTCCAGGAACTGGAGACTATTCCTCCTTGAACCTGTTGTTAGTCGATTTAAATTGAGCAGTGCCCGTTGAATTTATTTTTAGAATGATGCTATGGTTGTTAGAAACAGACTTGATGTTGGGCTCGATAATTGGTCGACTTATTTAGTAGTCTCCAGGTCCAGGTCTCTACTTTTCGTTGTTTGCAAATAAACTCTTCCGATTACTACTACTTTGAAAAGGTGCACTGCTATGAAGTTGCTGATTAATCTCCAAGTTAAAATATTGTCCGGGTCCAACCGGATTGGTGAGTTTACTGGTTTCGTTGATCTTTCTATCGGACTCAAACACAAAAGCCATTATTTCTTAATTTTATTATTTAAAATGAAACTTTATTGCTGGTATGTAATAAATCTTCCCATCATCATGCAATTATTGGAAAGACATATTTGTTCATAAAATATAGATGACTTGATTATTTCATGCAGAGATTTCAACTGGAATTAATAATCCTATCAGCCGCCATATAAAGGCATAAATCTTTAATGCTACTATAATCAGAAATCACTCATGTTTTACAAACAACCAGAACGTAAGGTATAATATGAAAGTTTTGCGGAATCGGAGTATCTCCCTTTTAAACACCCAGGATTTGCCACTATGGCTATTCATGAGGGTCAATAGCCTGAATAAATTCACGGCAGCGTTAATGTTCCGGTTCATCTATCTTCCACATATGCTCAAAAGGAGATCGCTCAGCCCTATGGAAACTTCGATTATACTCGAGGAGGAAACCCCACCAGAGATGCCCTCGAGAAATGTCTTGCCGCTCTTGAGTATGGCACTCACGCAATAACTTTTTCAAGTGGTTGCGGAGCCACAGCTACCATTATGCACATCCTTAAGACAGGTGACCATCTTATTGTATGCGATGACGTCTATGGAGGAACTCAGCGATACTTGCGAAGATTTGCTGGTTAAAAACATGGAATTGTATCAGATTTTGTTGATATGACCTATGTTGAAAATGTTGTGAAAGCAATTCGAAAGGAAACAAAGCTGGTTTGGATTGAATCTCCAACCAATCCAACCCTCAAACTTATCGACATCGAAGCTGTGACTAAGGCTGTCAAGGCTGTTGATCCCAATATCATTGTACTTGTGGACAACACTTTCTGCTCACCTTACTTAACTTCTCCCTTATTGTTAGGAGTTGATATTGCTTATCACAGTCTCACTAAATATGTGGGAGGTCACTCAGACTTCGTTATGGGAGCCGCAATATTCAAAGATAAAGAATTGCACGGCAGAGTATACTACGCTGCCTATAGTTTGGGAGCAAATCCAAGTCCTTTTGATTGCTATCTTGCCTTGAGAGGTTTAAAAACATTGGAAATAAGAGTAATCCAAGCAACTCGCAATGCTTTTCATATTGCTCACTTTTTGGAGAAGCATGAAGATGTGGAGGCTATCTTTTATCCTGGATTGAAATCTAATCCATACTATGAAATTGCTAAAAAACAAATGAGAGGATATGGAGGAATGATTAGCTTTAGATTGAAAGGAGCAAAACCAAATGTCGCAAAGTTCATCAAGTCTTTGAAAATCTTCCTTTTAGCCGAATCTTTGGGCGGTGTAGAAAGTTTGGTGGAAGTTCCTGCTTTCATGACTCATGTCTCTGTTCCTGTAAAACACAGAGAATAGCTCGGAATTACTGACAATCTTGTCAGACTGTCAGTTGGAATTGAATCACTGGAAGATCTCATTGCTGATTTGCAGCAAGCCATGGTCGGCTCCCAACACTTGGATTGATCTCTATAAGATGATTAAATTCTTAAATTAAATCTTTTTAATTATAACTTAAAATGTAGCAAAAAGAAGGGTCACCACGTAAATTACCATTCATTGACCCAAACATAATTACCAATCTCTATAAGTTAAATCACATTCAACTTGACTTGGTTCTAAAAGCATTGAAGGAAAGAATCGATAGGTAATTCGATCAATTTCGCGTAAGTCTTGTTAGTGTCTTAAACAATCTGAATTTCGTGCGATATCATGCAACCTACCCAAGTGATGATATAAAATTTATATTCAAAGAGAAAGTCAACGCTAGTACCCTCGAAACTAGACTGGACCAGAAAGAAGAAATCATGAGAAGAATGAGTGAGTTTGCAGTCATCAAGCACGACGTAGGAGGAATCAGTGATAATTGTGTCTGGGAATTATAAAAAACAGTTAAATCCGAGCAGTCAATCCTAAATTTTAAAAATCTTTGTCCAACTGGCAGCAACTTTTTGGAGCTGAACAATGAAATGGTCAGCGAGTATTTATAGTTGTGGAAGCAATTAGAGGGTCCTGACATCAATATGGGAAGTATTTTCAAGTAAATCTCTCCAGTTTTCCAGAAAGAATAAATCAAAAAATTAGGAGTTATTTTTTCTCAACAAAATAAAAGGATAATCTCAGCAAATTTACTGTTTAGAGCAAGCCAAAATAATTTTCAGAGCGCTCTGTTTAAATAGACCTGCGCAGGGAAAGGACCCACTCTTATGTTAGCAAAATCTGAGAAAGGCAAAATTTTTGGAGCATATACACCTGCCAAATGGCTAAACACTAAGGAGAAGTAATATGTAGGTGATCCTACTGGGACTTCCTTTTTGTTTTCTCTTGATAATAACCTTGTTTTCCCCATTAAAAAGAATCAGTTAGACTATGCTATATCAGCCTATGGGGGATGGGGACCAATCTACGGTTCGCCATATGGTCCTGATTTATCGATTGCGGACAAGTGCCATATGAATGATAACAGCTGCTCCTCTCTTGGTTCTCACTATGATATTCCAGTTAATATCAAAGAATACTCTGTTGAAGCCTTCAGTTTGTTGGCTGGTGCTAAAAAATTTAAGCTTGTAGAATACTAAATTTACGAGCTGCTGTTGGAATGATTAAGTTAAGTATATAATCTAATAAGTAAGTCTATAGACTTTTCCTATGAGTGTAATGGCGCTATGAGTTATAAATTAAAGTTATGAGACAAATATATGAATCACTCTTTCTTTTTAAGTTTAATTGACTTTTCCTTTAATTTTTCTGCCACATCTCTCTTCTGTCCTATACTCTTTTCGATCACCTTTAGCAATTTTCTATTTTTGTTACTCATGATATTTTTAGAAATCTGGGAATAATCTTTCTGCTCCTTTTGTTTCTTCTCCATCTTCTTTTTACTCTCAGCCACAATATCATACTCATTATCTTCCTAATTATCCGCATGATTTCGAATTTACTGCGTCTTCTCTTCCACAATGCCTCTCAACTCTTTTTCTCTTTCTGGCATATATCTTTCCGTATCGTTATCGTCAACAAAAGGAGAAATGTGCGGGGGTAGGGTCTAAATATAAATAAAATTACCTTTCCAACTTGGTACTCTTTAACATTGAGTAATTTGTTGAAATTTATTGAATCGTAAATCCATTGAGGTTGTACATACTATTTAGTCTTTTCTCTGGCAATGTTGTCACGATCAGTTATTACATGAGTAATATGTGAGCCATTGTTTTATAAATCAACTGTTCCTCCAAAGGCAAGGATCACGTATTCCAAAGAATATCGTGGTACTTCAGTGCTGAGGTAAAAGTGAAGGTTGGAGAACAACAGATTTTTATTCGCGTCGTTCTTTTCCTTGAATTATTCATCAATTTTGTATCTTTCATCTTCTACTTCATTATTTTCTACTTTCTGCAGTTCATACCCTTGATAAGTGGTACTGTCATTTTCCACTGGAGGATACTGCAGACCAATCGACGAAAACAGTTTAAAATTTACGAATTTAAGAAGCACCAAATAGAAGTCCAAGAAAGTGCACATAACTCGATAATCCACATCGATGGGCAAGCTGGCTGGATATTTGAATGGAACAATGTAAGTAATTTTTTGGTCAAGAATTTAACACTGATAGTAGATTCCTTTGATACTCACAAAGACCTTTCTTAGAGCATGGTTCCTGATGACGAACAGCTCAAAATGCTTCAGTAATTTGCTGCATATCTAAATTTTGTCGCCAGTGAGATTGAATTCTTTGTGTGAGGGGAAGATGGTGAAGAGAGCCATTAGAGAAAGAGGGTCATCCAAGTCTCTAAGTGCATCAATGAATTGTGGATATCTTTATCTCACGAGATGATTCAAACTAAGTTGTGGCTTGTGCTTGACAAGGTATTGAATTTTACCAATATCTCCCTTAGCTTTTGCCCTCTTGTATTTGCGAGAATAAATTTTTTGTGCTCTTAGTTTTTCAATGATGGGGTCTAAAGCAAGGAAGTTGATGTCCTTCAGATGGTAGTAGCTTCTGCTGGTCTTTTTGAGTTTTTTGGGAGGTTCTCTGGGAAAGATTCCTTTCAAAATGCACAATTTTCTAAAGTCCTTGAGCGATAGTTGCAGTTTGCGGATGGACTTAGCCCGTGAGATATACTTAACAACTTCTCCTCTCTTTCCGGCTTTAATTTTGCGCATAGGTTGTATTGTTGATTATAAATTTATACTAATCTGAGATTTCCCAAATATTTAATACTGTTCATTTAATAGTTAAATAAAAGAATGAATCCTCACAATTATAAGGATTTTGGCAGTTCGGATGATGAAGCCTTTCTTCAAAATTTTTAATCTCCCATGCACAGCAACGATATTCTGGCGGATCTGTGTAAAGTTTAAGTTTCACCTTCTGTGGAATTGCTCAAACACTACGAACAAAATTAAATGAGCTAGGAGGACAATGAAAATAGCCCATAAAAAAATTAGAGAAAAAGTAAGGGAAGGTCCAAGGAGAAGAAAAAAATATTTTATAGAGACAAAATGGCAGAACTTCTCAAACCGGGAGAGTATATTAAACAGGAATACAATTACGTAGCCTACACACAGTACTAGCAAAACAAAGCTCCTATTTCTAAATAAGAACAGCTAAAACGTAATCGCTAATCAGCTAAAAACTCGCGCCAGAGAAAGAAATAGTATGTCACTATTCTCTAGAAAAAGAATGACGAAAATTTAAAGCTAATTGAGGAGCTTATAGATAAGCTGGAATAAGTGACGATGGAGAGGGACCGACTAAAAGAATACAACCATTAAGTACATCTTAATTCACGCAGATTAAAAACTTTATCAAGGTTTAATCTTAACACTACGAACTTATGTAAAAAATGGTAAACAACCCTTAGACTACGCCGGAACAAATACAGGCAATGATGGAAGATGCCTTGCAAAAATTTGGTACATCAGGCAGCGAACGTGTCCCAATCATTAATTACTATATGAATGAGGTCATAGAACTGCTGATAAGCGACATTCAAAAGTATTTTATTGGAAGTTCTATTTTCCATCAGGGACTTACAGCAAGTAATCCTCCTAAAAATATTGACCTCGAGATTATGAAAATTTTGGATATGGACATAGTAAAGAGGAGTCAAATCCTTCAAAAATACAGGGAAAGGTTTATCACTGAAGCATCAGTGTTCAAAAGCCTCACACAGGAGTTTTATCGTATCTTCAAATCAATCTAAAATCAAGGCAAAATCATTGAACTTGTCTTTAAAGATTTGATTAGAGAATTTGAAGGTAAAAAAATAGCTGCCCTTGTCATCTGGTTCAAGGAAAACAAGTACTGTCGATAGGTAAAACGAATGAGACGATAGTGGACAGAGCAGTTGAAATCAGGCGAGGAAGTGGTGGAAGTGATTAGAAAACAGACCAAGCAAGTATGATTTCAGAGTAGCATTAAGTGACTCAATGCACTATTTTTTAATTTTAATTGAATGATTTGCATTCTTGGATGATAATTTACTAAGATTAATGCATCAGAAGTGCCAATCGGGCTTTATGATAATTTTGAACTCGATATTCTTATTTTCCACCATTTCTTCGATAAATCTGGATGAGATTTTGTGTACTCAGTGGATGTGACTTTATATGCAGTCGTAAATTTGAAATTGCTCAGATAAGGCCAGCTGAACACTGCGTCAAAAAATTCAACTTGAAAATCCTCTTCATTAATATTCCATCTATTTCTTGATATTTTTACGTGCAAAAGAAGTCTAACTCCTCGACCTACTTCAAACTCCCAAGATTTTCCAACAATTTAATAAATTTCTACTAAGTTAGAAAACCACTACCTCTACATATCTGAGATTATACTCTCGAGCTATTGACCCTTCATTAGATAGTCGTTACTTCGTCATCACCTGCATTAAATCACGTTTTTACTGTACTTTATCCTTAGTTTTTTCGGATGATAAGTAAGGGCTTCCAACTTGACGTTAACACTACTCAATAACTAATCCGATATTTCGCTAAATTTTTCTCTTGCAATGATATTACGATCGTCTCTAAAGTAGGGCAAATTGAGAACCATAGAATTGACCATTTTAGACAGATTTTCCTTTTAATTATACAGAAAATCCTTCAAATGATTGAACTGTTTTTCCTCAAAACTGGCGCATTTCTGCATCTTAGGTAAAATAAGTGCCACATCTTTGCAAGTTAACTCGCTATATCTCTTACTCGCCAACAAGTCAGCCAATTTCCTTTCATCATCATTCATTAAAAAATTTTAGAATTTAAGGTTATTGAGCGTATGGGTCACTTAGTGATACAAACTTTCAATCTAGCTTTTCAACAGCTTAAAATACTCACTGACTAACTTTTTGAGGATGTTTCGCTTTTGCTCATTTGAAGTGATGTATTCATCAGTTATCCTTTGTGCTTATTTGACAGTATAGCTGGTATGATACTTTTATGGCTAGAGGTGGTGCTTGATGCAGCCCTTTGTCTCACAGATGGGACTGGCACTGGTACAGGTAATACAGCTGCCAATTTGAATTGCTCTGAGAGTGTGTAGTTTGCAAAGAGTATTCTACTTGCGATCCATTTATTATTAATAAATATGAGTGTCAAAATACCATTTATCACCAGCAGCGCCATCTCCAAATCGGATACCAGTTTCATCGACATGCTGAAGAACAGAATCTGCCCAAATTTTGAAGTAGTATCAATCAGTTCCGCACTTATGTTGACCTGCGTTATCATCTTTGTGGTCACTCGCATTATATATGCGCCTGGCGGATACGACTAATTCTTGCAGCACCCAACTGAATTAGATAAATATGCTCTGGATATCGAACTGATTAAGTCAAATCGAATATATTACTACGAAACCTTTACCTCGATATTTTTGCACAGGAGCTACAGAGATATTATTAGCAACATCATCTTTGGATTTTTCATCCTCTATTAGCTTGAGTGCTGCTGGAGAGTTGGGATACTTGTTGCCTTAATTGCTGGTTTTGCAGCTAATTCAATGACTATTGCCACTAGTGAAGGCATTTTGATGGGATTAAGCGGAGTTCTCTGCGCTAGTATCGGTATTATGTTTGCCGCTCTCATTTTGCATTGCTCATATCTTAGAGCCACAACAGGTGCAGGCTTTTGTATGATAATTTTTACGATGATAATGCTGTTAATTATCGTAATCATGATGGGATCAACAGCTTTGCTCTACTTTTTCGCCCTGATATTCGGACTTCTCTTCGGACTGGCTCTTTATCCACGCAGTCCCGAGGCCCAAATGAATTAAAACATCGACAAACTGTTAAAAGTATTTAGTATAGGCTTTCTCGCTCTAGCTGTGCTTCTGGGCCTGATCGTTTGAGATATTGTTTGATTTAATGATTAATTAAATTGATAATTTTAAGTGAGATAAATGATGCTTCTCAGGAACTGCGCCTACTATCACATTCGCAAGCCTAGAGTCCTCTCCTAAAACTACAAATCCTTTCTTAATTACAAGGAGAGCCTCCGTCAAGCGAGACACCAGGTCCACGTGTAGGCCATGGAGTATCAAAATATGATTGAGGATAAATATCTTTAATAGCATCAAGAAGATATGAGGAGACGACACTTCGATAATCAATGCACTTTCCGCGGACAAATCTTCACCCAGTCTTTTCGACTCTTCGAGGATCAAAAAAAATGGAAAGAGAGAGATGATATCTTTACGAGTAGACAAAATAAATTTTTGCATGAGGAAGACGTGAAAAAGATAAACAGAAGTCGTATCCTTAAGATTATGGAGCATGAAAGCTCCAACTACTGGTTTAACAGTGAAAATGTCTAGACCAGACTGCGTTAGTAGACCCTATTTCCCTAGTACATCGCTTCTTCTGAGTATTATTACAAGTTGTTTGCTGAAGCCTTAGCTTACGAGCTTGGTGATTTCGAATAGCTGCACCAGATGTCAAGCAATGAGTAGATCATAAAATAAAAGAACAAATATTTGATTCCCCTCTACTTGCAATTGCGTAGTAAAATAGCGGCTTATAAGCAGGATGAGATTAAGGTATAGACGTTAAAGAATAAAGTTATGATTGAGAATATTAGAGCCAACAAGCAACTGTCAAAGGCAGAAATAGATACAAAAATTGAAAAATAGAATTAGAAATTATAAGCCAAGCTGAAGGTCATTGAGGAGAGGGACCACACTCCTGAAGGAAAGCTGAAACTCTTCAAAAAGAAAGTTATTGATTTGATATCCATCTTAACAACTTGGAAGGAGTACACCAATGTGCTGTCGCTGACATCAGCTCAAATCATTAAAAATCAATATGATCTCCAGAATGAATCAAGTATCAACAAAATTGAGAAGGAGGTACTCAGCTCACTCAACTCTAAGAAAGACGATGATTATTTAAGATCAGTAGAAGAAGATACAGAAGAACTGGAAATCACTTTTGAGGAGTATTTAAATAAAATTAATTAATCAAGAAAATAAACTTAAGTTCCAGCCGGTTAAAGTAACAGTATTGAAGAGCTTGACAACCTATTCCAACTCTCAGAAAATGAACCGAAAGACTAGGAGAACATCTCACTCGATTTAGATTCCAAATCTCCTCTTGACCTTGGTAATTTATTAAAATAAACTTCTGAAGAAGTCATGAAAAACGCCACAATCAAAGATCAAGATATAATCATGCCTCAAGTAAATTCTTAGTTTTTGAACGCTAAATAGACGACAAGTTCGGTTTAGGTTCTCAAATAGCATTTTAGGGAGGATGCATAATTCATCTCTATTTTAAATCAGCTTGGTGAACTCGATGTCCGTTATCCTCGACTTTTCTAAACAATTTGGAGTTCCATTTAAGATTGATTTCTAATACCTCGAATCATATTAGTGATTAGTAGTTGAATTAATTTATTATTGTAAATTGCTCCATAAATTCTGATGTAACCTGCCGAGCAAGTGGCCAAAGAATCTTCTGCAAATCATGAATTGATAGAGCACTACAAGCTATCAATTAGTGTGGATTATGTTTTATTGTTGAAATAATTCAGGAATTAATGTGTAATCACTAATTAATCCTATTATTATCTTATTTGTGAGATTCAACTAATGATCAGACCTAGCAAAAACGCGGTCTAATATGAACTGCGTGAGATACCAAGAGGAACAGGTTTTGAACCAGTTGAAAGACCGAGGGGTTCGTCTGTCAGTGCGGCTTTGTTCCAAACAATCAAGCAAAAACATCAGAATGAAGTTGCTGCTGAAAAGTCAAGAAAGACATCGAGGATATCAAAAGGACTGGATCCGAATATACCCAAACCAAAAAAACACTATGAAGGTTATTTTCAAATAATTTAGGAAAACCCAAAAATGAGGCAGAAGCCAAATAGAGAAAAATGGATGAGAAGGCTGGCAGCATTCAAAATATGGATTAGCATAAAATACCCCTCGAGGAACTGATATATCGGCTGGGGACTAGCATTGAATTAGGAATGACTACAGAGATGGCTGTGAAGAGAAATTTAGAGGAAGGTGACAACAAATTACCAGAGAAGAAGAAAACTCCAGGGTGGATTAGATTTTTGAAGGAGATTACCAACTGGTTTGCACTCATGCTTTGGGTTGGCTCCATCCTATGTATCATTACTTATATTGTCCAACCAAATGGCAACTTACCAAATCTTTATCTAGCCTTCGTCCTCATTATAGTTATCCTCATCACGGGAATTATTACCTTCTCCCAGCAGGCTCAATCCTAAGCACTGATGTAAGGTTTCAAAAATATGCTTCCGTCCGTAACTAAAGTTATAAGAGATGGTAAACTAACACAACTTCCAGCTTAAAAGTTGGTTAGAGGCGATATTGTTGAAGTTATTAGCGGCGAAAAAGTACCAGCTGATCTTAGAATCATATCCTCCATATAAATGAAAGTGGATAACTCTCCTCTCACAGGCTAAGTGGAGCCATTGCTTAGATCAACAGAGTGTACTCATCCCGAAGAACCCTTTTAAACCAAAAATATTGCTTTCTTTGGTACTCTTTGCAAGGAAGGACGGGGAAGAGGAATTGTCATTAATATCGGAGCTAAAACTGTGATGGGTCAAATTGCAGATCTCGCATCAGAAGGCGGTAATCAACGCTCGCCTTTACGTATTGAGTTGGATAGATTCGTCCTCATTATTACTGTCATTGCTATCACTTTGGGGGTAGTTTTCTTCTTCTTGGCTCTGTTCGTTGTAAAATACAGCGCTCTTCAATGCATCATTTTTGGTATTGGTATCTTAGTTGCCAATGTCCCCGAAGGATTGCTCGCCTGCATAACTATTTCCTTGGCGATTACTGCGAAAAAACTGTCCGAAAAGCAAGTATTAGTAAAAAATCTATAAGCTGTCGAAACTTTAGGTTCAACTTCCTGTATCTGTTCAGACAAGACAGGAACTCTAACTCAAAACAAAATGACTGTTGAGAATTTATGGTATGATAGTAATGTTATTCGTGGGCACAGTAAATAAATAAAAGGACCCGATTTTGAATATGAATATGATATTGATGATCCATCTTTTAAAGTTTTGCATCACACTGCTATGATATGCAGTGAGGCAAAATTTGATATTACTGATGAAGCACTTAAAGATCCTGGGTTCAGATATGCCAATGCTTCAGTTATGGGAGATGCCTCATAGACAGCCTTAGTTAAATTTTATCAGCCAATTGAGGATATTGGTCTTACTCGAAGTCTTTATACTCTTGGAAAGTGTAAAGACGGTTCAGAATCTAAAATGCCCTTCAATTCAACTAACAAATACGCTCTTTCAATCATCAAACAAGAAGGAGCCGATCATCATTACATTGCCTACATCAAAGGAGCTCCTTAAAAAGTATGGAAGTATTGCGGTAGAATTCTCTATCAAGGTAAATACAAGCAAATCGACAGCTAGGATAAAAAAAATTTCGATGGAGTGAATTTAAAGTTTGGTAAAAATGGAGAGAGAGTGTTAGGTTTTGCAATGCTGCCCTTGAGCAAATAAGTCTTCTATGAAGATTTTCCATTCAATACTTCAAGTCCTGATAACTTTAATTTCCCTATGTAAAATTTCGTTTTTGTTGGGCTCGTATCGCTTATGGATCCTCCAAAAGATAGTGTGCCTTTTGCTATTAAAAAATGCCAGTCAGCAGGTATAAAAGTTATCATGGTCACAGGAGATCAACCCCCCACTGCCGCTGCTATTGCTAAGCAAATCGGTATTATAACTCTTAAAACCAACGAGGATCTTAAATAGCTTGGATACGATAGTAATGAAGCTTTACAAAAGGCAAATGCAATTGTTATCCATGGTGATATGATAGTAAAAGCCTTTGAAGATGGATAAGATGTTGGACAACAAATTCTCGAGGCTTGGGTAAGAAAACCACAAATTGTCTTTGCTAGAACAACCCCAGCTCAGAAATTACTCATAGTCAAGGCCTGCCAAGCAATTGGAAATGTAGTAGGAGTTACTGGTGACGGTGTCAACGATTCTCCTGCCATTAAACAAGGGGACATCGGTATTTCAATGGGTATTTCTGGCTCTGATGTGACTAAGGATGCAGCTGACATGATTTTGCTAAATGATGACTTTTCTTCCATTGTTGATGGAGTCTAATAAGGTCGAAAGATCTTTGATAATCTTAAGAAGACGATAGTATATCTTCTAACTTCTAATATGACTTAAATTTGGCCTTTTGTCGCTCTGGTCATCATTCAAATACCTTTACCACTTTCCAACATTTTCATGTTAGTCATATGCGTCGGCACTGATATTTATCCAGCCCTTGCTCTTGCTTATGAATAAGCTTAAGTTGATATTATGACAAGAAAACCACGAAAAATTTCTGATCACTTGGTAACTGCCAGATTGTTAACTCATGCCTATGGTCAAATGGGTTAAATCGCTACTGCAGGTGGATTCTTTACCTATTTCCTAACAATGTAAGTATTTGGTTTTCCATCCAATATTATCTTCTCTCTACTCTCTGTTCCAGCGATAAATCCTGTAAACAATACCACTGATAATATAATCAACATTAACATCAATACTCCATATACCTATAATCCATCGGCTCCAGGCTTCGGTTCTGCTAATATTCCTACTTTCGCAGCAGCTGCAACTATGAATACTAATTTTCCTGATTGGATCTCAACTCTAAACAACAACATGGATCTTCGAGGATTCTATCAATCCAAAAATTGTGGTGGTTCTACAGCCAATCAATATGGCTATTGCCCCCTTTTTAAATGGCCATCAACTGATTAAATTTTGCACACAGTAAGCACTATCACTCATAGTTAAATTGCTTTCACTACTGAATCAATTTTCTATGCTTAGTCGGCCTATTTCGTCACCATTGTTATGGTTCAATGGTCGAATGTCTTCGCTTGCAAGTCGAGAAAAGTAATTATTCTTCTATTTAGATTTCATTCACTTTTTCAGGCTTCAACAAACATATGCTTGGAGGAGTTTGCCTTGAAACAGTCATTTTCATTTTCTTACTCTACGTTCCTGGAGTCAATAATGTTTTTGGAGGAAGACCTTTGCCGTTTTTCCTTTTAGGCATACCTGGACTTTGTTTTTCGATGACTTTGCTTCTGTGGGAGTAGACTCGTAAATTTTTGATGAACATGGATTCAAATAATGGCGACATCAATTGGTGGGCTCGCAATTTGATGTGGTGAGTGATTAAAAGCTATAAATAATATCAAAATTTAATTTATTGACTCAGTATTATCCTATAATTATAACAATTATTTGGCAATTAAGTCATGTCAAAATACCATCTGCCTCAATATCCATTATTATTGAAACATTTCAGTCAGCGTTATAAATAGATAAATAAATAAATTCTCGCAAGAAATGAAATAACCAAGATTTTACTCGTTAGAAGGGCTCTAGTATAATGGGAAGTTTTTAACTAAGCACAGATCTTCAATATTTTCATCGCTGTGTTCCAGTTGCCTCAATCCTAAAATGGAGGATATCGATGAAATCTCGCCTTTTGGACTAAAAATCACTCAAAACAAGATTTCCATCAAAGAAATTGCCAATAGATCTGCTAAAACAATTCCCTGGGGTGGTCATAAGAAGAAGGGAAGTAGGAATTATAGTCATGAATACAAAAAATCAGAAACGTCGTGTTTGCAAAGAGATTCTTTTACAAAAACCAGCAATGATCTAGGATAAAGCTTTACTGATCGTCAATTTAATGGTTCTTTTCACATTCCAAGCAAAATATTTTTCACTTACAATAATAAACCTGACAATATCAATAACACCATGGATAATTGCAAAGCAATTAATGCTGTGTCTCAGAAAAATAGTTCAAATCCCGAGGAGATTAAAGGAGGTAGATCTGTAAAAGAGTAAAATCGAGAAGTAGTCAAGAGTAAATTAGAATAAGAGTTTAATGATGTTTTAGACTTAAAGGAGGAGTTTTAAATCAACGAAGACCAATAAAACAAATATGCTACCGTAGGAGAAGAGTTTCAGTTTGCAACGATAGATAAACAGCCTAAAGAGCAAATGGCAAGTGATGCAGATGTGAATATGGGCCATTTCTCTTTTGGACATCAACAAAAAACATACTTTATGAATAAGCTTAAAAACTAAGTAATATCTAAGCAGCCATAAACCATTAAAGAATTAAAATAATCTTTGTTCTAACTCTCTTCTCAGAATAACTAGAATAAGTCAATATAAAGCAAGCGAATAAAATAGAATGCCCCTAATAATGAACAATATATTCAATTTAATCGAGGCACTTTTAATAAAGAAGGAATTTTTAATTACATTCGCAGGGCTTAAACCCTCAATCAGGACTTGATCTTGTCGGACTCAGAGCAATCAGTAGTCATTGATAATTTTCAAAGCTATGTTGACAGATTACTAGTCAGGAAAAGGAAAAAAACCCAAAATTCTCACAATTCCGATTTTTGATTTTTATGATAAAAATAAAAACAATTATATCTGATATGAGAATCATCATCATTTCTTAGCTCCTTTTTTACTATCTTTTTTAGCATCCTTCTTTTACTATTAGGGTTCAGGGGGTGGAGGAGGAACAGTAAACGTATATTTTCCGATTTATATTGATTCATTTTTTGATAAGAATAGCTGGAGACAACACGGCTGTTTTCTTGAGGCTTCTAAAAGTTATGGAGTAATTTGATGATCTCCGATAATCCATGACAGTTTGGGCATTTTAAAATTAAATTTTTTGTCAGCTTTATTCCATTTTAGTTCCACGTATCTTTAGCAGGAATAATGTTTTTCCTTATGATTAAACTCTAAGTATATCCTGAGTTGTTTATGAGGAGTATCAAATAGTCCAGTACCCTGCAATACACAATCAGGCTCAGCATCATCTTGTCCTTCGTTTGGTATGATTTTAGAATCAGTGAGAAAATAATATCGGAACGTGTGGGGCAATTCGGTGAATTATTGGCCATTAATGCTCACATCCAACATATAAAATGGATTTTCATGATCAAAATGGGGAATATTTGGGATTTTACAGCTAATAACTTCGTTTTCATATGTTCCTTCAGTACATAGCCAATCGGAGTTATTTTAAACTTTATTACTTTCCTTCTTTTGGGAAATGCTTGTATTTTTAAATCCTACGGTGATATTATCCATGTATTATAAGACAAGCTGATTCAACGGCATGTACAATTTGACAGTGCTACCCCCCAACACTGATCCGCAATTGGGTTATATACTCTGAATCTGAAGTTTAGAGGCTGAATAAATAAAGGATTACAATAGACAAGCAAAGGCTTTTGATATGCAAAATACTCCTTTTTATCAAGACTAATTTCAATTTTGCATAATAAAGGATAACTAAATTTTTTATTTATTTTTTAGAAGATTGGAGTCTTGCAAAAAAATGTACTGGTTTTGTCGTCATACTCCAGATCAGTTTCAACTTTTTAGTCTTATAAGGTAAAACGGACAGATTGAGAACCAGATGAGGTAAATCCGTTGCCAAAAAAGGTAATTTAGGTCTTGCCGCTTGAGGGAACCAATGATGGTTTAAAGAATAGAGGAGAAAGTGGGCAAAAAAGGATCAAAGCGTTGTCATTTGCAAATATTTTTGTAAATTTTTTGTTGTCTGTCATCTAAGTGATTTTGACTGGTCCACGCTCTAAATATTTCTGAATAATCTATAATGTACATCTTTAAAGCCTAGATTTCCTCCTCCCCAAGCCCAAACACTTCCCTATTAATCAATAGCGAAACTACTGGTAAATCCACAGGTGATTTATTAAAATTTCGGAAGAATTGATTTGTCCCTTGATTATTTGATATGAATAGGCTGATAGGCAGCCTTTACATAGTTTAGATGTCCTTATGTTGATCGCATACTCTCAGGGAGATCATTTAAACCTAATTGGCCTTTAATATTAAGCCCCCACCCAAATATTTCACCTTGTGAAGTCAAACAAAGAGTATGACCAAATCCTCCAGCAGCTTTTACTATTTTTCTCGTTTGACCCTAAATAATAATTGATTTACTTCAATCTAAATTAAAAGTTTGGTGGGAATTGGTTCTTTAGTCTTTTTACCAGCCCCAGTTTGTCCATATCTCGCTTCTCCCCAGCAATACATTTGATTTTGATTATCGATGGCCATGGAATGATAGGCTCCACAAGCGATGGAGATAATGGGGATCTTTTGTAGCATTTTTACATCTTTATTGTTATCATATTTAAAGAAATGCGGTATATATTGCGGAGAACTGACTGATTCGGTGTTTTATAATAATCCCAACTGCCCTTAAAATCCTCTCCCCCAACTATAGACATCTCCAATATCGCTTAAAGCTAATGAATGATACATTCCACATGAAATTGTCACAATTTTTTTATTGCTTAGCTTATTGATTGGTCTAGGAGAGGGAGAAAACACGGTTCCCCCTAATCCGAGTGATCCAAAGTTGCCTTTTCCATACGAAAAAAGTGCCCCTTGTTCAGTGAGGATAATATTATGCTCCTTTCCGCTTTTAATTTAATTAATTTTGTTCCCCTCTAAAGCCATGACTATTTCGTGAATAGGAAGTATCTCTTCGCCTTTATACTATAAGAAATCTTCATTTTATGGATGAAGGGCAGTGACCACATTTTCAGATTCTAGATAATTGCGAGTAATTACAACTTTATTCTTCGAAAACAAACAGTTTTTTGCTGCCGCCCGATATGCTGATGATCTTTTTACCCTTGGATTCACCAATCATCATCAGTCCTCCTTTAGATTACTCGCTTGCTACCATTATTTATCCATATTGAGGAGGGTAGAGGGGCTAAGGGATGTATATTTCACCTAGTCCGTAGCTTTTGGCATCGACTTTGTTCTGATTGTGTCTGGACATTTAAATAGTTACACAATTATTGTGAGTTAATAATTATTATAAGTTGATGCAAGGTATATCACGATAAAAGACCACTCTCAACGAGAAGGAGAAAGAGTATGAGACTCTGAAGAATATACAGGAAAACATCGAGGAGCAACTTAAATAACTGAAGCGGGAAGAGGAAATCATATTGATGATGATAAAGGAATAGTAAATAAAAATGGCAAAATCTAGAAAAAACTAGGAAAAACAGTTGCCCATGAATTAAGATTGATAAGGCTATTGTATTTACTAACTCGATCACCCTTATTATAAAAATTTCATTAATTCGATTAAGGTTGTTTTATTGATTCCTCGTTGATTTGTCAAACATTTCGCAGTTATACAATGACTTATCTAAATCAACTAAGCATTTGCTGGCAATAGAACTATAAATATAATTATTGAAAAAATGAAGAATAGATACGACTCTCTGGATGTCAGTCTACAAATTGATAGACATGATAAATAAAAATTGAATAAGACTATCGATATAAGTAGTCAAGGAGATGAGTAGAACTCTAAGGCCGAAAATGATGATAGGTATACATATAGTTATCCAGGGTTAACAAATTTAAGGAGCTGTACTTTAAGAATTAAAAATTGCGAAAAGAGTTAAAACTTCTTAATGAAAAGCTAAATGAAAAATTGTAAAAGCTTAAACTTCCCTCTGTAAAAAAGAAAGCTCAATCAGTGGATCTAAATCATGTCCCTCCAAGCAGTATTAAAAGTATTATCCTCAGAGGCTTTACAAAGATAGTTGTAAAATGCATACAAGCAGGTGGCAATGTACAAGAAGCAGATCGAAGGGTTAAGGAGTAAATAATAAACCTCATAGAATTACGATAAGTATAACTGAAGTGATTAAGATTGCGTAATAGTGAAAATATGATTGGGTACATGGACATGGAGATCAATCAAGTGCAGGAGCAACTTAAGAGTATTAAGAATGTTAAGAAAATGCAAGAAAGAGGTTAATCATTAATAATTTAGTTTTGAGTTAGGATGTCGACAATTTGGAGTTAAGACAGAGGTTGGTCGAGTATCAAACTGAAGTAAAGAATTTCAAAGAGAAATTGAGAGATATTGATAGGAAGAGCAGAAAAAGATAGCAAGATTTTAAGAAACAGCAAGCATACTTGGTTGCTCTTGAGTCAAAATTAAGAAAGAATCAAGCCCTTTAAAAAGATGAGGAAAAACCATAGCCATAAAAACCCAAATAAGCTTCTGAACAAGAGTTTGCCATTGTTAAAGATTAAATTAAGTTTTGCAAATATTAAAATTAATAACTGTGCAAGAAGTTAGACACAATAAAAAAGAATTTGAGACACACAAGAGAGTAGAAGGTGAAACTAGATTAAAGACTAGTTTAAAAAGAAGCCATCTTTAAACAGTTGACCATACAAGTGGAGAGCTATACTCGCCTACTCAAGGATTTATAACTTAAAAAATACGAGCAGACAGGAGTAAGATAATAGAATAGAGATATTGTTAATAAAATTTTAAAATTGGAGGAGATTGAGGATTAACCAGAAAATAGGAGCTTTTTGGAAAGCACCAATAAGCAGTAACTTTAATTTTCGAAACTGGCTTCAAGTACGCCCGCTCCTATCAATACAATGCCTAAAGCCATGACTGAAGAGAGAGAGTGGAAGGGAAAAATGAGAAAGGTATCGATGGGATACATGACTCCCACTGATGAATCGTTTCAATAAAGTGGTTTATTGATAGGACTTAAGGTCTACTTGGACGAAAATAGATTCATCTGTGGTTTAGCCGCTATACTGGTGGTCAATGGTTATAGGATATAATCCAAAATAGAAGGAACAATCACTAATATAGAGCTCAAGTGGTAGGTACCTATGGGAGAGGAAATAGGCAGAATAATTGGCAGCTTTAGTTAGCAAGGATATCTCGGGTAAATTGTTCTCATTAGCAGAAAGGGATTGAATGCTCGATTTGGAAATAGCTATACTGATTCATTCCAGTTTAATCTTGAGCCGGGTGAGAGTTTTACCGGTATCTTTGGAGGACTAAGAAGACTGGGCCAAGATGTAAGAATAACTTAAATTGGATTTTGGATTTCTAAATTATGATATATTAATTTTTCAAGACTAATCAACCCATTTAAAAAATATATAAAATTAGGATATACAAAGATTTACCCTCACATTTGAGTCTTTTTATATTCTTTTCGATGTCCAACTCTGTTCTTATAGAAGGTGTCATACAATAATTTAATAGAACTACTAAACTTCTCATTGCATTTGTTGCCACACGTAATTTCTTGCGGTTTGCCCTGATTCTTGCATCCTTCTTTACAAAGCTTGAAATCATCCTCTACAATGGTATAGTTGTTCATTAATTATTTGGAATCTGCCTCTCGTTCTCTTTCCACATTGACAAAGCATTCATAATATTCGTGAGGTTGAGAATTGAAGTCATTGTAGCATTTGATCTTGTTTTCGATGTGTTTCAGAGAGTTCAGATTCGAAAGACCGATATATTATTGGTTAATCTTTGAGAGGGTCTGGTAGTACGCCTATCCGTATGTGGCCATAATTAATAATTACACGATCTGTGAGTTAATCAAAAATTAAAAGATATAAATATTGGAAGGATTTAATCAGATTTAATACAATGATTTAATAGTCAAAAATGCTGAATAGCTAATACCATTCTATTAATAATAGAATAAAATATACATTTCAGAGTCTATCCATTGTCATCAAAAAATTGCTTTTTATAAACTCTCTTGTCGTATGAATATTCAGCAGAATCTCTCGAGGAATGGCTCTTAACCCTCTCCGTGCTCTTTAGCATTATTTTATTAAATTTTTCATCCACCAACCCCACCAGGCAAAGATTCCGATGATATATAGAGCAATAAAAGCAGCCACTGCCTCAAAGTAATTTATTAGATATTGGGAGTAGGAATTAACTGTTTGGGTAAAGATAGTGGATAGCTCACTCAATACTACCATTACTATTCTCCTTGTGTATATTGCCTCAATGAAGACTGGCTCGATCGCTGATACCTACTTGGACTGTAACAGATGAGAAAATTGACCCTTTCTGAGGGTAACTAAGCTTTGCCTATATAATTCAGAGACTATTGAGAAGCCCAGGTTTAAAGATCCAGCATAAATATCATGACATTGTACACTCTAAAAGTATGATATGTTATTGAGATAACTAAACCGGCAAAGATCAGAATACAGGATCTCCCGTTCAATTTGGCGATAATCTAAAAAATAATTTGGAAGATGCCTATTAGCATCAAAGTTATCAAAGTCAGTTTCCAGTTTTATGTTATAAGTCACTCCAAAAGTATTGGGTGTATTATATAAATCCTACCATATTAAGGAATTCATGACATCTGTGACCTTAAAGGCGATCGTGTTAGAACTCGATTGAATGGCCGTCATATAGGCTAAAATATTGCTGAAATTTTAGGACTCTAGGTCAAGAGTAAGCTAATATAAGACCACACATCCAGCAAATGAAATTAAGATCCATAAATAAATTAAATTATCGGTTATAAGGTTGATTGCTTTTTATTGAATAAACTGTTTATCTTTTTTATTTTCTTCCTTTTATATTTTTTGCACACTCTCAGTTAAAATTGAAGATCTAAAATATTATTTTTAGGCTTTATTTAGTATTTTAACATTTGTTCGGAGCGTTGCTATGTTTGATAAAATTTGTTTTGTTTGAGAGAAGGAAGTTTTTGCCATAACTGAGTAAATAGTTGCTTTTGCTGATTTTATTTGGGAAAGAAGGAGATAGATGATGAGAATAAGTATAAATATAATGGGAAAAGCAATATACATAATAATTTTAGATTGAACTATTCGTGAAGATATAGAACCTGTAGATACATCCTTTGCTTCGTAAATGTCTTCTAAATTTCTTATTGTTTAATAGTTATTCAATAAAAAAGATACGTTAAAGGTGGTTAGGCATTTTTACGTTTATTGAATCAAAGAAACAATATTCAAAGTCTCAGTTGTTTGAGCAGTTGTATTAAATTATCCAAATTGATATATATACTAATAGTTTTGCTTTATTTTTTGAAGGGGATTCATTAGTTCAGAGGTCATGCAGCTTTAGAGCTAACTTTTGATGATTCCTTCATAATATTGCGAAAGATCAGTTATATTGAGGCGAGGGTCCCATTGTAGTAAATCTGATGGATAGTGTTTAAAATGATATCTAATATAAGAATAATAAAATAGTAAGATAATGTTGCCATACTGCGAGGTCAAATCGCTTCCTTCCAAGAGAAGAGATGAATAATTGGATTGCCGACTGGCAGAAAAGATAACTGATATAATGAGAAGCGTGATTAATAAAGCCCCCAACAAGCCAAAAGCAATTCCTATTTTCCAAAGATGATTGAACCTATGACCGTTTTTAAAGCTTTAAAGTTTTTAAAGTATGGTTGACTGATAAGGATTAGCTACTTTACAAAAGAATTGCTAGTTTGTATAGTCTTCATTCATTTTCCTTGTTGACTGAACACTTTTATTGGTAAAAATATTGGCTGCTGAAAACTAGAATTGAGATCGAATATAGTGTCCTCTGAAAAGAGATAGTAATAAAATGGTATTGTCTCTGTATTTATATTCTTCAATTAACTCTAAACTAACTTTTATTTGAGTATTTTTCTTATCTCTTCGAACTTCGTGTGCAAATTTGTTTTTAGCGATTTTAGACCAGTTAAACTATGTATTCACATGCTTTCGATTTCGCATGGTTTATAAAAAATAAGGAGTAGAAAAATCAGACTTAAAAACTTCATTTGAGACTTTGTTAGGAAGATCTAGGCAGTCATCCGCATAACCAGCTTTTTATATTTTCCAGAAAACGCTTGAAAAATATAGGATTAAATCATTTGTAAAATCGTAAATAATGATCGATTCTGGATTTTGATATTTTTCAATTATGAACAAATGCGAAGAACCCTCCTAAAACTAAGGGAGCAGATAGATATGAATTTTTTTAACTACTATTTTACTGTGCGCCAAGATTGGCAATATAATTGTCTTGTTTTCATGATTTTAAATGATTGATTTAATGGTTGGAAGGACTTGCAAAGGAAAAAGAAAGGAATAATTCATGCCAATTATGGTGCATTCGTCTGATGATATTTAATGTAAAAATCTTTTGGAAATACTGGTGATATTCTGATTTTTGATAACGAAGTAGTCAAAATCTATGCGTTGTTTCAGAATTTCCTCTTATTCTTTATGTTTGTTCAATTAAATATTTGCTGAAATCAGACTGCCTTAATCATAGAAATCGATTAAATGACAAACTGATTGATATAAGTGTCTTTCTTATGAGCATTTCTTATATTTTTATATTTTGTTAAGAAACTCTTAAGCTTTCTACTGAGATTAAATTACAGTTGTTAGTATTGAGTCCATCCGATTTGCTTTAATTAGCGGTCTGCTCATATAGGTCCAAAACTAAAGTAATCTATCACTGATGGCAGATATGGCTTCATAAAAGTATTAAAGATATTAATTGACTAATTGTATATCTTTGATTTTGATCTAAATGTTAACCTTTGACGCGAATACTTCCTCAGTTTTTTGTTTCAATTTTTATATATTGACGAATTACTTTATACTGTGAGGGGTGACTTCACCTAAAATCTGAAGTATTCCAAATAGATCAACTCCTTTTTCTATTTTTATTTCTGCTAATAGAATTCTATCTGTTATTTAAACTGTAGATTATAAAAAGTCTAACAGATTGCCTCGAGAGATTTCATGCTATTTTTAATTGATTAATTATTAATGAGGAACATTTAAATAGCATTTAGATTGTGTATGCTCAATTGATGCAATAGCGAATTGCAAATTAATCACTGTTTCTTATGAAATCTTCTTTTTAGATTCTGATTTTTTAATACTTTTTGCTAATTCCAAGATGTAGTGATATTTGTTTTATTTTACGATATTGATGGGATGGAAATAGATTATTACTGATAACACCACTTCTAACAGCACTAGGTAGAATAACTCGAAGCCATTTAGGGGTGATGGATAAATCATATGAATATACGACCAGGCTATCATTGCAGTCAAACTGCCATAGATCCATTTCTGATTTAAACAACAGTTACCATTAATTTTGATGGAGTTTGATAAAGGAAATAGCAGCCTTCGCAAAAAGTCACGAGTTTCCATTACGACTCAGTGAAAAGCACAAAGAAAAGCAAAGTCAGATATATTAATTTGTCGTATATTTGATTTTTATGCTCTAATATTATGATTATGATTAGAAAAGGGGCTGATAACAGCATACCAGTTAGGTATTGAATGCTATTATCGATCAGCATTATCTTTGTTAATAAAGCATTACGTAAAAAGCTGCTGAGACAAAGGTCATCACCCATAGTTGAGCTGTAAAATAGCAAAATAAACCTAAATACACCACCATTTTATAATCATTTTTGCTGAAGTGTACATGCGCTAAAAGTGACAGGGCTAATACAGAATTGGCAGTATAAATCCAATAGGAAATATATCTGAATTGACTGATCGAAATGATGGCTTCGAGTATCTGTATAATTGGATAGATACGTCGCAAAGTGGTGTATAATTCTGAAGAAACGGTGATAATTTAAGGTAGAGGATGAATACCGAAATAAACACCATCTGGGATGTCAAAATGGCATACTTTAAATAGTATTTTTCTTCCATGGTTTTTAAAATAGTGATGCATGTTCTTATGGTTTTTGCATATCTCATTGTGTTCTTGATATTGTGATTATTTTAAGCATTATAAACCCCAAGAAATATGATGTTATCAAACTGCAAAAATTAAATTATCACAATTTAATCAAATAGATTTAATGAATTGAACTGACTCTAATACATACTGAATGAATATCAGATGTGAGTCAAGGGTTTCATTTTCAATGTTGATAGAATACTGTAATTTGAATACATACTGAATGAATATCAGATGTGAGTCAAGGGTTTCATTTTCAATGTTGATAGAATACTGTAATTTGAATGCATACTGAATGTATATCAGATGTGAGTCAAGGGTTTC
>Ga0302188_10000168_pt1 | contig 54093 bp, 42 predicted proteins | sample II_Bog_E2_1_FD_198783 | JGI IMG/M metagenome (GOLD analysis project Ga0302188, IMG submission 198783) | Peat permafrost microbial communities from Stordalen Mire near Abisko, Sweden - II_Bog_E2_1 | ecosystem: Environmental > Terrestrial > Soil > Wetlands > Peat | place: Sweden: Abisko... | reverse complement strand
AACCCCAACCCCTGCATTTTATTCAAAAATATGATACAATAAATCTAAAAGTATTTATTTCTAAACTAATAATTATATTCATGACCTCGGCACGATAAATCTACAATTTTCATACTCCAGATAAACAATCGCTCCCTGATAACAAAGGATTCACCTTGTCCACCACGCTTGATAAGTCCAATATTCAGATTTCGTCAAATATAAGCTCTCGCTCTCGAGATAAGTATGGCCCCGTTCTGACATTCGAATAGCTTAAAACATAAAAGTTAGCCTGGTATAATAACCGGATCTAGCAACTGAAAATGTACATAAAAAGCAATGACAAAATTGAAAAGAGAGTCATCAGATAAATATTTGAATGGTCAGAAGATGCAGTATCGGGGGATTATAGAGAGCTGAAATTTCTGAAGGAATTAAGCAACAAAGTCAAAGGACTCATCAAAGAGAACTACGAATTGCGGCACAATACTCAAAGTTAAGAACTGCAAAAATTGAAGGTAGAAAATAAAAGACTACAAAAATTGATCAGCGAGCTTCAAAGAGGCGAAGAAACGAAGGGTTTGCTTTTTGACGAAAATAGTCATCTTCGCGATTATATTAATCGTAAAAATGGAGAAAATATTCGAGTGATTGAGCCAACTCCATAAAGAGCAATAGTGTTCTTTGGAGCATAGGAAAAATCGAAAACAGGCAACAACCCTAATGAAAACAACAGTAGCCCTATAAACAATGATTTGGGAAGTTTGGTTTAACGATAAGGATAAAACGACGAAGGTTTAATCAATGCAAAAAGATTTATTGTAAACTACATCAACGCAGTTGTTCAATCTAACTAAGAAAAATTAGCAGCCCAGCAAAGATATATCAATACTTTGTAAAAGAGGGTCATGGCCCTTGAAAAGATCGATAAAAAGTTAGATCATTTTACTTTTGAAAGGGCCGTTCATCTTCAGGATTCTGTGCGGAAGTCCAAAAACTATAGTGTTGGAGCAGCCAATATCAAAGGAGAAGAACTTTAGCTGCAATAGTAAATCTAGTAATTAGTACCAGCCAAGATTTAAAGTCAAAACCAGCCCACCTGGCGAAAATTATTCGCAGATCGTGCCTACACATCATAAATTGTCAAATAATAAAAATAGTCAAACCATTTCCTTTAAAATTAAAGGTTATCAAATGACTACGAGTAGTTGCAAGGAAAATATGGAGTAGAATTAGAAAATCATATTCGAGATATATCTGATAAAGAGGAAAGCATGCTAAAAGTGCAGAAATTGCAAGCGGAGAAGAAGGATCTGACTTGGAAGGTCAGTCAATTGGCTACTGAGCTTAGGGTTAGTCAATAAAAGACAAATTAACTTTAGTCAATACTTGCAACATTAGAGAAGGCTACAGGCCAATCTAGGGCATTATGTATCTCTCCGAGATCAGCTGTGGGGTTCACTGTATAGCTCAGCAAAATCCGAGAGGGTCTTTAATCTTGTGATATGGGATATTCCAAATAAATAGAAAATCAAGTTTCAAACTTAATTATTTAAAGAAATACCCTCAGGAAAGATCTGAAATAGCTGCAGAATAAAGCCATCCAACAATCTAAATATTCGGGCTATCAAAAGTAAATCTTTCTGCTCAAATAAAAAAATTTATAGCTTTAGCAAACATGCCAATTCTACGAAAAACAGATAGCGGAATATGATGAGAGATTAAAGGAACTATCGTAGGAGAAAGAGCAGAGATTGGCCAAGGACATCTCTCAGGAAATTAAGTTAATAAATACTTAAAATAAGTTTGAAGGGACTGAGTTGGAGGGAGTTAAATGGCAGCGTATGGCCCATGACTGTATGATCAATTCTGTCAATCGCCTGATGCATTTGTAGAGCAAACTAAAAAATAATATGGAGTCAGTTTGATTGTCAACTTATTATGATTTTCTGCCATGAGATCGTCTATTGAATAGGAAATCGGTTTGTTTGGCCCGATTGAACTTATGTAACCTTGACTTTTTTTTTCATTAAATAGCATAATATTCAAATTAACTTGAAATTTAATGGAAGAAAAATAAAACCAGAAAATAGTAGAGTTAATGAGTCAAATTATCAGCTCATATCCGTTGACAAATATAGTTATTGCAATCGGGATAGTTACCTGAATAAATCGGATTGCATGCTGATAGGTTATCACACCATTTGAAGGGCTTATATAATAATTTTAAATCCGTATTGGCCTTATAAATGAATAATTCAGACCTCACGGAAGGAGTCATCTTCAAACCAATAACCGAAGCCATCATCTCCACAATAAAAAGCGACCCTCTCTGTCTTGAGAGTCCCTTCTGGGTGAACAAGAATAAGAGTGAGGAAGTGCAGGTAATAATGACCAATAAGTACATTGCCCTTTGCTAAAAGGGTTTCTTCCATAATGTTTTCCATTATTACGTTGAGTTAACATTCGATCTCAAATTTTAGATCATCTATGAGGGTGATCAATAATCATCACCAAATGAACACTCCATACTTTCAAAGAAAATTGGGTTCAAGCTACACTTGCAAGGGGCCCCAACAATCGAATTTTTGATCAACACAGAAAATGTCATAGAAATATGGATCAAATACCTTACCAGAAATCTCAATCAATTCGGTTTTCATCAACTGTACAAGCCGGTTAAAAAACTTGGAAAGGGAGGTTTCGCCACCGTTTACTAAGTGGAACGCTTTACAGATAAGAAGCACTTTGCAGTCAAAGCTTTTTCAAAACAAAATACTGTTAATTCACAAAATCCCAGTCAACGATTAAATCTGTTAAATGAAATCAACATGATGCGGAACTTTGACAACCCCAACGTCATCAAACTATAAGGAGTCTATGAGTCAGATAATTCCCTATACGTGGTCTTATAGTTGCTGAGTGCAGGTCAGTTACACACCCGCATTAACAAACGTGAGGGAAAGTTTAGCGAAAATGAGATTAGACAGTTCATGATGGGCATGGGTAAAGCTCTCATAGATATTCATGCTAATAGGATAATGCACAGAGACATAAAACCCGAAAATATTATGCTGAGGAACGATCATTCACTGGATCCAGTCATTGTTGACTTTGGACTAGCTGCCAATGTCGATGCGGAAGACTATATTTTCTATCGTTGCGGTACTCCAGGCTACGTGGCCCCATAAATTACTACTCTTTAGAAGGGGCAAAAAGTAGAGACAATCTGCGATATCTTTTCGACTGGAGTTATCTTTCATATTCTACTGACGAAAAAACCTCTTTTCGAAGGTCGTAAATTCGAATAGGTCTATGATAACAACCGCAAGATGAAATTCAACTTGACGGCACCTCTCTACACTACAATCGATCCTCAAGCAATGGACCTTCTTTAAAAAATGTTGAAGATAAATCCTAAGTAGAGAATTTCAGCTACTGAGATGATAAAGCATCCCTATCTTAGCGAATGGGTCATGGAGGATGAGCAAATAGAAAAAGATATAATATCTCCAGCCACAACGATAAATACCAAAGTTAATCTTGTCGGTCAGGGAGTTCACTGAAATTGATTGATTTTATAGCATTTTAATGTTTGTCTTTTTTATTATCATAAAATGTTAATGATTCGAATGACTTCATTAAATTTATTACCAATTTGCTCGATGGAATTTCTTAGTTATAATAGTAACTTCGTATATTAATATGCAATTAATAAACAAATAACGAATAAAAAGATAAATACTAAGCACATTGGCAACAATAAAACACTGCTATTGGTGATATAATTAGAGTGTAGAGCTTTTTTTAACTCTTAGCTTAATTTCAAGTACTTCAATATTCAGATCAAATCATATATTAAATCATACCTCAAGATTGCTAATATCGAATAGATTCAAAAAAATTGAGCAAATATCGCAAGCAAAAACAAAGTCAAAGGAGCAAATTAATATTAACATTGCTAAAAATCTAAAAAATTTGAGATACAATGTATGAGAGAACTAAGAGTACTGATTTAATAAAAAATGCTGCTCGAAAATTTGAGTCTTTGGGCAAAAAATAAATATACATAACAATTATAACAGATGATCGACAATAGTAAATATAGAGATTCCAAAATAATGATAGTATGATAAAAATATTAAATGAGCAAAAAATAAATAAATAACAAATCAATTGCAGAGGTACAAAGAAGAGATGTTATTAAACTGTCTCAAAGAATTTGACATTGAAAAAATACTCATTAGTTTGATTATTCTTTCGAAATATCTTAACGAGCTATCAAATATTGATTGACATCCAATTTATCTTATGCTATATTGCTTACTAATAATTTAATCAATGGAGTCGATAGATATCAGAAGATATGGACTTGGCAGACGCTATATAAATTCATCTGCGATCAAAAAAGGAGTACAAATAATTCAATTTAAGTAAATGCTATGATTGATACAAAAAATCAGCTTTCGAACTAAAAGTCAAGGACTTAATCTAATCTAAAGTAAGTAACAGCAATTTAAATCACTCTTTTATTCAAAGACGAAGAATTAGAAAGTATCAACTTGCAACCAAGATCAGATGATATGTACAAAAGGCAAACCTAATGAAAATTGTTGATGATGCTTATTAAAAGACTGTGATATATCAATTAAAGTGAAAAAATAAAAAGCAAAAATAGTCTTATAAATTCAAGAGAGTGAGGGGATTAAAGTAATAGTAAAACGAAGCTAGATGCGATAAGGCATTTAGCAGACAAGAAGAATTTCTAATTTAAAAATATCGATATAAAACAGATCTTAGAGAAAATTTACTACCTTCATGATAGTTGATAGGTCGACTGACAACTGATTCTATAAAAAATGGTTAAAATGAAGCTATGTTTTCCAATTTGAGAATGACATTAGAAACAAAATACAAAAGGCTACTGATTTTTATAAAAAATATTACATTTACTGATGTGATAAAGTAAAGCTTTGAATCAATAAAAGTTCTATTTTAAAACAAACCACTTTTCATTGGATAATTGTCACATAACAACTGGAATTGTAAAAATATAATGATGATGAATACAAATCAATTGGCAAATTTAGAATTTGGAGAGGATAATCAGACTAACTCATTAAGAAGATACTCTTTGTATACGGTCTTCTACTCCTAATTTGGTGAATGGGTACACTAAATCGATGAGATATATACGCCTAATTTTATCAATAGTGACACTAAATTAATGATATGTCTACGGCTGACTTTATTAATCGTTACCCTAAATCAAGTATATTGATACAACTAACTTTCTTAATAGTTACCCTAAATCAAGTATATTGATACAACTAACTTTCTTAATAGTTACCCTAAATCAACGATATTTATACAGCTGATTTATTCAATAGCTACCCTAACTCAATGATATTTATACGACTGACTTACTCAATAGTTACACTAAATCAATGATATTTGTACAGCTGATTTTCTCAACATTTACGCTAGATCAACGATAATTTGTACAGCTGACTTTCTCAATATTTACGCTAAATCAATGATATTTATACAACTGACTTTCTCAATAGTTACCCTAAATCAATTCCATTTATACGTCTGCCTTTCTCAATATTTACACTAAATCAATACTATTTATACACCTAATTTTTTTCAAGAGTTACACTAAATCAATGAAATTATGCATCTGATTTTTTAAAGAGTCACCCTAAATCAATGATATTTATGCGTCTATATGATTCAAAAATAACCCTAAATAATGTCTTCTATACATCTAAATTATTCAGTATTAACGTTGTGCTTAATCATGATCGACTTACCCTGATTGACATCTGCATGATAAATGAAAGACCATATACTAGCTATTATAGTTCATACAACAATCTTGAGAGACTGGCTCAGTCCCAAAAGGCAAAGGAGAACGGCAAAGAGAACATTCATGTTCATTTTTAACTTGAGTTCAAAGAATAATAATTACTAATCAAAATCGGGGGTACTAGTAATAATTGTGATATGATTAAATCATGGTCCTTTCGTCTATTATAAAAATTCATAATTAATTTGCGAAAAGGATGTGCTGATGTTTTTCATACTTTTAATAAACATATTCTTTAAACATGATTTTTCTAAGAGAGGATGGAGTTAATCTTACAAGTATTGCGTGAGAATATCAGCCTAGGAACTCTTGATTTTTATTCAAGAATCATGGATGTTTTTTAAAATAAAATTGGAAGCTATGATGCTTTTTAAAGATCCAATTCAAAAATATTTTGAGTATTTTAGGATCAGCTTGCTTTCATTGCCTTCATTGAACAAGTATATTTTCTAAAAGTGAAAAACCATTTTACGATTAAAGGGAATAAACAACATGATTAAAATCATAATAAATTATCAAAAAATCACACTACACTAATCTTATCGATGATGGCAGTCAATGGATGAACCGTTCAATATTGGTCTTTCTGACTATAAACGAGTCTTATTTTATTATTAAAGGACGCGTAATGAATTTACTTGGTGATTAATAAAATTGCCACTAGTAACATTATTGTTCCTAAAATCAAAATAAATGAATACAAACTGAGATGAATTGAATAAATGGGCAAAAGCAGGCGAGTCAGAGTCATAAAACCATGTAATTATAAAAATCCTCTTTTAACACATTTTGTATTTAGTTTTAATACTGTTTATTATAAATAATAAAGATAATTTTAAATATTTTTAAATGTTTCCCTTTAATCAATGCAATTGTGGATAGAACAAATCATTTGTTCTGTACAATCATAAAAAATGAAAAAGTCTATATTTTAATCATGACATTCTTGCTGAAGTCAATTTTGGGACACATCGACTTCATACTGTTAACTGATAGCAAAATTAGAAGTAGGCAGGCACCACCAATATTTTCACCTACTTATCAAATCAACTACAAATCATTCGTAACAAAATGAATCAATAGTTAAATTCCCAGATGAGGCTCATCAGTATATAAAATTATTGAAGCAAGTATCAGTTATCATCAATCTTGAATCAATCAATATATCTTGTTGCGTACTTGCATCTGCATCTATACATGAGATAGATCGTCTCTGGGAACCTCCCCTGACAGGAAAGCAACCATCATGTAAAAAGCTCGAAAATTTCGATGGAATTCGCCTGTGGATTTTATCAAGTTTTTCCAGTTTTGGATGTTCTCGTTAAGATTGTATTTGCCGAGTTCGATGTTGATTTCCTTCAGTTCAGAGTTGAAACAAATCATCAATTATTTGCCCTCAGCGAAATTGGCTACTTCATCTCTGATGGCTACTAGTCTCAGTTCTGCCTTCTTCAAAATTAGAAAAGCAAATAGCAAGCTGTTAGTATCGTTGGACTTGATCAACTCCGTGGCAATATTAAATCCTCGAGTGATTTATCCATGTTCTTTGAGAATCTGCCGTTTAATATTTGAATTTGCTTCTGATTAGGATGAAGAGTCGACTTGATTGTTCTGCTCTAGGTTATTTTAAAGTTACTTCCACTATTTACAGGGGTTGTGACATTGACCTCGTAATTATTAGCCTTCTTCTTCATAAAAGAAGCCGGTTGGCCTTGATTGGAATTGTTGGATAAATTCTGCTCCGATGAACTACATAAATTCTTTGTTACTAGGTGCTGGTGCTGGAGGGAGAATAGCTTTGATTGGTAGTGATCTATTGTTTTTTTGTGGGGCCTGTTTGGGTGGGTGACGGTACCTCATACTCCTTGCTGAATTTATTGGAATCAGTGAGTTTTGCGCTATCCAAAATGTTGCTATTTTATTCGACTAGAGACAAAAGTTCTTGACGATTGCCGACCAACTTCCCTTCATTGGTGATGTTAATTTTAAGAAGCTACATCCACTCAATTCTCTTAGTTGAATCCTTCGTCAATAATCTCTTTAAGAGGCGTTTTGTTTATTCACTGACTTGTTCCTTGGTGGGGAACTCGAGCTCTGTCTCTTTCAGGACTTCAAGAAGTTTAGGGATGGTGGTTGATTCAAAAGGGCAAAATCCATAAAGCATTTCATAAAGTACCACTCCAAGAGACCAGATATCTGCTTTGGTACTATAAACTTCTCCTCTCAGAATCTCAGGCGCCATGTATATAGGCGAGCCCAACATAGTTTTAGTCATATTGGCCTTCTACAAACTTTTGCAAAACCCAAAATCTCCCAGTTTAACGACTCCGGAAGTGAAGAAGATATTATCTGGCTTAAGGTCTCTGTGCATAATGTTGTATTTATTCAGCACTTGAAAGGCATCAATAAGTTGTTTAAACACCAAAAGGGCTTTTTTTTATGAGAGTATTCTCTCTTTGCGCAGTACTCCTTCGAGTGTCCCACCGTTGCAGAACTAATAAATAAAGTAAAAATTGTTGGGCGTCTTGAGCATATCGAAGTACTTGATGATATGTTCGTGGTTGTCGATATTGGTTAGAATGTTGATTTAATTCACAGTGCATTCCTCTAACTTCCGATTCTCTTTAAACCGTCTCACTTCGATTACTTTGACGGCGTACTCCTTGTTATCGTTCTTGTTGATGGCCCTATAGACCTTGCCGTAGGCGCCCTCTCCGATTATTTCGTAGAGGGTATAGTTCTCAATGATCCTTACCATCAATTAACAACTTAAAAATTATAAGCAGGCTGAGTGAATTATCAAAATTAGCTGGTAATTTATAAATTGATTTGGATTTAGTTAATCAATAGATATCTTCCCGAAGCCTTCATCGCCCATCTACAGGTTATCGTTGTTTTATAATTCAGCCACACCGAGCTTCTAAGACTAGAATTACGTATCCTTGAACATCAAAACGCTGCTTACGAAAAATATTAAGTTAAAGATGAGGAACTTTAAACATATTAAACTCAAATTTTAAAACTCTTAAAGAAGCATCCGGGAGAACTACATTGACAAGAAATGCCCTTTCACGAGTGTAAAAGATTCTCAAAGGGATTGGGATATTAACCAAGATGTAGCAAAACTATTGTCATGAAAATGGACGATCTGTATTGTGTACCACGTATAATCAATACATTAGATACACCGTAATACCTCAGCTCACCTATCGATAGCCTTTTCCGTGAAATAGGTTGGCATAGTGCTAATTGGAGAATGCTGCCCTCTCTGAAAACAATAATTTTCAACCCGTAGGTGACTCCTAATGAGGTGGTTGTTCGTTGGAAGACAGTTGATGCTTTTTTGATGTTTTATCTCCTGTTTAATCCTCTGATACACTATATTACCTTTCAAATAAAAGAAAATGAGTATCTGCTTCAAATAGGTTATTTATTTCCCCTCTATTCGATAAATATCCTAAGAATGATCTTCCTCGGCAATTAACTCCCATAAATCAAACCAATTTCACAAGCATGTGCTCTCCTGAATATTAATAATATTTAATTAAATATTAATATTTTAAGTCATTAATTAATCATGAAGTATATTGTTGCCGAACAGGAACTCGAAATCCCAGAGGGAGTCACCATCGATGTCAAGGCTCGTTAGGTTGTCGTTAAGGGCAAACTGGGTACTCTCAGAAAAGCCTTTAAGCACATTCCAATTGATATTCGCAAGGACGTCACCAGCAAAACCAAAGCTCCCGCCTTGAAGTTCCGCATGTGGCTGCAAAAGAAGAAGAGAAACGCAGTGTTGGGTACTATTCGCAGCACAATCCGCAACATGATTACTGGAGTGACAGTGGGCTACAAGTTTAAGATGGTGCTTGCCTACGCCCATTTCCCCATTGTTGTTAACGTGATTGAGAACGGCAAGGTACCTTATCTTCTATTCAGGCCGCTGAAATCAAAAACTTCCTTGGATTCAAGATGAACAAGCGCATCGATGCTCCAGAGGGAGTGATCATCAGTAAGAAGGAGGAGGAGAAGAACAACATTGTTATTCAAGGAATTAACCTCGAAGATGTCTCTCAGGTCTGTGCAAGAATCCAGCAATCTACTGTTATTCAAGACAAAGATCTCAGATCTTTCCTCGATGGAATCTACGTTCAAGATGCCAGACTTGAGTTCACTGATTGAGCTGATTCTATTTAAACCACTTTATCATTCTTATCCATTATTCAACCATTTGAGGGAATTCATTCGAATGATGCTTTTAGTTGCGAGCGATTTTTATAAATTTATGAATTGATGAGGTATCAGGAGGAGGAGAAGGGACTGTTCACCTTTTATCGATAGCAGCAACAACAGGAAGAAGAAAATACAACGATGAGAAAAGGGAGGAAAAGATAGACGGAATAAAAACGCAAGTAAGACGATGAGCCATAACTAAAGTTAAAAGAAGTCATGCAGAGCGAATACTTAACAAGTTATAAATTAAAACCTCGTTAGACTATCTTTAAAGATTCCCCCTAAAAATAAAAAGACCAATTAACTCATGTGAAGCAATATGGTAACTCGGTGATCATCATCAATCGCATGCAAAGCTAAGAATAAAAATCACAAGTCAATTACGTCAAATAATCCAATATCAAGTTGAATTTACAAGAGAATGGATACTATCTAGAAAATAAACAAATTTAATTCGATCCTTCAAATAGAACTAAAGTTAGAGGCAAAACCAATAATCGAAAAACTTCGCTACTGAATAGGAAATTTGAGAGGAGTGAAAGTCTACAGCCAGTACCAGAGCTTGCAAGTCTTCGACGATAACTGCCTCCTCTCATAAAAACTCAAGATTATTCTAAATCTCCATACAAATCGGAAATTAAAAAGCTTCCATTCGCTTTGAAATCCAATGGAAGTGACTTTATTCGAGAACTCAAAAATAAAATTACCCATTAGATGACTTAATTTACATCGTAGAGACGGCATTCCGTATCTTTTATTGAGTACAACCAAGATTATCTGAAGGCTGGACAAGTAAAAAAATGTTAGCAACTCACCCAAGAGCAAAAGAGGGTCCTTGAACTATTGTATCGGTATCGATCTCCTAATTTATGATGTTATTTATATTAATTATCTTAATGGATTAATACAGGCAGACGAATCAACTATAGCTTCACGTCAATAATGAAATTCAGGCTGAACTTCAGCGAGAGACTACCCGCCAAACAATCAATTCGCATCTTTACGCTATGTATCAAATATGCTCATCGTAATGCATAACCAAATCTAATCCTTTGTCGTCCAAAGAAAGAAACTGCTTAAATAGCTGCTATACGAGGCTAAATGAAGCGCATTACGTGTATTTAAACTCTTTAATGATGTGAAAAACCTATTGTTAAGATTAATTATTTTTTTGTCCAAAAGTAATGGAGAATATTTAACTGAAATGAGCGTAAAGTTATTGAAATTGATTAGTGTACCTCATAACCAAAGTTAAGAACTGGTTTCTGAATAGAATTAGTTGATTAACCAAATAATAAAGATAAGATTTAGTTTTGCCAATAAATTGAGGAAACTAAAGCAGGTTTTAAATATTTCAAAATGATAATTGTTATTATTCAAACTGCTCATATATCCAATCAATTTTATTAAAACAAACGTTGATGTTGCTTAAACATCTTCTTTTTACTCATTAATCTTTTGGGACTCAAATTATTGAGGATCAATATCAAACAGAATATGATGGTTCGAATAAACTAAGCATATGAAGATCAACTTGTTTGTACTGATCTAAATATTCAAAGGGAATCAATTATGGTGTTAATATCAGTCAAATCTCGGATGGCCTTTTGATATTTTGATATCTTAATCTTTTACATTTTATAGGGAGTGACCAATGATGGCCTTTTTTGTCGTAATTTCATCAGTTCTTCTCGTGTGAAGAACGTCTAAGCATGCTCCTCTTGTTTTACTGTACAGTATTAATGGCAAAAATTTCTTATCCAACTGTTTTACTATTAACTCATTTAAATATTATAGTAGTTAAAGGATCTTTCGGATGTCTATGAGTATGTTGCCCATAATACTCACCTTTGTTTGGTTAAATTCTAATATTTTGCAAATTCATTTATGAGATCACAGTCATAACTTCAGCACGTTTACATTGTTGCTGATGCGCTCCCCTTTGTTTTGGAACTTATCATTGGAACCTCCAGAGTTAAGTTTAGCCATGAGTAATCTCTTAAGATCGTTAAACATCTTTTTCTGTTACATACTCGGCATATGTTTCTCTGCAACTCTCTGCCTCTCTGCAGTCAGTTGAGCTATTTCTTTGTCTCCCTCTTGAACTTTAATCTTCACATATTCTTGATAACTCTTTGCTCCGCAGCATCCCTTACCATTCCCTTTTAAATTTTCTCCCTCTTCCGTCAATCGAATCATCTTTGCATCCAACACTTCGCTCTTTAGTTTATTCAATTGAATTTTAGTATCCATTCCTTCAACTTCTGTTCTAAGTTTCGATACTTTCTCATCAATTTATTTAATATCTTCCTCAATCTTGCCTGTCACCCCCAAGAAACTTACTTTTTTTGACTTGTATTCATTCTCAATCTTTTCAAACTCACTCAACACATTCTTTTTCTGGTCTAACTTTGGTCCCAAGTCAGCCTTCTTTCTCTTAATTTAATCCATGAGTTTATCAATTTGTTTATTTAATTCATCCATAGACGCATTTTCAATGTTAACATCCGACACCACCCTTTCCCCATCAACCAATCCGTATAATTTTTAGTATCTTTCCTTCTGGTGAGTGAGAAGTTGTTGAGTCCTCTGCAAGTTGCTGTTTTACCATTTGATTTCTTATATTTCTGCTTTGCATTTTGCGTACTTGTTCTTTTTTTACTTAAGTTCGCTAATGTATCCCTCAAGTTCATTTTTCTTAAATCCTGCTCCCTTTATCTTGTTAATTTGCTACTCTTTTTTTCGGACTTCATTTTACAATCTGGTCATGTCCTCTTCTTCTCTCTTCAATGCTTATTGGTTTTGCTCCTTCTTCTTGGTGACGAGTGCCGCCTGCCCTTTATAAATGGCGAGCTTATCGTCCTTCGATGTCTATTTCGACAGTCTTTCTTACATTTGAGTCACTGCCCGCCTTAGAGCAGTCATAGTATTTTCAAGCATCATGAGTTAATTCTGCGTAATAGGAGGTTCAGCTAACATCTTTTCGGTCTGCTGCAATTTCTTCAATCTTTCATTGTACTCCACAGTCATCCGTTCTTTCACAATTTCTCTGTTCTTCCTCACCTAATTTTTAATGGCGTTCAGCATCTGCTCTGGAGAATTATCAGGGGCTAAGCTCTTTTTAGCATCATTTAAGGATTGCTGTCTGCTCATCAGTTGACTTTCAGCATTTTATAGTTGCTCCCTATAAGACTGTATCTTTTCGGAAATTCTCACTTCTTCTTCCTGCTCTTTTCTCAGTTGACTGGTAGGGATTAACATAGCAGCCATCTCAGGCTTACTCCCATGTTTGGCCTTCATTCCGTTGATCTTTGTCGTCAGCTGTTCCTTTTCCTGTTCGAGCTGAGTCAACTCCTTCTTTAGATCTGCGGGATTCTGACTTACAAAAAAATTACTAACGAAGAGGACTCAATGCCTTCGTACTCCTCGTGGACTATCTGAAACTAGGCTTGCAGCTCTTTCATCTGTTCGTTTAGCCTCTTTAATTCAGGGTCTCCCACGAACTCGTTCGGAATGTCGAGAGGCACAAGGAACTTGGCGAGGTACGCCCTCTTTTTGAGAGGCGCCAGGTTCTTCATCAAAAAGTAGTAAATCGGGTAAATGATTTTCTTGTCGCCGTTGAGGAGACCCGACTCCCAATCGGCAGTGAAGTCGCATTCGTAGGACAGTATCTTCAGGAACTCGGTGACTTGGAAGACTATTTCCTGGGGTTGGGTCTGCCGGGCGTTAATGCTGATGTCCGGGTCGAGGTGCTTGAATATTTTGAAGACAAGATCGCCAAGGTCGAAGGTGCTCATTTCGTCGAGACCGACTAGGGAGATGTTTTCCTTGAAGGGGGGTTAGTTGAGCAGCAGCACGATTTCTTTGATATCCTCTGACTGAATGTTCTTCTTCTGGAGGAGGGCCAAATCCGCGGGTTTGCCTTGCATAGTTATTTAAATATTATCCAAATATGAAACTCACACCGTCCCAATTTAAGCTGAGTCGCTTGCGATAGTTAATCGGATTCATTATCAAAATGAGGAGTATCTTAATCATAATATTCCTGAGGGAATTATCTGAATCATAGTAGTCATATATGAATTCATCACCATAATTTTATCATTATCTTTTTGCACTCCTCATATTTAGCATTGGTTTCGCTTCTTTTATGTTTAAAATCAGGGTCCTGTCAGCTTGTTAAAGGAAATACTGATGAAATGACTGATGATGGTTCGAGATAAATGTTTTACTTTATAAAAAAGAGAGTTATTGATGGTTTAAGGTTTTACTACTCGAAATTAGCAGATTGAATCTTTTAAGTAGAAAGTCAGCGATGTTTAAATGTTTTTGTATCATTTTTTCACTTTAAAAGCAAAAATGCTTTCCAAAAAACTGGAATGCTTATTTACAGGATCAGCTTTCGTTTATATAAACAAGCTCCAAAGACAGATGAATAGTGAGTGAGGTCGTAATGAGAACAAGAATCTTGACCTTAGACTAGTGTACTATAAAGCCTTATCCATTATATTAATAATAGTCTGCCTCAACAAAATGATATGATTAAATATTGACTATTTATTGCCTACCCTGCAGCAAGAATATCATTATTAAAATATAGACTTTTCGATTTTTTTATGATTTTATATAATAAATGATTTGTTTGAGATTATATGATGACTGATAATCAAATTTGTCAGCGAAGACTCTTAATTTTGTACAAAGTAACTGATACTAATTCAAGCATATTTTTCCTAACAATAGTATCTTTTTCTATTTATTCAAGTTTTGCAATTTTAAAAAATTATAAACAAAAAAGAGTCAACATTAGGGAAAGAAATTCTTTGTGTTCTTTCATTAAAGTTGTAGCAGAAGTTATCGTTTGAATATATTAAATTTGAGTGTCTTGGCTTTTGGACAAAAGGGATTTCGTTATTGACAAGAATAAATGATAAAGTAGGCTAAGGATGTCCCCTTGACTATAAAATCATTCATTATAAGATGGTGAAATGCTATAATATTTATAACTGCATTGATTCTAAGGAAACATTTAAAAGTATTAAAAACATCATCTGTATTATTAATAATCAATAATATCTAAATTAAATTCAAAGATCAAAAGAACAATTTCATAGTTTTATTGTTTTATGACTTTGGTTCGCCTGGTTTTGGTCATTTCTTCCAGTCTTCCCAGTTTCAACTAATTTATTATAACTTTAAGGACAATGATGTTACTAGTGACAATGTTATTAATTACCAAGTAAACTCATTACGCGCCCTTTAATAATAAAATAGCACTCATTTAGAGTAAGAAAGACCAATATTGAACGGTTCAGCCATTGACAGTCATCATCAATGAGATTAGTCTATAAGGATGATTTATTAATAATTTAGTTAATTTTAATCATGTTGCCTGCTCCCTATAGTAAATGGTTCTTCGCATTTTGAAAACTCCTCGTTCAATGAAAGCGTACTACTCCTAAAATACGCAAAATACTTTTATCAGTTTTGAATTGTATGTTTTAAAAATATCATGCTCATCGATCAATCAGGAATTCAAGGGTTATGCGTAAATATTCCAAACTGATACTCGTGGGACGGACGCCCTTCTCTCCTCAAAAGATCAGACTCATAAAATATGTTTATTAAACTATGAAAAAACCAACAAATCCCCACTCACAAATTCATTATAAGACTATGAAAAATTAAAAGCCCATATTTTCATTTCACTCGTAATACTACTAATACCTTGGTCTTTGCTAGCAGTTATTCTTCTTTGAACTCAAGCCAAATGAACATGAACGTTCTCCTTGCCGCTTTTGTCTACCTTTTGGGACTGAGCCAGTCTCTCAAGATGGTTGTATAAACTATGCAAACAAGAAAAATGTTTTTAATTTTTCATATAGATGTCAATAAGAGTAAGTCAATCACTATGAAGCTGTTTAAAGTACTTTATTTATGATTATTAAGTGTTGGTCAACAAATCCTTTATTTAGACGCATTTTAACTCAGATAATGTTAATTTTCAATAAATTAGCTGTTAACCATCATTCTACGAAGATTTAGAAACAATCACGTTAATTCTACACCATTTAGATGTATAAGAGACAATATCTAGGGTTATTTTTGAAATATTTAGAAGTATTAGTGGAATAAATTTAGGGTAATCATTGAAAAAATCAGAAGTATAAATAGCATTGATTTAGCGTAACTATTAAAAAATTTAGAAGTATAAATATCATTGAATTAGGGTAACTATTGAGAAAGTTAGGCGTATAAATATCATTGATTTAGAGTAAATATCGATAAAAGCAGAAGTATAAATAGCATTAATTTAGTGTAACTATTGATATAAATTAGGCGTATCATGCCATTAATTTAGGGTAATCATTGAAAAAATCAGCTGGATAAATATCATTGATTTAGAGTACCTAATTAAAAAGTTAGACGTATAAATAGGATTGATTTAGTGTAACTATTGAGAAAGTTAGGCGTACAAAAGCATTGACTTAGCGTAACTGTTAAAAGAGTTAGCTGTATAAATATCATTTATTTAGTGTAACTATAGAAAAAGCTAGCTGTATATTATCATTGATTTAGGGTAAATATTGAGAAAGTTAGGGGTATAAATATCATTCATTTAGTGTAACTATTGAGAAAATCAGCTGTATAAATATCATTTATTGAGAGTAATTATTGAAAAAATCAGCCGTATAAATAGTATTGATTCAAGGGTAACTATTGAAGGAGCCAGATGTATAATAGCATTGATATAGTGCAATCATTGAGAAAATCAGTTGTATAACTATCAATGACATAGTGTAACTCTTGGAAAAGTCAGATGTATAAACATCGTTATTTTAGTGTCCCAATTTATTAAATTAGGAGTAACAGGGCCTATTATACAGTGTATCTCTTTTTTGAGTAAGGTCGATGATTCTCACACAATTCTAAACTTCATCTTTCCAATTGATTTTTATAACTTTATCCTTTATATTTTTTATTCTTAACTCTGCTTAACACTTGATGCCCGTACAATATTTATTCAATTGTTATGATAGAGTTTAAGATACGAATAATAATTAAATGCGGAAGGAGGAACTAATCCTACTTTAGGACATCACCAAAATAGAACAAAAGCAAACCTATTTGCTTGAGAAGTGTAAGACTCCGCAGCAGCAGTTCCTACACATCTTCGGGCAACGCCATCTCCTCTCGAAGAAGATGCTGCATAAGAATATTGAGGAGGCCCTAGCTTACCTCAAGGGATCATTCGGACACCTCTCACTCAAAATAGCCTACATGACACTTTGCCTCGAGAATCACATCGAACTCGCTCCTGAATAGTACCCCATCCTAAAAATATTAATCGACTGGGCTGACGTATACCCTACCTTCAAAACCCAAGAAGCCTTGAATATTACAGAATCTGTATTTCAAGTCAGATAGATTAACACTTTCACCTCACTGGAAGAGTACATAACATATGTCAACATCATTAGCGCAGACATTATCAAAATGGTTCGCAGGCCCAAGGGTGGTAGTCAAAGGGAACTTTCTAGTTCTTCCGCCTCGAATGCCGAAAAATATTCCTTCAGTCACCTCAACAAAGACAATTTGCTGTAATATGTAAGCTACTCCTTGCCGAAAATCCTCATAAACATTCTCTTGCCAAACGATGTGATTCCTCCATAGTTCAGTAAGAAGGTGCAAACCATCGAATGCCTCTACAAAAACACATCCCTCGAATACTTTCTGCGTTTGCATCAGCAATATGGATTTCTGATGAAAACTCTCATTAAAACTCTTCTAACGTTTTAGTGGAATAAGAATCAACAAAAGTTTCTGATGGATATCGTGTTCCGCTACTTCTTTGTCTATCATTATGATAAAAAATACAGTGCGACTGAGATTTTCCTGGAAGCCTACAATAAACTAAGTTAGACAGTCCGCCTTTCACTTGCTGATGAAATTAATCTGTTTTTTAGAATTGTCAGAAAGATAGGCAAAGGGAAATTTATTGATTTTCTGATATAAAAATCGGAATGGCTCCAGTAGATTACGAAAAAGATGAATGACAAGAGCCTTATCGGGCATGTAAAGGATAAAGTGGTCCCTTATAACTCGCTCGGGCTTGCTGAAACTATTGTTATTGGAAATGGCAAAATAGAAACAAGATACTTTTAAATACTGGAGGACTACTCAATATTCTATTTTAGAATAGGAATCTAAAGTTTAGATTTGACAATCAGGCTTTACTACTTAGGAGATATCGCCAGTCCTAATCCTCAAAAAAATTTATTGATGGAGGAATATAAAAAATCAGGGTAGTTATCTTTGAATATAATGGCATCTAAGAAAGGGTTGTATATGTTCGAGTTGGATAACAGTTATAGTTGGATGAACAACAAGAATATACGTTATGAAAACGTTATCTTAACACCTCTTGAAATGTAATCTATCGACAGGTATAAGTGGATAAACTCATATTATGGATAAATTCCCTTGAATTAAATTACCAATAAAGAGAAAGTATGGATCATTCGAAACTTGCCTGAGAAGAAACAGAAAGAATAAGATGTTTATGCTGGAACTGCAAATATAACTAAAAATAACTCTTTTTACAATATGAAAATAGTCTTCCCCCATAAGGTGTATGAATTTTAATCCTAAAGCGAAGATATTTTTATACATAAGTTTGATGAATGGATTGACACAAACCAAAAAATTAAGTGGTTGATTGCAGGAGAAGTAAATATATATTTATTTAGCCAATATAAGATACGGACAATATTAAAGGCTTGCTTTCTTAACAAAAATCTTCTCCTAAAAAGGTAAGTAAGCCAGCACCAAAAAAAGAAAGGATTGATGCCAAATATGAAGAAGAAGATCAAGTCATTTAGGAAAAAAGGGAAAAGGTTGAGAAAATTAAAAGATAATCTCCGAAAAAGAAGGAAGTTGTGGGAAAGGATATTGCCAAGAAAGAAGAAGACCCAAAACCTTTACCTCCCAAAGAAGAAACTTAAAATATTATAAAAGTTGAAAAATAACCCTAGTAGTAACAAAATATACCTCCTATCTAAAAGATTGAAGTGATACAAGAGAATATTTCAAGCAAACCTTAACCAAATTTGGAGATTGAAGAAACATCAAAGTAAAATTTGAAGATTGAATTATAACCAGAACAAAATTTAAAGATTTAAGAAAAGCCAGAGAACATTTTGGAGATTTAATCAAAACCCTAACAAAATCTGAAGGTTGACGAATAATCTCTGAAAGAAGATTCTATTCCAGTCTAAAATCTTTAGAAAAAAGAAGACTCTATTCCAACTTAAAATCTTTAGAAAAAAGAAGACTCTATTCAAGTTTAAAATCTTTAGAAAAAAGAAGACTCTATTCCAGTCTAAAATCTTTAGAAAAAAGAAGAAGAGACTCACCTGGATGAATCCAACCGCCCAATAAATGTTGTAGAAGGGTTATGATAACATTGATAAATTAATCGACTATTGATGAGTTATTATTTAAAATAGATATTAATCAATTATAGATTTGATTCGTGAACCACTGAAACAAATCGTATTGTGAAGTGGTGTAGGAATTACAGGCGCCTTTGATGATATTCTCCGTAATCAGTTACAACTCCTCATCAGTCGTGTTCTAATAGAATTTGTCCTCGAGTCTCTTCCTGTCAAAGTTTATGAAGCATTTCATCCCTTTGCACTCAGTCATCATCATAATCATTTCCATTATCTCTTTCTTAAATTTACGCATATATTTTAGGCCCAAGAAGAAGAGTAGCTTGAAATGTTTGAACATGTCAGAGTCAACTCCTTCCATCAGATCGATGTAATCCTGAGTTAACTTGAAGGGAGCCCGTTAGAAATTCATATTACCTGGGGAACTTGATATTAAGAAACTGAAGTCGATATGGATTATGTGGCCGTAGATATCAACCAAGATGTTATTGTTGTGTCTGTCCTTGATATCGAAGAAATATTGAATTAAACTATAACCAGCCAAACTTTGAATAAAGTTAGTCACGGCTGCCTCCCAATTATCACCAAAAAGTTGCTTGTAAATCTGTTTTAAACTACGTTCCTGAGAAATTTCCTTGAGATAACTGATGGTTCTTGTATCATCAATGAACTCAATGAGCCCACTATCTGAGCTATAAGGGATGATAGAATAAGGCCTAATCCAAATTTTAATATTTTCCATTTCGAATATATTTCTGAGAAGGGTGATAAGTTGCATAGCCATATATTATTGACGAAGATCATCCCCTGATTTCACCATGTAGCATTTTATTTTATGACTTTTTATCTTACCGTAAATAGACTTGTTGATAATTTGAGTTTTTTGATACTTCCATACACTTCCAAAATAGGACTGAGGAAGAATATAAGCCTAAGGCTCACGAATGTTCTCTTCATCTTCGCTCTTAAATTCAGGCTGTATTCCCTTTTTAATTTTCATAGCATCGCTGAAGCTAATAGTTTCGACCACTAGCTTGAAGGGTACTCTCTCCTTTGTTGAAAACGTAAAGCATTGGTCAGTAAGAATCGAGACCATGATATTAGATTATAGATTAATCGGAAAGGCTATTCCATCAAGATATTCAGACTTCTGCCCCAAAAACTTTTTACTAACTTTCCCTAAATACTACCGGAGCTTATCATTCCTCTTAACCTTCTAGTGTTTTTTTAATTTTTCTGGAAAACCGAATAGTTTTTAGAAAAACACGTTTACGTGCTCTGTATAATTGGACAATTGTAGCTTATCCTCGGCCCTTTATCTAATCATCTCCAAGCTAATCTACTGGCTTGTGTATTGAAGTAAAGAAGAATCAAGTTTAGTGATAATGTTTTCAGTACGCTTTTTGTTCGAATCCAGGTAGGTAGAATAGGACCATCTCACCAGCAAATAGTGAGACAATGATTCATGTGCAATTTTTTAACAAAATTTTTCAAAGAGCTCATTGTTCTCAAGACTCATGATGAAACTATATTAGTTAAATGAGGTACATGATGGTCGGAATGTAGTGTACGGACACTTTCAAGCACAAGGAGTAGAGCCTATCCAATAGAGGCTCGATATATTTCGAATCTGAACGCCACTTGAAGAGATAATTGACTGCCATTTCGGGAGTCAGATGGACGGACTGGATCATTCGTATGATGGATTGAAAGGCTCTTTCATCTTCCGATGATTGAGTACTAGTTTCGTTCTTATTTTCAGTCATTTTGTTGTCAACTTCGCAACCTTACCAGATAATAATATTAATATAAGTTTCTTCATAAAATTTACTGTCAAATACTCAAACGGTTTACGTTAAGTGGTAATTTCTAATAAAATTTTGATAATCAATACCCACTTTGTTTTGGATTACACCGGGGCTGATTTTATTTGGATCAACAAATTAATTTGGATAATCAATGATGGTGTTGAATTCCTATGGATATATACGATTCATCGAATGTTAGAGTATATTAGAATATCTTTATTTCTATAATTCAGAATAAACAACTTTGATGGAGGTTAGACCTCTTTTTAATTATTTATTAATTGTTATTTTTAATATGAAAATAAAATTATTATTTTACCTTAGAAAATCATCCAATTCATATTGCAGTCAATCGCAATTTATAATATTGGATATTGATGAATTAAGAGTTAGACTATCAATCACATCTATTTTTAGTCAACCTCTCTTGAAAGCTTAATAATAATAAAATATTTAACCAATCATTCCAGTCTATTCTTGCCAGCAACATATTTCTTCAGATTTCCCACGATAAAATTATGTTGGTCTCGTCCATTGATCAATAGAGTATTGAGAGCTATTGGTATTTTTTATCTCAAACCGATATTCTTACAAAAAAATCTTTCTTTCTATCGGCTTATCCGCTTTTAAGACCAATCCTCGGTAATTATGCCACCCAATCTTCTGATAGTCTTAATTTATTTATCCCCAAAAATGTTTTTCTCTGCTCTCTCTCGATCTTTTACTGTGTAATTGTCCATCATGTGTTTGTGTTTCTCCTGTGGTGTCTTTGCCACTAATAGTTCCTTAAACTAAAGAATAGGAGTTTATAATTTTGATTTTGTATCAGTTCTTTCCTTAATTACACAATTGCAAGAAGCTAAAGCATTTTTAACTAAATTAACTTCACTATCTTTTATTTGTTCTTACTGTTAGGTTTGCCCTTCACCTTCTGGTAAATTAATACTTTGCTTTGATTAGTATTTACGTTAGCCAATGTGTTTACGGTTTAGTAAATCAGGGGTGGTTGCAAAATTAGGCCTTTTCACCTTTGCTTTTATTACCAGTTCTGGTTTTGGTATATCTTCTATTTTTTTAACTTTTTTGCCTCCCATTGAAGTCTGATAAACCTCATCAACAAACTACATATATTTAAGATAAGGATCAATCTCAAGTTCAGTAGGATATAACCTTTAGAAACCTCCAAGATGATTCTTCTAAAATTTTAATTTTTTATTCACTGACTCTAACTTTATGGAGGCTCTTTCCTCAGCATTTAATTTCACTTTCTTTCCGGTTATTACTCGCTGCTGACAAGCCTCCTTTTGCTGACGAAGGATTTCGTTTCTTGATTTTTAGTTTATGTTCATCAGAGTGAGGGCATCTTTTATATAGTTGAATTTTATGAAATTATCTAAAGGTGTATCAGTAGCGAAACTGGGGGTATGATTAATTTCGATTATTATGGGTTCTGCTTTGTCGTTAAGCATCACGTCAAAACCCAATAATTAAAAGCACATGCTCGATAAATTAGATGAGTAACTTTAGGGCTGACAAGACCTGTAAGTATTTGTCAAGTGGGGAAGTCCTGAAATCATTGTTTTAACGATACAGTCTTTGATACTTTCCTTCAGCTTATCCACGTTTACTCCTTGGGCTTTTAAGAGGTCGTATACGGCTGTTAGAGATCGTTTGTGACCTTTTGACATATCCTTTTACGATTGATTGAAGATAAACTTTGGGTTATCCTTGTTAATTGCATAATTAGTTAGATGCATGCAGACTTCTTCCATATTTTATCGATTTGGAGGCTAATACTTTTAAGTTGCAAATCTTCCTAACCCCTCCTCATAAAGGTAAATCATTAATGGGTCCACGCTGGCTATCAGAACGTATACTCTCAAATCAAATTTAAGACCCTCAATTAAATAGGGCTTATGGAGATAACGCTGTACTACGCAATGAGTCGCCGGATTAATATTTTACAGTTTACGTGTTAAGAAAATCCCCTTTCCCTGCGACATGCATTCTGGCTTTACTATAAAAGTTCGTGCTTTCCCTTTTGCCTTCCCTTCAAAGTAAGCTTTTAATTCGTGATACTCCACCGGCAGCATCCATGTTAGAGGGAAAAAATTGTAATCTTCAGGAAACTTTTTCCTCATTCTCATCAACCCACGACCTAACAAATTTTTGCGGGCCAGATTATACATGCCGGGAAAGTGGTTTATCTTTTGATGTAGTTCCATCCGGGTTAATGTTTAGGGTTGTACTGCATTATCAGTCCAGCATATGTCCCAATCCATAGCCTAAGTGGCAAGTTGTCTTTTCCATCCAAAATGTTTGGCGACCTTACTGACGACTGGATATTGGCAGTCTATATAGTTACAATTTGCAACCTGAAACATTGATGACGATTTGGTTTTTGATCTTTGTATTTTTCTTTGTGTCTCTCTTCTTTGGAGGAGACGGCGAAGGTGAAGGAGAGGGCGAAGCTGACTCTTCATGTTATTGCGACGACGATTCTGATTATTATGATTTTTCGTTGTTCATTTGGGTTTGTTAATAATATAATAATAACTACTAATCGTGAATTGGACAGTCCACTTTTTCCGTAATTTAATATTCATTAATCTATTTAATCTTACTATTCGATCTTTCTATACATTGATCTAAAATGAATTCTTAGTAGAAGAATGTTAAAATCAATAGCCATTACATTTTATTTTAATACTCAATCTAATCATACAAATTTAGCATGTATTCAATATAGGATAATACTTTAGTCTTCTTTCGGTAAATATCGCATAAAATATACCACATTGAAATTATCATCAAAAACGCTGCTTCCAGCAGATGTGACTCTATGGCTTCTCAGCTGATTGCCGTATCTTTTATATAAATTTTATGAAGATTAGCTTGCTTTTGAAGTCCATCTTTTCATTTTCAAGTATCCTTCTCACAAAGTTAGTCCCTGTGTACACTTCAGCCATATGTATTCTAATGTGCTAATAGGCCTCCGCTTAATATTTTTGGCCTTTCTCAGCTCCGAATAATTTGCGAGTGGATTTGAAGTTTCCCTTATCTTTGCCGATGTAGTCGTTGATTATTAGTTTTTGCTCTATATTGGTTTGACTTTCGGAGTACTCCTACAGATAGCTTTTGTTAACAGTTTTTAGATTTATGTTTAGAGAAGCAGTTTCCTGCTCATTCCCCTTCTTCGCTGCTATATTTAATTGCCGCATTTCGTTTGAGTAATCAATCTTTTGAAAGGTGCGCTTGTTTCCGCTGATCATTGAAGATAATATTATTATTATTGTCGTCGTAGGAGTAAACAATTTTCACTTATCAATTACGATAATGGCAAATTCAATCATAACTAAATCAACAAATACTTCAAGTCTATTGATCTTTGCGTGATATCAATTATCTTTATTTATTTTAATGATTAATGGATTTGCATACAACAGTAAAAGATGCAGCATTGTCAATCAAATTAATGAGGTCGTGCTGAAGTGCTATATCAATTCTTTACTGGTGACATGCTTCAGAGAACCAGAGTAATTCTATTTGTAGTCCTCTTCAAATCGACTTAATTTACGGCCATGTTCATGTTATAGTCTAACTTGCTCGCTTAATTAAGAAATTGATTCTTCCCCCTCCTCAGATTGCTATAAAATTGAGCTGAACTGACGATTAGGCGAGCGTAGTATGGAAGTTCTGTTGTATCTTTAATAAATCGAATGAGCAACATGTTCGGCCTTTTTCAGCTCTATCTTATCTGTATTGTGATTATTTGATAAGCAGTTTACTCTAATATTCAAAACAGGATATAATTGATTTACTGTCTCACGGGCTTGTGGATAAACATTTTGGGATGAATATACTATCTTTCCTATATTGTGAAATTGACCAGCAAGTTGATGAGGAGCATTTTGGAATTGATTCTACTGGTCAATTAAAGTAGCTTTCTATTTATAATGGAATTGGGTGGCTTGATGACTTGCCACTGAAAGTTTAATTGGCCCCTATCGTTGCTGGTTTGGCATCATTCTTACTATATTCCCATTTTATTTTAGGGAATATTTATTTTGATTACTTGTAATGGTTGAGGTTTTACATGAAAAGTCCCTGATAATCGACTTCTCGATGGTCGGTCGATGATTATCCGGACAATTATCAAGTTAATTAAAATGGCTACTATTAGTTTCTTCTGATTTTAGTCCATAACCACTCACAGGCCGTTGCATTAGTTTTATTTTATTACAAATCTACCGATTTATTTCAGTATAATTGACATTTTCTGAATAATAGCACAAATACTGAGAATGATTTATAAGATAGGAAGAATTTAACAGAAACGACATTGAGACAACCAATTGTATTGATTGTCTAATCGCTTCTGGAAGAGACCAATTATACTTTTTACCATTTCCCCCTAACTACGGACCAGATACTCCTGTGCTATCTCTTGGCAGCCAAAATTTTAATTTAGCCATACCTTAGTTAACCCTTTCTAATTAAATCCAATCATCTTCTCCGTGACTAAAAAATAATTTCCTCCAAAACCATATAAATTTTGAAATCCGACCAAAACATCCTTGAGTATCATCAACAGCTCTCTCTCATTCAACTGAAAATCCCCCATTCTGCACAATATTTTTTACATGTATATTTATAGAATTTCCTTATCAGAACAGTCCAATATGCCTTTTACCTTGATCTTAACATCTAATAGGACAGGGATTTGCCCCAAATTAATATGCTTACGTTTTTAGAGCAGATTGACTTGATAGTTTAAATTCTCATTCAACGGAATTTCGTAGCAATCAGCTTACGTTTTAGATATGATATCCTTCACTAGCAGAGGCGTTCCAGGTTTGTCGCTGGGGCTCTCTTATATCTTGACCCATTTTTGCCCAGAAGTAACGAGGTGATTGGTTGAGGTATTGCCCATTTTTAGAAGTGTAAATTAGAATAAATTCTCTTAAAGCAATATGCTCAATTTCAATATAGATATCATCATTGCCCTTACTCTAAGTAGGTTATCTCTAAAAAATCGTCTTTTCCTTTATTCTTTTGGCGCAGGATGTGCTGACGTAACTACCAGGAAAGGATCTCCTTCTTTTGCTACATGTCAATCAGTTACTTCTGCAACCTCGTCACGCCTGCTTTTAATTCAGTGAGTCTTGTATTTTCACTTTCCGTTGTTGCCAATTTAGTCTTCTCGTTCAATTCGATTAGCTTCTCCTCTGTCTTTTATAACGCACTCACATTTTCCTTAATAAAACTACTCAAAGTAGCAATCCTAGCATTATAATTAATTGTTTCCTGGTTTTTATTACTATAAGACTCAGCAATAGACCCGAAAGACGCCTTCAACCTTTCTTCTCCCCTCGAAATCTTTTCAAGGTCTCCTTAGATGTTCCTAAATACGATGGAAGCTGTCGGTTTTACATATTTTATCAGATCTGTTAATTTCTATATCTCTATACAATTACTGCTGTGCATAGTCTTGAAGTTTCAGCATTCGGATAGGAATTTTTTTTACGAGCTTCCTTTGCCCCAACAGTGATGTCATTGAATTGCTTTTCTAGACGCAAGCATTCGGCTTTCCATTCCCTCTAGTCAGCCTTCCCCATGATCATCATGCGATTTTCTTCCTCCTCCAACTCTTAAATCTTATCAATGAACCCTCCATTTAAATTTTTGTCCTTCCGATTGTTCTTATTAAACAGAATGGACTGTTCAAATTGTGATTCCTCTAGTTTACCACATATTTTACCCTAGAGAGATTCCTCCTCATAATTTTTATCCTCCTCGTCAATTTATTTTTCAGTTCTACCGCTCTATTCCTCGACATCGTCATGGGTTGTACCGTCATTACCGTTAGTGGATGGTGCTTTAAACTGGAAATTCATTCTGATCAGTTCTCGGGTGAGAATTTAATTGAGCAGATAGCAAACGGCCTCTCCGTAACCCTTTCTTTGATTAGCAAAAGATGTACGTTGCGGATGCTGTCCACTCCAATTCCATCTTATATCTTTATGCCGTAACCCTATAAATCTGACAAAAATTTGCGACAGGCTCCCTCAATTGAACTCCAATCGATAAGGGTCTTTGTATAAACTGCAAGTTTGTCCTTTTTCTTATCGGGTTTGGATAATCCCATTATCCAGTATCCCAATTCCAAGAAATAGTACAATTGCCCGTTTTATTATTTAGTATCCTTATCTTCCAAGGCAAAATACAGTTTATGCATTGGTTTTCGTTCCACCACCTTACAAAAAGCAGTTTAATAGTTAAGTAGACCCAGCTTGATTGAAATATCGTCCATTGCTATTATAGAGTCCAGAAGTGGCTTTTTTATGTCCTCCATACACTTTAAAGCATAGTTGTATACTTGCTAGGAGGACCATCGCTTCGTTGGATCAACTACTATCATGTTACGAATCGCTTCACGCAACTGCGGAGAAAATCTAGAATCTAAAGCCCTGTAGTTACACTTTGTAATATTATCGAATAAATCCATTAAACTCATTTTTTAATCTTTGTTGCGAAATGGAGACTTTAATTCGGCAAGTTCATAGCAAATACAGCCTAAAGACCACACGTCAGCGTTTTAGGTATAACCAGAGTCCTGAATTAATTCAGGGGACATATAGAGAGGAGTCCCTACTTTCGAGTAAGCCTAAAGAGTTTCCGAACTAAAACTGCGCCCCAGTCCTAAATCCCCGATCTTAAGAGAATTATCGTTGCTGATGAATATATTAGCGGGTTTCAGATCGCGATGCATGATGCGTTTCTCATGCATGTGCAAAAGTGCGCTGGAGGTCTGTCTCATGAAATCCCAGATGGTGGGTTCATCGAACTGTAGATCTTCTGACTCCTTTTCCTTGATAAGTTTCTTGAGATCTCCTCTCTCCGCCCACTCCGTTACGATGATAAGTTCGTTATTGTGGATGAAAGAGTCAATGTATTTGATTATATGTGGGTGGTTGAGTTTTTTCATGATGTCTACTTCGCGCAGGCATTTCTCTCTTTGCTTTTGGTCCGCCATGTCGAATATCTATATTGTGCAGCAAGTACCTTTATCTTCTTTAGAGCAAAAGGCACACCCTGCTCATTTTCCGCCCGGTACACAATCGAAAATTTCCCCTGTCCAATAGGTTTAGCTATAGTATACCCCTGCATTTTTTGTCCCGTGAGTTCGAAGTTTTACCGACTCATAATTGTAAATCAAATCAAATGGTGATATTTATTGTCAATAAAACTAAACATAAACCGAATATAAAATACAACTGATTATTCTTATAAACTATAGGCTTTCATTACTAAAATTTATAAGCACGCATCACTTCGTTAAATATTTTCCGTATTGGTTATCCACACTGAGCAGCAATTTTTTTGTGCTGTCGCTGAGCTGAATGGGGGGAGATGTACCTTTGCTAAGGTCCTTTCGGATTATGCGATGATTCTATCGTACTATTTGGAAGCGTTGAGTTTTTATCTGATGAGGCCGTCGAGGTACCCTTTCTATTTTTTCATCTTCATCATTTAGGATTGCATCAACTCCACCTCTTTACGCTCACCGATCAGCGAGTTCATCAAATCAGTGCGCTGCTCTTTCAGAATTGAAATTCTAGTTTTTAGTTAGTTTAGGGTATGATCATCGTCCATATTTAAATATAATGTACAATGATGAAACTAAACTAACAGTCGTGAATAGATTTCATCCTATAGCAATTCCCGCGTACTCAACATCAGAATATGAAAAATCCTCAATAAAAATCATGATAAACTCTCGTTAAGATCGCCTCTGCTGTGAATCATGCTTCTATTCTTCCTTTCACGGAGGTTTTCTAGTCTTGTCTTGACAATTTCTGCATCTTCTGTCCGAAGAGGATCCACGTTGTTAACACTCATCCTATCTCCCAGAGTCCCCATTGATCTGTCGTAATATTTATCATGAGTATACCTACCACTAATTGCTTTCTAAATATTATGATAATTACGTGCAATTGATTGGAGTTCAATCGATATTCCTCCTCACTCATGAAATGCTGCTGCAGTCTGCTGTTTCGTTGCTCCTCAGCCTGCTTGGCCAAAAACTAAGAATATTCCTTCTTATCAAAGGCTGCCTTCTTTTCCCTAAACATGTTTCCGATAAAACTATAACTTATCTGTTCGGGGTTGGGCCTAGTTTCTTCTATTTTTTTGTAGTTAAGCAGCTCGAGCTGTCTTTCAAGGGTATCCTTCATCTCTAAGTTTTTCCTTTCCTTATCAACAAGTTAATTGTCTTTTCGTTGCTGGGCCTCCTCTTCCTTTTTGAGTTTTACCTGGTCCACAAATTTATATTAAAGTTCCCTGTCTTTTCTCATCTTCTGGTTGTAGAGTTATCGGTAATGATTATAAACGCCTTGGTTCTGCTCATACTTCTTTAAGTTATTGGTTCGATTGCTGAACGCTTGACTTTGGTATTGTTCATTTCTAGCATTTTATTCAAGCTCATGTTGCTTTTTAAGACGTTTCTCTTCCTCCTTGAGTTGAAGCTGCTGATCTAAAGTTTGGACGACATCTTTCTGGATTGCTTCGGCTCTCTGCTTTTTTTAAATTTATGATTTTAATCCGATCTCAAGTTTATAGACCTTTCCATCCTCATCCCCCTTTACATCTGCTCCACTTTGAGATTTTTTGCGGTTGAGTTCTTCGATGTTTTTTCGCTGTAAATACCTTTAAAATCTTTCCCTCTCCTCCCTTTCCTTCTGCTATTGAGCTTTTTGTATAATATACTAATAGTATCTTTTATCTTCTTGCTTTTCAGCGAGGCCAACTGAGTTTTTGGAGACAATTTGCTCGTCAAGCTGTCGCTTGAAATTATCCCGCTTTTGCTGGATTAACAACTTTTACATGCTCTTGGCTTGCTCCAATTCGCGTGCTCGATGCTGGTAAATTATGGCCCATTCTTATTTTCTTGGAAGGAGGTGAGCGGATTCACTAGATCGTTATGAGACACGAGACTACATGGTTATTAATTTTATTACTCCCTTAAATCTAATTTGAGTTATATAAATTCATCGAATCCACCTTAAATTAGATTACCCCCTGTCCATTAAGCCTTATACGCCAATTTAGAGGAAAGATCAAAGCTTAAACCTGTTTCTGATCTGCCAATGCTCCTCCCCTACTTATGCTGTCATTGTCTTTAGGTATTACCTTATCATAGCTGAAAGCTATTATTATGGCTGACACTCATAACAATAACTTCGTTATTCTATCATCGAATATTAAAAATAGAACATGGATAAAATTACCATCACAGAAGTTGGACGCGCTGAGCTTAACATAATCGCTGCTGCTACCGATCCTATGGATAAAGAGAATAGCTCCAGACTGCCACTCATTTATCGGCCTCCGCAAAATATCAAGGAGAATAACTGTATCGAATCCAAATCTTTGACCAAAAAGAATCTCAATCGATTCAACGTCCAATCGCTTCGCTCTCTCCTCAAAGATGATACTCTCACCGAAATTAACAAGGTGAAAGAGCAGACCGAACATCGAGCTTATCGATTCATCAAATAAGAGCTCTTACGAGATATGAGAGGGGATAAATTCTTATCAACTAAAGCAGAAGAAATAGCTCATCGAATAATGAATGATAGTGAAAAGCATCGTGGTGCTAAAAATTTACCAATCGAAATAGGAAAGGGGAGAAACTACCTGAGTAAAATAGTTAAGGATTTTGAGACTAAAAAAGAGGAAGAAGTTAAAATGAAGAGTTTCATTAGAGAGAAACTCAAAACTGAAGAAGTATTGTGAGAGTTGACTCTCCTTGGATAAATGATGAATTCATTAATAATTTTGGATTTTATTTCGTAATTTTAGAGGTTCTACTGTTGATGGACGAACATTCATATGTTTAGATGACTTGTAAACCTGGAAGGAGTTTATGCAAGCAAATATCGACAATATGTCGAGGCAGGTTTTTCATTAGTGATAGAGAAATGTGAATATCAAACATAATATAAATACTGACGATTCAAATTGACTGATTTTGTTAACAAGATTTATGCGGATATTTTTAGTATGTTTGCACTGAACAATTGCAATAAATCATCATAAACAATTTATCTTTATTTTGGCGGCAGGTTCTATGGTTATATCTACCATAATGCTTTTGTTACGTCGAAGAGCATCTTTCCGTTGATACTTTGTTGGATTTTAATCATTCCCTCAGACAAAACTCTATCTCATTGCCTTTATATCCCTACATCAATGAATAATTTTTATTTAACTTATAAATTGTTTAATCAAGTGATATGATATCTTCATCATGTTGTACCCTCCTCCTGGTGTTTGCTCTGCTCACAATATCTTCAGCAGTGCACACACAGCCCGCTCACAATAAGGTATCTTTCTATTCTTAACCTAGATTCTGTAGTCTAGACTTCATGAGATGTAGAATCATCTGCAAGCATCTGCCGCCTACACGAAATACACCAATTCACTTAATACTATCCTCTCTGGAATTACAATTAACCCTCCCAGTATAGCACCCACCTCTTCCGCCAACATTTTTAACATCACGATAGCAGATTGCCAGCAATTAAGTACTTCTTAAAAGTCAAATCTTAACACGCAGGCCTCTACCGTGCAAGCTAAGCTGACTCAGCTCTAGACCACCCTTAATGGAATTCCCGTGAACGGAAGTAACACCAAAATAAGGATTGATCTAAAAAATCTGCAGACCTACGTTAACACTTTTTCTCAACTCCCAACTTCAAAATGCTCCAACAATATTGTCCTTGCCCCTTCCGCATATCAAACTAATATCAATTCAAATAGATGGATATTGGGAAGTTTAACGATGGCCGACCTTCATAAAGATTATGCTCAACGCTCAATGAACTCACAATATGTGACGAACTGCCCAATTAACACTCCTTTCTTTACAGGTGTTGGCTGTGTGGACTGTTTACCTCCAAACAATATCTTTAATATTCAGACTGCAACTTGTGAAAGCTGTCCTACTGGTACCAATTTTGATTTAAACAGTAGAACCTGTCAAGTTAACCTGAGTAGTTCTCCAACAACTTTCCAAACAAATCTTAATTCAGATAGATGGCTGCTGGGTAGTCTAACTATGCCTCAAGTTACTAAATAATATTCTGATCGATCGATGAAAGAAATAAATGTTACGAATTGTCCAAGCAGCACCCCATTCTGGAATGGAAATCTTTGTGTTGATTGTACTTCCCCTAACAATCTATTCGATATCAGTTTGAAGCAGTGTACTAGTTGCTCAAGTGGTAAATCTGTTAATTCAACGACAAGAAGTTGCGAGCCTGCAGTTAACAATACTACTCCGCCCATTAGCAGTAGCAATAGTTCAGTGAATTTAGGAAATCCGTCAATTACAATTAGTCCAGCCAACCCAGTCACAAATTCAACCACATCAAATGGAACAAATGCTACAAGTCCTGCAACAAAAGTTACAAGCACAAATCCATCAACCCCTCCAACAACGCCAAATGCCACAATCACACCGAATATATCAACAACACAGAATACAACATTCACACCAAATGCCACAAGTCCTGCAACAAAAGTCACAAGCCCAAATCCATCAACTGCACCCTTAGTTCCATAAAACGTATCTAATTCAACTAATGCAACAAGTCCACCAGCAGCTCCTGCAACCAATGTTTCTAATATAACAAGTCCATCAACAGCACCAACAGCAAACATATCCAATGCAAAGAATACAACCATTCCTTCAACAGCATCAAATGCATCAAATGAGACCAATACTTCAACTCCTACCAAAGTAACTAGCACAAATCCATCAACGAATGTTACAAGTCCATCAACCTTACCAGTTATATCAATCACTCCTAATAATACCACTACGTCAAATGTAACAAATTCATCAAACATAACAAATACAACAAATTCATCATCTTCAACTAAAGTTACAAGTCCGTCAGTAACAACCAATGCGACAACCATAGTCAATACAACCACTACTACGACAAATACGACCAATATAACAAATACAACAAATACAACAAGTACAACCAATACTACAATCAATACCACCAATGCAACCAATACAACTAATACTACCAATAAAACAACAACTAATACGACAACAACCAATACAACCAATACAACCAATGTAACTATAACTAGTCCAGCAAATACTACTAGCACATCAAATGCTACCAAACCATCAAATATCACCAGTCCAGTCAATGCGACCAGCCCAGCAAATGCAACCAATGCAACCACTCCAGCCAACATAACTAGCCCAGCAAATGAAACAAGTCCATCAAATGCTACTAAGCCATTAAATACAACAAATACAACCGTTGCGATTCCAGTCAATATAACCAGCCCAACAAATATAACAAATGCAACCACTCCATCAAACATCACTAGCCCAGCAAATACGACGAGTCCATCAAATGTGACTAAGCCATCAAATACAACAAATACAACAAATGTTCCAACCAACATAACCAGTCCCTCAAATGCAACCACCACTCCCAATACTTCCCAAATAACTCCAACTAACAAAACAACACCCAGCAATACCTCATCAGCTAATTCCACAATTCCAGTCAATTCTACACTTGGCAATGTTACCAACTCGACAACAAATTTAGCCACTCCTAATAATACAGGAAAAATATCAGAAATACTTTTAACTCCTAATATTAGCAACATTGCAGGTCAATCAAGAGTATACAACCCCTCCTACATTGCTCCAAACCCACAAACCCCTTATGACATTCCATGTCCCTTAACTGCTCCATTTTTCAACGATACAGGCTGCATACAGTGCCTCTCACCCAACAATCTCTTCGATTCATCAAAGAAATCCTGTTTCTCCTGTGATAATACTAGTTTCTTCAATGCTATTTCCCATAACTGCCAAGCATGGCCACCAAATGCAACCAACCCATCCTCCTTCAATAAATTAATAATACCAAATGGACAATTGCCTGTCACTCATCCATCAGATATTTCATGCCCGCCATAATTACCCTTCTATAATGGATCCGCTTGCTTGATATGTAATGCCCCTGCTTATCTGTTTGACACGACTCAAAACAATTGCAGTGCTTGCCCAGATCAAACCAAATATAATGAGACGACTCACAAGTGCGTTGTTTTGAATAATGACTGGCTCATCGCAAAAAATGCATCACGATTAGTCAATGAAGGTATGCCAACTGCCTATTGGAATCAGAACTATGATAATCTACTCGCTCAAAACAAGAATCGTAAGGATTGCCCTGCTGATAAGCCATTCTATGATGGAGTATCCTGCATCAACTGTACTAACAATACTCCATACTTTAATCTGGATACGAGATTATGCCAGAGCTGTAACGGCAGCTTTGTTTACGATCAAACGCAACGTGATTGTATCGATATGAGTCAAAGCAGCTATTCTGTGACTCCCAGCGCCCTGAAGATGTCAGGAAGTTTGTTTGCCCATCAGGATAAAATATAGCATTTCTTTGATAGAATAAGACACTAGCTTAGGGCTATGTGAGTGATAAGTGATAGATGTATGCTATATTATGAGATGAATAAATAGGGATAGTTGTCATGTAAAATAAATGAGTTGACTCCTTCACCCCAATAAGTATCTAAAAATTCATAAATGATGAATTGATTCGCTTTCTTAACAGGATCACTAAATAAAATCAAAATCAACTCGTGCACCCATCTTCAACTCCAGAATTCTTTCATTCTTTATTTTCTGGAGTAAATATAGTATTTGAGTCAACCCAACAAATGAAAGCATATATTGCGTATCTAATATGATTGCAAATCAATTATTTACCAATTCGTTGAATGGATCTTTGCATTTAGAATCATGATGATATTTTCGATATCTTCCTTTTACATTTTTACATTTTTATTGCTATTCCCACTCAAGTCATTACTATTTTTGGTTCCATCAAAGCTAAGATTTATTTGCTTTACTACTATTCTATAAATTCATTATTACTATATATTGTTTAGAAATGTCGAAATAGAATAGAGATAAAAAAATTATCTTAAAACACAAGAGCAAAACCAATTTTTAAGCATACTAATGGACTTAACAACAACTACAGGAATTGTATCCACAACCTCCGTCAATCATAACCTCATCCACTTACTTCGGAGTCGCTCTTAACTATCATGGTATTGTCCTCAAAGTTAAGTTACCCACCGGCATTGAGAATAAAAATCTGCCATATGTTTTTCATCAGTAGATATATCGCTTCCTCCTTAATTTACGTGATCCGAATCCATTGCTCAAAACCGCTCTAGTAGTTGGATTCGAATCTGTCGATTAGGATCTGCTCTTAGATTATCAAATTTCAATTGGCCAAGGAATACTAAGTCGAAAGACGGCTTTTAACTGTATAGAGTATGTACCATAAGGCAGATTAAAAAGATATAAAATCTGCAAATGTCTCGCAATTGGTGGATTCAGCAAAGTATATCTAGTGCGTAGTTTAAAGGACGGGCAATTCTATGCAATGAAGGTGATGCTAAAAAAATTCATCAGTTAAAATCAGAAAGAAAACATCATATAGAATTAAAAGAATATCTGCACCATGCTCAATCATCCCTTTATTGTTAAACTTAATCATTGCTTTGAAACGCATAATTTCGTCTGCTTCGTTCTCGATTGTACCTTTATGTTCATTCAGATTGCCCTGGCGGATAACTCTTCTATTACCTCAAATCAGTCAAGCGAATGACGGAAGAAAATGCTAGATTCTACTTTATCGAAATACTCTATGGACTTATGTATCTCCATCAACAAAATATCATTTACAGAGATCTTAAACCTTAGAATTTACTTATTAACTATGACGGACACGTTAAAATCGCTGATTTCGGACTCTCCAAATACGGATTAGTCAATAGAGAAGTTACCTACAGTTATTGTGGTAGTACTGAGTACATGCCTCCATAAATGATCCAAAGAACCGGACACTCGTATGGAGTCGATTTTTACACTCTGGGAGCTTTACTTTATGAGTTAGTGACAGGCCTTCCTCCATTTTATTCTCGCGATGAAGAATAGATAAAAGACGCGATTGTAAATGAAGATCTCACTTTTCCCGACCATGTTGAGTTATCTCACTAGATAAAGAATCTACTGACAGGTTTGCTTCAAAAGAACGCGAAGCTGCGAATCGGTTCTTTGAAGGGATTAAAAGAAGTATTGTTCCATCCTTGGATTGGTCGAATCAACTCCGAAGCAGTTCTTTCTAAAAAATTAATTCCACCACATATCCCCACCAATGATGTCTTCAATTTCGACGAAAATGAACTTGGAGACGATGAGAAAGAGTTTACTGAAACTCTAACGAAGTAGAACATGCTTCCCCCTGCAAAGGAAAAACTTATATTCAAAGATTTCGAATACACGAATGAGCATTTGCTCAGATCCTAGGTGAAATAAATCTATGACAAATATAAATAAGTTAAAAAACCATTGCCTAGTTACTCATCTTCGAAATCTTTGAAGCATCAGAATAGTAAATCAAATCTAAAGCGTCAGAACAGTTCTCCTTACTTATTGATGGATACTAAAAGTAAAATTTTTAGAAACAAAAGTCATACACGTAAGAATAAGTCATTGGATTTGATAAAGTTGAAAAATAGTAGTCTTAATTCTGTGGCCATTCGGAATAAATAGGGGGACTCTTTTGAGTTTTTAAAGACAGCGGATGGAGATCTGTTCATGAAGATGGGTCACAATCGGAAGGAGAAAGAAAACAAGGCTTCTCTTTTCTTGAAAAAGAAGAAGATGGATTATATATCGTTTAAATATTGATAAGTATAATATTTGTTATAATATTTATTTCATCAAAGGACTCTCTCATTATTAAGCATCGGGATTTACGTTTGATTGCTACTTTCAGCGCATAAGATGGATGCTGCTACTACTGCTCTGATCAAAAATGTGTGCAAATCATATCGAGGTCAATATACAAAATATGTCTCTTACCAATCCAATCTATTTTGACTCAAATATGGACTGGGTTCAATACATTGTCTTTTCAAATATCAACAAATCATATGAAAACGATAGATAAATAAAAACCAGGTAGAAACAATTAGGAAAATGACCTTCCATATTTTCCACATAAAGTTGAGTAAAATTAATTTAACAATCCTACTGATAGTAGCAAAAAGATCATGGATTCTCTATTGGAGAAAAAAATTAGATTGGAAATTTAAAAGAAAAATAGAACCACCAAAATTGAGGAAAATTAAGTGTATCACGATTAGTTATAGAATGAATAGCTTATAAACTCAAGCAACTCACAAGAGGCAAAGAGATAACTATAAGGCCGAATTTAATCAATAGTGAACCGTAAAAATAAATCATCAGCATAACGCCCAGCGGTAGGAGATGAGAAAGTTTTGTTGTTGGATGAATCTCATAAATTGTTGCAGCCTGAATAAATGCCAATGACTAAATAAAATAATTAACCAAATGTTTAAGAGACAGGCGATTAATATTTTAGTATACCTGATAATAACTTTGGCAGCTTTAATGGATAAAATCATATGGAGGATAGTGCACAGGAGGATAATTAGGGAGAAAGGACGAGTGATAATAAGCAACCATCTTCTCAAGTCGCAGATGGTCTCTAAGGCATAAAGAAATGTCGTAAAAAAAGTGGAAAGACTCCTCCAAAAAGAAAGAATAGGAAGTCTCCGCTTCAGAAAAAATCATCTCAATTAAAACCTGCAATCCATCAGTCAAAGCCAATGAAATCGAATAGTAAATCAACTCCGAAAAACCCTTCCCCTAACAACCCTTCCAAATAAGGAAAATCAAACAAATTCTCTTCGAGAAATTAACGAGAGTAGTTCTAACGGTAGATCGCTCATATATTCGTGACCAAGGGGTACAGCCTAACGATAGTAAAACAAACTGCCTCCCAACCAATGTAACAATAGCGCTATCAAGTAATGGAAATCGACTGAATAGCATATTGACTGCCATCATAAGGGGAGCCCTTAGAAAACTCGGCGATATTATGAAGAAAAACTTAAATCAGAGAGTGCCAGCATTTACTTCGAATGAAGAGCAACTCCTAAGATCCCCTCTGGTCAACTGTAGAAAATGGTTGGCCCAGAATGAGCTTAATGCTTTTTTCAAGGTCATAAAGATAGTATATGGAATTAATCAGGAGCCAGTCTATCAATAAGAGATCATCAATTTGTACGACAAAGTTATGAAGCAATTGGGAAAACGCAGATCTTAATACTCGTTTCGAGAAAACGAAGAGCGTAGATTGTATCCCTCCAATAGTGTCATCAACGACTCCTCATTTCAGAGTGCCTATTCCCCTGTGTCGGAAAGGATACAAAAGGTGATGACTGGCAGTTCTCAGTCTTTATTTAAACAATAAATTCCGCTAATGTCGTCTTCCTCCCCACATAATTAGCAGAATCAGCTCAATCCCAAACCAAACGGAATGGTCAAATACGAGAGGGAGATCGTTTAATTCTACATTCACTTCCAGAATGATGATTTGGTGTACCAAACTCTGTGTCAAAGATATCAGTAGTTCGCCTGTTGGCCAAAATAAAGGCTCGAGGCAACCATTTAAAAGTTAATTAAAATTGGATTAAAGAAAATTCTAAAATCGAGGAGGGAATTAATTCAAAAAAACTGCACGATGCCTGATTTGAACTTGAACGAGTAAATGGTAAACAATATCGTGCACTCAGCAGTAGCCCTTCCTTCGAGAGTGGCCATCTTGCGATCGCTGCTCTAAAATAACTTCAGTCAGTTGCGAACCATCCAGTTGATTAACGACTTAAACTTAAACATTCAGCAGATTTGAGTGATTTGCATGACCTTTTACAGTTTTATATGCAAATAATCAATCATCCTAGTGTACTTATTGCTCCCTTTCTCTAATTGAGCAAATTATTATTTTTAATTATTTTTTATTTTACTCATCTAAATTAACATATATACTTCTATTATAATAAAGCATCTCTAATCTAAATGGCTCAACGCTTTTTCCATATATGATTCATATTGACAATCACCAGTTTGCTTATTCAATCCAAACTAAACAACATTGTAAGCACATGACCAACTTTATGAATTAAAATAGATGTTTAATCATCAATGAAAATGATATTATGAATTCATAGCTCAATAAATAATATTATCATTCTGTGTTGGAAAGATGGTTCACACTCTCACGATACCAGGTGATCTCCCACTACTTCATCTTTAGACGTGTCAGTGATTTGGCGTTTATTAAAAAGTTAGAATACTCCTACGACAGCATATCGAATGCCCCAGCTTCGTTGCGAAAGGTAAGACTAACTACACTGCTTCTGCTGAGGGATTTCGAAAGTATATTCATTTTCTTATGCGTGAGGAAGTTATCGTAAACTGTGATTTGAACAGACTGCAACTTGCTGCCTTCCATGAGCTTAGCTAATTAGCGATACGTCGATTCATCCATTCTAAAAATTTGCGAAACAACTCTTTTCCACCACTGGCAGCAGAAAAAGCAAAGTGGAAAAATGCATAGAAGTCCCATGATTACAGTTAAGATGAGACATTTCGCATTACCTGGTTTTATCTCTTCTCCCATGATCACCACTGAGCAGTGAGTAATCTCATTGATACTTTCTGTTGTGAGAGACTTGACAATGTTGGTGAAGTTATCTGCATCACCTTGAAAAATAAACTCGCCACTTTTTTGGATCATTTCCTTGAGATCTCCTGTTTAATTTGGATAAATATTTGAGTTCTTAATGGGTTGTGTTTCGATCTGGCACCCTTAGGAGCCTGGCTCCGCCTTCATCATAAATAGAAATTGATGTGATCAAAATATTATTAGAATAATTAAATCTAACCGGCATGCAGCCCAAAGGTATTAGCCGAGATAGCTTAAAAATAGTGATATTTGAATCTTTTATGTTCCAAGGGATTCTCTATTGGATGTCACTTAATTTGATCAATTACGGATAAAACTAATAAGATATATAGATTTAATCACATTATTTTAGATGATGCTCTGGTTGCATTGGAAGTGAACATACTGCTATCCCTGTTTTATTGATGCTACTCATTTGGACTGATCTTATATTCGATAAGAAGCATTCGCTCGGCTTAGCTGGAATGGCCCCATTGTTGGAGGCATTCCGATTTGAGGTTATCAATGAGGCCACAGTTGGCCTTCATTGTTAATTTAATCTCTTTGATAATATCTTTTGGCAAAATATTAGTCCCTCCAAAAGCAAGAATTATCTTACCCTTCGAATTGTTGGAGTTGGGCAGTATTTCCTTCGTCTTCCAAGTAATCTTATTGTTCTTGAGAGAGTAGGCTGATGGTACACTTTTACAGTCCATGACAACAAACTCTCGATTTAAAAATACACTAATGTCCACGTCATACAGTCTCTGCTTCCATTTATCGTTTATCTTATACTTGAAAGTAAATTCAATGTTGCTGCTACTCACCTCGCGTGAATATACAAACAGCAGTGGCACTTTTTACGGAGAGAAAGACTCCTTTCTGATAATATAGTCGATGATGGGTTTAGATTTATAGCCTGACTCGGTGGAGAACCTATCTTATCGAAGAAATACTTCATTTGAGTGACCATATCAGTGACTGTCGATAAGGAGATAGGCGTGATGCGTTTATTGATTAGTTTTGGATTATTCCATGTTATTTAGCTGTTACAAAGATTGACAAATCCAGTCTCTTTATGCGTCCCTTCAATTAAAATTTGCCCATACTGCAGCACCTCTTTAATTTTGGCATTTTGCAATGACAGTTCCAGCTTTTCATTCATCTTGAGTTTTATCTTCTCCTTCTCGATTACTGCTTCTTCAACTATCTCATGCTCCTACAATAGCTATTCTGCCTATATTTGATGCTAGCTGTGGGTGATTTCATGCAGGGACACTACGTTAATGGTCTGCTGCCTCCTGCGCCCGCATGCTGCGAAATGAATCAAATTTTTACGGTACTGATTGAGAAAATTTTCCTTCTAAGGGTCAGCCTAAAGAAGATCAAGTTCATCTTGACTCTTGATGGTAAGTTTCTTGGCTTGGTCAATGATATTGTTCTTCCTCTTGGCTTCCAAATTTTAAATTGCCGAAGAGAGTATATGCGAGTCAATGATGATCTTCCGGTCGTTATCGCTGGATATATGACTGAATTTGTTAAAGATCTAGTAATCCACATTTTTCTTTCGAGAAGCAGGTTGGGGCAGCATCGGTAGGTATTCTTTGATGCCAATCTCCCGAGTGTATAAAAACTACTACATTGCACTCATGAACTACACAAATTTACGAGATACCGCCTCGAGACGAGCCGCTCCATTCATCCCCGAGAACATCTTAATGTTGCTGTTAAAAAACTCAGTGACTTTCTTGACTGAATCGAAGGCTATACTCAAATCGTTCTTTTCCACAAAAATGTATAGAATGTAATCCTTGTTAATGCTGAGAACGCAGTTGAGATTGGGCTCGAGGGTGAGGGTGCGTTCGATTTTTAGTCTGCGGCCTGAGTGGAAGCGAGCGTACGATAGGTTTAGAGAATATGCTCGTAAATAAAGTTGGAGTAGAGGATGCAAGTACGCGTGTGGATGGAGGGCGAAGTGGCGATGACAACATTTTCCCCTTTTTTATTCTGCAGTACGACGCTGAGCAATCGCATTATAGATTATTAAAGCAATATAATCAGATCTGAAGATGGTGCTGCGAACCACCACGAGCTTATAGCTATAATAATATGAACATATTCTTTAAATAATCATCCTATTGATTCAAATCCACTGCTCTTGACATATTCATCGTATTGGGATTTATACTTGGCATCTAGTTAAGTCAACAACTGTATTTGAGATGTCGACTCACGGTAGATCGTAAATGCTGTTATCATTACAATAAACGTGGTGTATAGTGCTAGCTTATTTGTTGGTCGAGGGAGACTCGATAGATCGTATAGTTTGCACAAACACGCGGCTGAGAAGAATTTCCACCCTACTTTTTTATTGGTGTTAGTGGTGACCTAGTTGTAATGTTCCGTATCTCGAGCTAGGGAAAGTTTGCGCTGATTGAGGTAGAGGAATGGACTGCTCATCTCAACTAATTATCACTATATTCATCTAGCCTACTCATACAGCCAATCATATTTATAGATAAAATATATTTTTCTTCCAGTAAGTCGATATTTAATAAGGTAATTATTCAATTGACCTTCGGAGATTTTAGTATGAAATTAATTCATTTTATATGGATATCAAAATTAACAGGGTTTATACTATCATTCACTCTCTCCTTCTGTAAAATAAGATGTAGGCTCCGCTACCCACGATGCTAGCCTCCGATACAGCTCGTACAGAACTATCGTTGAAATCATACCATTTCTCTCCATTTTTTGCGAATGCAGTATAGTGACCTCCTCCCAACCCTCCATAATGATTTGACACAGCGTATAGATCATAAATAGGGTCTAGACAGGCATTCACGCTGCTATTGCTACCTTCAGGATATCTCGGCTGGATATAAATATCTTTTTTCTTGGACTATTCCATGTAAGATGAAAAAGGTTCCGAATCGATGAGATAGGGTTTCATGTCGAGTACCATTGGAAAGAGGACCTTGGATTAGTTTTTCTACTTTCGGTACATACCCTTTTGCTTAAAGCGTTTTAAATGCAGAATCAGCACCTTTGGCGCCTTATAAATACTCATTTGCTTTGTAGCCAACTTATGCTACTTGCATTGTGGGCAGTACCATTCATTGCCCGCTTACAGTTGCTCTGTCTCATTCAAAGTTTAAAAACAACTTTCCAGATGAACCTCTTTATCCTCTGACGAATAAGATGGACTTTTAAATTTCTTGGTCATATCTTAAAACTCTTTCAGTCTCTCAAAGGAAAAGCTTCCCAAAGATTCCTTGTTCATTCTCATATCCAATTCACAATCCTTTTCATCAATTTTAGCTAAAACTTCAGCGAGAGTCATATGATCAGTGATCTGGATCTCCTTTTCGAATTTGAACTAGGATTTGCGATAGAACTTGTCAACTTTCTTGCCATATCTTATAAAGATCTCAAACGGTCGCTTGGTGAGCATGATAGCCTCGTATTCTTCATATGACTTGCCCGCAAGCATCCTGGATCTATTTTTACTTTCATTGTAAGATTCATTATAGAGAAAGCGTAGCATGCGTTTGAATATTATCAGACCAGTCGTTTCGTCTCGAGCAAAGAAAAATGGAAACTTGAACCAGAGGTTTTAGGACTAGTTAGAGTAAGTAATTTTCTTGCTGAAGCGACCTGTTAACTCCACCCGATTACTCATCTGCATTTCGTCATCAGTGAGTTGGACTGCAAAGACTATCTTGCTCTCGTTTTCGATCTTCGAGACAATATCTGAGAGTGACTCTCTATTTGCCCGATAGATTCCTTCGTTTGCGCTTATCAAGTATATAAAAAGAGATTTTTCGTCTATTTATACAAGACGAGCAATGTTTTCGGTCCATTCTTCCACGTTGGGCTTTGAATAGGTGAAGGCTACTCTTTTGGTAAATTCCTCAAAGTTTTTATAGATAACGAAGCAGGTGAAAGTACTAACCACCTTTTGGGGAATGGGTAAGGTTACTGTAATAAAGGGATCAAAAGTGATGCATTCCTTGAGGCAGGTGGGACAAGTCACCTTGGATTTATATTGTCCAGTCATCAAGTCAGTAATTACTGACTGATTGCGTTTTATGTGGCCTAGCCAACTCTACAAAGCCACTTATTTATCAGGGCGGTTATTGCTATCAAGTGACTAAAAATAAGGCTTTTTAGGAATGCGATTCAGGTCTTAGTGCAGTCCGTCAATGAGAAAAGAGAAGAACTCATGAGAATCGTGCTGGGCATAGCCGCTAAATATATGATTTATGGAACTAACTGCTCCCTTAATGTTATCTGGAATATAGACAGATTCAGTTTAGCACCACATTCCTTTGATAAATTTGGCATAGGTCTTCGCTAACTTTCCCTTCGTGCCTAATGTATTGGTCCGGTTGATTTCATACTCAAAACAACTCTACAGGAAGTATTTGGTGAGGGGTGCAGTATTAGAGAGGCACTGCAGGCAGCTATTCATGAAACAAGTATTGCCTAGATTACGTAATCCCACCAAACCCTGTTTGCTTCCCTTTTATATTGTCATATCTATCTTCTTGTTCAGTTCTTCCATTTCGGCGTACTCGCACACTCGAAGATGAAATTTTTTGTCTTTCTCCTTGCATTCTTGTGTACAGTAGGCTACCTTCTCACAGGGACAGGGAAACTTTAGATCTGTGATGTCAAAGCATCCTTCGCATTTCTTCTCGTTATCCGATTGCAAAAACCAGCGACGATTCTTGTCCTTGACCTCGACAACAAAGAAATCGCCCTCTTCCATCTGCAGATCTTCAATACGTGCGTCTTCTTGCAGTTTCTTGCCGAAACCCTTGATGCGATATTAATTAGTGGCCCTATCTGCAGCTGCCTTCAGATACTGGAAAAGGGTATCAAGATTCTCCTTCTTGTCGACTCGCCATAATCGTTGATGGTAGGATAGTTCATGCTCCTCGAGAGCAGCTATCCTATCTGACAAGTCGCTAACTGTCGCATTTTCACTCTCCTCCACATTTTTCAAGTGGAAGTCTGTGCGACGTTTGTTCTTCATATCAATCTGTTTCAGATCGCTGTTGGTGATACAGACATATTGATATGTGTTCAGGTATATGGGAATTCGCTTTTCGTGACCGATCTTTATTGCTGTACGCTTCAACTCCTCTCCCTGAAATTCTTGGAAAATAGAGTAGGTGTCTTGACTCACCAACTAAAAATCTTACTTCTCTTTTAGGTCAGCTCTCATGCGGCGAGTGATTGGATCGATGAGGTCAGAGTTAATGGGAATAGGGCACCGGCGTGAAACCTAATGACTCATGCAAAAGTCTCTCCAATTTTCTAAAAATTTGGTTGACACGATGAAATATGTTTTCTCTTCGCTTGAGTTAAACTCTCTTTGATCTAGCTAAAACTGCCTCTCGAAGGTTGCAAGGCTAGAATGATACTGATTAGCCTGTTGAGGGGTAACCATTCTGAGTGGGGGGCTATCATTGTTGACGGTCTCTTCGTTGTCCATACTCAGTTTGAAAATGTATAAAAGATATATGGATGACCAGTATTCAATAATTCTAGATATCTAAGCTTAATAAGAAAATGATATAAAATATCCATTTAAGCAATAATTATTTCAAGATAGACTTCGGCTATTTGATTAAATAAAATTATTAGGGCTTGCGACTGCTAAGATAATATATCTCCATCGAGGTTATAAATATATGATAAGGAGGTTAGTATTGGTCTGCCTCGTACTCACGCTCATCGTGGCGGAGAAGGATTATACCAGTGTAGTCAAACAGTTCCAGTCTGTCATGAAATCTGTGCTCTATAAGCACAGCGCCTACGATAGACTCGCCTACATCTCCGATACCTATGGACCGAGAATGTGGGGCTCCAAGACCTTGGAAACAGTTATAACGGAAATGGCTCAAATGGCTGAGAAAGAGGGCTTCGACAATGTCCACTTGGAACCAGTAAGAAACTTCACCAAGTGGATCAGGGGCAAGGAAGAGCTTATCCTTCATTCACCTCGTCCAACTCCTCAAAAGCTGGACCTTATTGGTCTCGGAAAATCTGTCAGTGGGTAATTTCATTTTGATGCAGTCACGTCAAGGCTAATGCGATAGTGTTTAAAAGTTTCGATGAACTGGAAAGCAGAAAAAATGAAATTAGTGGAAAGATAGTGGTTTATAATCAGGCTTGGACCACTTATGGAGATGCAGTACAGTACAGGGCTAACGGTGCAGACAGAGCAGCAAAATATGGAGCTGTTGCAGCTTTGGTGAGATCAGTAGCTTCATCCTCCATCTCATCTGTGCATACTGGCATTCAGTACAGCACAGCAATTCCCATTGCAGCTATTACAGTGGAAGATGCCGAGATGTTGCAGCGCATGCAAGATAGAGGACAAACTATAACCCTCGAACTGACAATGGAAAACCAATTAGTCCCCAATACAAACTCAAACAATTTAATCTTCGAAATTAAAGGATCGTAGAAGCCAGATGAAATTTTGCTGATGGGAGGGCACATTGATTCCTGGGACACTGGATCACAAACCGGTGCTAATGATGATGGAGGAGGCTTTATCACATGCTTTGATGCAATGAGACTAATCCTAAAAAACACAGTCAGACCTAAAAGAACTATCCGCTTCATTGCCTGGAGCGGGGAGGAATGGGGAGATCCCAACAATGGTAACAAGGCCTATCTCGCAGCACACATTAATGAGTTGGATAAACACATCGTGGCTTTCGAAGATGACCTCGGCAGCACCAAACTTTTAGGGTTTGGATATTCAGGAGAACCAAGTGGAAAGGCTGTTGTGAAGATGATTGCTGATACCTATCTGTCTTTGATAAACGCAACTTTAGTGACTGACAATGGATAGGCTGTCGACACTGGACCACTACGAGAGAAGGGCGTTCCAACTATGGCCAACATGGTCCAGGACAACGATAGTCACGATTTCTACTTTTCTTATCATCACTCAGCCGGGGACTCAATGACAATGATGAACGCTGATGATCTGGACTCCAATGTACTCGGAGTAGCAGTGATGTTCTACATCTTGGCGGACCTCTAAAATACAATTCCTCGTGCAACAACTCCTGCAGTGAATCTGCGTGTGAACTGATCGATCATGCTTTACATCTTAATCATCATGCTAATTTATTGACTGTTGCTATAAATATTGAAAATCAGTAAGGAGATTAAATTTAGTATCAATTCTTATCAAATATGCAAGATTAATTATAGGAGTGGAAATAATAACATTTCTAGAATGAAAATAAAATAGTAATTGAAATGCTTCCCAAGAAACAAGAAAATAATGGGAAATCAGTATTGGAAAGACGACTTCAAACGCAATAGAGAAGGCTTAGGACCTTTCCAGAAGGCACTTGAGGCAGTCTCTGGCCGCATATTTGAAATTTAGACTCGACTGCTCAAGCCCAGCTGCGATGGCTACTCTTTGTTTGCACCTCTAAGGCCCCACCCCTCTGTTCTCCCTGGCCGAAACTGTCTTTGATCTTTTCTTTCCTTTTATCCGAACTGGCTGACTGTCTTTGAGTAATCTTCTTCCCTTTCCCTCCATTTATCTCCCCTTTCTGCAACGATCTGCTGGGCAAATATAGGTGTCTATTGAAGAACTCTATCTTTTTTGCTGCCAATACACTTCCTAAATTGCTGCGAGACGGTCTTTTCGAATTCATATAATTGATCGACGATATTGTCAATTTCTCTCTTCAGTTCGGATATGTTACGACTAAAGGTAGCCACTCTGTTATTTATCACTGTTTCCTTCGAATCGATGACTTTGAGTTTATCTCTTCCCGGTGAGCGATTGCTGCTTACGTCATCTCGCACACTTGTTAGGAGGAAGATGTATTCCTCCAGCATTTTGTTCTATTCAAGATACGACTCCATTGTCTATTCGCTAAAAAACACTCGTTGCACAACTTATTAGATTAAACCCTACAAGTGGGTTTGCTATCGGCGGATGAGTTCGATCAATAGTGGGGAGTCCACTTGCTAGTTAATTAGCCATTCCTGTATGGGGTTATCTCCTCCCTTCTGGAGAAGAGAGAGAATCTGTTCCTTGGTGCTGAGGTAGGCGGACACTCTTTAGATTTTAGTATTCAGAAGTTATAGTTTGGGCGAGGTACGAAGATGCTCGAGGTTAATAAGCAGTTATTCTACGGCCGAGTGGCAGGTCTGAATTTGCTGCAGAATAGTGGAGGCTGCATTCTTGGTCAGTTCTGTCTCGATGAATTCGTCAATAAGGCTCATAGTTTAAACTATAATCGAAGTAACTGCGATTGTCCGAACGGAATGCAAAATTGTTCAAAATATTCGTTAGACAATATGAGTCCAATTATCATAAAAATCATAAATAGTCTCTTCCTTTGCATCATATTCAAAAATGATTTAAATCCATACCCCTTTAACCCCATTACCATTCTTGATAGCATAGAGGAAGGGAGGTCTCCAAACATTGTAATCCATTATCACCCATTATCACAGTCATTAAGTTATCCAAACTACTTGCTGTATATCCATATTTCATGATATATAATATATTCTGGCATCTTTTCAGTTAATACTTATTTTTCGTGAGATTTTCTTTTATATATATTTGTTGAAATGCAGAAAATCGAGCAGAAGTTTGTTGCTCAGGCCGTACGCGAAACTCTATCCGGCTTTTTTGGCAAAGCCTTTGGAATCAAAGCAGACGTGTTGCTACAGCATGGTCCTAAAAACGAGTTCGAATATGTGTCGCCCTCAGCCATGAAAGAATTCAACGTTAATCGCAACAAAAAGGAAGGAACCAGCTTTGGATGCAAAACAGTGGCAGAGTTCGCTCAGCGCGTTGCTCAGAGTTACTATGAGAACGACTACATAGGATCTATTAAGGCAAACGATAAAGGCTTTCTCCAGATAAGAGTCAAGGACTCCTTTGTCGAGGAACGTGTTAACAGTTTAGTACAAGATCTCACCTATCCTGAAATCAAGAAGCAAAAGGTAATCGTGGACTTCTCTTCGCCTAACATTGCCAAAGAAATGCATGTGGGTCATCTCCGCAGCACCATCATCGGTGAGTCTGTCTGCAGAATTCTTGAGTATATGGGAAATGAGGTGGTGAGAACGAATCACGTGGGAGATTGGGGCACTCAGTTCGGCATGCTTATCGCTTATATGCGTGAGGCCTACCCTGACTATGAAACATCATTTCCAGATATTAAAGATCTTGATGGATATTACAAAGAGGCTCGTGCTAAATTCGACTCTGATCCTGTCTTCAAGAAGCTGTCGCAGGAGACAGTAGTAAAACTGCAAGCTTATGATGAGAATTGCATCAAAGCTTGGAAAATGATTTGTGAGGTGTCGAGGGAGTACTTCCATCGTATCTATAAGAGACTCAACATCACTATTGATGAATATGGAGAGAGTTTCTACAATCCTCTTATCCCTAAGATCGTTGAGGAGCTCACAGGTCTCGGACTGATTCAATAAGACTCGACCACAACTAAAAAGGGGAAGAAGGAGTAAAAGAAAGAGTAAAAGAAAGTGGAAAAGAAGGTGGAAAAGAAGGTGGAAAAGAAAGAAGAAAAAATAGAAGAGGATTAAGATGTTTAAAAATTTGAAGACCTCCCTAATACTGATGGTCGCAAAGCCAAATGCATCTTCCTCGACAAATTTCAGATTCCTCTCATAGTTGTTAAATCAGATGGTGGATATAATTATGATAGCACTGACCTCGCTGCCATTAAATATCGTCTCCATACTGCCCATGCTGATAGGATCATCTATATCACTGATTCGGGACAACGCGAACATTTTGAAATGATCATTGCAGCTGCTCGCAAGGCGGGCTGGTTAACTACTCAACGTGCTGAACATATGGGATTCGGATGCATTCTGGGTGAAGATGGCAAGAAATTTAAAACCAGAGCTGGAAAATCAATCAAATTGTTAGATCTATTGAACGAGGCGAGAGATCAAGCTTTCAAACAACTCAAGAACAGAGAAAAGGGTGTAAAATAAGAGGGAGAGGTCGAATAGAAAGAGCGTGATCAAGTCTTTACCTCCCTCAAGCCTGAAGAGTACGAGGATGCAGCCTAAAAGTTGGGAATGGCATCGATTAAATACTACGATCTCAAGCAAAATCGTATTTCAGATTACATTTTTTCCTTTGAAAAGATGTTGGATCCCAAGGGAAACACTGCTGTTTATCTCATCTATGCCTACGTGAGAATGTGTTCCATTATCCGTAAGTCAGGATTAACTAGCGAGCAAATCACTTAACTATCCAAGAAGAAGCCCTATCGCATTACTCACCCCGATGAGCGTAACCTTGCCGCCATGCTTATCAAATTTTATGATATCCTTGAAGACTCAGTCAACGATTTGGCTCTAAACAAACTCACAGATTTCATCTATGACATCTGCGTGAAAGTGCAATAAAATTACAAGAAATACCGTATCGTCGGAGACGAAAATATGTAATCCAGAATCATCCTCTGCGAGGCCATCCGAAAAGTATTGAAATAGTCCTTTTACTTTGTAGGCATCATCCCCATCGACAAGATATGATATATATAATCAATATCATTATGTTATTATGGAAAACAATAGATCATTCAATTTAGTTCGGAGAGCTAGAAGAATTAGAAGAATATTCTGACGATGAGACCATGGAGAAGTCCAATTCCATATCCTTGTTATTTGGTTGAGAGAATTTGGCTGCTCCTCCTTATATTTTATGGGTGTTGTCGATCATACACTCTTCGGTGAGACTGACTATGTTGCCGTCCTTTTCATTGCTGACGATTGAACTTACATCTCGAATATCCACCATCTACAGATCTTAAATTACCTCTTATTAGAGATCTCCCTTACAAATCCGCCATAAAAGGTAACTCATGTCTGTAAGAATCCAGCCAACCACTACGAAGACTGAGGCGAGGATTATTGCCATGGCTGAGCCGAAAAACTGTTGATAAGTAAGCAGATAACTTTGAAACAGACTATCAGTGCAGGATGAGGCTGATGCAAACCAGTTATATGCTTTAGAGCAAAGACTATGAAAGATAGAAAGGGTGATGAGTGCACAGACTGAGAATAGTTGTACAAATAAAAATTTAAGGATCTATGTGGTTCTATTTCGAGGAAGACTACTTTGAGGGTTTATTTTTTTGATTTAATAGTTCTTCAGGAACAAGTAGCCGTGCTGATGTTTGGCTCGTAGATGGAGGTAAGCATCAATCCAATAGCAAATCACAAGAAATAAGGCAAGTGACAGTAGAGCGGTCATCAAAATTTAGGATGTATTGAACCAAGCTGTTATTGTGGTTAGACTCAGATATTAGGTGGTATAAATGAGATTGTATGTTCCACTACTTCTACAGGAGTAAGTCCAAGCAGGATATCTCACAAATCCAAGTAAATAGTGAAAGTGATCATCGGGAAGGGGATATGCAGGTAAAGTCTTGATAACATCATATACTTCTAAATGATGTGAAAGATACGAGGATTGGCTGCAAAAAATGATGGTTCTGTCTGCTAGTCAATGATAATAGTTCTGACATCCGAAGTATTACATTCCCATCTTAATGTATTTTCAAGGGCATAGTTGGAAGAGCGTCCTGGTGACACTGCATCTTGATTGAAATCTTAACAAAACTAATATTCAGCAATTCTAAACATAGCGATAGGGTAGTTACTCTACTGTGTAAACGAAAATCCAAGCTGAGGGATTGATTGATTGAGAGAGGAGTCATTTTTTATATCAGTGATGGGGCAGGGAATCACTGATATTAAATCTATCTCGTAGTCAGTACCTGAAGCACATTCTTTCTAGGAATAGTTGTTAACATTCATGATGTCCGCAAATAAAGAGTAGAAGGTATAGCCTTGGAGGCGTTGCACGCATAGCTGCGTGGATGGTTTCCAAAAAAGATAGGGGGAACTGGTATAGGCAGGAATTGATTTACAACCTTTTGAAAATTACTTTTGATTGCATCTTCCCTAAGTAGTTTATGGTATACTTGAAGCACTGCGGTGTAATCCCATATACCTATATTTACCTCACAGGAACAGCCTTCAATAGTACCTGACCAGTTATAAGCCGAATATCGTTCGTAGCCACTCGGGCAATTATATCCGCTGACCACTCTGAAGTCTACTATGATTTCTCCATAAATAATCAAGTACCTTCCTTCCACAGTTGCAGGTTTTATTGTGTCCGCTGATAACTGTTCGAAGAGGTAAGTGACGCTAGATTGATAGAACGTATCATGGCAAAGACAGCGATGACTAATGCCATTTTGGTGACGAGGTAGACTACACCGATGATAATCATAACGAAAAAGGCGCGTTTGGACTTGTCCTCGTCTTCAGGCTGGCTGTGATCGACTGTGGATTCGGTCTTTTATTATAACTTTACCATAATCTAATAAATAAGATCATTTTCATTATATTAGTCATCAATTCGTCATCAGCTTAATTTTAATAAGAACATTTTAAAGAGAAAAAATAAAATATAAATAGAGAAAGATCACATAAAGGAGAGTCAAAGGTTTGGATAGAAGGAAATACACGATAAAAGGCTTTAAATCCTAGGAAATGAAGTGAAGTCATAGAGATGCATAAAAATTAAAGAAGCACTCCTCTATCGTTATTTGATGGGAAAAGTTCCTTTTAGTGCTATTTATGCTGGATATTTTCTTGCCAATTCTTAAATGTTAAAATTTTTGTTTAAATTTTATTGAGTTTTATGATTATATTGCGATATAATTCACAACATTCAATAAAATTGATGCGGTAATTCAGTTGACTTTTAATTTCTATTCATCAAAGACAAAACATTCTTATTTTTGAATTTCAATGCATTTCAGGTGGTGAATTCACACAATTTGAGAAAATACAAAAGATGATGTTTGAATATTTGTTTGAGTATGACAGTTGGATCCAGAGACTATCAAACGGGCCTCGCACTTAAGAATATTTTAGTTTTGATTAGTCCCTTTCCTTAAAATATAGCGAACGACGAGACAACTTAACCTTTTTTTCAAAAGTATTCATGTTGATCAATGATTAGTCAAAGGATTAAGGTCAAACTCAAGGGTAACGCTATCACGACTTCCACCATACTATCCTCAAAAAATTAAATTCGTCAAGTATATTGTAAAAAAATAGGAAAATGGAAAGGGCATTCCCACTTATGAATTAATTATGAGCTCTTATAAATATTTGCAGCCCATTTCTTCATTACCATCGTAATACTACTAATAGGGTCATAAAATAATACTCCTATCCTTCTTTGACTCAAACCAAAATGAACATGAACATTCTCTTCGCAATTCTCGTTTGCCTTTTGGGACTCACCCAAGCTCTCAAGATCGTTGTACGGTTTATCTCAATAAGAATTTTGGTATCTATTATTTAAGTTAGATCTCAATCAGAGTAAGTCAATCATGATGAAGCCGTTTGAGTACTTAAGTGGCCACTTTAGAGTTGGTAAAAAATCCCTTATTCAGAAACATTTTGACTCAGTTAAGAGTAACTCTTAAATAAATTAGCGTCAATAAACTCTTAATTCAGATTTAGAGAGGACAACACGTAAAAATTGATTAAATCAGCGTAAAGATTAAGCAAATCAGTCGAAGAAGTAAAATAATTTTTATTTAGAGTAACTATTGAAAAAATCAGCCGAAGTATAGAATTATTGACTTAGTGTAATGATGAAAAAAGTTAGCTGGAGAAGTATAGGATTATTAATTTAGTGTAATCATTAAAAAAGTTAGCTGGAGAAGTATGGAATTATTGATTTAGTGTAATAATGGAAAGAGTTAGCTGGAGAAGTATGAGATTATTAATTTAGTGTAATCATTAAAAAAGTTAGCCGGAGAAGTACATAATTATTGATTTAGTGTAATAATTGAAAGAGTTAGCTGAAGAAGTATGAGATTATTAATTTAGTGTAATAATCAAAAAAGTTAGCTGGAGAAGTACATAATTATTGATTTAGTGTAATCATCAAAAAAGTTAGCTGGAGAAGTATGGGATTATTGATTTAGTGT